>Ga0206130_10001029_pt1 | contig 42555 bp, 33 predicted proteins | sample Helgoland_Spring_9_FD_148637 | JGI IMG/M metagenome (GOLD analysis project Ga0206130, IMG submission 148637) | Pelagic subsurface seawater microbial communities from Kabeltonne, Helgoland, North Sea - Helgoland_Spring_Bloom_20160512_1 | ecosystem: Environmental > Aquatic > Marine > Epipelagic ...
TTGTTGAGTTTGTAAGAATATTAAATACGTAAGGTTTTATTAAATCCAGTGTAAATATTGCATCGACTTCACAACGAAAGCTGCCACACCACACCCCTCTGCCACCTCTGCCACCTCTGCTCCGCTAAAGGCGCAACAGGGGCTGGGTGTGGGGTTAGGTTGGCTGTGTGGGGCTGCAGGAACGCCATTTCTATTCGCGCACCGATTTTAAGCTAAACCGTGCTGCTGCTCTCGCTGAGTGGCGTCAATTATTGAGCGCATAGAACTAGGCTGTGGCAGCAATCCGATGCGAGTTCTTATTGGTTGACTTCACCGTTTCAAAAGATAAATATTTTATTGCCAATGTAACTGTCGCACAGATGCACGAAGTTATAGGTTATGCTTCGTAAGAACGCTTAACAGCATCGCTTCCAACCAAAGCAATAAGATTTTCTACCTCAAGTATTTGCCTTTTATACTGAGTAAAAAAAACCCTGCACTTAGAGCCAGACAATAAATCTAAATTCGAATGCAGGGTAAGGTAGATAGTTAAAACCTTGACGAAAGGATCATATTTATCGCACAAATAAGTATCAAAAACCTTTAGGGAGAAGAACTGATGTCAACCATCAAAACTTCATTCGTCAGGAATTGGATACCATCACCGGCATCATCTGCTAGATTTTCAATACGAAAAAACACACTGATATGCCCTGTTTGTGGTAAAAATTATACGTCCGTACCACTAAAATCTAAATGTGATAGGTGCCGTTGCGCATTTTGTTCTGATGGAAACTGCATTGGTACGAAAGGTGGTAGTAAAATACCCAAGAGCGATTTAGGTAGAGCTGTTGGCAGGACATGTCCAAAATGTCGCAAAGGAACGTTGCAACCATTTTAACGTCTTTCCTGATGTGCAGATAGTTGATCTTCGAAAAGTAGGGTTACTACGGTTCTGTCAAATCAAACTTGCTTGAAGCGGGCAGGGCTAATTTGTAGCGTCCTTGGATGACAAAACATTCTCCATTTCGCTACTTTAAAACCAATCCTGAAGTTCTTCATTTGGCCACTCAGGCTCGCTAAAGGTGCAACAGGGGCTGGGTTTGGGGTTAGGTTGGCTGTGTGGGCCTGCAGGAACGACATCTCTACCCACTGACCAATTTCAAGCTGAACCGTGCCGCTGCTCTCGCTGAGTGGCGTCAATTATTGAGCGCATAGATGAAAGTTGTGCTGGCAATCCGATGCTTGTTCTCATTAAGTTGACAGCTGCCACAACCGCCGAGCGGATGATTTTCGGGAAAGTCTTGAACTATTTGAAGGCGTTTTGTGTTGTCATTCAAAAAAATTATGGGGCAACCAAAGGGACGTCAAGTTTGTCTGACAATACCGCTGAGTTGGTGCTGCGGTATGGTCGAGAGTTTGGTCATTCAGCTTTAGTTGTCTAAAAGCACTGTCACTTTGTTCAATATTTTTTCTAAAAGTGAGCGTCAATGATGTTTGAGCCAGACCTCGATAATGTCGTCAGCGGTTATTTCACTTAAGTCCCCATCTTTTTGTTTGAACAACTTCTCAAAATTTTTCATCAATTTTGCTTCCTTGCTCGATGACAAATTCTTCAATTTGTCTTTACCTATCACACTGAAAATTCTTTCGAAATAAGTTTCACTGAGCATTTTTACCTCCTAGAAGTACACAATGGACGCGTAAGAAAGCACGCTCGGACCGCACTCTCACATGAATTCTTCGATTATTTATTATTTTCAACTTGGTTACATGAGTTTGTAGTCAGGACTTCTTAAACTCATAAATTTAACATAATATATCTGGAGTAATAATTCAATAACTCGACGACTTTGTCAGATTAAACTTGCTTGAAGCGGGCAGGGCTAATTTGCAACCATGCCGAATGGCAAAACACCCTGCATCTCGCTACTTTAAAACCAGCCCCATTCAGCCCTCTGTCGGCCACTTCCGGCCCGCTAAAGGCGCAACAGGGGCTGGGTGTGGGGTTAGGTTGGCTGTGTGGGGCTGCAGGAACGCCATTTCTATTCACGCACCGATTTTAAGCTAAACCGTGCTGCTGCTCTCGCTGAGTGGCGTCAATTATTGAGCGTATAAATTTAGGCTGCGCTAGCAATTTGATGTGGGTCCTCATTAGTTTGACAGCATCTAATAAAGTGCTGGGGGGTAGGCTATTTTTGCCATGCGGAGCAAACTCAACCAATTGGCGCGTTAGTCTAGCAACGCGACCATCTTGCTCAATTGTTTCCATCCTCTATTCGGATTTTCCAGCTTATGGTTATCCATAAGCATGTCAATAAATTCCAGTATGCGCAGGTCATGAGTGCCGATGGGATCCTGCAATCTGGTTACAAAATATGATATGGCCTCCAAAGGTGGGTCAATGATATCATGGGCCTCGAGTGAGCCTTGCTTTATCCATTCTTCTACTGTGGCGTACGTGAATAGTCCCCATACATTTTCATTTAAAATCAATTGTCGTTGGGTGGCAGTAGGTTCAACTTCAAATGCGATATTGTATTCTAGCCCCAGTTTCATCGCGGCCTGTGATAGGAGCGTGGGAATGACTTGTCCTTGGTTGCCAAGCACAAGGTTACCAGCCAGAACTTTCTTCATCGCTATGGGCCCTGGAGGGAGATCGGTTCCGGGCTTGCAGATCAGCCTAATCGACTGGCTGAAAATAGGTACCGAGTGACAGCCTTCAACTTCACTGGCCTCAGGAATTATCGCCCAGTCAAGGTAACCTTTTATAATATCATGAACTAAGGTGCTGCGAAAACCTTCCATAATGTGCAACCTAACGCCTGGAATGTATTCATCTTGCAAAACGACAGCAGAAGCGCCAATGGCGCTAACTATATGTGGGGATAGACCTATCCAGATATCGCGGGGTTCTGAACTTGATTGCAAGTTCACGGAAACAACCATTTCATTGACAGATGCAAGTATGTCGACTGCCGCACTATAGACGATTTTTCCTTTAACTGTCGGGCTTACGCCTCTAGGGTGCCTAATTAACAATGTGACGCCAAGGCTGGCTTCGAGCGCACGCACTTGTAGGCCCAGCGCGGTCGGCGCGATGTTTAAGTTGTGCGATGCCGAAGATATGCTCTCGCACTCCACAATCCGCACAAAGTAGCGCAGCTGTTTCAAACTCACTTGTTTTGAATCTGGCATTTTTCTCCGATAATCGTAAATACGGTATGTTATATGTGCCTAATAATTAATCAAACTTTTATAAAATCATAGTACTTAATTAAGTATTTGTATAATTATACGCCACTCACTCCAAAATCCGAATATTTTGTTCTGAGATGATGCGGAAGTTATCAGTGACCTGATTTCGGAAGTTGGTCCATTGCTCTGGGATAATTTTCTGAAAGAACTTCAGAATGAGCACTGTCAGACAAAACTACTTGAGATCGGATGATCGACTTTATAGCGTCTTCCAATGACAAAACACTCTGCATTTCGCTACATGAAACTTGGCCCGGGGTTACTGAACCACCTTGCCTAGGCCCGTGGACCGGGGCCCCCTATCGTAGGCCCCCGCGTCTCGGACCCCGGCCCTTTAGTTTCCACCAATTGGTTTAAACCCTCCGTCTTCCAGACGGACAAGGAAAATCAAAAGTGCGCCGGAGGCGCTCATTCAAAAAGAACAGTTTCAACTGTTCCTGTTGATCCCACCAGCTTTAGCTGGTGGTGGTTCAGTATTAGCCTTCTAAATTCATTCGGGGGTAATTTTGTTTGGATGTACATCTCTATTCACGCACCAATTTCAAGCTAAACCGTGCTGCTGCTCTCGCTGAGTGGCGTCAATTATTGAGCGCATAGATTTAGGTTATGCCAGAAATCGGATGCCTGTTCTCATTTGTTTGACTGCACCAACTCAAAACAATAACCCAATCCCAACACAGATAACCCGGAGAATACCAAAATTACAGCGTGCGCGCGCATTCATGTCCCTCGTAGATGGCTTCAAGCGCCGTTCGGGCTGATTGACAATCACCGATAGCGATTGAACTGACAATTTTTTTACCTCCGCTCTGCTTGCGCAAATGCCGGGGTTTGGCCGCAAGCGGGGCGATCACGCTGTCGGCGGCGATACTGGCGCCCGCAATTCCAAGCGACAGGTCGGTCAGGTGCACCATTCCGTCTGCAAAATCCGCCAGGGCGTGATTGCTGATGATGCGCACCTGTTTATCCTTAAGACGCTGGCGCAGTGCGAAACTGCTATACATACTGATGGCCCAGCCTGGGTTGCCGGTAGGGGCAATCAAGGTCACGGATTTACCCATATCAGTCAACCATTCGGCCACCGAAGCCACCGACCATGTGCCAAGAGAATCCACCAGCGTGACATGTCGACCCAGCGCGTCAGGATCGCCAATAGCGGCCTCTAACGTCAGCGCATGACCGCCAGAGGTAAGGGGCTGCGCGCGGGGCGTAGCGCCGGTGGCGTGGATCACCGTATCAAAGCCGTCGTGCGTCAAGTCCGGCCCCGCATCGGTGCCCAGAAGCACCGTCACATGCGCGCGCTCGAGACGGGATTTCTGCGAGTGCAACAATGTGGCAAATTCGTTTCGCAGCGGCATCTTTGCGGCCCAAAGCAGCGCACCGCCAAGTATGTCTTGCCGCTCGACCAGCGTGACGCTGTGGCCCAGTTCTGCGGCAGTTGCCGCCGCCTCCATACCACCCGGCCCACCGCCCATGACCAGAACGCGTTTTGGTGCCTCAGTAGGTACTAAAGAAGGGGTGGGCCATTCACTCTCGCGCCCAGCTGTGGGATTGCTTAAACAGGTAATTTTGAGGTTCAGCGCCAGCATGCCAGCACAGCCTTGATTGCAGCCGATGCAGGGTGTCGTCTCGGCTTCGCGCCCTGTCTGTGCCTTGAACACGATTGCCGCATCGGCAATATGTGCGCGGGCCATGCCGATCATGTCGGCGCCCCCTGTGACCAGCATGTCTTCGGCCTGTGCAACGCGTTGATAGCGACAGGCGGTCATCACTACGGGCTTTTGCGCAATACAGTCAAGGGCGGCGTTGATCGCACGCGTCAGCGGTTGAAAATGCGCGATGTCAAACGCCATGTCGGCCATCTGGGTTGAGACGGTATAGCTGCCGTGATAAGCTGAATGCGAAACATTGACAAAATCGATCTGCACCTCTTGTGCGAGATGGCGCACGATGCCCGTCATGTCGTCCAGCGTTAACCCGCCGGGCAGGTATTCATCGGCGCTGATCCTAATACCTAGTGTCTTGTCCGGTCCCAATCGTTTACGTACCTCGCGTAACGTATCCAAGGGAAATCGCAGGCGATTTTCCAGCGATCCGCCATAGGTATCATCGCGTATGTTCGAGGCAGGCGACATGAATTGCTGAAGCAGATGCCCGTGTGACATGGTCAATTCGATCCCGTCAAGACCGGCGTCGATCAGATTGGCAGCGACATCGCCGTGGGCCTGGCAAACCTGCGCAATTTCTTTTTCGGTCATGGGATGCGGCGGCGGTGCGGTTGCTGCCCATGGAATGTCTGACGCCGACCATGCTGGCGTGCGTGCATAATTGCCATCAATGTGACGGCCGAGATGGATAATTTGTCCGAACAGCCGCCCCCCCTCGTTGCGCACCGCTTCGGCGATGGTAGCAAAGCGCGGGATACAGGCCGAATCGTAGCCGTTGACTCCCTGCTGCCGGCCAAGGCTCGAGCGGTGCACCCTTATCGCCTCGAAGATGCTCAGCCCAACACCGCCAGCGGCCCGTGCGCGGTGATAGGCAAGGTGGCGATCCGACGGCAGGTTATTTTCGCCGTAATTGGTCGTGTGAGCAGGCACAAAGATGCGGTTACGAACGGGCGTGGTGCCGATAGTCAGGGGGCTGAAAACGTGGGGATAGTCGCTCATATACTCAATCCATCCTCAACCCACCATTCACCGCCATAACAGATCCGGTGGTAAAACCTGCGTCCTCGCCCAGCAGATAGGAAATCGCGGCGGCGATCTCGTTCGGTTGGCCCAGCCGTTTAAGAGGTGTCGAGGCTGACATCGCCTCCATACGCTCGGGTGGATGGGCGGCCAGCATCGGGGTTTTGATTGCGCCGGGAGCCACGCAATTGACGGTTATCCGCCGGGGGGCAAGTTCCTGCGCGATGGATTTGGTTAGCGCCTCGATCCCGCCCTTGCTAGCAGCATATGCGGTGCCTGTGGCAACCCCTCCGGTACGTCCGGCCAGTGACCCCAGCGTGACAATCCGCCCGCCCTCGACCAGCCAATCGCGCGCGGCGAGGCAGCACAGGAAGGGACCCGTCAGATTGACGGAAATGACTTCAGACCAACGGTCAACGTCCAGATCGTTAAGCTTGCCGTTGTCGACAACCCCTGCGGCCAGTACTAGAGCATAGAGCAAACCGGCATGGCGTTTCGCTTCGGTAAATGCAGCGGCAACCGACGCACCAATGGTTAGGTCGATCTCGATGGGGTGACCGCCGGTCTCTGATGCGATCGTGTTCAGTGCGTCACCCATTCGATCCATCAGGATGAGGGGTGCGTATCCGTCCTTGGCTGCGCGTCTGACAATTGCACTGCCAATGCCGCCTGTGGCTCCTACGATCACGATTGCGCCCTTGCTCATCACGTGTCCTTTCAACTGTTCAGAATTAAAGCAGACAGTAACGACGACAAAAAAGCAATTGGTTTGGTGTTGTTTCTGTACCTATAGTAGACAGATACATATGTTAGCGACAGGACAGGTACATGGCTGAAATCGAAAGCGACATCTTGATTATTGGTGCTGGTGCAGGCGGGGCTGTGGCGGCGTGGCGTCTGTCAAGCCACGGGTTTTCGGTAACTTGCCTAGAACGGGGAGACTGGGTCGACCCTGCGTCCTCGCCCTCATCTGAGTTGGATTGGGAGGTGATCCGACAACACGGTTGGAACCCCAACCCCAATCGACGCCAGGGGCCAAACGACGATCCGGTCGACGATTCGGAAAGTGAGATTAAACCACTTTATTTTAACGGTGTGGGCGGTAGCACGATCATGTGGTCGTGCCATATTCCCCGCTTTCACCCGTCGGATTTCCGTACTCAAAGTCAGGACAAGGTCGGTGACGATTGGCCGTTAAGCTACAGCGATCTAGCCCCTTACTATGACCTGAATGAATCGATGATGGGGGTCGCAGGATTACAGGGCAATCCGGCTTATCCGCCATCAGAAGCGCCGCGTCTGCCGCCTGTAGCCCTGTCTCCGGGTGCGCGGCGCATGGCCGAGGCGTTCAACCGCGTTGGGATCTCGTGGTGGCCCGGTGACATCGCGATCAACACCGGACCCGCTGCCAACGGTATGGGCCAATGTAACCATTGCGGCCCCTGTGAGTTACATTGCCCGCAGCGCGCCAAGGCGGCGGTGGATTTGAACTATTGGCCTGCAGCACTAGCTGCTGGCGCGCAGATCATAACCGGCGCTCGGGTGACCGATCTGTTGACGGCACCCAATGGCGTCATCCGGGGTGCGGTCTGGCTGGACCGCAAGGGGCACAGTCATACAGGCAAGGCGCCGGTGGTGATCGTTGCGGCCAATGGTATTGGCACACCCCGCCTGCTGCTCAACATACGCGACGGTGGCTTGGCGAACCGCAGCGGGCTGGTGGGGCGGCGATTGATGTTACATCCGTTTGCGCGTGTAACAGGGCTGTTTGATGAACCGCTAGAGGGCCACCGAGGCATCAGCGCCGGGCCGCTGGTCAGCCATCATTACTACGAGACCGACGCGGCGCGCGGGTTCAAACGCGGTGTTAAACTGCAAACGCTTGGCACGCATGGCCCTGTGTTGACAGCGCTTGGCTCTTTGGGGAAACGGGCGCCGTGGGGGCGGGGGCATCATGCAGGTTTTGCCCGCATGTTCGGTCATGGCTACAGTCTGTCGGTCTGTTCCGAAGATGCTCCGAATCCCGAGAATCGCATCACCTTGTCGTCGGATTGGACGGGGTCGGACGGGTTGCCTGCGGCCAAGATGATCTACAAAATCCCTGCCGAAGCAAAGATGGCGTTGGATTTTGGACGTGCAAGGGCTCGCGAGATATTACAGGCTGCAGGTGCGCGTGAGTTCATCGAGATGGAGACTATTCCAGAAGCAGGGTTTCACCTGATGGGAACGGCGCGGATGGGTGATGATCGCGAAACCTCAGTCCTCAATAAATGGTGCGAGGCGCATGACGTTCCTGGTCTGTTTGTAACCGATGGATCGGCTTTTGTCACATCGGCGGCAGCGAACCCTACCAATACCCTTCAGGCATTGGCATTACGGACGGCTGATCACATTGCGGCGACGCGACACAGGTGGGCAAGTTGAGGCTTTGATTTGTAGAAAAACAAAAAATATGTCTATGAGACCTCGGCATAACCAGTCTTTTTGGTTCATCATGTATGTATTTCCCTCAAAACCACGTGTTTGCGCGTGGTGCGGCGGCTAATTTGTTGGGTTTCGTTTGATATTTTCTGATTTTGGGCACACTTATCCACCTGTTCAGCGTCCAGCAGACCGTAGAGAAAAAGGAACCTCGCACCTTTCTGGATGTTGTGGGCGATAGCGGCTAAGCCATAAAAAGTCATGTTTCTGACCAGGCCCATTAGCCGCGTTCGAGCCAGTCCGTAGCGGGATTTATAGGTGGCAAAGGGGCGCTCTCCGCCGGAGCGCGTCACGGCAACCTTATCATTTCTGATAACATCCGCAGCGGACAGTGGGTGGCCGCGATACCCCTTGCGCTGCACCTGATCTTCGATGCCAAAGCTCTCCAGCTTTTTGCGTGTGGCGCGCGAGGAAAAGGCCGCTTTTGCATACAACGCCACCTCATCGCCCAGCAAAAGCGTATCACGCTCGGTGCTATCATGGGCGTTTCCCGGCGTGACGGTTTGGCGGTGGATGAAGCCGTCCTCATTCACGCCGGTGTCGGTCGAATAGCCTTAGGTGGATTTCATGTTGCCACGGCTGTCGGCCTTGACGTGCCAGCCTGCCTCGGGGTCGCGCTTGGGTTGGCCTCCTACGCCTTTTCCGGGTCCTGATTGCGCCGCCTCAATTGGCGTGGCGTCGATAATATTAATCCGACCCTCTGTCATGATGATGTGCTTGACCTCAAGCTGCCTATTGACCTCGCCCAGTAATTGCTCTCACAGATCTGCGTCAACTAACTTCTGGCGGAAACGGCCAATGGTGCTCGCATCTGGCACATCGCCACCCAATTCGAGGTGGCAAAATTTTCGGAAAAGCAAGTCGCGAAACAGAGTCTGAGCCAGTTCCACATCACTCAGGCGATACCAAATGCCCAAGAGGGACGCGCGCAGCAAAGTCAGCAACGGATAGCTGGGACGACCAGTCTTGCTGGCGTAAATTCCAATCAGCAGATGTTCGAGTTTAACCCAGTCCAGCACTGCCTCAGCCTCGTCCAAGCCTTGCAGGCTGGGGTGCTCAAGGTCGGCGCTGGTTACGAAAAGTTCGGGTTGGGTGGAAAATGGCTTTGGCATGGAACGAGTTTAGCAAAATTTGGCCGCACTGGGAATCCCGTAGTTATGCAGAGGTCTCTATTATCAAACAAAAATTGGGACTCACAATTAAATAATGTCTATGGGCTAAATTACGCCAAAAGCCCAGAATTTAACCTTACCCTCCAGCCCCTGTCATGCTTTTTTGAGCAAGCGGTTCTCGAGCGGCAGGCCGGCAATTAATTCTTTTAGGACCCAGAGCGCAAATTCTTCAACTCTCTTTTTTCTTTGTTGAGCAGAACAAAAATTGCTTACCCCCTAGAACGTTTTTGCTTTTGGATTTTTGCTTGATTGGTGGTCTGGTTTTTAAAAGGACATAAGGAGATCGTTATCTTGCAACTGTCGAGCGCTTCTGAAGAAGCTCAGTCCACGCCTGCTGTGCCTGGGACAGATCCAGCTACCAGAGCATGGAGGCGCAGCGATCTGGTAGCTGAACAAGACGCCCTTTTTTACGAACTGATCGATGGGGCCAAGGCCGAGATCGCCGCAGGAATCGGTTTTGCCAACGCCAATGGCTTGACGGTCGACACCGTAGAACAGCAGGATTTCCGTATACCTTCCTTCGCCCGGGACGTGCCGGATTTGCGCAAAAAGCTAGATGAAGAGCGCGGATTTTTCATTTTGCGTGGTCTTGACCCCGATCGCTGGACCGAGCCTGAGGCCGAGATCATTTCCTGGGCGCTGTGTAATTATCTGGGGCAACCGATGCGGCAAGGTATTGCGCAGGATCGCCGGTTCTTTACCGTGGCCGACAAAGGCGCGGCGAACACTGACCCTACACGCATTGGTGCCAGCCCCAAGCGGTCGGCCAAACATTCCGATAACGGCTGCCTCGAGGCGCGCCCACCGTGTTACCTGGCGCTCTATTGCTTCCGGTCTGCTGTCGAGGGGGGTGACAACACTATAATCTCGGCGCGCAATGTCTATGACACGATAAAGGCTGAACGCCCCGATCTGTTGCCACTGTATTTCCACACCTACGATTTCCGCGCGCCGCAGGCCCATGTCTGGCCGTCGCGCGGGCCGACGATACGAAAGCCGATTCTAGAAATCGTCGGGGGAGAGCTGCACATTCATTATGCCCGCGTCATGATCGAGCCGGGGATGGAGATGGCGGGAACGCCATTAACAGATCAACAGCGTGAGGCATTGGATTATCTGGACGATGTTCTGGACCGGCCCGAATTGAATTTCCAGTATACACTTAAGGCGGGCGAATTCCTGGTGATGAACAACCTTGCTGGGCTGCATGGCCGAGAAGCATTTGCCGCCGGGTCGGGTGGGCGCACGCTCAAACGGTTCTGGATGTGGCGGCGACATATCGGTCCGGGTACAGACCCGGTTGCGTTGGATCAGGAGGAATTTGCATGAGTTACAAGCTGGACGCTTCAATTCAGGCGGCGGACGGCACGTTGCGCGCGATGTCGTTTGAGACAACGCGAATGTATAATCTGGGCTCGGCCACGCGCGACCCCAACGTCGCGGTCGCGCATCAACAAGAAGTTGCGAAATCGGGCATCCACATCGCATTTGATGTACCCGCGCCGCGGATCTATCCGATTGCGCTGCACGCGCTGACCACGGATGAGGAACTATTCGTCCAGACGAGCCGCACTTCGGGCGAGGTCGAGATCGTGCTGCACATGGCAGATCAACTTTATGTTGGCGTCGGGTCCGACCACACCGACCGGGCGATGGAAACGGTTTCCATTCCCGGATCGAAACAGGCCTGCGGTAACCATGTCGCACCGGTGTTCTGGGCCTATGACGAGATTCGAGAGACGTGGGACGATTGCGTGATGCGCTCTTGGGTTGACGGGCGGCTTTATCAGGATGTGAGAGTCGACGCCTTTATCGCCCCCGAAGATATCATCGCCATCGTGCGCGAACGTGTGAACAACGTGCCCAAGCGTGATTTTACAGTTTTTTGTGGTACTATCGTCAGCGTCGACAAGATGCTGGGATACGGTGCACATTGGAAATACGAGATAGAGGCGCCCAGAATGGGGCTCAAAATTGGATCAGAATATCAAGTTGTCGATATTTTGGACGAGGTGAAGCCCGATTTTCGGGTGCCGTTCTTTAACCCTCAAAAGGAAAACGTGGCCTGAACAGGGCCACATAAACACCAACAAAGGAGATCAACGAATGAATTTCATTAAAAAGACGGCGGCCGCTTCGCTGGCGCTGGTGCTTGCCACGACTGGCATGGCCCAGGCCGAGACGATGATCCTTGCCTCGCCGCAGGTGCCCGAGGGTTTCGATGGTGACGCGCTCAAGGCGCATACCCAGAACGTGGTGACGCAGGTTTACGAGAACCTGATCGGTTACGGCAAGATGGAAGTGGACGGGCATACCGTCCTCGACCCCAATGATCTGCGTGGGCACTTGGCCGAGAGCTGGACAACGTCCGAAGACGGCAAGACCTGGGTGTTCAAGTTGAAAGAGGGCGTGATGAGCCCCTTTGGCAATGAGCTGAGCGCCGAGGATGTGGCGTGGGGTTGGAACAAGTCGTTCAACCAGAAGCGCACGGGTAATTTTATCGCCCGCGTTTCCAACGTCGCAAGCGTCGAGGCGCTCTCGAAATACGAAGTACAATTTAACCTGTCTGCGCCCTCTGCGATCTTTCTCAGTGCGCTGACACTGTATGTCCCCGGCATCTACGATACGACCGAGGTCAAGAAGCATATCACTGATGCAGACCCTTGGGCGCTGGAATGGATGCAGTCCAATACCGCAGGTTTCGGCGCCTACCATCTGGAATCTCTGCGCCCTGACGATCAGGCTGTGTTTGTGGCCAACCCGAATTATTTCGGTGATAAGCCCTTTTATGACAAAGTCATCTACAAGGAAATTCCGTCTGAAGCGAGCCGCGTGACGCTGCTCAAGGCGGGACAGATCCAGTGGATCGATCGCCCGTCCATCCAAAAAGTGGTAGACATGCAGGCTGACGACAGCGTCAAGGTGGAGCGTGCGACAAGTCGGTCGGTTGCGGCGGCCCGAATGAATCCGTCTTGCGACGTATTTTCCGACGTGCGGGTACGGCAGGCGTTCAACTACGGTGTCGACAAAGATGCGCTGAACACCGCTGTCTTTGCCGGTCAGGCCGATATCGCCAAATCCATCGTCTCGCCCATCATCGCGGGCAGCAATCAAGATTATTTCTCCTACGATTATGACCCTGAAAAAGCCAAGGCGTTGCTGGCTGAAGCGGGCTATCCCGATGGCATCAAAGAACCTGTTGAACTGCTTTATTCTGATGCGTTCTGGCATCAAGAGCCGGTCGCGATTCAGGTCGCAGGGATGCTGAAAAAGATTGGTCTGAACGTTGTTCCTACCCGTATCACATCATCGGAAATGCGCGCCCGCGCGGCGCCGGCAGTGCAGGATATGTGTTTCTTCACATGGGAAGACGGTCCGATCGTTCTGGATGCGGTCTATGCAATGTATCTTATGACCCATTCCAAAGGCGTATCAAACCGGGCCAAATACGAAAACAATGATCTCGATGTGCTGATCGACGCAGGCCGGCAAGAACTGGATACAGACAAGCGCATGTCGCTGATGAATGAGGCCCAAAAACTTTGGGGGGCAGACGCGCCCTGGATTCTTGTCAGCTATCCCGCAACGTTCGAAGCGATGGCGCCCAATGTTTCAGGCTGGGTCTACTACCCTGACGAGCACGAGCGGTGGCGCGAACTGCGCGGCGACTAACCCGTGCAACAACTGGGGGGCGCTGCTTTTGGGCGGCGCCTGCCATTCGTCCAACAAGAGGCTAATCCTCCATGACTTTTCAAAGGTTTTTGTTACGGCGCGCACTTATGGTCATACCGCTTATGATAGGGGTGGTGTTTATAACTTTTATGCTGGTCCGAATTGGCGGGCTTGATCCTGTCGGACGTCTGGCCGGTCCGACAGCCACACAAGCCGAGTTTGATTCAATCCGCAACAATCTGGGTCTGGATCAACCATTGTGGAAACAATTCTCAATCTATCTGGGCAATGTTGTGCGGGGCGATCTGGGTGAAAGCTGGCTATCAAACCGGTCTGTGCTGACTGATATTAAAGAACGAGCGGTCATTTCGCTCGAATTGTTGTTTTGGGGCGTCGGTATCGGCGCGTTGGTGGGTGTCCCCGTTGGGTTGCGGGCGGCGTTCAGACCAAACGGCCGTTTTGATCAATTCACCCGCGTGCTGTCATTGTTTGGGTTCTCGATCCCGACTTATTGGCTTGCTTTAGTAATGATATTCGTCTTTTTTTATCTCCTGGGCTGGTCGCCTCCGGCAATTGGTCGAATGAGCATGCTCGTGTCACCACCGGACATGATTACCGGATCATACGTGATCGACGGTCTGCTCACCGCGCGATGGGATGCCGCCTGGTCCGCTGCCTCGCAACTGATTTTGCCGGTCATCTGTCTGGCCATCGTGTCAGCCGCGCCAATCATCAAACAGACCCGCGCCATCGCGATCGAAGTGCTGTCCTCTGATACGGTTCGCTATGCCCATGCCTGCGGATTGCCCGAACGCAACGTGCGCAAGCTTGTGCTGCGCAACAGCGCCGTGCCAATTTTGACCTATATCGGCACCGAAGTCACCGGGCTGGTCGGAACCATGTCGCTGATCGAATATGTGTTCGCATGGGGTGGGCTGGGGCAATATGGGCTCAACGCCATAATCAGTGGTGATTTCACCGCCGTGCAGGGGTATGTTCTGGTACTTGCAGTATTCTCGGTTCTGGTTTTCATCGTGATCGACTTTGTCGTGTATCTGATTGAACCCCGGTCGGAGTTGTCTTGATGAGTGATGCGACCCAGACAGAACTGGCACATGCAAACCCGCTACCGGTACGGGCGCGTGTCTGGAACCGGTTTGTCGGAATATTCCGGCTTAGCCCGACAGGGGCCATCGGGCTTTTCATTATTCTGTTCTTTGCTCTTTTGGCGATTTTTTCCGCGTGGATCATGCCGCACGATCCGATCGCTGCCTATACTGATAAGGTATTGCACCCACCGTCAGCCGAGTTTTGGTTCGGTACAGATGGCAACGGCATGGATGTGTTCAGCCGTGTGATCTATGGTGCAAAATTCGGCTTTGGCATCGCCATTCCCGCAGTCATACTGTCGCTGGTCATCGGCATTCCTGTCGGGCTGATTGCAGGTTATCGCGGCGGTCTTCTTGACGAAGTCCTGATGAGGTTCGTTGACGGGTTACGGGTTTTTCCATCGATCATTCTTGCGCTTGCGGTGGTTGCGGCGACGGGTCAGTCGTTGCTCAACGTCATCCTTGTGCTGGGTGTTCTGGACAGTCCGGTATTTGCCCGTGTCGTGCGAGCCGAGGTGCTTGGCCTGCGCTCATCCAACTTTGTCGAAAGCGCGGTCGCAGCCGGAAACCCAACCTGGCGCATTCTATTTGTGCATCTTTTGCCTAACGCCATTCAGGGGGCAATGGCCCAAACCGCAGTGCGCGCCGCTTGGGCTGTGCGCATCTCGGCCACGTTGGCATTTCTTGGTGTGGGCATTCAGGCACCAACGCCGGAATGGGGTGCCATGATCCGGCAGGGTGCGGAATACATGGTCTCAGGCCAATGGTGGGTAGCGCTTTATCCCGGCCTTGCCCTGATCCTGCTGGTCTTTGGGCTCAACCTTTTTGGTGACGGGCTTCAGGACCTGATGGATCCGCGCAGGAGGTCCGCGAAATGACGCTACTCGAAGTTGAAGATCTGCACACCCATTTCATCTCGCGGGATCTAGATAATAAGATCTGCATCGCCAAAGCGCTCAACGGCGTGTCTTTTTCGCTCGAAGCGGGCCGCATCCTTGGCATTGTCGGAGAAACCGGAGCGGGCAAGTCCCTGACTGCACAATCGGTTGTCGGATTGCTGCGTCCGCCCGCGAAAATCGTCGCCGGCTCGATCAGGTTCGAGGGGCGCGAACTCACCGACATGCCTGACGCCGAGTTGAACCGCATTCGCGGTAATGAAATTGCGATGGTCGTGCAGAACCCGCGTACCTCGCTCGATCCGCTGACGCGCGTGGGCGAACAGTTGGCGCGGTTACATCAAATTCACAGCGGCGGTCCCAAGATGGCTTCGCACAAACGGGCGCTTGAAATGATGGAGGCCGTCGGTCTTCCTGATCCCGGAACCCGCGCCAAATCCTGGCCGCACGAATTATCCGGCGGCATGGCGCAGAGGGTTCTTCTGGCGATGGCGCTGATGAACTCGCCCAAGCTGTTGATTGCGGATGAGCCGACAACCGGACTCGATGTCACGGTGCAGGCGCAGATCCTTGATTTGCTGCGAAGTCTGGTGGCACGGTTTGACATGGCGACGTTGATCATCACGCATGATCTGGGCGTCGTCGCGCATTTTTGCGACGACATCGCAGTGATGTTTGGTGGGAGCATCGTGGAAACTGGCCCTGTGCGTGACGTCTTTGCCGCGCCGGCACATCCCTACACCCGCAATCTTATAGCAGCCACGCCCGAACGGTTCCAAATGGGGGGCGCGAAGGCGTTGGGCGGTCAACCGCCCGATCTTTACAATCTGCCGTCTGGCTGCGTGTTGCAATCTCGCTGCGCCTATGCCACCGAATTGTGCCAGACCACTGTACCTAATACTGAGGTGGCTGAGGGCCACTTTGCTCTTTGCCATTACGCTGGCAGGCTCGAAGAGCAACCGGCCGTGAAGATAAACGCATGACCCAACCTGTCCTGAAAATTCGAAATCTCAGTAAGCGTTTTCCGGTCGGGGGTGGGCGCGTCGTCCATGCGGTCAATTGCGTTGATCTAAGCATCATGCCGGGCGAGACGTTAGGCATGGTGGGGGAATCTGGATCGGGAAAATCCACGCTTGGCCGGGTGATCCTGCGCCTGCTGGAACCGTCAGACGGCTCCATCGAATTTGACGGGCAAGATATCACGCAACTGCCCAAGGGGCAGGTTAGAAGGTTGCGCCGCGACATGCAGATGGTATTTCAGGATCCGTGGAGCGCGCTAAACCCACGCATGCGCATCCGTGATCTGATCGCAGAGCCGATCAAGCTGCACGTGGGCCTGTCACGCTCGGAACGCGACGACCGCACCGAAGATCTGGCGCGGCGCGTCAACCTTGGGCCGACCTATCTGAACCGATACCCTGCGAACCTGTCGGGCGGGCAATTGCAACGTGCCTGTATCGCGCGCGCCATCGCCACCGACCCCAAGCTGATTGTGCTGGACGAGCCGACAAGCTCGCTGGACCTGTCGGTGCGGGCAGGCATTCTGGAATTATTGGCCGAAATCCGTGAAGAGACCAAGGCCGCTATGCTGTTCATCAGTCACGACCTGGGCACGGTTCGCATGATCAGCGACCGCATCGCAGTGCTGTATCTGGGCGAAGTGGTCGAACAGGGCCAGACCGAGGCGCTGTTCGAAAACCCCGCGCATCCCTATACGCAGGCGCTGTTGTCGGCGCATCTGCCCGCTGATCCGGCGATCAAAGTCAGCCGCCTTGTCCTTGAAGGAGAGGTGCCGTCACCTTTTGCCCTTCCGACGGGATGCAAGTTCCACACCCGCTGCCCCGTTGCCATTGACCGTTGCACCCGCGAAGTGCCGCAGGCCATACAGGTGCCTTCGGGTCAAGAGGCGCTATGCCTGCGCATCCCCGATGGCGGCAACATCATCCAAAGGAAAGAAGACGAATGAACGATTATCCTCTTCTAGGAAGCCCTCTGAAACTGGGTCCAAAGACTGCGCGCAACCGCATCTGGATGACGGCCCACGCAACGTTATTGGTTAAGGATCATCTCTTTACTGACCAGCATATTGCCTATTACACCGCTCGCGCCAAGGGGGGGGCTGCCGTCATCACGATGGAGGCGATGGCTGCTCATCCAACGACGCAACCCTACAAGGGCAAAGCGTTTGCATTCGATCCGCGAATGATCGCGGAATACCAAAAGCTGGCGGATGCCGTGCATGAATACGATACGCTGCTGTTGTCGCAACCGTGGCATCGGGGGCGCCAGACCAATTCTGTGACCAACGGCCTGCCGGTCTGGGCGCCCTCGGCTATCCCCTGCGGCGTCTACCGCGAAATGCCGCATGTCATGACGGCCAAGGATATTGGCGAGATCATCGAGGGCTATCGCCTGTCAGCGAAGCACTCGCGAGAAGGCGGGCTGGACGGGGTCGAAGTGCATGGCATGTCGCATGGCTACCTGCTCAACCAGTTCCTGTCGCCAGCCACGAATAACCGCATCGATGCGTATGGCGGGTCTCTGGAGGACCGGATGCGGATTGTGATCGAGATACTCGAGGCCAGCCGTGCAGAGCTTGGTCCCGATATGATCATGGGCATGCGTCTTAATTCCGATGACGGGCATGAGGGCGGGCTTGGCCCGGATGAATGGGCCGATCTGGCTGCACGGTTCGAGGCGACAGGGCTGATCGACTATATTTCGCTGTCCCATGGGACGTATATCAACCGGATGCTGATCTATCCGACCTCGCCCGAAAGACATGGCTTTCAGCTTGATGCGACAGCGTCAGTCAAGTCTAAGCTCAAAATTCCCGTGGTCGGTGTGGGTCGTATCGTTGACCCCAAAGAGGCCGAGGGTTATCTCGCCGAGGGCAAATTGGATTTCATTGGCATGGCGCGCGCGCTGATCTCGGATTCGCGCTGGGGCGTCAAGGCGTTGTCGGGCGAGGCCAAGAAAATTCGGCCCTGCGTCGGCGCCAATTGGTGCATGTCGACAATCTTTGCACAGGCGCCTATCGGCTGCATCCACAACCCCTCGGCGGGTCGTGAGCTTGAGCTCGACGAAGAGGCGCTGGAGCCTGCCAAAACGCCTAAAAAGGTTGCTGTCGTCGGCGGTGGCCCTGGCGGCATGCGCGCTGCATGGACATTGGCGCGGCGCGGCCATGCGGTGACCCTATTCGAGGCGGGCAAACGTCTGGGTGGGCAGGTCCGTTGGTGGGCCAAGGCTGACAGCCGTACCGAACTGGTTGGCATTGTCGACTGGCTTGAGGCACGGCTGGCTGAAGAAGACGTGGATATCAGGCTGGAAACCCGCGTGGCAGCGGGCGATCTGGCAGGCTTTGACGCCGCGGTAATTGCCACAGGCTCGACTGGGTTGCGCCACGGCTGGACGATGCTGCGGCCCGAGAAATGGGGCAGAGATCCGCTGCCCGGTGCCGATCTGGATCATGTGATGGCCTACACCGATCTGTTGGCATCCGACCCTGACGTAGGTAAACGCGCCGTGGTGTTCGACACCATGGGCGGGCGACAGGGTGCCGTAACGGCAGAATACCTAGCCCAACGCGGCGCGCGGGTGTTTTTTGTCACGCAGTTGGGCCAACCGTCGCCTGATCTGGCCGCGTCGCGCGATTGGGGGAAAGTACACGGCATGTTACGCCGCGCGGGTGTGACGTTTCATGTCGACCGTGAATTGACCGAGATAACCCCCCGCAGAGTGATGATCCGTGACCTTTTCACCGGCGACACCGAAATGCTGGATGACATCGACACTGTCGTAATGGTGCAGGGAGGATCGGCAAATGATGCGTTGTTTCACACGCTCGAGAGCAGTCTCGACTGCCACCTCATCGGCGACGCCATGTCGCCGCGTCGCGTCAACGATGCCATCAAAGAGGGCGAACTTGTCGCTCGCAAAATTTAAACCAGAAAAAAAGGACATGACATGACCCCTGAAGGCAAAGCCGCACTCGACAAAATCCGACAAACGCGTGGCTACACTCTGCCGGTGCACGATTATCTCGCTGAACTCGATCCTGAAATGCTGCGTCGCTACGGCGATCTTGCGACTTACACGTTGTTTGGCGAGGCAGAAGGCCGCCCGATGGACCTCAAGACGCGGTTCCTTGTGCTGGTCGGCGTGACCACTGCCGTCAAAGGTGACAGCGAAGGCGTGGAGTGGGCAGCAATCCGTGCGATAGAAAACGGCGCCACCTGGAAAGAAGTCTACGAGGCCGCGTTCATGGCTGCGCTGCCTGCCGGGATCCCGGCGTTCGAAGCGTCGTGCCACCATTTCGACCGGATGAAAGAAGGCAAGGGCCGGGTCGACCTCAAAGTGCCCGACGAAAACGTCAACACATGACGCAAACCGCTGACATCGTGATTGTTGGTGCGGGTGCTGCGGGGCTGGCCTTTGCATGGGCCGCCGTGGCACCCGGCATCAAAGTGGTGGTGCTGGAGGCGGGTGGTCACGTCGATCAGCGAGTTGCTCCTTCGCTAGCATCCGATTGGGAACTGGCCCTACAAACGACGTTTAACGCCAACCCCAACCTGCGGCGAGGCGCGGCAGATTATCCTGTCGATGACAGCGAAAGCGTGATCCGTCCTGCGATTTTCAATGCAGTTGGAGGCAGCACGATCCGCTGGGGTGCGCATTTCCCACGCTTACGGCCCTCGGATTTTCGTAAGCGCACATTAGATGGAGTCGCGGCTGATTGGCCTGTTTCCTATAAGGACCTTGAACCTTTTTATGATCTGAATGATGAGATTATGGGCGTTTCGGGCCTTGCCGGTGATCCCGGCAATCCGCCACGCGCGCCGCGTTCTTGCCCTCCTTTGCCGCTTTGCCCCGCAACACGGCTGCTCGCAGCGGCATATGACCGGCTCGGCTGGCACTGGTGGCCATCGGATGCCGCGATCCTGAGCCGCGCGCGCGGCACCCGTGAGGCCTGCAATAATTGTGGACCTTGTGGTGTCGGCTGTCCGCGCCATGCCCGCGCGAGCGCAGATATTGCCTATCTTGGCGTAGCGCAGGCACAGGGCGTCGAATTGCGCCCGGGCGCTGTGGTTACGAAACTCGAGCGTTTGGGCCACGACATAACGGATGTGCACTATGTCGATGCGAACGGTCCCGCGCGTCTGTCCTGCGGCGAAGTCGTCATGGCGGGTAATGCGCTGGGCAATGCGCGGTTACTGACAGGCATTATTGATAACCCGTTGTTCGGCTGTGGTCTGATGCTGCACCCCACTGCTATCGTAACGGGGTTGTTCAAGCACAATCAGCAAAGCTGGCGGGGGGCGTTTGCCTCTGCCTTGGTCAGCCAGGAATTCTACGAAAGCGATGAATCACGCGGTTTTATCGGCGGGCTTCAGCTTCAGGCGTTACGCGGACAGGGGCCTCTGACCACCGCGTTGGGCGGCTACGGTTTGCGTCTGCCGTGGGGCCAACGCCATAAGGAGGATTTTGTGGCGCGTTTCGGCCATAGTCTGTCTTTGACCGTGACCTGCGACGACCTGCCAGAAGGTGCGAACCGGATTGCATTGCACGCCACGCAGACCGACCGCCACGGACTGCCTGTGCCGCGCATGATCTACCGCGTTGGCGAGAACAGCCAAAAGATGCTGGATTACGGCATTAAACGCGCGTCAGAGGCGCTGCGCGAAGCAGGCGCGCGCCAGATTGCCGTCAATCCGCTGGTGCGCAACGGTGGATTTCACCTGATGGGAACAGCGCGTATGGGTGTGGATGATCATGCTGGCGTGACCGACGCGCGTGGGCGGGTGCACGGCATGAATAACCTGTCGATCGTTGACGCATCCACATTTGTCACTGCCGCTGCCGTCAATCCGACACCAACGCTTCAGGCTATTGCCTTGCGCGCCGGGACCGCGATGCGTGATGGGAAAATTACACAAAGGGCCATTGCATGACCGGCCGACTGACCGCGCTTCTGGATACGCTGTTGCCCGGTGACGGGGCCGACTGGCCCGCCGCAGGAGCGCATGGGCTGGCAGTGCACGCCGCCACGCTTGCGGATGATATGCTGGGCGGAGCCGAGGCTATGGCGGCCGTGTTGGACGCTTTGCCTCAGGGTTTCGCCGACCTGCCACAACTTCGTCGGGAAGAGTTTTTGCACGAGATTGAGGCACAGGACGCCGCGCGTTTCGATGCCGTCATCACCGCCGCCTATAATGCTTACTATACAGATCCCGCGATCCGCGACATCATCGAACGCCTGACCGGCTACCCGAATCGTCCGCCACAGCCCGAAGGTTATGTGCTTGATCAGTTCGACGAAAGCTTGCTTGACGCTGTCAAGGCACGCGGTCCGATTTGGCGACCCGTGGATTGAAGATGGCAGTGCAGGCGACAAATACAGCTGACGTAATTGTGGCACGTCCAGTGCTTGGGGCGGCGGCTATATTGCTCAATACGCTGATAATTCCCTTTATGGGTGTGATCATCAAAGAGCTGACAGAACTGGATGTCGGCACGCTGGAAATGCTCGCCATGCGATCGTGGATCACGCTTGGACTGCTGCTACCACTGCTGTTTTTTTACAACAATTTTAGGGCTGTCAAAACAGCAGATATTAAGGCACATGCCGTCCATGCCAGCTTTGCGATCATTACGATGGCCTGTTTCTACTATGCACTGCGGACGCTGCCCATTGTTACAGTCACAGCGATCAATTTCACCACTCCGATTTTTGCGCTGATCTTTGCGCGGGTGCTGTTTGGGGAACGTGTGGCGCCACTGGGATGGCTGGCGATGCTGATTGGTTTTGGCGGAACGCTTGTCGTGTTGCGCCCCGATGTCTCGGGGATAGAGCCTGCGTCTCTGGTTGTTCTGTTTGGCTCGCTTACCGGGGCCTGCATGAACCTTGCCGTTCGCCGCATGCCCGCACGCAGCACGAATTACGCAGTTTTATTCTTTTTCAGCCTTGGTGGAGCGATTATTTATGGCGCTGCCGGAGCGCCGGTAATGACCACGCCGCAACCGCAGGAATGGATTTTGTTTATCGCGCTCGCCGCAATTGCTCTGGCTGTACACACCTGCACGACGGTGGCATACCGGGTGGCGTCATCTATGTTGATTGGTGCGTTGGATTATGTTCGCATAATCTGGGCTGTGCTGATCGGCTATATTTTTGTAGCCGAAGTCCCCGAGTTTCTGGACGGCGTAGGGGTAACGTTGATCGTACTTAGCGGCGTAATCGTTTTAAGGCTAAATATAGCCAAACGCCCGCCGCGCGTCCAGTAGACAATGTGAGAGTGATGGAACTGTTATTGCGCGAGATATCCGCCATCAATGACAAGATTGGATCCGGTCATGAAGCGCGCATCGTCGGACGCAAGAAAAACTGCACCACCCGCCACATCCGAAGGCAGGCCGATATGGCCAATTGGGTGAAACCTTGCCAGCGCATCACTGGCGGCCTCTTCGCTACCATAGAGATTAGTGAGTCGTTCGGTCATCACCGCGCCGGGCGACAGCGAATTGACCCGAATATTGTCATCCGCGTGGTCCAGCGCCATGGCGCGGGTCAACTGCAGAACCCCGCCCTTGGACGCGCAATAGGCTGCTTTGTTTCTGACGGCCACGCTGCCCAGTTGCGAGGCGACATTGACGATCACACCCGCACCGGTTTTACGCATCATTCTGATAACCGCGCGGCTAAGCAGAAAAACTCCGGTCAGATTGACATCGATAGTGCGGCGCCATTCATCCAGCGTCAGATCTCCGACAGGGGTTTGCGAATTATCAGCTGCAGCGTTGTTTACCAGAATATCGATACGTCCAAAGGCGGCCTGTGTCTCAGAGACGGCTCTTTGCACTGCGGTTTCGTCGCTTACATCAACCGTCAGGATCAGGTCACCGTCACTTGTGGAATGTGCCAGATCCATCCTTGCCACTCGCGCGCCCTCTTGGGCAAATCGATCGGCGATGGCTTTCCCGATGCCGCGTCCCGCGCCTGTCACAAGCGCCGTTTTCCCGTCAAGCTTACCCATGCCGCGCTCTCCTTGTTTGATCATGCAATTAGTAGCAACCCAATCCAAAATTGGCAATCTGAGATCAGGAGACAGACATGACAGAATTGTATCAGCTTGGCATCCATGCCCTTTCGGGTTTGATCGCGCCCCGCAAAATCAGTGTTCTTGAGTTGACGGACGCGTTGATCGCGCGGTGTAGCGCGCTTGACGAGTTGACCTGTGCGTTTATCACGCCGATGTTCGGCACAGCCCGTGAAATGGCGCGTGCACGAGACGCTGAATTGGCAAACGGCCAACTACGTGGGCCGTTACACGGAATCCCCATTGGGTTAAAAGACGCCATCGACGTGGCTGAAATCCAGACCCGCCTTTGCGGCACCTATACGCCCGAATTTCATGCTGAAGTCTGGCAATCGCTCGACGCTGCGGGTGCGGTCCTGATGGGCAAACTGCATTGTGCTTCTTATTGCCTCGGCGCGCCGGGGACGGGAGATTCGATACCCTTTGCCCGTCATCCGGTTGACCCTGCCTGCACGCCGGGTGCGTCATCGTCTGGTTCGGCGGTTGCATTGGCAACTGGGTTGGTCCCGGCAGCTTTGGGCACCGACACCGGTGGGTCGATTCGTATTCCGGCCGCATTCTGCGGTATTGTCGGTCTGAAACCCACAAATGGCTTGCTCAGCCGGGACGGCGTCTTTCCTCTGGCTCCGTCTCTAGATCAAGTTGGTCCGATGGCGCGCAGCAGCCGCGATTGTGCTATCCTTCTTGACGCGATGACGCCGCGATCTGCTCCTTATGCCGTCGAATTAACTGTGCGGCTTGACGGATTGCGTGTTGGTTATGTTTCGCATTTCGACACCGAGGCTGGTGCTACAGCCGAACATATAAAAGCCGTCGAGGACGCCCTTGCCGTTCTCAAATCACTGGGGGCTGTGGTCGAAGAGGTCACGCTCCCGCCGTTGCAGAATTTTACCGATTGTTTCCTGTCCCTGATGTTGTCTGAGGCGTATAGCCTGCACGCCAAGTCGGTGGCACATGACACGACGATGCCGCTAAATACCCGTGCGCGTCTGCAAGCCGGTGCAACAATCGACCCCGCAGATGTTACGCGCGCCCGTGCAAGGGTTGGGCACTTGATACATGCAGTGGATACCATGTGGGAGCGGGTCGACCTATTGGTTTCTGGGGTTGTTCCAGGTGATCCGCCCCGGATCGACACGATTGATCCGCTCGCCTATATGCACGCGCCTATGCTGGCAGTGCCTGCCAATCTTGTCGGCACGCCTGCGGTTTCAGTGCCGTGTGGCGTTTCCAAAGTGGGCTTGCCGATGGGTTTTCAGATTCTCGCGCCCTGTCTCGGTGACGGCATGGTTTTGCGCGTTGCCCATGCGTATGAAACGGCAACCTCTCAGACCGGGCATCCATTATACCCGGCAACATGACAGAGGGTTATGTCAGAGTAAACTTGCTTGAGATCGGACGAGCGACTTTGTAGCGTCTTCTAATGGCAAAACATTCCCCATCTCGCTACTTCAAAACCAGCCCTGAAGTCATTCGCTTGGCGGTGATGCTGTATGTTCGTTTCCCGCTTTCTCTTCGTAATGTGGAGGACCTTCTTCGTGAGCGAGGCGTTGGCGTAAGTCATGTAACGGTTCGGTTTTGGTGGAGTTACCAAAAATAAAGGCTTCCCGTGGGAGAAAGGAAAGCCTTAGGTCAATTTCTGCTCGTTTCGACGGTGTTTTTGCCCGCGTTGTGCTATGAAAGCGATACTTTCCGAATGTTGGCAATAAATTTAATTCTGCGTTCGGTAATAAGCAATTTTTTGCCTTTCGAAAAAAATCTGAGCCGCCACTAACTGAGGACGCAAACTATCCTTCAAGCAAAAACGTATAACTGCTCTCACGGAGTGGTTCAATTTCTGTGCCGCATGAAGGTTGACTTGAGGTGCCTTTTACGGGTGTTCAAGTTTGTCTGACAACACCTTAAAAAGAGTTTCTACTCTACGAGGATGGCACACTCGCATTTTTTTAATAATCCTGTGCTTGGGACTGCGAGATTGAATAGCGTCAAAGTGCTATAATCATTTCGATACTTTTTGTGTTCGCCAATAACGCCCCATCGGAATACGCGCCCTCCATTCTGAGCGTTCTTATTTTCCTATAGATCGATCACTATATGCCCCTCTGCATCAGTAGCGCGGGATTGGCAGGTTATGATTTCACTTTCGCGTTGCTTGTTTGATAGAACATAGTCGCGATGCTCCACTTCGCCCTCGATTAGCCCGCATTTACATACGCCACAGATGCCGTCAGAACATTTGACGTCGACAGCAATGCCATTGGCGAGCAGCACATCTGAGAGCGTTTCTTCTGCACTCACCGCCAGTTCTTTGCCTGACTTAGCCAGTGTTACCGTGAAGGGGTGGTTCACGTAATCGGGTTGTTCTGGGACAGAAAAATACTCCAGATGCCGAGCGTCTTCTGGGAAACCTTGGCGCGCAGCCGCTTGTACGACGCCTTCCATGTAGCGATCTGGGCCGCATGTGTAGACGTGCCAACCATCATTATATCCGCTCAAAAGCGTATCCAAATCCGCTCGTGTATCTTGGTCTGAGAAGTGGAACGTGACGTGATCAGCCCAAGGCATCGCTTTGAGGTCGTCTGTATACCCTGCACCTTCCATCTTGCTGGCTGAATAATGCAGCTCAAAAGATTTGTCCAAAGCGTGCAGTCGGTGTGCGAAAGCGATCATCGGAGTGATGCCAATTCCACCGCCCATGAGGAATGTCTTGGTGGCTTCTTCGACCAAATCAAAGTGGTTGATGGGTTTAGAGATAAAGACCCGCCGACCTTCATTAAAGATACGGTGCATCATCAGTGATCCACCGCGCCCGTCGTCTTCGCGCAACACGCCAATTTGATATTTAGAGGTGTCAGCTGGATCACCTGACATGGAATATTGACGCAAGAAGTCTGGGGTGACCACCACGTCTAAATGACCGCCCGCGCTCCATTCGGGCAAGGCGCTACCGTCCCAAGAGCTGAACTCGTATTTGGTGACATCTGCCGTCATTGCCTCGGCTTTGCTGACGCGCGCCATGATTACTGGTGCGTCCGTAAAGTCAGGGCGTTCGTGCGAGAGGCCGTCCGTATCGCCGCGCGCTAGACGGGCTTTGTACTCGTCTGCACTGATCATGTCTTTGTAAGCTTTGATGCCTGCCTCGCGGTCCATTGGGAACGGATAGGGATAGGGCCAAGGTGCGAGGTTGGCGGGATACACGGCAAGGGTTTGATCCTCGTACCTTAGATCTAGGTCTGGAGAAATATCGCGACGATTGACGGGTGCGGCGGGTTCTTTATAGCCGCCGTCCTCTTTCAGTTCGAGATCCCACCACCATGCTTTGGTTTCATTAAGACCGCCGTTACCCAGCGTGTCATCAAGCTTAGCCAGCACTGGCGCGGCCTTTGGCATATTCATTGCTGCCCAGCGGAACGGCTTTTCTTTGAAGATGCCCTCTAAGTTCCAAGGGCAAGTTTTCATGCAGCGCCCGCACATTGCGCCGCCCTCAGTCGTGATCCGGTAGGTCGTGCATTTCTGGCTGTCGGATTTCCAAATTTCATAGCCGTTGAACATGCGTTTCGGTCCGGCTGTGATCGCGCCTGCGGGGCATTCGCGGGCGCATTTGTTGCAGCTTTCGCAAAAGCTTTGAAGGCCGAAGTCGATGGGTTTGTCGTGCGCCATTGGCATGTCTGTCGTCACCACGCCGGATTTGAGCCGCGGTCCGAGAAGGGGGTTCAGAATGACTTCGCCAATGCGGCTAACTTCGCCCAGCCCGCTGAGCAGCAGCAAGGGCGGTTGCAGCACTTCGCCGTCCATGACTGAGTGGGCTTTTGCCTTGTAACCGAGCCGCCGGATTTGTTTGGCAATCACGCCGCCAAGCAGAGAAAAGCGCAAATATGCACGCATGGACTGTGCGACGCTGATCCAGTCGTCGCCTGATGCGCCCTCCATGGTCTCGTAGCCCTGATCAATGATCATCGAGATTGCCTGATCGTGGGGGGGGGCAATCGGCGCGCCGGTGGCGTCGTGGCTATACCATGTCCAGGCGGGGCAGCGGCTGATGCCAACGGCGTCCACGCCAAGGAAATAGGTGGCTGCCTTTACATTGGCTGCATTGGCGACTGGGTCACTGGGACGCACATCGACTGTGTCGGTCGCCCCGTCTTGGAGCAGAACAAAGGCCCCAAGCAAACGGCGCTGCGCAAAGGCGGTGGGACTTTTACGGGCATACCATCCACCAGAGGCTGCCTGCTGCTGTTTTTTGCCCATGTCGCCAAACTGGGCGCGCGCGAACATGTCGGTGCGCTTGGGTACGCGTGCGACACGGTCCTCGTCTATGTAGGTCGTGGGTGTGTCCACGCGTTTGAGCTTTTCGAAGGCATGCGCGCCGTCCGCGTAATTGCGCTTGGCGTAGGGATCACGATTGAGCGCGCTTTTTGAGGTGCCCTTGCCGACCCACCACGCGAGGCTGTTGGGCTGCTCGGCCCAAGGTGCAAGGGGTGCATCGCAGGCCATTTTGAAGGTGGTTGTGACCACGGCGAGGCCGAAGCCTTCGCCAATGTAGGGAGCGAACAAACGATTTTTCTCGACAGATGTGAGGCCTGCTGCAACGGCCAGTTGGTTCAGATCAACATCTGAAGATGTGGCCGTATGCGCGCGCGCAGAAAACCCCAGAAGGTGCATATATTCTGCCAAGATCACGGCAGTTTCTGTCGCACGTAGGGCCGCGCGATGGTCTTGGGTGCCCATGATCCAGTCCGCGCCCGGTTCGTGTTCTTTGGGGTCGCGGTGGTGCTCTACCAGTAGCACGATTGCGTGAGTGTGATGATCTATCGCGTCGAGGGGCGCTTCGATCGAATCCTTTAGGCCGGCCATGATTTGGTCAATGCCAGAAGCCAACGTCTTGGTCTGTTTGGTGCGAATGTCATGAGCAAGGCGGTCGATGTCAGGATTGCGCGTTGGCTTATTCAAGACCGCGCTTTTGGGCAGTTTACACATGCCAACCATCGAGGTGTCCTGAAAATACCCGAATGCTTTCAGGTGGTTGCTACGCTCGACCAGATCGCTTGGAGCGGTCGCGGGCGTCTTATTCACCACTCCTTCGCGGATTGCGTCCATCATTGCCTGATACTCACCCATAGCGTTTACCAGTGAATGTGGCGTTTCTAGAGCGCGAAAATCAAGCAGCTTTGATGCGGGAACAGCATTAAGATCAGGCATTGTGTCAGTACGCTTTAACCGCTCAAGCGGATATGGGCCCATATGAAACGGACGGTCCTTGGTCGAGAAAAAACGCATGGCCATGATGAAGCTTTCCTATATTAAGATGCGACTAAAAGGTTGAGAAGAAACGAGATGCCCAACCAGACGATTACGCCGGATAATACCGCGGTAATCATCGCTGGTATACCCTCCTTCCACGTATCCCAGATCAGGTGACAGCCAATAGCACCAATCGACGTGCCAAGGAGTGCCAGTGCACCCAAAGGCCCAAGCCAAGACACTTGGAACCAGATTGCAATGGCTCCAAACAATTCTACGATGCCAACCAGTGCCATGATCTGACGGTTCAGTCCGTATTTGACGAACATGCCAAGCTGGGTCTCAAAGATGAATTTCTGCCAACCTAAGATTTTGATCGAACTTGCAAAAAGAAAGAATGCAGATAACAGGCCGATGATGATTGTTTGTGTCATTGTGGCGAATTTTACCCAGTAAGAGTTTGGGGAAGAAAAGTTGCAAGCGCCGGGAAGGCGATAAGCAAGACGAGCATCAGTGCCATTGCCAGCCAGAACGGGAATATCCCAATAAAGATTTCGCGCATTGGAACATCAGGGGCGATGGATTTCACGATGAAGACATTAATGCCAACGGGGGGGGAAATCATTCCCATTTCCAGCACGATGACAACGATGATGCCGAACCAGATCAAGTCCCACTCAAGTCCGACCGCAATTGGGATCACTACCGGAATGGTCAGCACTAGCATCGCTATGGATTCAAGGAACATGCCGAGGATGATGTAGGCCACAATAATCAGAACCAATACCCCCAGATCACTGATTGGCAGCGACGTGAGCAAGTTGACCAAGTCTGCGGGCACTTCAGTCAGCGACATAAAGGGAATGAAGACAAATGCGCCAATGATGATCATAAAGACCGTCGCAGTGGCGCTCATGGTTTGCAGGATAACGGTTCGTAGCGCCTGAAAATTCAAAGAACGGCGTGCTATTGCAACGATCAGAGTGATGCATGCTCCCACGGATGAGGCTTCGACAGGCGTGAAAAATCCAGTGTACATACCGCCGATTGTAATGAAGACCACTGCCAAAATAGGCAGCGCACATAGCATTGCCTCGTAGCGTTCTGCGCTGCTGGATTTCGGGCCGGCAGGGCCTTTTTCGGGTGCGTGGAAAACGATCAGATAGATCGCGAGAATAAACAAGAGCGTCAGCACAATGCCCGGAATAATACCTGCCATGAAAAGCTGGCCGATAGATTGCTCGGTGAGTACTGCATAGATGATCATGCCGCCCGATGGCGGGATCAAAAAGCCAAGCGTGCCACCCGCTGCAACAGATCCCGTTGCGAGGCTGTCGGTGTAATTATACTTTTTCATCTCAGGCAGCGCAACCCGGCCCATCGTGACAGCGGAAGCGAGCGACGAGCCTGAGAGCGCCGCAAACCCTGCGCAAGCGGCGATAGTTGCCGACGCTAAACCGCCGCGCAAATGGCCCATAAATCTGTAGGCCGCCGCGTATAGATCACGGGACATGCCAGATGCCCCTGCAAGCGAGCCCATGAGAACAAACATAGGGATCACCAAGAGATTGTAGTTCGACGCCGCCTCAAAAGCTTCTCCAGAGAGATTGGAGTAGGCCGTTTTCCATCCGCGCGTCCAAGCCTTGTCCGCATCCATTCCAATGATGATAAAGCGGTTTGCAGTTGCCACGGCCGTGCCGACAAAACCAACGGCTAACATCGAGAGCGCTACTGGCATGCGCAGCGCGAGCAAAGCGAATAAAGCCCCGAGCCCTAAAAGGCCGAGAACGGTCATGCTCATCATTAGATCAACCCTCAGTTTTCATTATTTGCACATGACCTGTGCGAAGCAGTTGCCAAATGTCAGTGAGAAGAACGATGAAATAAAGCAAAGTGGAAACGGAGAGCATGTAATAAAAAGGCTCATACGAGATCAGCAACTGCTGAGTCGTTTCACCGAATTTCACAGCGCTTTGCCCTGCATGCCAAAGTTGACGCGCGGCAATCCACAACAATAGCGCACAAAATAGCTTTACAATGACAAGGGACCATTTGGAGAACGGCCGAGACATACTGCTTTCCAACAGCTCGATTTCTATGTGTGCGCCAGTGCGTGCTCCATATGGAATTGAGAGTGCGACAATCGCCACCAACGCCAGCACCAGCAAATCTTCGGCACCTGAAATAGGTGAATTGAAGGCTTTGCGCATCACCAGAACATTCCACGCTGAAAACAGCGTCATAAAACCCAGTGTGCCCCCGCCGAGGATCAAAGCCATCCACTTTAATGTGGTATCCAGAAGACGTAGCGTGGCGAGCGGCGCGTAGGGTTCAGATTCAGACGAGTCCATCATTCAATTACCAAACAAAAAGCCGCCGGGGCCGGTAATGGTATGCGGTTCCATAAAGCCAAGCACACCCTCAAACCCTAGGTTGCGACCAATGCCGGACATCTTGACGCCGCCAAAAGGTGCACGGCTATCTTGGGACATGGGCCCGTGATTGTTCAGATATGTGTAGCCCGCCTCAAGTCGGCGCGCGAGTGCGACGGCACGCTCCGCATCGGGGGTCCAAACCGAAGAGCACAGGCCAAATTCATTGTCATTAGCCATTGCAACGGCTTCATCGTCGGTCCTGAATTTCATGATAGGCAGCACTGGGCCAAACTGCTCTTGGCGCACAACAGACAAGTCTTGATCTGCATCCAGCACCAATGTGGGACGCTGAAAATATCCACCGCCTTGATAGAGCGCTTCATCAGGAATCTGACCGCTCTCGATCACATCAGCGCCCTTCGCGCGGGCCTCAGCGATCATGTCTGTCACAACTTTCAGCTGACCTGCGTTGTTCACAGGACCCATTGTCGTTTCAGGGAGCAACCCGTCGCCTACCACCGCCTTGCTGCACGCACCAAGCATGCCTTGCACAACTTCATCATATCGGCTTTCGTGTACATAAAGGCGCTTCATCGCCATGCAGATTTGCCCGGATGAGGCAAAAGCACCCATATACATTTTCATGAAGGTCTCGGGGTGCAGATCCACGTCTTCCAGAACAAGGGCGGCATCGTTGCCACCAAGTTCCAGCGTAACAGGCGTCAACCGATGCGACGCGATGCGCATCACGTGCTGTCCAACGGCCACGGAGCCTGTGAAATTGACGGTGCTGACCAATGGATGACTCACAAGCGTATCGCCGATATCGCGCGCGGAGCCCGTGATGATATTGACCACACCGGGCGGCAGAATCTCCGCAATAATCTGTAGTGTGAGCGATGGAGCCATTGCAGCGTTTTGCGCTGGTTTCACGACGACAGTGTTCCCAGCCAGTAAAGCTTGAGGGAGTTTCGCGCCAAGGATCGACAAAGGCCAGTTCCAAGGCACAATCAACGCTGCAACGCCGCGTGGTTTGCGGGTAATAATGGTATCAAAGGGCGGGCCAGCGGCTGCCGGTCCCATCTGTTCATCTTGCGCAAGGCGCTCTGCATAGGCGGACACTTGCATAAAGCGATCCCCGAGGCGCGACAGTTCCATCATGGTTTCGCGCCGGATTTTGCCATGCTCGCGTGTGAAAATCTCTGAACGACGTTCAACATCTTCTTCATCGGCGGCAATTGCTGCCGCGACCTTGCGCAGTAAATCTGCTCGCTCGCCAAAACTTAAAGCGGCCCAAGCGGGGAAGGCGGCATTCGCGGCTTTGACTGCATCATCCACATCATCTTTGCCAGCCAGCGCCGCGCGACCAACCAATTCGGTCGGTCTTGCAGGATTATGCAGATCATAAAGCGCGCCAGACCTGGCTGCACGCGGCTCACCGCCAATGAAAATGCTGGTCTCAAGTGGAGTGGATTGCATTGTCGTCTTCTCCATTTAGGTTGTCTAATAGATCAGACGTTTACCTTGCCGCCATCAACATTTAGCGTCTGGCCAGTGACAAAATTGCTATCCGAGCTGCATAGATACATCAAAGTACCCAGCAAATCTTCCGGCAGCATTTCACGTTTGATCGAACGTGTTGCGATAGTTGGCGCGCCAAAGGGTGCAAACGCATCATTTGCTTTCACGCCCTCGCTTTCCGTCAAACCCGGAGCGATCGCGTTCACTTGAATGTTCTTGTCGCCAAGTTCGCGGCCAAAGCAGCGGGTCAATCCGATCACAGCACCTTTAGATGCTGTGTAGTGTGACAAACCGGGTGGGCCGTAATAGAATGTGCCAGATGCGATGTTGACGATCTTGCCACCGCCGCGCTCGATTAAGGCAGGAACCGCTGCTTTGGTCGCCTGAAGCACGCTGCGCGCATTCACCGTCATGATCTTGTCGAATTCATCTTCGTCAATTTGCATGAATGGCTTTGGCTTAAGGGTCGCGAAAATGCTGGCATTATTGACTAGAATATCGAGCCCACCAAATTCGGACTTCGCGGTATCTACCATGTTTGCCAGATCGTCGTTCTTGGTAACGTCAACCTGAAGGCCAACGGCCTGACCACCCGCAGCTTTGATCGCGTTAACTGTCGCTGAGGGATCTACAATATCTGTGACAACAACCTGAGCGCCGTTTTCGGCCAGAACGTGTGCCAATGCTGCGCCGATACCTTGTGCCGCTCCTGTGATGGCTGCGACTTTGTTTTCCAAACGTTGCATGGAAATACTCCTAAAATTTAAAACATGATTAGCGCGGGCGATAAACACCCGCGCTAAAGATTTGATTAGTCGGCGTTGATTGCGTTGTAGATAGCGCGGGCATCAGCAATGCCGCGACCCTCGTAGTCGGCAAGAATCGCGTCTAATCCTGTGCTTACAGCGGCATCCATCTTGGCACGCTCTTCGTCGCTCACCTTGATGCGTGTCACATTCGCCATCTGTTCTGAACCGTTGAGCATCCCGAATGCGCGATCTTCGACGAAAGTGAACGCCTCTGCGCCTTTCATGGAGAATGCTTCGCCTGCAAGCTCATCAATGATAGCCCGATGCTCGCTTGATAGCTCCATGTAACGCTCTTTGTTCATCACAACAAAGAAGACCGCGAATTGAACGGGCACATTTTCTACAAGGTGCGATGAGGCATCCCAGAAATTCCAAGGTGGCGTCATATTGGAATAACCAACAGTTGCAGCGTCAATTGTGCCAGTGGAAAGACCTGTATACATCTCTGTTACGGGCATTTGAACAGGTGTTGCGCCCATGGCTTCGATGATTGGGGACGTCATTGCGGCATAAGGCACCATCTTTGCGCCATTTAGCCCTTCCATCGTGGAGATGTCTTTGTTTGCGGCCCATGCAGCGCCTGCAACTGTGAACACACCAAGCATTTTTACATCACCGTATTCATCGGCAAGGTGCTCATCAAAGACGGACAAAAGCCGTTCTGTACCTTCTTGCGAATTGCTCGCTTTGCCGGGAGGAATGATCAACATGGTTTTCGGGAAAAGGGCCGGCGTATAGGCCTGCAGGCCAAATGTAATGTCTGCCACGCCTTCAACTGCGCGTTTGTATTGTTGCACTGGTCCTGCGCCAAGTTGACCGGCTGGATAGAGCTTCATCGTTAAGGAGCCGCCCGATCGCGCGTCGAGTTCTTTGCCAAACCAGTCAAACAGAATGGTGTTGGTTGCATGTTGCGGTGGCACAAAAGTCGCGACAGAAAGTTCTTCGGCGTAAGAAGAAGAGGCGAGCAATGAAGCAGCAGTGACCGCTCCAGTAAAGAATGTTCGTATGTTCATGATGTCCTCCCAAGGTGTTTGATTTTTCAGATCATGATAAGTCTAGGAAGAATTGGACAGGCGATCTATCGATTGATATTCATACATGGTATGAATTATTTCGATCATAAGAATCTCGATTGGCACCTGTTAGAGGTGTTTTTGACCGTTTTGCAGGAATCAAACGTATCCCGCGCAGCGGAGCGGCTGAATTTGACCCAGTCAACCGTGAGTCATTCGTTAAACAAATTGAGAGCCATTTTTGGCGATCCTCTTTTCGTGCGCTCGGGACGTGGTATCGAGCCAACGGAACGTGCGCGCAACCTGAGAGATCCAGTGATGCGGATACTTGATGACATGAAGGCCCTCGCGGATGAACGCGCCTTCGAGCCGACGAACCAGCCACTGCGCTTCAATATCGCTGCCAACGATCTGATCCGTGATGTGCTTTTCCCCAGCATTCTTAAAACTGCGAACAGCATGAAGGTCGATCTTAGGCTTAAGTTCATGCCCTCAGGCGTTCCAGCGGCTGGACTCCTTAACGATGCGCGATGCGATCTGATTATTACGCCTGTACCGCCGGACGGCCCTGATATCATGCAACTTAAGTTGATTGAGGGGAAAATGGTGTGTTTTTATGATGCCAGCGTCAGGAAGCCGCCTGATACGTGGGACTCCTATCGGAATGACAAGCGGATCGAGGTCCGTTTCGCCGATGGTCGTAGCTCGCTTAGCGTCGTAACAGATGTTGATATCATCGAGCTGAACGAGCCAGTCGTATCAGTGTCGAACTTTGGTGGTGTTGTTAGATTTGTAAAAGGGAGCGACCTTATCGCAACCGAGCTTAACTATATGGCACTTGGACCACTGCGGGAATTGGATCAAGCACCACTGCCTTTCAAGACCGAGCCCGTATCTGTTTACCTTGTCTGGCACCGCCGCGACACCACCGATCCTGCACATCGTTGGTTGCGAAAGCATGTAACGCAAGCCTCTAAAGAGCTTCTGACGCGGTTAAACTGAAGCGACTTTAGAGTAGATTGGTGCTTTGTGGCCTGCAACATCTAGTGCTTTTCCTATATGTGTCGATGCCTGTTGCATGGCTTCCAACGCGCCCAGTTTTAATACATCATCCAAGCCCATTCTGTCTTGCAACCAAAGGATACTTAACGTGCCGTGCAGCCCGCTTTGTGACATGACAGGAACGGCAATCGCTCCTAGGTTTGGGCCCGGATCAAAAGCGCGCTCGACCCAGTAATCAACTTCGCGTTTGCCAAAACCCAAGGCACGAGTGCGCGCGAGTTCATCGTCAAGTTTTCCGGTTTCGAGCCATTGCTGCTCTTGCCTGGTTCCAAAACTTTGGATGGCCTCTAGATGAACCGAGAGTTGTTCATCAGAGGCAAAGGCAAGTGCCGCGCGGCCATGCGCGGACAAAAGCACAGAAGGGCGAATACCCATTCCGGTCCGCAGCGGGGCCATTGGCCCACGCACGCGCGTGCTTTCAATCAGTTCCATACGGCCGGGACCTGTGATTGCGCAAAGATCAGACGGCAAGCCTATTTGTTGGCTCTGCATGTTCAGCAAGATAGGCGCGGCGAGTTCAGCGAATGGATGGGCGCGCGAATGCGCTCCAAGCAGTGCGCCAAGCGCGTGCGCAAGTTCATATTGACCTTCGACAATGTTGCGCCGCACCCAACCACGTTCGCGCAACGTCGCGAGTACTCTAAGTAAAGTCGCATTGGACAATCCAGTCGCTTTGCGCAAATCAGCGAGGCTGGACAAGCCGTTTTTGGATAAATACTCCACCACGTCGAGACCGCGATCAAGTGCGCGAATTTGTTTCGGTTGGTTGGTCACGGTCAAATAACTCCCAATCAGTCCACTAGGTGAACTGAACGTTAGCTAAAGACGTTGAGATTTGCCATCCTAAGATTAAGAATCACTTAGTGCGTTGGGCCGGTTGCGAAAATGAGCCAAAACATTCTATTCATCATGTATGATCAGTTGCGCTTTGATTACCTATCCTGCGCAGGTCATCCGCATCTGGACACACCCAATTTTGACCGCGTGGCTGCAAAGGGTGTTCGCTTCACTAATGCCTATGTGCAATCGCCTGTCTGCGGTGCCTCGAGAATGTGTTTTTATACGGGTCGCTACGCCTCCAGTCATGGTGCGCAATGGAACAATTTTCCACTCCGCGTGGGCGAATTGACAATGGGTGATCACTTGCGTGAGCAAGGGATGGACTGCTGGTTGATTGGCAAAACCCACATGAAGGCTGATGCAAAAGGCATGGCGCGCCTTGGCTTAACGGCCGACAGCACAATTGGCGCGCGGCAAGCCGAATGCGGGTTTGACACCTGGATTCGCGATGATGGAATTTGGGGGTGCGGACCCGACGGATTCTACGATAAGCGCCGTTCGCCTTATAACGAATACCTCAAAAAAAAGGGCTATCCCTCAGAAAACCCTTGGGCAGATTTCGCCAATGCGGGTGTCAACGATGACAATGAAATGGCCTCAGGCTGGATGTTCAAGAACGCAGATAAGCCTGCAAATATTCGCGAGGAAGACAGTGAAACACCTTGGCTCACGCGCGAAGCGATTGCGTTCATCAAGCAGGCCAAAGGCCCATGGTGCGCGCATGTAAGTTATATCAAACCCCATTGGCCCTATATCGTTCCCGCCCCGTATCACGACATGTATGGCGCAAATGATGTTTCCACAGCAATGCGCGATGATGTTGAACGCCATGATCCACATCCGGTCTTTGAGGCCTATATGGCGAATAAGCTTGGGCAAGCGTTTCAGCGTGAAGATGTCCGCCAAAAGGTGATCCCGGCCTACATGGGCTTGATCAAGCAATGCGATGATCAACTTGGTGTATTGCTAGATTATCTAGAGGAAAGTGGGCAGATGGATAGCACAGTTATTGTGCTGACGTCTGATCACGGGGATTATCTGGGCGATCATTGGATGGATGAAAAAGAACTGTTTCACGAACCTTCGGTGAAGGTTCCAATGATTATTTCTGATCCGTCGACCAAGTCAAATGCGACCCGCAATACAAACTGTGATGCATTAGTTGAAAGTATCGATTTGGTGGCAACATTTGTTGAAATGGCAGGCGGCAATGTACCAGCTCATATCATCGAAGGGTGCTCTCTATTACCACTATTGCACGGAGAAACCGTTGACTGGCGGGACTATGTAATCAGCGAATATGACTACTCTGTTACCCCTCAAGCGCTTACGCTCGGGCTTGAGCCGAGAGATTGTAGGCTTTTCATGGTGTTTGATGGACGCTTCAAATTGATGCACGCTGAAGGTGGTTTTCGCCCAATGCTCTTTGACCTTGCGACTGATCCAGAAGAATTTCATGATTTGGCCAAAGACGATGCACATCAAAGCGACATTGAACGTCTCTATGGTCATCTGGCCGATTGGGGACGTAGGATGAGCCAACGTGTGACCACGTCCGAGGACGATATAAAGGCTATGCGCGGAACATCGGCACGCTTAGGCGTTCTACCTTTTCTGGTCGATGGGTCAGAAGTGCCTGATGAACTTACCGAAAAATACCGTGGCCCTGCGCCCGCAAATTATTTGGAGACATAATGCCAAACGCAGCTCTCATAGCGCATAACGCGCAGTTTAAAAAAGCTATCGTAGAACTCGCCCCACGCGTCTGGACGGCTGTGGGATATGCCGCCTCGAATATGCATATGATTGAAGGTGAAACCTCTGTCACGATCATCGACACGACTGAAAGCACGAAGGCCGCTGAGAACATTTTGGCCGAGTTTCGTAAGCTCACGGACAAACCGATTGCGCACATAATCTACACCCACAGTCATCGCGATCACATCTGCGGCGCAAGTGTGTTTTCGCCAAAAGGCGACGTCCCAATTTTGGCCAGTGCGAATTTCAGCTCTGATCTGATCGGCGTGGACCCGAATGCGATTGCACCGAACAAATCCTTGGGGCGGCGCACCCAAGCGCAATTCGGGATCGGGCTACCGCCAGCCGCACGGGTCAATCTTGGTTGCGGACCCGGGGATCGTCCGATGGAGGGCCTTGGGGCGGGGTATTTGGAGCCGACAAAGCGGATCGAAAGCGATTGCGACATTGATCTGGATGGCGTGGCTGCGCGGTTGATCATGGCCCCGGGAGAGACCGATGATCATATGGTCGTTTGGCTGACAGATGTTGGCGTGCTGTTCTGTGGTGACAATTGGTATCACGCTTTTCCCAATCTTTATGCCATTCGTGGCACGCCTTTCCGCGACTTTGGTGCTTGGGCAGATAGTTTGGCCCTGCTTGCGGACCTGAAACCTAAGGTACTTTCCCCGGGTCATACGCAGCCTGTTTTCGGGGTAGAGCAGATTCAAGAGGTTCTTGGTTCGACACGCGCGGCTATCCGTCATGTCATGCAAGTGACTGCGGATGGGATGAACGCGGGCCGCTCGCTGGACGATATCGCCGCTGGTATTACGCTGCCCAGCGAACTAGCGGACAAACCTTGGCTTGGTGAATTTTATGGCAAAATCGCGTGGTCCTCACGCGCCTTCGCAGTTGGAACATTGGGCTGGTATGATGGCAATCCGACCCATTTGGGGACGCTTTCTAGCAAGACGCGCGCCCGTCATTTGGCTGATCTGGCCGGAGGCACGGATCAATTGGTCAAGACCGCAAAAGCTACTGACGATTTGCAATGGCGGCTTGAACTTTGCGATCACTTAAGTGTGCTTGGTGAAGACATGAATGCGTTCAAAGCAGATACGCTTGAAGCGCTTGCAGAGGTTGAAATCAATGCAACTGCCCGCAATACCTATTTGTGGGAAGCCGAGCAGCTTCGGACCATACCATCATGACGGAAAAGGGCATCACCGCGAAAGCCGCTGATAGCATTGCTTTCTTGTTTACCCTGATTATCCTGATTTTTGCGGCTTCTGGCCCGCTTTCCGAACTTGTGCGCTGGATTATTGAAGTCACGACAGAAGGTTTCGATGAGCTTCCTCGCCGCGACAAGAGAATGCTGTTTCGCGAGCATCCTTTAGGCGCGGGCTTTAAAAGTTTCGAACGGTCCTTTTTGTTGCCCACAGGCCTTATCCTCGGATTACCTATTCTATTTTCATTCGTGATTTCGTTCTTATCCATTTCGATGAAAGCAAAGTGGCTAAATTGGGTCTTGGCCGCGCTCTCCACACTCGTCTTCCTGATCTGGGTTGTGAACCTTTTTGCGGTTGATGGCGGAGCTTTGCCCTCTGCACGCACCATTGATTTCGTGCTTTTCCCCATGGCAACGGCGCTTGTGCTCTACCTCACATGGCGGCAGTTCGGCGGCTTTATCGTTGGGTTTTGCCTATTCTGGATTATCTATTTTTTCACACGCGGATTGCTCCCTGAATGGACAGGAATTTTCGCAGGTTCAGAGTCAAGCTTTGGCCAATCTATGCGCTCAATGGTTCTGAATTTTTGGGCGCAAACGGGAGGTATGTTTGGCCAACCTCTACAAGTCGTCTCGGGTAATGTGTTGATATTTATCGTCTTCGGGTCTGTTCTCATGGCCTCTGGTGCAGGCGATCTGCTGATGAAAATTGCCAACCGACTTACTGGTCGCTTTACAGGCGGAGCCGCGCATGCGGCGGTTGCGTCTTCCGCGCTCTTTGGCACGCTAAGCGGCGCGGCGATTTCTAACGTGGTGTCCACTGGCGTTATGACCATACCAGTCATTAAGAAGTCGGGGTTCAAACCCGCCTTCGCTGCCGCCGTCGAAGCAGCTGCCTCAACAGGGGGACAGGTCATGCCTCCTGTCATGGGCGTTGTGGCATTTTTCGTGGCAGGGCAGATTGGGCTTGAGTACCGCTACATAGTCATCGCCGCTATTATGCCAGCAATTTTCTTTTATCTAGGCGTATTTCTGACTGTCTACTTTGAAGCGCGCAAACAAGGCGTTGGTGCCTTGCCACCCGAAGCACGGGTGCGTTTGACACGCCCAGAACTTTTGCAATGCCTAGTATTTATTTTGCCACTAGGCACACTTAGCTACTTTCTGTTTGCACAACCTTCTGTGCCGAAAGCAGGCTTTTACGGCTTCATTGTTGCTCTCGCTAGCGCCTTAATCTTGTTTCGCAATTTTCGCGCATGGGATCGTATCTATAGCGCCTTCGTCGCAGCAGGACGTATGTCGGCATCCATCATCGTCATTGTCACTGCGATTGGGCTGATTGTAGGGCTCATCCAAGTTTCCGGCTTTTCTGGACGTCTTTCGCTGTTGCTAGCGCAACTGGCGGATGGCCCATTGTTCGGCACGCTTATCGTGGTTGCATTGGGGGCAATCGTTCTTGGCATGGGATTGCCACCAGGTGCGACGTATTTCATCATCGTGATCGCACTGTCCTCAGGCATTGAAGCGGTTGGAATTGCGCCGCTCACATTGCACCTGTTTGTTGTGTTCTTTGCCGTCATTTCGACTGTGACGCCCCCCGTCGCCTTGGCCGCATTTGCAGCCGCGCCAATCGCAGGGGCCGATCCGATACAAACGGGTTTCCAAGCCGCGCGGCTTTCGCTGGCGGGATTCATCATTCCTTTCGTTTTTGTCTATCATCCTGCGGTGCTCTACAAATTGCAGGTTGCCTTTGAATGGTTCGGGGAAGAGGCGGTTTCGTCAAAGGCAATGATAGATATCGCCACCGTCAGTTGGGGAGACTTCTTCTGGATTATCATTGCCTTCACGCTTGCGATGTGGCTGCTAACCTCAGCACTTACGGGCTATGAAAAAAACAAGCTTTTCGGACTTGAGCGCATCGCGCGCGTCGCTGCAGGCTTTGCTGTCCTTGTACCGATTAAATCGATCGCGCTACCGGCTCTCGCTACCGGAGCTTTCCTCATTATTCTGCATCGTTTTTTGAACGGTGAGCCTTCATCCGTCGATCAAGAACGGGATCAAGACACGCATTCAAATAGGGAGAAACAACATGCGTAAATTCACAACAGCTCTCGCGGCAAGCCTGCTATTGGCAGGCACTGCTCATGCTGAAGACCAGAAATTAAAGATGGCAACGATCGCGCCTAGCCTTGGCGCTGCAATTGCGATGTCCACTTTTGCCAATGTGGTAAATAACAACGCCGAAGGTATCGAAATCGAGGTCTCGGGCGGTGGCGCTGCGACGGTTCACATGATGGAAGTCGGGCGTGGTAACCTTGATATGTCTATGACCTCGCCTGTGGTCTACAATCTCATGTCTGCAGGCAAAGCCATGTACGCAAATCAGGAAGAAGCGCCAGAGCTGGCCAAGAACCTGAGCCTTGTGATGTGGTATCCATATGGTGCCTATCACTTCGCTGTACGAGCAGATAGCGACATCGAAATTCTTGATGATATCGAAGGAGCGTCTGTGTTTCTTGGCCCACAAGGAGGCGGTGCCTACAATGCTGCGCGCGGTTGGGTTCAATCGACAACAGGGCTTGTCGCAGGCGAAGATTTCGATGCCATTAAAGCCAATTGGCAAACAGGCTACCAAGCGTTCTTGGATGGTAAGATCGACGTTTATGTAACAGGCTGCCTCGATCCATGTGGTCAGTTCATCCAGTTCACAGAAACCGAAAACGTACGCTTTTTGGCACCCGAAAGCCATGAGGGCGAGGCCGTGGCCAAGTTCCTTGGCAAATGGCGTTACAAGGCTGACATTCCCGCAGGCGCATATAGTGGCCAAAAGAATGAAAGCGCTGTCACTAGTTTTGACACGGCTGTTGGAATCGGTGCACGTGCTGATCTTGATGAAGATACGGTCTATCACATGACTAAAGCATTCTGGGACAACATTGATCAGGTGACGTCTGACGCACCGTGGGCAAAAGCGTTGAACGTAGAGTTTGCTGCGTCCAAGCGTGGGCTAATGGAATTGCACCCAGGAGCGGCGCGGTACTACCGTGAAGTTGGCGTTTTGAAATAAATAAGCGTTGTGGCACTGACGCTTCGTCGGTGCCGCTTGCTGAACACAAGAAATGCTGTAGATCGTGCATCTTTGCAGATAATTCGGGTAGATTGTGCAATAAACCGGTGTTGTCAGACAAACTTGACGTCCCATTGGTTGGTACCTAATTTTTATGAATGACAACACAAAACCCATTTAAGTACTTCAAGACTCCACCTGAAATCATCCGATTAGCAGTGAAGTATTGCATACGTTATCCATTGAGCCTTCGTCAGATGGAAGACACATTGCTTGGAGCGGGTATGACAAATTCATATTCTATTATGG
>Ga0206130_10001038_pt1 | contig 42315 bp, 26 predicted proteins | sample Helgoland_Spring_9_FD_148637 | JGI IMG/M metagenome (GOLD analysis project Ga0206130, IMG submission 148637) | Pelagic subsurface seawater microbial communities from Kabeltonne, Helgoland, North Sea - Helgoland_Spring_Bloom_20160512_1 | ecosystem: Environmental > Aquatic > Marine > Epipelagic ...
AGTACTTATAGCTATGCACGGCAGGGCAATGCGTAGTTTTTTATGTTTGATGACTGGTACTCCATTGAGCCAAATGGACGAGTTTAAACACAATAATTTGTGCCTTTATAAGCTAGAGTATCATGAAGGGAGATATGCTGTACTAGAGCACAACTGCTCTAAGCATCTTTGGATTTAAACTCCGCTCTGCTTGATGCTCTGCGTAGGTCTGTTGCTGTATTTTGACTCAAAAGTAGGATATTTTTCTGGACGATGATAGCGATAGGTATCTACACGATATTGTATAAATGCATACAGTATATAAGCACCTAATAAGAAGGAAAGTCTTCTGAAATCCCAAAATACCCATTCTAAGTTATCTCGATAATCAAAATAAGAAAATAGCAGATAAAGCATAGCTACATTATTTACTACGGTCCATCTATATTTTACATCCGTAAGATTAGGTTTATTCATAGTAGGGGAAATGCTTCTATATCGTCATCAGCTCTTTTTCTTTAGCAGCTATAGTGTCGTCTATCTTCGTATTGTAAGCATCCACTACTTTTTGCACTTCTGCTTCTGCGTCCTTAGCCATATCTTCACTTAAGCCATCTTTCTGTAGTAGCTTAATCATATCTATAGCATCTTTTCGAGCACCTCTCAAGCCTATTTTGCCAGTCTCAGACTCATTCTTTGCTATTTTAACTATCTGGGCTCTACGTTCTTCTGTAAGTGCAGGTACATTTACTATTACTTGCTCACCATCGTTTTGTGGGTTGAGACCCAGATTAGCAAACATTATACCTTTGCTTATTTCGTCTATCATGCCTTTTTCCCAAGGTTTTACCATCAGGGTTTTAGCATCTGGGGTGTTTACGTTGGCTACTTGGCTTAGTGGCACCTTGCTACCATAGTAATCTACCATTACACTATCAAGCATAGAAGGAGTGGCTTTGCCTGCTCTTAGTTTGCTTACTTCAGACTCTACGTGTTTCAGACTTTTTAGTACGCCCTCACTTAGCTCATCTAGCACCATCTTTATATCTTCGTTCATATTCTTGTAATGATTTTTTTATACGTTATTACGGCAAAGAAAATTAATAATTGCTTCTGTTACAAAATTAAAATACGATGCAGATAAAGAGAACACAGAGCAATGCACAGAATAGATACAAATACAGCATTCACAAAGGTGTTTTTTTGCTTGTACACAAACCCATAACTGAGTAAAATAGTGCTTGCCATAACAGCGTATATTAGCAAGCTAAGCTGAGCAGTTATAAATATCAGTAAAAGACTCATTATTAGCTGTATAAGCATAGTAAAATTCAATATTTTGGTCTTATTAGGATACCTAAAAGCGTAGTTATTAATAGAGAATAAATGTATGAATAATCCTATTACTATGCTGGGTACAAACAGTTTAATTAAGATGGTATCGAAAACTGAATAGTCTACTGATAGGGTAGGTAATAGGTTTGGTATTTTATATTCTAACTCCATTACATAGAGGATCCCCACATAAGAAAACAAAACCATAGCCATATAAATAAGACTTAGGATAAACCCTCGGGTACTACGACTTCCTGTCTGTATAAACAAGATAAAAATAGGCAAGGTAAGTACTATACTAATGTTGTTAATGGTCTGAGCTGCTCCTAGTAGTATGCCTAAGAGTATCATGTAATTGATGTTTTGGATTTCATTATCCCTAGCCTCAAAAGCTAAAAAAGCAGAGCCAAGCCAAACTGCTCCGTATATGATATCTGCTACCGATAGGCTAGGCATGATGAGTACTGAACATATAGTAAATAGTACGATAGGGACACTACTCTTTTGTCCTAATATTTTAAATCTGAAACAGATATAGTTGAGAAATAGGCCTTCTAGAAATAGCAGAGCAGAGTAGAATATTAAAGTTGAATTAATACCTAATATAAGATTGTACCCTATCAGTATTAGAATAGAAACTAGTGCTGCGATTGCTGCTTTTTGAGATATTAATTTTATCAATTATAGACTAGTTTTAGCAGAGAAAATCTCCTGTTTTTTGAAGTTGGGATAATCAATTTATTAGAAGAAACTTGACTAGACTCTTCCGGAATAATAGCAACAAAATCTAGTTCTGTTTTCAGTAATTTTTTACTTTCTTCTACACCATTATTGTAGATAGTATATTGCATTACATCGCCAGAGCTACGTATCTGGTCATTGTAAAGTAGCTGTATATACTTGTCTCCAACAAAAATAGCTACAGAACTAAAATAGCCTCCATCGTTTACCGTGGTTTGGTTTTTGGTCACGACCTTGTGCCAGTCTATAAATGCACTACTATCGTAGTTTATGATAAGTAGCTCATTAAAGTTGTATATATTTTTAGAAGTACTCTGTGGTATGCCATTCACTAAAATGATGTCATCTTCGGTGGCTACCTCTTTTTGTTCAGCTATAATTAGCATACCGCCATCAGACCTAGGGATAGCTTCTAGAATACCGAAACCTTCCGATATGGCTCCGTTATTTCTGTCGTTTAACTCTACGTTGTTTATTAGTTTCTCTGGGAAAGGAGAGCAATCTAGTATACCATAAGTGCGGTCACTACTTAACTTAAAGGTGAGTGTGCCCACTATACCTGGCGTCTCCTCTAACCCGTAAAATGCAACAATGCGTGCAGCATCATTTGCTCTAGAATAGGCAAGCTTTGCAGATTTAATCTCAACAGAATCCGTGATCAAAAAATCTTTTATTTCACCATTGTAAATGGTATAAATACTATTGATAGAGCTGCTTATTTTTCTACGTTCTCGGGTGACATTTTTACAAAGAATATTAGTCTCACCTGCATTGGTCACCAGAAAATCTGAGATAATAAATGTGATGTAGGCAAAGGGTAACTCAAAGTGCTTCTCGTTTTCTAAGTTCAGAGCTATGTCAAAGAGCTTATGATGAATGAGAATTTCTTCCGTTTTGGTTTTTTCCGAATAAATAAGGGATATGTTTTGTAGGTTATCACTTATACGGATTCTGAAATTGCCTCTATCTCCAAACTCAATAGGGGTAGAGCTAGCTAGTGACACAGGTGGTCCAATGGGTTTAAACCCGTAATCATACCACTGGCCAGAAAGGATGTTCTGCTGGGTGCTACGGCTGTACTTACTTTTAATAAGTAATAGACCTTTTGGGGTCATATATATTTTAGAAAGCCTAGCGTTCTTAAGATCGATGACCTTACTGTTTTGTACAGTAAGTAAATGATCATAACGCTCTAGAATGACGTTTTTACTATAGAATCTGTTGCGATAGCGAAGTAAATAAATACCTTGTTCGTTTTCTCCGATAACCCGGGTGAAAACAGCAGTTCCTTTCAACTTAGTAGGTGTACTCCATTGCAGTACTTGTGCAGACGCAGTAGTGGTATAGAGTAGAATAGCAATTAGTACTAAGCGAATATTTTGGATGTATTTTTGCAATGTTCTGATTACCTCACAAAGAACGAATTTAATAAGGAAATCATCTATTGGAAAATAAAGTAAATAATAATAAAACTCCGGAAAAAGCGATTTTGATAGGAGTAGAGCCCAAAAATGTACCCATTCAGTCTACTGCTGTATATTTAGACGAGTTAGAATTTTTGGCATTTACCGCCGGTGCGGAAACGATAAAACGGTTTACTCAGCGTCTGGAGCATCCTAATCCTAAAACATATATAGGTACAGGAAAATTAGAAGAGATAACAGCCTATGTGGCAGAGCACGAAATTGACTTAGCTATTTTTGATGATGAGCTTAGTCCTTCGCAAATCAGGAATCTGGAGGAACAATTCCAGTGTAAGATAATAGACAGGAGCAGTCTTATATTAGACATTTTCGCTAAAAACGCTCATACGGCACAGTCTCGTACTCAGGTAGAGTTGGCTCAAAGTGAGTACTTACTTCCTCGCCTTACGCGTATGTGGACTCACCTGCAGAAGCAGAAAGGTGGTATAGGTATGAAAGGACCAGGGGAGAAAGAGATAGAAACAGACAGACGTGTAATCCGCGATAAAATATCTAAGCTAAAAAAAGAGCTTAAGGAAATAGACCGACAAAGTGCGACACGTCGTAAAAGTAGGGAATCGCAAAAACGAGTAGCCTTAGTAGGGTATACCAACGTTGGGAAATCGACTATTATAAATCTATTAGCCAAGTCTGATGTTCTTGCTCAAGATATGCTTTTTGCAACGCTAGATAGTACTGTGCGAAAAGTAGTACTGCCACCGGATGAGCATAATTATACTCCGTGTATTTTTCTACTTTCAGACACGGTAGGTTTCATACGCAAGCTACCTCATCAACTTATAGAGAGTTTCAAATCTACCTTAGATGAAGTAATAGAAGCAGATGTACTGCTACACGTAGTAGATGTGAGTCATCCGCAATTCGAAGAGCAAATGAATACTGTAAATGAGACTTTGGCAGAAATAGGAGCCATTAATAAGCCTGTGATTACAGTATTTAACAAGATAGATAAGTATAATCCTGATGCTACAAACGACGATATTTTTGAAGATGAAGCAATTTACGATCTCGCATCTTTAAAAAAGACTTGGATGGCTAAGCTAAATGAGAACATCGTCTTTATATCTGCCGCTAATGGAGATAATATAGAAGAGTTGAAAGAGATGATCCGCAAGCATGTGCGGTAACATAGTATTACTCAGACAGTAATACTATAATCCTTTGAATACGAAAAGCTATCCATTCGTCAGCCAAACCTATAGCATACACTTTGCGTTTAAAACTTTGAAAAGGTTGATCATACATCATCGCTTCCATTAGTTCAGATTGTTTGCCAAAATCCTCTACTTTAGTGCAGTAGTTTTCCATGATTTTGAACATATCAGGGCCTTCTAGGGGTGAGTATTCGGTAAAATCTCCTGCATCTCTTTCTTCCAGAGTTATTTGGTCAGCTGCATATACCTTTCCTGTGTTCTTGTCTGCATAGCACTTATACCCGTTGCCTAGTATTTCTGCTACTTCTGTGAGTGTGTTTGTATTCAATAGATGATTGTATTATTTATATTGGGAACCAGCTGCGTCCTGCACCTATTATCTCTCTAAATGGCCAAGGAATCATAGCTAGTATAATGAGTAGACCTATAGTGAAATAGATGAGTGCGGTTTTATGTTTTTTAGGTACTTCGGTAGCTTTTTTAGATTTGGTACGGCCTATCTGTACTAGAACGGCAGCTAATAGCATGCCTACGAAATGTTCCACAGTCCAGAAACGCTGAACAGGATCGCTCATTATTTCGCCCATTTTACTCAGGTTACTAGCCCAGCCTCTGGCTACATAAAGTAGGAGTCCTAGGACTATCTGCAGGTGTACACTTGCTATGAAAAGCGTAGCTGCCATATTATGCTGCGGGGTGTAGGCTTGCTTATATAGTAGCCCACGTACAGATTTGGTAATGGCGTATAGCCCAAAAAGAAGTACGGCCCATCTTAGGATGCTATGAGCGTTTAGTAGTACACTATCCATAATTGTAATTTGAGACAAAAATAGCCTAATTAAGGTTTGGGTAAATAGGAGAGTTGGCTAAAAGGTCATCTGTACCTCCTTTACTTCGAATAGCGAGCTTCCACAATTCACCGTCTTGTATGTCTTGATTAAAAATATGCTTGGCATCTAAGTCGCCTAATATCGAAGAGTTTTCTTCTAGTTCTGCCTGGAGTTGGCTTGTTGCCCAGCCGCTATAACCCACAAAAAAACTTAATGCTTGCGGGATCTATAGTGCCTGCTATTATCTCAGGCTTAATGTAAGTGACACCTGTGTCATCAATATATAACTTATCCTGGGTGAGAATGTTACCCCCGAGTAAGATATTTGATGAAAATTCATGTGAAAAACTATCTTGATTTTTTTGACTAGACAAGTTTTGGAATTTCAACACAAAACTACAAGAAGAACAAAATAAATCCTCTAGTTCGATTTGGACTCCACAATTAGGACAATAGTTCGTGATGTTAAAATTGTTTAATTTATTGTTTAGACGCAGGTTATATAATCTCTTTTGATAAGACTTCTGAGAGTGTATAATATGTAAATTTATTAATCATCTGAAATGTCTTGTTTTTGTGGAGTACTATAGTTTGAGGGGGAGCACATTTAGAAGTTTAGCTAAATCCTTCGTTAATACTTCCATTTTATCATAATCTAAGGTGTCCGAAGTGTCGCTTAATTGATGATAGTTTTTATTTCTAAAAATGGATGTGTCGGTAATCATAATGGCTGGAATGTTTTTGGACCAATAATTTCGATGGTCGGACCAATCCAATCCATAAGATTTAAAAGGTGAAATAAATCTTTTATAAAGGAGAGTAGAGGGGTTTAACACATTCCAATATCTTTTCAATAGTTTAACGGATTTAATATTGGAAACAACCATTAGGTAATTTGCCTTGGAACCATATAACCAACGCAAAGGAAAGATAGGATAGTCTTGACTGCCTTTCTCATCTGAGAAAAATCCAACCATTTCCAAACAAATCATCAGTTCCGTGTTGTCTTTGTCGCACATTTTTGCGTGATGAAAACTTCCCATGCCTTCGGTTCCGTAAAAAGGAGGTTCCTCACAAGCATAAAACACCAATTCAACGGTGAATGGTAGATTTTTTCCTGTTCTAATTAATTCCCCAAGACATAGCAGAACGGCAACCGCTGAAGCATTGTCATCGGCACCTGGAGTTTCTTCAAACGAATCGTAATGGGCTCCAACAACTATTTTTTTTGATGATTTACCTTGGAAAATGCACGAAAAATTACGGTATTCCACGCCATGTTCATCTTGCCAACTCTGAATATCAGGTGGAGAAATGTAACGTGTAATCAAGTTCTGCATTAAATGCATGACTTCTTTCCATTGTGCCCCCCCTGCGGTTCGGAAACCTCTTACGGCCAATTGTTCAACTATTTCTTTCAAATCGTTCCGCATTAAAAATCAAAATCATCAAAATGAATATTACTTGAAGTTAAATTTTCTTGAAAAATAGCATGGAATGATTTATCTATCAAAAGTTTTTCCAAATTTTCAAAAAGTTGATTTGATTTTTTTTCTGTAGATGGGTTTTTATCCTCAGCGATGAATTGAATTTCAATATAGTCATTGGAAACTTCGATTTGCAATTCGTATGGGTATTTACAGCTCAGAATATCAGCATTTTCCAATACAATATTTGATTCGGGTAAATCGGGACTATTCATAAAGTTGGTCACCATTGCTACTGGCTTATCTGATGTTAACCCTTTTAGCAGTAGTTGATTTGATTCTGTTGAATTGGAAAGGGAGGATGTGTTTAAAAAAGTAAACATCCCAGGGACTCCAATTTGTTGGCTATTATCGGTATATCCAATAGCTTCGGTTCGGTCAAAAATTGAATGAGAAAGCAAAAGAAAAAGATCTTGCAAACTGATTTCATGCATTTCAGCCAGCTTCTCTAGTTCTCTTTTTTCAATTGTGTTCACTCTTCGTGCGTAAATCTTTGGAGAACCATTCGCGCTCACGGTTTTTGCGATATTTTCAGTCGTGTAATGGTTCAAAAACAAAGAATAATTTCGAGTTGAAACATTCCTTTTTGATGTCAATAAATCAAATGTTTCTTGCATTACCATAGATATTCCAACGATGTCCAATAAAATGTGATGCCATTGAACATGAAGTTTTTCATTTTTCAAAAAGATGCGCAATAAAGGTTCGGAATTTGATAAACTCAAAGCATTTAAAGGCTGCTGAACGAACTTCATAAAGTTCTGGCAGGTTTCCCAATTGATTTTATCTACATCTTCCTCTCGACTTAATACATAGGAGAGATGTGGGTAAACTATAAATAATTTTTCTAGGGCTTGGATTAATTTGTTTTCATTGATTTTAATCGGAGACTCGCACGAAAACGCCAAAATGTAAGGAGAATCGTTATTTGTATAATTCCCCTTCTCAGAAAGTAAAATAGCCCGCTGAAGTTGGCTTATTTTCAGTTCTTTTGGGATTTCAAACGCAACTTGATTTTGTTTTTCGGAAATAAGGTTGTCTAATTCACCTATTGTTTGGTTAAAAACAAGTTCTTGAACTGAAATTGAAATCTGATAATTTTTTTCAAGCCATGCTTGCATACGCATAATCCTTAATGAACTCCCACCTACAGTTTGAAAATGTGAATTCGATTTGAAGTTTGTGTGTCCCAAAACGGCCTCCCAACATTTATATGCCTTTGTAATCGGCAATTGATCACTTGACTCAATCTTTTTATCATAGTAGTCATTTAGTAAAAATTCCCGATCGATTTTACCATTGATATTTTTCGGGAATTCTTCTAGATAAACCTGTATTTCGGGAATCATGAATTCCGGCATAAGCTCTGCACAAGCCTTACGGAATTCATTATCCGTCATTTTTTCCCCAATCCAAAAAACGATAAGTTTAATGTCATCCGAACTATCTATCTCTATTGCAGCCTGTTTAATACCATTTACGCTATGAAGAATCGATTCTACCTCAAAGGGTTCGACTCGAAAGCCTCTTATTTTTATTTGATTGTCCAGTCGGCCTAAATACTCTATTCTTCCATCGTTGCCGATCCATCCGGAATCACCACTCTTGTACCACCTTTCACCTTGGCTTTCTACAAACTTCTCTCGTGTAAGTGTTTCATCGTTAAGATAGCCTTGTGCCAAATATGGACCTGATATCCAAATTTCGCCAATGAATCCTTTTGGAACATTATTTCCTTTCTGATCGAAAAGTCCAATTGCAGCATTTGTAATTGGGAATCCAATATCCGGTATTTTTGAAATATTGGTTTTATCTACAATTTTTGCAGTTACGACATGGGTCTCTGTTGGTCCGTAAAAATTAAACAATCGAATGTTTTTGGACTCAATCCATATCTTCAGAGCATCTCCAATGATTAATGCTTCACCCGTAGTGACTATTTGTTTCAAGGAAGCACATTCGTCAAAGTAAGTGCAATCGGTTTCAAGAATCATGTTCAGCATTCTTGCCGGAATCCAAGCGAGCGTTACTTTTTGATTGACAATTACTTTTCTTATTTCTTGAATATCTTGCCTGCTTTCAAAGGGCATTTCAATGATGGTTGCACCAAGTTCCAACCACAAAATCAATTCATGAAATGAAGCATCAAATCCGAATGATGAAAGTGCAAGAATTCGATCGTGAGAGGTTAATCCTAAATCGTTTGCTGTCCAATGAGCCAGATGTGTCAGGCAATCTTTAGTTTGAATAACGCCCTTCGGAATACCCGTTGAACCAGAGGTGTGAAGGATGAATGAAGCGTTTTTGGGTTGTAAAGACAGTTTTAAGTCATTCTTTTCTAGATTTATTTGACCATCATTTTCAACCAAAACAATTCGGCAAGATGCATTTTTCCATATGAAAGTCTTTCGCTTCTCAGGGTAACGATAGTCTACTGAACATGGTACAGCGCCAAGATCCCAAACGGCAAGAACTGAATAAATAAATTGCTTTGTAGACTGCACATCGATACCTACGGCTTCGTTTGCTGTCAGACCTAGTTTAATTAATTGATTCTTTAAATAGTTCACTTCAAATTCGATTTCAGAACGGTTGAAGCTTTGTTCCTGGTTTCTTAAAGTGATATTTGGCTTTGTCCAAAAGTGGTTAAAAAGATTTCTAGAACTGTCTAAATCTTTTGATTTACTTATATTTTTAGGCTGAAATAAAATTGATTTTGCATTTTCTTGAATCGTACCATTCCAATTTACATTTTTAATGAATTCTGAAAATCGTTCGATAATTTGCTCTACGTATTCTGGATGATAAAAATCCTTCTGAAATAGGATTCTCAATTTGATTCCATCAACATTTGGGTAACAAATGAATGTCCATTTCGATCCCGTTTTTTCTTTAAAATCACCAATCCTAATGAGTGAGTCCTCTGTTAGACTCTCATCAATGGGATAGTTTTCAAAAACAAATAATGAATCTAGATTCAAGTGGGTTCCACCCAATTTAGAAAGAGGAATATCACTGCGATTATTATCTTCAATCAACTGCTTTTTCAATTGATGTGCTGCATTTAAGAACGATGCATCCAAATTTAATTCGAAAGAAAAAGGCAATGTTTGAATGAGCATTCCGACTTCATCGTCTAGCTGTTCTTCACGCAAGGAATTGACTCTGCCGCACGAAAGCTGATTCTTGTGAAATACCTTGCCCACAAAAGTCATCCACGCCGCAAATACGAATTGGTGTTGTGTCAAGTCATTTGCGGAAAGTGTATTCCATGCTTTGATGCCTTCAATTTTTGCAATATGCTCACCATATTCTTGCGTTTTTTCCCCAACAGATAGAAAGGGTATCATAGGTTCAGGCGTACATCTTCTCAATCGATCTTTCCAATAGATTAAATTTGACTCGAGGTTGCTATTCGTTTGTTGATATAGAAAGTTTAAGTACGCTTCTTTCTTTTTCGGGATTTCCCCAGACAATGATTGAAAAAGCAACTTGCTGAAAACACCCAAGGACCATCCATCCATTAATAAATGATGGTGGGTCCAGATTAAAACTTTATCTCCATTTGCCTTTTCAACAATAGTTAAACGGATTAAATTACTAGAGAAATCAAACGTTTTTTTGAAGTCATCTTTGAGAATTACATCAATGGACTTACTTTCTTGAATTACGTTTATTTCAATTACAGGGTGCCTTGGCAGTGCCCACATATGTCGTTCATCCCATTGAATCAACTGAAGTTGCAGTGCCGGCAATGCGTTTAAAACCTCTGTATATGATTTGATTAAAGCTTCAGTTGATATCTGATTATTAACATGGTAAGTTAATTGAATAAAATAAACACTTTCATTCCCAATCATACTGTCGTACAAAATCCCGTTTTGGGCTTCAGTCAGCGGAAAAAGACCTATTACATCAGAATTATACGCTTTATTATACTGTTCGATTTCTGGACTGGTTTCCCAATTTGTTTGGATGGTCTTGTTCGTTTCAAGACGTTTAATGATGATGTCATTAATGCTAGATGCGGCGAATAAATCCTGTACAGAAACAGATAAACCATCCTTGCGAATCGAATTTACCAATCTAATGGCGCTGATGCTGTCTCCTCCATTTTCAATAAAACTTTTATTGACCGCAATGTTATCTCCTAAAAGTTTGGATAAATAGGGGACGATATCAGCTTGATTTTGGTCTTGACTGAATATTGAACTTTTATTGGATTTGCAAATTTGAATTAATGCGTTTTCATCCGTTTTGCCATTTACATTGAGCGGAATGGATTCCAGCCGAATGAATTGGGATGGATTGGCGTAATCAGGTAGGATTTCCTTACATTCATTGCGTTCAATCTCATACAAGGAGGTGTGAAAAGCGACAAGTTTGCTATTATCAAGAAATATCGTTCGGAAGAGACTGCCAAATTTGTTTTGGAGAAGAAATTCAATTTCACCTAACTCAATACGATGACCTCTGATTTTAATTTGCCGATCGTTCCTTCCCAAATAGAAAAAGTCTCCCTGCATTTTCCAACCCAAATCACCGCTTTTGTAGGTTGGAATTGACTCATAATTAAATTTCTCTCGCGTAAGATCATCTTTCTTAAAATATCCCCTGCAAACACCTTCTCCTTCAACGATTATTTCTCCGATAAATCCATTAGGAACTCTTTCATCTTGTCCATTTTTGAGATGGATTGAATATCCTGGAAGGGGATTTCCAATGTTACTATATTTTCCTCCTGTAATTACTCTGGAAGTCACATGTACGGTGGTTTCGGTAATTCCATACATGTTGACAAGTATAACATGTTTATTTTGAGTCTTCCACGTCTCTATTTTTTGTGTATTCAATTTGTCACCACCGAAAACAAGGTATTTCAGATCAATTAATTTCGAACTACTTTCTCCAACCAGCATCAAATTGTCAAAAGATTTGGGCGTTTGATTTAAGACCGTAATTTGTTCTTTCAATAAAATGTCATAGAACTTAAAACTATCTTTAATCTCCATTCGCTCGGGAATATATAACGAACCTCCATTTAAAAGGGCACCCCAAATTTCCCAAGTTGAAAAATCAAATCCATAGCTGTGTGCCATAATCCAACGGTCATCATTTGTGAAATTGAAATTTGACAATGAACCTAGAAATAGATTGCTGAGATTGGCATTTGTAATACAACATCCTTTTGGTTGACCTGTCGTACCAGAAGTGTATATCAAATAGCAAATATCATCCAGTTCAGGACGAATGATATTTAGTGACTTTGACACTTCAGTTTCTTGAATCGGATGAATTGTTTTCGTGTTTGGAATTTCTTTTAGATCGCTTATGATCGTATTTATTCCAGCATCCTTTATAATGTAATTAAGACGTTCTTCAGAGATTTCAGGGTCTAGTGGGACATAAATCCCTCTTTTTTTCAAAACGGCCATCATTGCGACAATCAACGATCCAGAATTTGAGGTCCGAATTCCGATTGGTTCTTGAATGTTAATTTCTAAAACGGAGGCTAGATTATCCGAAAAATCTTGAATATCTTGATAACTATTGTGTTCTCTGTCCAATCTTTGACCGCTAGTTTATGGGGATTTGAGTGAAGATTTTCTCTCCAAATATCAAGGATTGGTTTAAGGTCATAAATAAAATCAGTGGTTCCTTCTGATTTATCTTTTGGTATAATAAAATCATGAAATGATTGAACGATTTCTTTTGCGGCTTCAGCAGAAATTTTCAATGTGTTCCAGACGAAACACAAGGTGGTGCTTTTTTCGCCAGGCTGAATAACAATGGATAATAGATAATGTGGTTTTGATCTGAAAATCGTATCATATTCAGATTTCAATTCGGGTTCTACAACCCAACAATGATCAAATAAACCTTGATTAAAAAAGTGCTGAACTGCTTGGTCTGAATTTGCGATTATTTCCGCTCTTTGTCGATCAAGTGTTTCTTTAAAATTATTTTCGTGACGATAAAAGATCAAAGGCCAAGTTTGCACAAAGTATCCAAGAGTATTTTGTGCCGTGAATTCACTGTTACGCATACTGAAAACTTCGCCAATACAGACTTGATCTTGTCCAGATGCCAGAAACAAAAACTCTACCCATTTTGACATAATATCTTGGTAGGCACTATTTTCCAATACCAGTGATTCATATAAAAAGCCGTTGGATTCACTTTGAGAAGGAGGGATGTAGTCTTGTAATTGAAAACCAATTAATTCTTTCCTTTCGAATCCTTCTTTCTTTTCAAGTTTTGGAAGCCATTCATTGGTTGAAACAGGCGTCTTTGTTACAAGTGATGCAAAAACTTGTTGTATTGAAATTCCATCAAATAAAAGATGGTGATAGCAACAAGCCAAATACTGACAACCCTCACCTTGAAAAACAAATACCCTAAATAAGGGCCCTTTTTGAATGTCAAAACTGAAACTTTTAGAATTTATCCAATCAAGAACTTGATTTTCATTTCGAGCTTGATCATTAATAAATTCAATTTTTGGATTTATTTTATTCAAGCGAACGCGAACTGGTTGATCAATTTTTTCATAGACGAAAACATCACGAAATCTTGGAATTGAATTAATCCAACTTTTAACATACGCATAGGTTAATTCCCGATCATGAATCTTTATAATTGCAGTCTCGGTGTAATAGGAGTTATTCTCCGTATCAATTTCCAACACAATTAAGCTTTGTTCACCAAAATGTGTTTTAAAAACCGATTCAATATCCTCCTTCTTGTATTCTATGTTCATATTCAGAGCTAATATATTTTTAAATAGGATATCTAAATATATATACTTTATTTATATTTGTTTTTTTAAAGCCCCTGCCGAACTGTGCACCTCTAGAAGATGTACTGGCCGGAGACCTATAGACAATGCAGATACTTTAGAATGAAGCCATTAGAAGGACTAAAGGCTGATGAAGATGATGACTTTGCTCAAGAAAATTTAGAAAAGTTCAGTAGTATTTAGCGATATGAGTATAAGCTACACTCAGTTTTTAAAGTATGTAGACAGTCATATTACGGTAAAATAATCTAAAGTAAGTACTCGTAAAACACTACAGTGGTTACATATAGCTATTGCTAATCTCAAACGTACTTCGTTAAGCGTATATCACAGAATACATCAAGAATATCTTCGATTTTATCTGGATGAGTTTTGCTATAAACTAAACCGGAGATACTTCAAAGACAGGCTATTTAATAGATTAGTTATTGCTGTAGTTGAAAATTAAGGGTATGTTTGATGGGGAGCACATAATTTATAGAGAAAGTTTATAAAAAATAAAATGCAAATTCCTAAAAGATATCTGCCGAAATTTAATTCAAAGTCCATTTCAATTTCAAAGATTTCAATTCAATCAAGAGACGACCTTGTTATACAAATTGAAAAGAATATTCCTTTCATTATGAATTTTAACTTGAATGAATATTTAACTATTGTAAAAAATCAAATTGACTCCATTGATGAACATTGTCAAATAAAAACTTTCGACAGCATTCCTTACAGTGAAATTCGAGAGGGATTATTCTCGGATTACTTGAATTATGCTCTTAATGATTCGACAGATAAAATATATCCTGACAATTTTAATGTAATAGAAACGAGAAATGGTTACAGTTATTCAAATAAATTCCGCCACTATGCACTTTCCTTAAATCCCGATGTTTTCCCAAAAATCTCAAAATTCAAAATCCCTTTTCTAGGAGATGACAATTACATGCAGCAGTTGAGTCCTGAATTTTATCGAAAATATAATATTACAACCCCACATTGGCTATTTATTCATCCTAAATTTTCCGTTTCTAATGCTCATTATGACCATGATTGCGTTCATACATTTATTTTTCAATTAGAAGGGACAAAAAAAGCTTTCTTAGTTTCTCCTGAACAACACGGTTTGATTCAAAATATTAATTTCCCAATTCTACCGAATGGATTTAATGATTTCACTCATGACTTGCTTGAGCATTTACCTACCGATGGTTTGAATTTATGGGAAGGAGATTTAGATGAAAACCAAATTTTATTTATTCCAAAAAAATGGGTTCATTTCGTCGTTGGGAAAACCTCAGGGATATCATATTCGCAGGATATTGTTTTGAAAGACAATTTTAACGAATGGATTAATTCTATTATGAAAAATTAAATGCGATTCAAAAACTTATTTTTTAATTGCAAATTATACATCTTACAGACATTCCAAACCCTTTTCCTCCTTGATTAACTCTTCCAAAAGTGTCATAATTATTAATTAAAACTCTATGCCATGAAAAATAATTATTATGTTCAGTGGATGTCCAGAAAAAGGCATTTTCATTTAAACCACAAAATTTATGAGACCATAATCGAGCTCCACCAGGTAATGCATTAAACCCTGAGTTTTTTGGCTGATTATTATCCTTCCAATCTGTGGAATTTTTTAATTTTATTCCTGCCATTTCAGAACCACCAAGGAAACTAGATAAAATTTCAAAATCGATGTCACTAGGTACATCCCAATTTTCAGGGGAAAGGTTTCTTGCATCGTTAACTGCATGCCAATTATAAAGTTTCCCGAGTTTCCCACCATATTTCGAATTATTTTCATAATAACACCATGCTGGTTTACTTAATTCATCAGCTTCTTGCCATTCTTTATAAGTTTTAGCTTCATTTATAATATCTCCATTTCGGAAATGGCAAACATTCAAATTTGAAGACATCCAAATTTGACTGCCAATTTTAATTTGTGAGTTATTCATGAGGTTAAATAGTATTTACTAATTAGATATTAAATGGGAATTTGTTTTTCAATTCATATAATACTTCTTGAAAAGGAATGTCTTTTGTCATCTTACCTGCATCAGGAAAAATGGTAGAAACATTTGGTGAATTGTGATACCACTCATGAGAGTTATAATCACTGAACAAAATCAAACTATTTATATCATAAGCATCGGCAACGTGCGCAAAAACAGAGTCAATCCCTACAAAAAAATGACATTTGCTTACTAACCAAAATACTGGTCTAATTTCATTTTCTTTAAGTATTATTAAATTTTCTTGCTTCACAAGGTTTAACCCTGTGTTTAAATTTCCTTGCCCGACAATCAAAACTCTAATATTTGCGTCTAGAAATATAATTATTAATCTTCTACATTTATCTTCACCCTATAGTTTTCTTTTTTAGGAGTCTAAATGCAAAACAACAAGATTTTAAAGTTGATTTCTCCAATTTTTTTATTGAAATAAGTTTGGAAAAATTGATGTTCTTTTTCAATAAATTTAAACCTTCTATCTTTTTTTTGTATTGAATTTTTTCTTGGCTCAATAAAAAATATTGGTCTCGAATATGAGCATAATTTTTAAATGGTTGTCGAATTGAAGTACCTAATTCATCAAACTTCCCATAGAAATCAGCTTCTTTATAAAATCTTTTTGCGTGGAAATCAAAATCGAAAGGGTGAAATGCATTAAATGAAATAATTTTCTTTGGACCAAAATTCAAAATTAAATTTTTAATATTTTCAAAACAGAAACTCGAATTTGCAATACCTATAAAATGACAATGTAAATTGTTAAACAAATTATCGATGTGATTTTTATATGTAATAACCATAACATTTTCAGGGCCATTTGACTGAATTTGTCTGTTGATAAAAGGTAGCGCAAGGAAATGGTCCCCCCAGCCACACCCATTGAAAAGATATATGACAGTTTTCTTTTATGATTTTCTACTTTTTTATATTAAATTAAAGTCACTCATTCAAAACTGAAAGAATATCGTCAAGGTCAATATCATCAGCTTCAGCCTTTACGGGGTTGGCATTGTTCATGGTGGTTTCTTTTGACGCTAGGATAAATCCAATTGTTGGTTGTTGAATGAATGCGGTAAGTGGAACAAAAGCGCCTTTTAAATTCAACTCGTTTGCAAGTGATAACAATTCAATGCTATTCCATCCAAATGAAATGAGCGAATCCTCTGCGGCCCCAAATGATTTATTTCGTGCTTTTAAGCATTCAAAAATGATTTTTTCTTTAGCATTATTTGATGGATTCCAAGAAGGTTTTGATTGAAAATCTTCCCGATACCATTCAATTAATTGATTTCGGTCGGCCTTTCCATTTTGATTGATTGGCCACTTCGTGCAAAAAAAGTACGCGTCCGGAAGTTGATATTTACTGAGCGTATTTGACAATATTAGGTGAATGTCATCCTCTTTTGATTGGCCATTAATAAAGAGGACAGCTGAATGCTCAACTTCTAAACACAAACAAGAATCTACCTGATCAATTTTAGAAACCATAGATTCGATTAATCCTGCTGGAACCCTTCTTCCGTTTACTTTAATAAAATCATTGTTTATTCTTCCACCGACAATCAAACCATCTTTAGGAGTAATCATTCCAAGATCGCCAGTCGCATATCTTTTGATGCGATTATTCGATTCAATATTGATTCCAACACATTCACCTTCAATATGAATTTCACCCCAAACACCCATCGGTTTTGGAGAGCCTTCAAAATCTTTAATGCGAATAAGTTGATCTCCAATGTTGACGCCAGAAGGAAATAACCCATCTTCATTCTTTTTAAGATTCGAAATTGTAGAATCTATGCTACATTCCGTCAAACCATAACTATTGTAAAAGCGAATATCCTTAAATTCATTTCTTTTGGTTATTCGAAAGAAGCTATCTTGAATTGGTTCTGATCCGCAAATGATTGTTTTTATAGAATCTATTTTTTTTAGGTGATTCAGCAAATATCCTAAAAAGGAAGGTGTTGATTCGAAATGGGTTATGTGGTGTTTTTCAATTAAATTGGAAATTCTATCGGAATCCAAGCGCTCATCCTCCGTTGCTAAAACGAGTGTTTCACCGCTGAGTATACTTCGCAGTAAATCTCCAAAAAACACATCAAAACGTTGGTCGGCAAGACTCAAATGAACACTGTTTTCTGTTTGAAAGATTTTTTTCCAATCAGGAATAAGCGTTTTAAGCGAATCAAAGGAAATTAAAATTGTTTTATTCGTTCCTGAAGTCCCACTTGTTTTTGCGACATAAGCAATGTGTACAGAATGATCCAGGCAATTGTTATTTACGTCATGATAACTTACGGCCAATCCTTTTCGCCAAGCGGCAAGCAAACGTATAATGTTTTCAAGATTTCTTTCCGGGGTTAACCGGACAAGTTTTTGATTTGCATCAAACTTAATCGCTTCAATTTTACGCTTCAATTCTCCGAAATTTACTTTGACATCTTCACATACGAGTGCTGTTTTAGAATGATCCGTTTTTTCAAACCAATGCCAAAAATCTAAATTATGAGAATGTTTAGGTAGTAATTTTGCCTCTTCGAAGATTGGTTTAACATCGGTTTTTGTTAGAACAAGCCCCGTAATTTTTCTGATGATTACGCGGATAAAAGTTTTCCAATAATGTTCAGAGGCAATATCTTCGCGATAATCAACGTGCACTGTCAAACGATTATCGCCATACTCTAATAAATGAATCCCTAAAATATTATCATCGGCTGAACTTGGTTCAAAATTGAAAGACAATTCTAGGTCATCTGAAAATTCATATAATTCCTTTTGGTAAGAGAATAAGGTATTAAACGCGACGCGCTCATTGTATTGAACGAGGTAATCCAAAAGCGGATAATCCTGATGGCGAAATACATTTAATATCCTCTTCTGCATAGTTAAATCAGCACCTTTAACCAAAGGCAGAAAATTGACACAAGTGAGAAATGAATTCTTTTGAATTTTATTTTTTCTATTTCGAAGGGCAATTCCAATTTTTAAAGGTATTTTAAGATGTTTTTCTGTTTCAGCTAATTGTTCTTCCAATTGTTCTAAAAGAAAAGCCATTGTTGAACCAGAATTTTTAGATGCAATCGGAATTAAATGGTTTAAAACTCTAGAATTGAAATCGAAGCTTAATCTTTTTACCTTACCCATTCCCAGATCGACAGGTAATTCTATTCTTTCGTCTTGATCAGTTAAAACCGAAACTTCCGAACGCGTTTGTTTAACGGTGTCTAGATGACGGAATGTTTGTGTTTTATATTGCGAATAAACAGAATTCCAAAATAAATTGAATGAATGTGCGTCACCCAAACAATGGTGAAGACATAACCTAAGTAAAATGTCTTTTTCTGTTTTTACAATAAGTTGAACTGACCATAATTTCCCATCCAATGAGATTTCTGGTTCAATCAAATTTTCCTGAACAGTCCCATTCCATGTTTCGGTTGTATTCCACGATTTTGTAATACTGTTGATGGATAAAAAAGCCCATTCCGAAGCATTTAATACTTCGGTGATCGCGTTTTTTAAATTTGAATAATCCACACCTGAAATCCTCACATTTCCTTTAAGGATGTTGGATTTAGGACTTCCAAAATTAAGCTCTCGATTGAAAAACAACAATTGATAAGGACTAAGGGGTTGCTCAATCATGGCTTTGGAATGGTCTGAAAATTCTGTATCAAAACAAAGATAATCAATAAATTAGATTCATGTCATTCCAAATTTTAGGAATTTCGTAATGGCTGCAATTTTCGATTTTAGTTAAACTGACCTTTTGTTTCGTAAATCGGTTCCATTTTAAAAATTCGCTTTCTTGAAATCCATCTGAACAATAGTAAATATCAATAGGACAATTCAAATAACCGCTTTGTTGATATTCTTCAATCATTTGTTCGTGGGTCTTTAAATAAGCAATCATTCTGTCAAAATCCATATCATCTGTTGCTATTTGTTTTGCAATATCTATTAATTCAGATTTTAGACTTACTCTTTTTATTTTATTTCCAGGTTCAGGTTGTGCTGTTTTATCCAAAATGATCAGTCTGTCAACGATTACCCCATTGTTTTCAAGCCATTTAGCCATTTCAAAGGCGGTTAATCCACCCATGGAATACCCTAAAATTGTGACATGATTCGGGAGCTTACCCATCGTTTGACGCTCATGGATTAGTTCCCTTGCGATTTCTTCAATGCGAGATGAGCCATTTATTCCCAATGCTAATGGATAATTGAAGGCGAGAACGTTCTTTTTTGGTAATTCTAGCGAGTTAAAAATAAAACCATAACCCATAATTGGAGGTAATAGCCACAACTCTTCGTTTTCATTTGCTTTCTTAAGTTGCCAAATCAAATTGTTGCTTTCTAATTTTGTTGTGGAACGATTCAGAAAACTAAGTGTTGGCTGATTAAAGAATTCAGCTGGCGAAATCCGAATTTGCATAGATTTTTCTATTTCTTTTAACATCAACAGTGCTTTGATGCTATTTGCTCCCGCTTCGAAAAAATGGGTTGAATCATTTCTGTAATGACCAGTATAGTTGGACCATATTTTCAATAATTCAGGCTGAACATCATCATTAAAGCTTTGTTTTGTAACGTTATCTAATTCGGGTTTAAAATTGATTATCTGTTTGCTCTTTGAGTGTAAATCTTCAGCCAATTTGAAGAAGTTTTGATGAAGTTTTTTTATTTTTTCTTTTGATAGTTGATCATTGTCAAATTCCCATCTAAAGTAAAGATGTTCGTTGATTTCTTCTACATACAGACTAAGTGGAAGTCTTGGTCTCGCGTACTCTATTTTCTCCCTCACCAATTTTAAATCTTCTATATAAAAAGGGTGTTGAATAATCAAACTAACTTGATTATACCCTTCTGTAGGAGTTGAATCGGGGTAAATTATATTTTGCTCCGAAGCAGCAAATAGTTGACCTAGTGCCCATTTTTGTTTTGCGATATTTAAATCAGTTTCAGACTCAGGATCGTAACCAGGAAAAGGATAGGCCCTCATATGCATGCCCACGCAATCTTGTGTTCGGTGGTCAAGTGCGAGTGAAATCCAATTCATTTCTATTCCAATTGAATATAGAGCTTTAGAGAGTAAATGAGAAATTATGGTTGTTTGCGTGCATTGATATTCCAGTGTTAACTCTTTAATTTTGGAATATTCGCTTTCATCACAAGCCAAAATTAAAGAAGGTTGAAGATCTGTATTCGCTTTATGGAAATGTATTTCAGGTGGAGGAAGCAATTGAAAATAATTTGTCCACGAAATTCTTTCACTCGATTCAGTGTATGACAAGCTCTCTTCGGTAACATAACGACCCTCGTAAAATTCTAAAAACAATTTGGTTATATGAGCATCTGAACCACCATCGTACACCAAATGATGCGGGTTGAAGTAAAGAATTTTCTTATCCTGAAAATTTAATATTGCGGCTTCGAAAGGCAGGCCATTTGAAAAGTCAAATTTTTTGGTAAATGTATTTTGCTTAAAATTATCCAAATCGTCAAGATCGAACATCGATATTTCGTAATTGGAAGAATTGACAGGGTGTATAATCACATCGCCAATCTCCGTTTCTTCATAACGGGTAAAGAGGACAGAGCAGATCTTTAAGGTTTGTTCAAAAGCCAACTTGATCTTTTCTGAATTGTAGCTATTTGGGATTTCAATAAAATGCGGCAAGTTGAATAACGAAGAATCTCCATTTATTATTTCATACCATATGGCCTCTTGGGCTTTGGATATTTTTTGAACAGAATTTTTTGGTTTTTGAATTTCTGTTCGGATGTCAACTAATCGTGCTATAGACTCGAAATTTTCTGATGAGAAAAGTTGATGAACGGCTATTTTCTCTGGGTGAAGTTTATTCCAACTACGAACAAAATGCATGGCGTCGAAGCTGTTTTTACCAAATTGGAAAAAGTTATCTTCAGCTTTTATTTGTTGATTAAAGCATTGACTGAAATGTGATATCAGCCTACCAATTGTATCAGAATTATCGCGAATTAAATTAGAAGTATAACTGTTTTCAACTGCGATTTTTCTAAGTTGAACAAGATCCGTTTTTCCATTTGTGTTTAATGGCAGCTGTTCTATCGCAATGAATAGTGTGGGAAGGAAGTAGGTTGGATATTTATCAATAATGGTCGACCTAATTTGTTGAAGCGAAAGATCATCTAATTCACCTACATGGAAAGCGGCCATTTCAGACGAAAATTCATGCTCGAAATCGACAACACTCCAAATTATCTTTGTGCCTAAGCTTGATAATACGCGTTCAATTTCTTCCAACTCGATGCGTTGTCCTCGAATTTTAACCTGTCGATCGGACCTGCCTTTAAAATGAAAATTCCCCCATTCATCGCATATTCCACGGTCCTTGGAGTGCCAAATTTTGTCGTTTCTATTTGTCCAGATTCCATCCATTAAATAACCTAACCCAACGGCAGGACCGATGATAGAAATGAATCCTTCCATTCCGTTAGCTATCACGTTTCCATCAGCATCTGAAATTCTTAATTCACAGTGGTTCATAGCCTTCCCGATTGGGACGACCATTTCATTTGGATATTCAACATGATCATCCGTTTCAGGATCAAAAAAGCTGTTGTCAATGGTCGTCTCAGAAAGTCCGTACGAACTGATAATTCGTTGGTTTTCAGATTTTGATTCGGATAAGGTTCGTAACTCACCTATTTTCCAACTGTCTGACCCGACAATCAAAAGGCGTAAACTTGGTGATTCTTTTAAGCATATATCATCCGCTAACCACCAGCGAATGATGAGTGGTGTGGTTTCAAAAACTGTAACAGAAAATTCATTGATTTTATCCAACATCAATGTCGGGTCTTTTCTTTCGTATGAGTCGAGTAAAACCATTTTAGCTCCATTGAAAAAACATCTTCCAATGTCTCCCAATGAAACATCAAACGAAAAAGATGCAGCCTGTAAGCAGCAATCCTCTTGACTCATCCCATAATCTTCAACCCATGCTTTCACAGCGGATTCATAACCTGATTTACATACCCCAACGAGTTTTGGAACACCCGTTGTGCCGGATGTAGCGATGACGTATTGTAGATCATCGAATTCTTTTTGTGAAGAATGAATATCCTTTGAAATAAGTTGAATTTGCTCAATTCTATCCGCTGAAATTTCAGAATCAACAGGAATGAAAGGGATTCCATCGATCAGGTGAAAAAGTAAGTTGCAAATCGATTCTTTGTTACGCTCAAGGATTAAAACGTCCATCTTTTCGGTTCTTATGAAATGATCTCGGATTTCACAGATTGATTTGTTAATTTCTGAATAACTACATGTTTCAGTGCCAATTATTAAAGCCGTTTTATTAGAACAATCCTGAACGACATCATTCCATCTTGAATGTAAATTGAGTTCCTTGTTGAATGACTTTGATTGTTGATTCTCAGCGCCATTAAAAATAAGTTGATGAAATTTACGAATGGCAGTTTCAGAATAAAGATCGCTTCGATATTCCCAAGCAAAGACGTATTTATCGTTTTCTTCTACAAAGTCAAGTGCGAAATTAAAATCCGTTGTGGCTCTTTTAAATTCGATAGGTTTAAATTCTTTAAAATCAGATTTTTGTGAATGATATAGATACGTGCAATTAAAATAAGGAATGCCATTTTTTTGCGTTTTATCCAATTGAGCTATTTCAGAAAAAGGCGTAAAACGTTGACTGAAGATTTCTCGCCAATTTGCCAATATGTCTTCGATTTTTTCATGTTCGGTTTTGAAAGGAAGTATGTTGACCGACATGGCCGAAATATGATTTGAGTCAAAATATTCACCTATATTTATAGGTATTCCAATGGCTTGATCTTTAGGTTTGAAAACAGTCATCATCCTGGAGAAAAGCATGAGTCCAGATTCAAAAAGACTACAATTATGTTTTGAGCACAAATCGTCTAAAATCCTCTTTTCCTCAAAAGATAACTCAATTTTTATGCGATTTGCACTTGGAATAGCCGAGTTTGGTCTTTCAAAAGCCAATGGCTTGACTTCAACATCTCTTAAATAATTTCCCCAAAAATTCAAGTTGATATTATCCTCTTTTGGAGCGATTAATATTATTGGTTTTAGTTGATCATTTTTTAAGTCATCATACAGTTTTTTCCAAACCAATTCCAATCCCAAACCATCCAGTAGCGAATGGTGGACTTTGAAGGCGAGGTAGTTTTCATCTTTTGATTGCCCGATAAAAGTCATGAAGAGAGATGAATCGATTTCCGAGAACGTATTGTCCACTTTATTTATGAAATCAACTTCATTCTGAACCTCGAATTCGTGGATTTGAACCTCACCTCTTTTCCAATAATACTCAATTTTTTTAAAGTCAACTCCCAGGTGAAGATTGGTTTGGTCATTCACCCATTTTTTTATTTTGCTTAAGTCGAAATCGGCGGGCAATTTAACTCCGCTAGAAATCCAGTAGCTTTTGTAAAATTGCTCGTCTGATTCGGATAAGAAGATAAGCCTTGCAGCAGTTGAATATACCTGATGGCCGACTTCAATAACCATTAAGTCTGATTCCGGTTTAATTGAATTGACGTTCGACAGAGAAAGTTTAAATAAATTTTCAATTCCAAGAATTTCATTTAATTCCATCGAAACTTTGAGTGAAGTTTTTAATTTCCCAGCGAGTTTTAAGGCATCAATCGAGTTAAGTCCATTCGCATACCAACCAATTGAAAAATCTAATTTTCTATCTTTAAAAAGGTCAATAATACACGATTCAATTTCCGGGTTAATTGTGCCTGATTGTTGAATCTTATTTAATTTAGAAATCCCTTGTTGCAAAAGTTGTAGCTGATCGACTTTTCCATTTTTATTTAATGGAAATTCTTCCAGAATTTCTATATGCTGTGGAATGGCGTAAAATGGCAGCCAGTGTTGTAGTTTTTCTCTTTCAGGTGCGTTTTTTTGCTGCGATTTTGCAAAAGCCAATAGCATATTGCCAGTTTGAATGACCACCCAGTTTTCTATAGAAGACCATTCGGAAAGTGCCGATTCGATTCGTGTTAGTTCAATTCGTTGACCATTTATTTTTATTTGACGATCTTTTCTTCCTCTAAAAAATAAATTTCCATCTGCGTTTTTGAACCCAAAATCTCCCGTTTTAAATGCGCGTTCTTCATTAAGATTAAAAAACTTTGGTTCATTATCTTGTTTGGCATATCCGATTCCTACCGCCGGACCCACCACAATGATTTCACCTTCTTGATAAGGTGGAAGGGGTAAATTTTCAGCCCCAAAAAGTAGAATTTCCGCATGCTTGAAGGCGGTTCCAAGTGGAAGTAGATTTTTGTCGAATTGACCTTGATTTTCAAATCCGCTTGCAAGAACAGAACATTCAGATGGTCCGTAAAATTGAAAGAGTCTTGCCTTTGGGAATTTCTGTTGAAGTTTTGAATGTAAATGAGGAGGGACCTTGTCTCCTCCCGTCATAATGATACGTTCCTTCTCATCCGATTTTGCTTGATCAATCCAAACTTCCAATAAAGAAGGAACCATGTGGAATGCTGTAATATTGATTAATTCTCGATCTAGTAGAGTTGAATCCGATAGAGTAGTTTTATCAAAAAGCTTTGTTTTCCATCCTTTCCACAGAGGAAACATTAGTTCTGCAACCCCAACATCAAATGCGGGGTGTCCGATAGCTGCAAAATACTCGCTGTCCCTCCATGGTAATTTATCATCCCACGCATGAAAAAATGAACTGATATTCTCAATGGTTAATTGAACTATCTTAGGTTCTCCTGTTGATCCAGAAGTACAAATTGATAAGGCATTATTGCTTGCCTTTTTTCCGCTTTTTGGCTCCAGAATAATTTCAGCTAAATTGTCATCAAGAGAAATAGAATCTTCAAATCGATTGTCATCAAGGGATGAGAAAATAAGATCTGGATTTTTATACTCAAACAGTTTCTCTAAAAATGAAGATGATTCTTTCTCGTTAATTGTCAATACTTCCACATGATGACTCCAAGCAGCGCTGATGACTGGAACCATGTTTTCATGCTTATCCCCGTATATCCAAATTCGATTGATCGATGTTTTAAAATATGCTGACAGACGATCATGAATTTTTCGATGTTCGGTGTTTAGATGATCTTCAAGTTTTTTGGCAAAAGAATCCTTGTCAAAAGTCGCTTCAAATGTTTTTATTTTATTCAGAGATTGAAACCAATTTCCGCACAGCTCTAGTGGACTAGATTCCACATTCGATTCAAATAATTCGAGAAAAGAAATGAACTGATTTGCCAAAAATGTAATTTGATCCGAACTGTGAAAGGTTGTGTTATAGTGCCAGTCAAAATCAAATGTGTTTGGATTAGGTGAAATTGCCAAACTTAATGGGAACTCCGATCGATCGTAAGAATATAAAAGGTGAAAGTTATTTTCGGCTGAACCGAGGCTTTGATCTAAAGGGTAGTTTTCAAAAGCGATTAAAAAATCAAAGGTTAATTTGCTGAAAATCGGATCTAAGCTATTTGCACATGAGGCTGCAGAAACTTCTCTTTCCCTGTTTTTAAAATGAATTAATTGTTCTCGAATTGTCGCCTTAAAGTCAACTTGAAATTGGAACGGAAGTGTTTGAATCCCCATTCCGAAACCATTTTTGACTTGATCGATTAAACCATTTTGTTTCACAACCCCGAATTGAATTCTCTCGTTTTGGGTCCATATCGAAATAAAAATAGACCAACAGAAATTAACGAATTCTGCACCAGTCAATCCGAGGTTTTTACTGGCTTGTTGAATCGTTTCAGAGGATACGCTCGTTTTGTATTCCAAATTTTCTTTTTTCAAAGAAGAAATTTGACTGATTGATGCAAAATCGTCAAATTGAGTCAGGTAATTTTTGTAGGTTTTTATTGCTTTATGATGGTCTAATTTTGACCAAGCTTCATACCAGGACTTATTCTGTTTTTCAATCAAATAACTATTTGGGAATTTTAACGCGCGGATGAAGTCACTAAGAATGACTTGCTTGCCCCAGCCATCATATAAAATGTGATGGTTTGTTATAGATAAATAATTTTTATCTACGGTTTTAATCCAATCAAATCGAATGCAAGCCTCTTTTTGAAAATCAAATCCAAGGATTCGAATTCCATCGATGAAGTCAAACAACTCATCGGTGACAATATTATGCTCATTAAATAGGGGTCTCACATCATCCTTCGAGACCCAAACAGGCTGTTTTAAGCCTTCGTAAAGAATGAGAGACCGAAAGCATTCATAACTATCAATAAGTTTGTCAAGAGCTCTTAAAATTTCAGGCAGCGAATATCCCTTCACTTCAAATAGAAGTTGTTGGATGTAAAGTTCTTTTTTGTCTATTAAAGTAGCCGACAACATTAATTGCTGCGCGGGTAAAAGGGGGACGATCGATTTAATGTTTTTCAAGGTTCTTTACAATCCTCCCAATAAATTATTTATCGCATCTAACTCATCCTGATCAATCGATTGGACAACGTAATCAGTTTCATGCTCATGTTCCATTAGCTTACTCAAGCTATGATTCAATTGATTTTTAAAAGTGGAAGGGTCAAATAGCGGGTGCATTCGAAGCATCCACTTCATTTTTCCTTCAACGATTAGTGCATTCAGTTCTACGATACTTAATGCTGGATTATCGATTGAAGTCATGGGCCCTTGAGAAATACCAGATGGAATAGCAATGGCACCTCGATTTTCATCAAAATTACCAAGATAGTTGAGCAAAACTGGAAAAGGGGGGGGCTGCCAGGAGTCATTCGCCATGTATGTCAGCCCATTTTCAGGAAGTTGTTCGAATTGACTTGCTATGTCTGCTTTTAAAGTTTCTAAGTTTGGCCAACTCGCGCAGAATAGGGGGTAGAACTGCGTGAACCAACCAATGGTTTCAGTAAGCTCAGGAATTCCTTCGTAGAATCGACCGTGCGTTTCAAAAAACACGGTTGAGGCTTCATATTTTAATTCGAGCCACGTATTCAAAAATAAAAACAAGAATTTTTCGTTCGCTGTTCTTCCAATTTCATTGGAATACTGAAACCATTTCGTTTGTTCAACCGACCACTCCCATTCTAAATAATTTGAATCTTTGTACGAAAATGGTGTCAATTCACTAAACGGGTTTTGAATTTGAGTTCCATAAAACGAGGTTGATTCTTGTTTATTTTTCGCTGAAATTTCTTGAAATTGATTTCGGATTTTACCATAAACAAAAGAGCTTTCCCGTTTAACTCCTCGACCCTGTAATACTTCCTGTATATCGTCTAGAATAATTCGCCAAGTGTATCCATCGCAATATAAATGGTGTATCGAAAGAAAAAGAAGCACTTGATTATTGACTTCGATCACAGCCCCACAGGCAACAGGGCCGACTTTCAAATCAAATGATTCTTGAATTTCAGAACAGAATGTTGTCACAGATTCTTCCGTTTCACATTGAACATGAAGAATTTGTGGTTTTAATCCATTTTTCCATGAGTCCACAAAAACTTGAGAAAGAATCGAGTGATTTTCTAAGGTTGTTTCTAATGCAGAAAAAAGAACGAGAGGTTCAATGTCCAGCAGTATCTCAAGAAGAATGGATTGGTTGAAGTGATTTTTATTTCCAGGGTATTCCTCTAAAAACCATTCTTGAATTGGTGTAAGTTGAAGTTCATTGGATTTAGTTTCCAATGAAAAATCTATTTTCAAGTTCAAAAGGTAATCGGATATTTTCTCGGCATTCAATAAGGAACCCACTTCAATTTGATATCCTTTCGTGATTAATTTCCCGACGATTCTTAAGGCTGTAATGCTATCTCCTCCTTGTTCGATTAAACTTTGGGAACCATTAAGGTACCCATATTCAGGTAGATTGGTCTCCAAGAAATCTATAAACGAAGTAGATTTTTTTTGAATTTTTTGATTGTCGTTCCCGGCAACAAGTTTCGCGATATTTTTTGTGTGAATTACTTTTTCAATCTGTAACCCATTGGGTAGTTCTCGTGAAAGACACTGTTCAAATTCATGATGGTTAATGGCTTGTTGAGATTGAATGTAAACGTAAATTCGGTTCTCCGATTCTTTTGCGTTTACGCATTCGATGTTTCCGTTGATTTTATGAATGAGGGTTTCCAGAATGGACAAGTTGATGTTCTGAGAAAAACGTTCTATTGTGTTTCGTTTTATTAGGATTAATTGACCCTTTGAGTATTTAAAGTCGAATTGGTTGCTATTTATAAACGGCAATTTCCCATCCCATTCATCAGGTTGATTAATCCCAAACGTGTCAATGATTTTGTTTTTAAAACGTGATGGTAACAGACAAATTAATGCACCTAAGGTGTTTTTAAATACAACAAACGGAAAGCCGCATTCTATGCTCCAATCTTGAACGAGTGCTTTTTCTTTAACCTTTAAATAAGGAAGATATTCACTTTCTATTTCAAGTGGCTTCTCCAAATCAAATGAGTCAACGATGTTGTTTACTGTATTTGAAAAAAGGTAAAAGCCTGATTCTGGTAATTTTATTTCCGAAGATTTTAAACACTGGGCGTACTCCGTTATTTCTTCGATTGAAAAGGAAGTCCCCTTAAAAATTAGAACTGGTTTTCCGAATGTGTCTTTTGAATAACCTACATTAGAAAGAACCTCTGGAACCCTTTTTTGGATAGATTTTGGAATGAGAATTGGAACATTACTCGCCTGAACTTGGCTCAGAAAATGGATTTGCTTTTGGAAATGATTCCATCCTTTGGTTTTTAATGAAGCACAAGATAGTGTCGATTGAAATTCCGTTCTCAACTTTTGATAGTCGTCCAAGATCTCTTGAATATTCAAGATTTTATTCTCCTCAAAAGCTTCTTGCGTATTTTCTTTGTGAAGACTGAGTGTTAGTTTTTGAAGGTCCAATTTTCCGTTTGATGTAACTGGAAATTTGTCTAATTCTATCATTCTGGAAGGCACCATGTAGGTTGGGAGCCATTTTCCAAGTTCATCAATTAAGTTAATTGTTGACAATCGACCTTCCACAAAAATTACGAGTTGTTTCGAATGTTTATTTTCAATAACCAAGCTTTGGCTGTTCAACCCGCAAATTTCGTGAACGGCAAAGCTGATTTCTTCCGTTTCAATTCGGTAACCATTCAGTTTTATTTGTCCGTCTTTTCTTGAAATAAATTGCAATCGCCCGTCATGTTGCATTTTAACAATATCACCAGTTCTATATATTCGAAATGAGGAATCATTACTCCATTCTTGAAATGATTGATGGGTCCTTATAACATCATTCAGATAGCCATCCGCCAAACCATTCCCAAATAAACAGAGCTCTCCCTCACGGCCTTTTGTGATTAATTTATTGTTTTCATCCAAAACAATTACGCCCATTCCATTGATTGGAAGTCCAATAAAAGGAACGTCATTTGGTTGGATTTCATGATATACACAGCCCACAGTAGCCTCTGTTGGACCATATTCATTGATTAAGCGATTTGTGTTTCCTTCTAAACATTTCTTAATCTGAAATTCTGTTAAGGATTCGCCACCTACAATTAATGTTTTGGATGTAGATGAAGAAAACCATTCTTTTTCCGTTAATGAAATATGTGAAGGTGTGAGTTTTAAAACGGAACTTTGATCATCGGTTAAAGCGATTTTGAGTGAATCATAGACATTTTCATCCTCTGAATGCAAAATCACAGTACATCCAAATACGATTCCTCCTAGTAAGGATGTGAGCGTAAAGTCAAATGTAAGGGGAGTAAATACATGAATGTTTGAATCTTCTGCGCTTTGAAAATAAACGTTTTCACAATGGTCAAGGTAATTCAAAAAGGCATATTCAGAAATCACACATCCTTTAGGTATCCCTGTTGATCCGGAAGTGAATAAAGTGTAGAAAGTTGATTCAATTGACTTTGCTTGAAAATTTAATGAATGACTTGGTAAATTTTCGAGTTGAATTCCTTTCAACGTTTGTTCATCAATGATTAGCTCTAATTCCGCTTGCTCAACGATTTGATTTACACGGTTTTCCGGCCAATTCAAATCCAAAGGAATAAATGCTTTTCCTAGTTTAATAAGGGCAAGAATGCACGCTAGTTGGTCGGTGTTTCTTTTCAGTCGGAGTCCTATAAAACTTGAGTCACCTAAGTTGAACTTAGAACTAATAAATCTTGCGAGTTGATTTGAATAGGTATCTAGTGCTTGATATGTTAGTTTCTCATTCCCATCATCCACAGCCAATTGATTTGGCGTTTTAGCTACTTGATCTTTAAAAAGTTGGTTAAATGATCTGAAATTTTCTTTATTTGATTTATTCAGATTGGGGATGTAACTCAGGTTATTGTCGAATTTAACTGATTCAGGATTTGCAAGAAAGCGGAGAAATTTATCCGTGAAGCCAGAACCAATGGTTTCATTCGAATAAATGTCTAACGTTCCATGATTCCATTTTAAAACGAAATCGAATCCATCCAAATGTTCCAGGGAAACTGAATCATCAAAGGATACTAAAAAGTTCGAAGTAGGTGACCAATGTTCTGCGAAAAGTTTCAAGAATTCTGGCAGATAAAGCGAGGTGTCTTGAAGTTGCTTTTCAATATGATCAACTAGTTGATCATCATCTTTACTCGACCTGATGATAAGAGGGGAGATGCAATTATTTCTTTGAATGTTTAGTTGAAACTCATCTTCGTCCCAACAAGCAAATTGCAGGAATTTAACAAACGAAACTAAGAATGAGTTTGCTTCATCATCTGATGAAATTGAATGTTTTAGTTCAAGCTTTTTCTCCTTTACAAAAACATCATTCCATTGTCCCTGAAGATGGCTATAAAGTTGATTCTCCCAGAATTTGATGCCATCAAACTGATTTTTTTCGTCGGACAAACGGGAGTGATCAAATAATTCATTCCAACCTGGACCTTCAATTGCGCCTATTTTTATATCCAAATCGTGGACTTCATTCAAATCCTGCTTCGTGAAAGAATCGATGGCTAATGCATCATAAGATTGGCTGACGACCTTTTTCGTTTCAAAGATGAAGTCGTGGGATTGTGCGTTAACAATGAGGTTAAATGTCTTTTCAAATTTAATTTTAAGACCGACAATAAATTGCTCATTGAATCTTCTCGCATCATAAACAATTCGCAATGCATATCCATTGGAGTTTGGAAATAGACAAAATGTAATTGGATAACCCGTAACCTCATTTACATGAATTAACTCTGCTTCAATAGCATCTGATTTAAGATCTGTATATGGATAGTTTTCATAAATAAATAGGAAATCTGAATTTGTTGCAAAATCATCATTTGGTTCAATTCGATGTTTTGTAGATAGCGATTGTTGAAATTGAGAATTTAATTCGCGGTAAAATGAATTCCAAGTTTCAGATTCATCAATTAAAATAGGTATTGGAATGTTGCGAATAAATAGTCCAACAGCTTGATCGATTTCTCCCTCAAGAAAATCTCTGCCAGAAGAAATTCCATTGAAATAAAAGTTCGGTTTATTGAAAACAGAATGGAGTACAATTCCTGTAATCCCACAGAAAAGAAGTTGTTTTGTTATTTGAAAATCTTTTGTAATTTGATCTTCCTTTGACAAGTCAATTGCTAATTTTTCAAATTGAATGGTTTGGAATGACTTCTCTTGGTGGTACTCATTTATTGGAAAAACGACTGGCAGGATCTCTTTATTTGGCTGAATAGCGGGGAAGTCGTTTTCGAAACGATGAAGTTGATATTGATAATTGGGATTAAGGGTTGGCTCATAATTTTTGGTTGTAATTCGTTGAATGAACTCATGAATGAGAATTCCAACACTCCAACCATCTAGTATGAGATGGTGGTGCGACCAAAGTAAATAGGATTTACGATCAATTGAGATGATTTTTAAGCGAAGAAGCGAATCTTCAAAGGGTTGCTTGCGGTCATCGCTCAATGCTTCCTCTATAGAGCTGAAAGTGTATTCTAAAACGCTTAAATCGGAGTCGACAAATTTTTGTGTTATTTGTTTGCTGGTTTCCTGAACTTGGATTCTAATGTTCGGGTAACTTTTCCAAATGGCATTTATGCAAGATTCAATAATTTGCTTACTTGGTGCCAATTTTAATTCAAAAAGAAATTGCTCATGATAAGCACCATGATCCTTAAATGATTTATAATGGCTCCAAATCTTTTGTTGCATTTCTGTCAAAGGAAATGACGTCGGCTCATGAATTAACTCTTTGTTTTGCTTTGCGTTCTCCGAAATGTCAAAAATCCAATGAGACAATGAAAAAGAATTGATTAATCCTGTTAGATCTACTTCAGCTCCTTGTGCCTTTAATTTTGAAAGGAAACGAATCGCTTGTATTGAATCTCCCCCGTTGGCATAATAATTCTTATTCCATTCAATATTGTGTTCAAATACAGCTTCCCATGCTATTAAAATTATGTCTTTTCTCGTTTGCTGTTTTGTCTTTTCATTACGAAGGAGCTCTTCTCCGAGAGATTTTAGTTCATTTGATGACTCAGGTTCTCGTGAATCAATTATATTGATGAGGGTTTCTATTAACACCAAAGAAAACGATTCAAAGTAGGTATTGCATGTGAGTGTTACCGTGGCTAAATCAGAGGAGAGATAGAATCGAATTGGATGATTGGTTTTCTGATCGGGATTCAAATCAGAAACAATGATTCCAGAAAACTCAATAGCGGGCATTTGGTCTATATGATTCACATGTAATCTTGCATCTTGAAGCAGAGATTTTGCACCATTTCGAAAGTCACAGACTCCTTTGGAGCCAATTGGGAAAACCTGTTGATCGTGATTTAATGAAAGTGCAAAATTTAATTCTTGTTCAAAGAGAAGTTCACGAATAATACTAATAAATAAGATTTTACCATTATTTATATTGCCTTTGCACCACTGGTCGAAAACGGCAGGAAATTGGACTTTTTTTACTATTTCAGTCGGATCACTTGATGTTAGTTGAATCCCTAAATCAATTTTTTTAAAATAATCTAACCAATAAGATTCCCCATCCATTACGCCTATTTTTTTTTCAACTGTGCAATATACTGATTTGTGTCCTTATCTTCTAAGACCTGAATAATTGCCCAATTCGTAAGATTTAATAATTCTCGCAGTTCTTCAATAGGTAGAAATAAATAATCGGTCCAAGGTGTGGCAACTTTCTTGTATCTAATGCGCACGTTCATTTGACCACCTAGTCTTTTTCGCATTAAATTATGCTCAACATACTTGACTGTGTCTTCATCTAAAAACCCTTCTCCATATGGACTCATCGACTCAAGGTGAATGATAGATTCAGAGTGAGTATAATGTTCTAGAACCTCCATTAAATATAAAAAGAAGTCACGACTTTGAAACAAACCTAGATTATTCCCCCAGAAAATGAGGTGATCAAATATTAACGACTTTTCAATTAAATGAAACTGTTCCACATCGCAAACTATGGTATTGAGAATTCCGCGTATTTTACATGTTTCAATAGATTTCGGTGAATTGTCCATCGCGTATACTTCCTGACCATTTTCTTGAAAATATAGAGCATGTTTCCCTCCACCACAGCCTACATCAAGAATTCGCCCATTGATTTTTGGAGCTATTTTTTTTTGAATAGATGTCCACTCTTCAAAAGGTTCAAAGTAAGAATTGCTATCTCCATAAAGAATAAATCTGCCGTCACTTCTTTCTTCAATTTCGTAACCACTATAAAGATTGCCTGAATTGAACGATTCGAAAATATTATTTCCAAAAGAATCTTCTTCTGGTTTTAATCCACTGATGTAAGTATGATTTTCCATTATAATATTTTCCAAAATAGTTGTACAGTAAATCTAAATGGTGCATTGGACGTTAACATGCTTGTTGCATGAGCGTAGTTGTTGTCATTAAATACGAGTTTATTAAATCGCGGTGCTTCAGCGTGAATATGATCATTTATCTTATATAAAAACAAACCTCCCCAGTTATCATCCCATTCTTTGTTCAGATACAAAGTGGCTGCAAATCTCACCTGATCATCATTTTCTTTATCGCTGTGCCAAGGTATAAAACTAAATTTATGCCACATGTACGCTTGAGCATCGAGTTCAATATCCTTATCTTTTGGAACTAAATCATGCATTTTTAGGGCTTTCAATAATTCATTTTTTCGATTTTTGTTCAATGGTCGAATCAAAACAACACCATTAGGAGAAATGATGTCATCTTGCCAGCCAAAATTTGAACGCCATATATTATCGCAGATTTGTTCTTGATTTTCGTGTAAAATTTCATCAATGAAATTTGGACTTATGAAGTTATCAATTAATTGCATATTACAAATATAATTGAGAAATTAAATGATAGGAAACCACTTTATTACTGACAAAAACATCTTGTCTCAGTCCATGAACTTTTGATCCGTCGATTAAACTTTTTCCAGTAAGAATAATTTCCCCTAACCGAAAGTGATTGACACCTTTTGATTTTAGAAAGTCAATTTTATCGAATGAAATAGAGGTACCAAGACTTTGGGTTATATCTGGTGAAATTTTAAAGTTAACCCACTCATCAAAGAATTTTAAATCAGGCAATTTTGAGCAATCTAAATAGGCTCCATATTTTTTACATGAAAAATTTGGATTGAAATCAATTCCTTCTCGTTCAGAATCAAGAGAGATCATTAAACAGGCATTGTCAGCTGAGAATTCCTTAGAATGAGTCAAATTCACATCAATAAAATCGTTGGTTTGCTTTACACCTAAGTAATTTAGAAACCATGTTTCTATGTTGGAATTTCGTTGTTTTAAAATTTCTAAATGGGCTTCATTATCGCTAGCAATACTTAAGCAGGATAGATCGGAAAGTTGTTCAATGAAAGAATTTGGATACAAACTAAAAGCCTTGATAACAAAGGTCCAAGTCATCTCATTTTTAAAAAAAAAATCATTCATGTAGTCAATATTTTCATTCAATCTCCCCTTATGAAAAGCCAGATTATTATTTAGGTTCATGTCTGTTCAGATTTTAGGAACTCTAAAAACTCCTCAGCGAAAATGAAACTCAAGTGCGCTTTATCTTCATCGGCCATAATTGATAGACTTATCGGTAGGGTCTCGTCAAGTTGAATTGGGATAACTAAATGATTTAAACCTACCAGATTTGCAGTTGATGCTATATCATCTGGTCCTAAAGTTAGCGAAATAATTAAGTCGATTCCATTCGTTTTAAGTTGTTTCGCTTTAGATTCTCTCAATGCCGGAATAGTATTTATTGCTTTTTGATAGTGTCCACTTTCTTGAAAATTCGAACTAAAAGACCGTTCTATTTCATGGATATCATGATAGTGGCTACCTAATAACTCTCGTCTACAAGAACGTATGAATTCTTCTTCTGAAAAGTCTGTATTTTCTGTGATTGCCTTCTTGAACTCAGTTTGACAAATTATGTCCATCATGTCAAAATAGGGGTTAATATCTTCGATAAATTCACCTGAAACATATTCTATTTCTTTTTGCAAGAGATATTCTTTGGTCTTGAGCAATATTTTTTGTGAACTATTCTCAGAATCTTTTAATTGAAATGACTTATCCTGAATGAAAACTTTTTTAATGCCGGAATTCATTTTTGGTTTATCTACTAAAAGAGAAAAAACATATTCTAAATCTGACAAATGATGAGTCATTAAGCCGATAGAATCAAAAAAAGAAGATATTCCGATTACACCATCAGTTGATACTTGTTGGGGTTTGAATTTGAAAGCGAAAGCACCATTGTGAGCGGCGGGGTATACAACCGAACCATCTGTTTCAGTCCCGACAGCTAAACAACAAAATGATGTAGATACAGCAACTGCAGAACCTGAACTTGAACCCCCGACAGAAAAATTCTCGCCAAAAACACTTTTTGTTTGTCCTCCCAAAGAACTGAAACCATCTTTCGCATGATTAGACACATAGTTGCAAAATTCACTCATATTACTTTTGCCAATAATAATTGCCCCCTCATGAATCAACCAATCAACAATATTTGCGTTACGATTTGGATAAAAATCTTTTAAAATTAATGATCCACAGCTGGTTGGAAGGTCGTCATTTGTATAGATATTTGCCTTTATTACAACGGGAATTCCATGTAATCTTCCTTTTAACTTTCGCGTATTTTTGAAGTTATGGTCTAGCTCTTTTGCTTTTTGTAAAGAAATTTGACTAAGATGGATGATTGATTTGTAGTTGGAATCTTCATCCATAATAAAATGAATGTATCGCTCAATTACTGATTCGACAGAGCATTCTTCTTGTTGATAGGATTTTAAAATTTCAAGGATCATTTCTCTATCAAATTACCACTCATTTATTTTTTGCCACTGAATTGGTTTGATATCCGAAGCGCAGAGATAATCAGGCCTTGTAAAAGTTATATTTGGTGGATTATCGCAGGTATTGAATGTTAAGATCAAAATCTTCCTACTAAAATCCTCTCTAGAAAAGGACGAACCGTGAATGGTGTTGGGGTCGAAAATTAAAATGGATCCTTTTGGTCCAAGGCTAAGTTCATGTCCGAATTTTTGTTTTAATGATTCAACCTCCTCGGCCGTAAAGTCAAAAAGTAGATCACTAGAAGCTGATCCATCCAAGGAAAAGGACTGACTTTTGAAGTTTTCTTCTCTCTCGAGAAAGTAATTTTGACTTGAAGGAATGAAACCGAGAGCACCATTCTCTTCATTTACATCATCGAGAAAAAGAACTAGGTTTAAAAGTTTATTCTCTTTAATTCCATCAAAAATATTCCAAAACGGAAAGTCACGATGGTAAGGCCAAACGGAGCTCTCAGCTTTGTTTTTAATATTTATCTTTGACTGATGAATATAGGTTTCTTGTTTTCCATAAATAGTTTGACAAATGGATTTTATCGTTTCGTTTTTTTCTAACCACTCTTTTATTTCCGGATCCCGATGAAATCCATAATAGGACCGCACAGTAGTTTCGTCAGATTCATAAAATTTAATAGAGAACTCTGATTCTTGCATCTTACCTTCAATTGCTTCCTCTAAAAAAAGTGGAATTTTTGGTAAAACAATAAACCCCTTTTTTTGATATTCCTCTAACTGATAATGATTCATTTATATTGAAAAATTAAGCTGCAATTTTAGGAATTTTTCGGGTTCAAAATGTGAAGTAATGATGGTAAAAATATATCTCAAGTCATTTTTTTCGAAAAATGTAAAATAGCTATTCTTTTTTAAGTCTTTTATTTGAATTTCAGCAGGTTCTGTGGTAAAACCAGTACCAATCATTTTTGAATAAGATTCCTTCAGAGAAAAGTATTTGAATAATGAGTTCATATCAGCTGAAACGGTTTCCCAATCGGGGTCATTGAATGCGATTTTTAGATCTTCACAGGCAATTGGATTAATTTTTTCAAAATCAATTCCAATAGGAGAATTGGATGCTGCTACGAAGACATAACCTTGACAGTGTGTAATAGAAAGAAATAAATTAGGATGATTTGAAAAATAAGGTCTCCCTTTTGAGTCTTTTTTAAATCCGCATTCGTGAAAGGAACCTAATTTAAGTTTTTTACAAATTTTATTCACTAAAAATCGTGCAAGTAAGCTCTCTTTTTTTCGTTGCAAATCAATCAGTTTTTCACACCAAGAATCTGTAAATGGCAGTAAATCTTCGATTTTAATTTTAGAAATGTGATCGTGCTCAATTAGAAGGGAATATTCCATTTAAAAAAGTGAAGGAAGTTGAAAATAAGGGTCAAGATGCGATTTCATAGTCATGTACAGTTCCTGATAGAATTTATCCTTCATTTTGATAAATCGGGTTTTGTGAACTTCCCCAATTCCATGCTCCCCGCTGATGTGACCATCGTATTTTGAAAGGATTGAATCGAATTCATCAATTAGGAGATCGTTAATTGGATTTGAATCATCATAGAAAACATGAATATGCCAATTTCCATCTCCCGCGTGACCAAAAAATGCTGATTCAAGCTTATGTTTATTTAAAAGTGCTTTTAATTCATAAAGTAAGGGAGATGTATTCCGCAGCGGAAAACTAATGTCTAGATCAATGAACTTTTTGAATTCTTGGAGATTGAAGCCAATATCGAATCGTTCGGATATATCTGTATTTGGTCGAACTTTAATTTTAAATTGCTTATGTTTTTTCATGCTGATTTCGGTACCTTTTTCTACTCCCAGCCAAATAACCGATTCATTCACTTTTGAGCTAAATCGCAGTGCATCTGGCTCAGCCATTTCGAGAAATATTGGAGAATAGTTTAAAAAATCAGGGATAGCGTTTATTAAATCACTAAATGAAGAATGTGAAATTCGATACATTTCAATTTCAGGAATATGCTTGCAAGACAAAATTGCTTGACTTATAAATCCCAATGTTCCTTCCGACCCAATAAAAAGATTGGTAAAGTCGGGCCCTTCAGAAATTTTTTTGCATTGAGAACCAAATGTCAAAAGTTCCCCATTTACTTTTATAATTTCAATGCCTCGAATAAACCGATTAATTTTCCCGTATTTTAGTGAGTATGGTCCTCCACCGTTACATGCAATCATACCACCTAATGTGGCTATGTCTAAACTGCCAGGTAGCACGGGGAAATCCCATCCTTTTGCTTCGACAAAATCCTTGATTTCTCGCATTGAATTTCCTGCTGCAGATGAAAAAACTCCTTCACTTTCATCAATCCAATGAAGAGATTTAAAGGATGATAAATCAATGTAAAGCTCATTTTTTTTTGGAACTGCTGCGCCACTTACCCCACTTAATCCGGCTCCAATACGAAATTTAGATTTTTTATTCGTTTTTAAAAATGAAATTAAGCCTGAGGGACTTGTGGGTGAAAATACATTTAATGGTATTCCTGAAAATCCCGAATAATCTTTTATCTCAATCATTGGGAAGGTGAAGTTCTAAGGATTTGAATAATTGCTTAATATTTTCTGAACCGAATCCGTTGAAATTATTAATGCGTTGTACAAATTCGTAAAATAGGGTAGGTCTGTCACCAATTGGCTCTGTAAATACTTGAAGTAGCATTTTGTCTCCTTCTTTTTCACATAATATATTTGCTTTTCTGAGGGTATCTATAGGGAGTTCTGGAGAATGCTCAGCTAGTTCATCATAATATCTGGATGGGACTGCTGTGAAATTCACACCATTTTTTTTTAATTTAATAACAGTTGAAATCAAATCTTCTACTTCAAATGCTAAGTGCTGAATACCATTTCCAAGATGGTTACTTAAAAAAACATCAACTTGAGATTTCCGTAGTTTTTCCGGTAGAGGCTCAACAATTACTTTATTAAATGAATTGTTGGGTGTGCTCAATACAAACATTTTCATTCCTGATAACAAGTTGGAGAAAAACTCTTCCCCTATTGTTTGCACTAGATTAAGATTTAAAATCTGACTCAAATACTTGTTCCAATATTCACCTTCATTGATACGGACTACTGATGCTAAATGATCGATTCTCTTGATGAAATGATCATTTTGAGTCTGATTTGTTTTTGTAAAACCAGCAAAGGGTGCGTCAGTATTTTTTCGCTCAACAAACGTTAATTCATTGTCATCGAATAGTTTAATGTGAATACTTGAACTTGTTTCCTCATTAAATCGCTCCATTTTTTTTTGACGTGTGATGATAGCTGATGAGTTCGATAATGCTATTTCAGTCTCTTCAATTGAATCCACTTCAATTCCAAAGCGCTTGATTGAATTCCCGTGTTTATCAACGAAGGAAACCAGATCTTGAGCTGCTGGTTCAAGTGCTGATGTGATGAGAATGTTCGACTCGCCATGTTTCAACCAATAGGTGATCTCCCGCCCGTATTCGCCAGTTTTTTCTTTAATTCCCATCAGGGTGAACCCTAATGCCATCTGATGCCACCACACGACCATCTTGGCCATGCCCACATATATTTCAACATATAAAACACCTTGCACTTTCATATACTAAACATCGAATTTTTTTATTTTGTTAATAACGTATTTAAGCTGCTCTGCTTCAATATTTGCGACGCAAATACGAAGTTGATTTTGAAATTTTGGATTTTCTGAAAATAACATCATAGGAATTACGCTAATATTTTCCCTAAGCAATAATTGCTCGCAAAATTCAAAGTCGATTAATTTATCTAGCGTTAGAGAGCAAAAGAAACCTCCGTTATAGTTGATTTTATGTTTCATTAAAATCGCTCTATTTCTAATTAATCGTTCTCTTACTTTGTTTAAGTGTTTACTTAAATCAAACTCAGAAAAAATTAACCATTGCTTGATAATTTCTTGCGTAATTCCGGAATTATTTAGGCTGAAATTTGCCTTGGCAGAAATAAAATCATTCATTAAAATATCAGGAATTGCTAAAAATCCAGTGCGCAAACCAGGGGCCAATATTTTGGAAAAAGACATTGCGTGAATAACTTTCCCTGAATTATACGAAAGTAAGGAGGGGAAAGGAGAATCTAAATTAAATAATCTATATGTGGCATCATCAAAAATATAGAAGTTGTTTTTTATGGCAAGTTCAATTAATCTGGATCTTTCCTTTCCATTTAGTGAAATCCCAAGTGGATTTGAAAAATCCGCAGATAGATAAAATAGACTTCCAGCTGGCAATTTTTCAAGTTCTTCAAGCCAATTGGATGTAAATTTGAGTATTTCACAACCAAAGAGTTTTGCGGCATCTTCAAATCCTGGGTAGGATGGCTCAATACATGCAAGAACTTTATCTTTAAAACATGAAATGGCAAGTGAAATACCTTCTTGAACTCCATTTGTAATTAGAATATTACTGGGTTCGACTTGTACATTTTCGTTTTTTTGAAAGAATAAACTCGCTTCTTCATTTATGAATCCACTTGTTTGATGATAGTTTATAATATTGCTATCAACACTAATATTTTTATTTCCTAATAATGCAAAAGTATTTATAGCAGAATATAAACTCAGTGGTGGAGTTCCAGCTCCCAAATTGTAAGTTATTTTTTTTGATGCAAGATTATTAAGGAAATTTGTTCGACTGCTCAAATGTCTGTTTATTAGTTTAAATTACCGGGTTCTGTCGCATTAACCTACTTTAGCTATTAGGTCAGCTACTCTGTTACTGTATCCAGCTTCATTGTCATACCAGCCCATTATCTTAACAGTATTGCCCATTACCATAGTGGTGTCAGCATCAAAAATACAAGAGTGCGAACTTCCTACGATATCAGTTGATACCAATGGATCTTCGCTGTATTCTAATATTCCTTTTAAGTTAGTTTCAGATGCTTTTTTGAAAGCAGCATTCACTTCCTCTACTGTAGTATCTCTTTTCAGCGTAACTACAAAATCGGTAGCACTTCCTGTAGGAGTGGGTACACGCAGTGAGTTTCCGTTTAGTTTACCCGCAAGGTGAGGTAATACAAGTCCTACTGCCTTAGCAGCACCTGTACTAGTAGGTATAATATTCAATGCT
>Ga0206130_10001039_pt1 | contig 42294 bp, 34 predicted proteins | sample Helgoland_Spring_9_FD_148637 | JGI IMG/M metagenome (GOLD analysis project Ga0206130, IMG submission 148637) | Pelagic subsurface seawater microbial communities from Kabeltonne, Helgoland, North Sea - Helgoland_Spring_Bloom_20160512_1 | ecosystem: Environmental > Aquatic > Marine > Epipelagic ...
TTCGCTAGCGCGGACTTGTAGTACGTGAAACATAAGTCAATTTCTTGACTTAGTGAGGTATAAAAAAATCCTGATGTTCATCAGGATTTATACGTTCTAAACTAATTGAGTATGGACTCAAATTTAAGTCCCTTATAAGTAGAAACTTTCAATGCTTTTGAGTAATTCAAAAGAAAATTTATGGTTTCTGTCTTGGGTTTAAATGTATTAGAATTAGAGGGTTTTTGAGTGTAAAGTTTTGCCATGAGCCTGTCATTGTTAGTTAGTTTGTTACTTACACTAACGACAAATTGCTCAATATATTTTACACCGACTTTAATTTGTTAAAATAATATTGTGTTTTTCAATTAATTTACGAAGATTTATCAAGGCATAACGCATACGTCCCAGAGCGGTATTGATTGAAACGCCAGTGTTTTCGGAAATTTCTTTAAAACTCATATCGTTATACATTCGCATGATCAAAACAGTTTTCTGATCGTCTGGTAATTCTTCCACGAGATCTCTTATATCTTGAACAATTTGAGATTGGACTAATTCGCCTTCCGCATTTAGAGCACCATCACTTAGTACCGAAAATATATCAAAATCGCCGCTATTGTTAAATTTTGGCATCCGGTTATTTTTTCGAAAGTGATCAATGACTAAATTATGAGCGATCCGCATCACCCAAGGTAAAAATTTACCTTCTTCATTATACTTGCCTAATTTTAAAGTTTTGATGACTTTGATAAAGGTGTCCTGAAAGACATCTTCGGTCACATCACGGTCATACACTTTGGAGTATATAAAACTATAGAGCCGTTGTTGATGCCGATTGATTAAAATTGATAAAGAAGGTTCGTCTCCTTTAATATAATTACTGACGAGGATAGCATCGCTTAGAGATTTTGAGATCATAACATTACTTTTAATAGCACACAATATGGGTGTACATGGTTGAAAAATTAAAAAAGTAATATTATTCTATAAGCGTTTGTTTTGAAATAATTAATCAAATATAACAACAATCCATTCAATTTTACAAATTTATTTTAGTTTTTATGAATAAGTAGGTTTCAGTCTGCTTTAATGTTTTTCATAATAATGGTATCTTTGCAAACTAATTTTAACTTAATAAATGCCACTAGACCTTTCAAAGTTAAGTCCAAAAGAGCACATTCTAATCAAGGGTGCAAAATTGCATAATCTAAAAAATATTGATATTGCGATTCCACGACACAAATTAGTGGTCATTACTGGGCTTTCTGGATCTGGAAAATCAAGTTTGGCATTTGATACTTTATATGCCGAAGGGCAACGCCGTTATGTGGAGAGTTTATCGAGTTATGCCCGCCAATTTTTAGGACGACTCAACAAACCAAATGTCGATTACATCAAAGGAATTGCACCAGCGATTGCCATTGAACAAAAAGTGAATTCTACCAATCCACGATCGACGGTTGGGACAACAACCGAAATTTATGATTATTTAAAATTAGTTTTTGCACGTATCGGAAAAACCTATTCCCCTACATCCAATAATGTAGTAAAAAAAGATACGACTAGTGATGTCATCAACTACGTGAAGACCTTAGAAATCGGCGAAAAACTTCTCCTACTTGCTCCGGTTATTTTAGAAGAAGGACGGACCATCGAAAATAAACTACAAGCGCTTCAACATCAGGGATATGCACGAATTAAGATCGACGATCGCGTTGAACGTATCGAACAAATAGAAGATTTTAAAAAGCTTCCTAAAGCCATCAGTCTTGTGGTGGACCGGATTATTGTAAAAGATGAAGACGACTTCTATAACCGGTTGGCAGATGCGATTGAAATGGCCTTTTTTGAAGGCAATGGACGTTGTCAAATCGAAAAAATAGAGAATTCCAACAGTCGTGAATTTAGCAATTCATTTGAACTTGATGGTCAAAAATTTTTAGAACCAAACACCCATTTATTTAGCTTTAACAACCCCTATGGAGCCTGCCCAAAATGTGAGGGCTATGGCGATGTGATTGGAATTGATGAAAGTTTAGTCATTCCAAACACCTCCCTCTCTATTTACGAAAACGCAGTGTTTCCGTGGCGGGGTGAAAGCATGAAATATTTCAGAGATCAATTGGTTAATAATAGTCATAAGTTTGATTTCCCTATTCATAAACCCTATTTTGAATTAGCTCCCAAAGACCAACAATTATTATGGACTGGAAACACTCATTTTACAGGTTTAAATTCCTTTTTTGAAGACTTAGAATCTAAGGCCTATAAAGTTCAAAACCGTGTGATGTTGTCCCGTTATAGAGGCAAAACAAAATGTGGAAGTTGTTACGGGAAACGATTACGTGAAGAAGCTAATTTTGTGAAAGTTGGAGCGGCTTCCATCACAGATTTGGTTGAAATGTCACTGAGAGATTTAAAGGCCTTTTTTAATGATTTAACTCTAGATTCTAAAGAACAAGAAATTGCAAAACGACTTCTCAAAGAGATTCATAATCGTTTAGATTTTTTGACCAATGTAGGCTTGGATTATTTGACATTAAATAGAAAATCAAATACGTTATCTGGGGGGGAAAGTCAACGAATCAATCTAGCAACCTCTCTCGGTAGCAGTTTGGTTGGTTCCATGTATATTTTAGACGAACCTAGTATAGGGCTGCATTCAAAAGACACCGAACGCCTTGTCAATGTGCTGAATGCATTGCGAGATTTAGGCAATACAGTTATTGTCGTTGAACACGATGAAGCCATTATGGCGGCGGCTGATTACATCATTGATATTGGACCCGAAGCAGGCACCTTTGGTGGTGAAGTGATGGCGAGTGGTACTTACAAATCGCTTTTAAAAAGTAATACCTTAACGGCACAGTATTTAAATGGATCTCTAGAAATTGAAGTTCCCAAAAAGCGTCGAACTTCAAAATACCATGTAACGATTAAAGGCGCACGCGAGCATAATTTAAAAAATATTGACGTTACATTTCCACTAAATATGCTGACGGTTGTTACCGGCGTTTCTGGAAGTGGTAAAAGTACGCTCGTTAAACGGATCGTATACCCTGCCCTACTTAAATCTATTGGAGGTTATGGCGAAAAAGCAGGTGAATTTACAAGCATAGAAGGTAACTTTAGCACTGTTAAGTTTATTGAGTTTGTCGATCAAAATCCAATTGGACGCTCTTCGCGATCCAATCCTGTTACCTACATAAAAGCCTATGATGACATTCGTGCCTTGTTTTCTAAACAAAAACTAAGTGTTTTGCGAAATTATCAACCCAAACATTTTTCATTCAATGTAGATGGTGGTCGTTGTGATACGTGTAAAGGCGAAGGTAATGTGACCATTGAAATGCAATTTATGGCAGATGTGCAGCTAGAATGTGATGACTGTCATGGAAAACGCTTTAAAAAGCAGGTCCTGGAAATCAAATTCAACGACAAAACAATCGATGATGTTCTCAATATGACCATTGATGATGCTATTGCTTTTTTTGAAACCCATAGTGTAACTAAAATTAAAACCAAACTTCAACCACTTCAAGATGTTGGTTTGGGTTATGTAACGCTAGGGCAAAGTTCATCAACACTTTCTGGTGGAGAAGCACAGCGAATAAAATTAGCCTCCTTTCTAGGGAAAGGGTCCAAAGCAGAAACAGGTTTGTTTATTTTTGACGAACCCACCACTGGGCTTCATTTTCACGATATTAAAAAACTACTTAAATCCTTTAATGCCTTAATTGATAAGGGACATTCGATAATGGTGGTTGAGCATAATTTAGACCTTATTAAATGTGCCGATCATGTGATTGACTTAGGGCCTGAAGGCGGTGCAAACGGCGGATACGTACTGGCAGAGGGCACACCAGAATCCGTTGCTAAATCTAAAAAAACATCTACAGGGCATTTTCTAAAAAGTAAGTTACTTTAATGTAATTTAAAACACAAATAACTAACAGTCATATAGATATGTTTTAATTTGATTTTTGGCACGTTGTTTGTTAATACATAGTTGAGTTTAACTTTTAAAACTTTGTATTATGAAAAAATTATTTTTAACCCTCGCTAGTATCACCTTATTCGGAACTGTCTTTGCAACGCCATTTCCAAATCAATCGAGATCCAATAATTCTTTCGTATTTAACGAACAAGGGATTGAGTTTGCTGTTTTTAAAGATGGTCAATTTGATTTTAATGTTCTAAGACATTGTCAAAATCTCAATCGTTATTCAAATCATAATGGAATAAATATCAGTTTTAATACGGGTTATGATTATGGTGCCTATGTACAATATGATACGTATGGAGCGGTCATTCAAATTGAAAACACTCCTATTTATTATGATTATTATGGTCGTATCAGTCAAGCCGGAACTGTACATATAAATTACAATCACAGAGGCAATGTCTCTTGGATTGGCGGTATGAATATTAGATACGATTCTCACTATACGCCACAGGTTTATGGGTATGTCAATCGTTACCATCGCTATTATACGCCAAGCAATTGGCACGCATATTACAGAGCGCCACAGATCAATTTTTGTGTCACATTCAACACGCCCTATAGAAGACACTTTAAACCTGTAAGACATCATTACAAAAATCCGTACAGACACAATCAACGTCCAACTGTTTATAGAAATCGAAGCGCACAAAATAGAGTGGCTAGAACACGATCGAACCAGAGTGATCGTTATAAAACAAATCGAGGGACAAGAAAACGCACTACTACCTCAACGCAATCCAATACTAGAAGAGTGGCAAGTTCTAGTCCAATCGTTAAAACAAGAACCGTTAGAAGTACAAAGCGTACGGTTCCGACGACGCGTCAAACAACAAGGTCAACCACAAATCGATCGAAACCAAACGTTAAAAATTCAAGTCCAAAAACGAGAACTAAAACGAGAACCCGAATTCCAAACTCTAGAGTGGTTGCACAAAGAACCCGTTAAGAACGCACAAATAGAACGTCCAAAAGGGCACAAAAGAAGTTATTTTTAGTTGGTTAGTTAGTTGAAGACTCCGTAGTTGAATATCCCACATCACTACGGAGTCTTTTTTTATTTCAGAATCACTTTAGATAGTTGTTGCGTCAAAGACTTACGACTGTAAAGGTCTAATCCTTTAGAATTGACCAATAATTGCTGACTATTGAAAGCCTCAAAATGCTGCATCAAAGTTGTACGAAGTAAAGATTCATCATCATATCTAAAATAGGTCCCAGAATTTGTTTGGTTTATTATTTTTTCAATATCTGAAGTATTCGGACCTATCGCGATAATTGGACGTTTAGAGGCCATGTATTCAAATAATTTACCAGGGATAATGTACTCCGTTTCTTTTGAATTTTCTTCAATCAGTAATAACATCTGAGCATTTTTTTGAAACTCTAAAGCTTCTTTATGAGAGACATAGCCATGATTATGAATATGATTCTCAAGACCAAAACTACAGATAGAATCCATGACGTTTGAGCTAACAGATCCAATTAAGTTTAATTGAAAAGCAGAAGAAAATGCTTCAGATTCTTTCACTAAATCAGACAATACTTTCCATAAAACCTGTGGATTTCGTCCCTCTAGTAGGGATCCAATATGTGATAGGCTAAACTTTGAATCTAATGAACGAGGGTTCGAAATATCGAAATCAAAACCATTGGTGATCACTGCGATAGGCGTATTTGTTAGTTCAGAAAAGAGCTGCTTTGTTTGTAAGCTTGTCACAACCAATTCATCAGCGCCATTAAGCACTTCTCTTTCAAGGGCTTGGTGTTTCTTTTTAGCAAATGAACTTAGTTTTAACTTTTTATGATAGCCAATTTGAGTCCAAGGATCTCTAAAATCTGCGATCCATTTAAGAGAGTGTAATTGCTTTAATTTCAATCCGATTAGATGTAAACTATGTGGAGGACCCGTGGTAATAATTGTGTCGATTTGATGCGTCGTAATATAGTCAGACAAAAATGAAACCGACGGACGAACCCAAGAGGCTCGCGCATCTGGGATGAAAAAATTACCTCGTATAAAAAGAAGTAATTTCTCTAAAATAGATTGTTTTTTTTGACTCGAAATCAAGCCTTTAGATAAATGATCTGTTTTGGACTTAGAAAATAATTGAGCCCATTTATAAGGTTCACTAATGGGGGTTTTTAAAACGGTGAGTCCCGTATTCACCTCCGATACTAACGAGGGATCTAAAGTTGGATAACTGGGATTTTCTGGACAATAAACAACAGGTTGAATTCCAAAATCGGGAAGGTATTTTACAAATTTTAACCAACGTTGAACGCCGGGACCCCCTGCAGGAGGCCAATAGTACGTGATGATTAGTACCTTTTTCACGATGGTTTTCTGGAATTTAGAATCGCGAGAACAAGCATCAAAACCATTACTAAAATAGTACTGATTAAAGCAATCGTGGATCCTGTTTTAACAACCGTTGGGTTAAATTCGAATACAATTGTGTGAGAACCCTTTGGAATTTCCATGCCGCGAAGCACATAATTAACATTGTAATAATCAACTGGGGTTCCATCTAGAGTGGCAGACCAGCCATTTATATAATAGACTTCCGAAAACACCCCAAACCCATTTTCGGTACTCTTTGTTTCATAAACCAAATGATTGAGTTTGTAATCTACTAACTCAATCGAGGCCGTAGAATCCTTCGTATAGCGTCTCGAACTAAGTTCCGAAGTATTTGCAATCGCTGTGGTATTGGTCTTAATTTTATTTAAAGCTAAAATTTCTTCATCGGCAGAATCAAAAGTTTCAATCGTATCTACAAACCAAGCATTTCCATTGGTTTTTTCGTTTTCAAAATAACGAACCTCCCCTTCTTTGTCTTGGTAAATGATGTATTTTGTATTTAACATATTTAGAACTTCAAAATTGCTTTTATCAATATGAAATTCTTGCAATTCTTGGAATCGCCTCAATTTTGCAGCATGATACCCTCCTATTGAATTATGAAAATAAGAAGTTTTAGTCGAATTGTCTGACATATCAAACACTCTAAAATTTGTGGTATCTTTTAATAATTCTTTATTAATAGAACTCGCCTGGTAAGGACGATCAACTTTAATGGCCGCTACAAAATCATCATTATTTACATAACGACGATCAACCCCTACTAAATCAAAAACAAGCACAAGACTCAAAATAATTATGGTGGTGTTTTGAGTTATTTTCTGTTTGATATAAGCAAAAATTAGAGTTGCAGCGGCTAAAACATATAGCAAGGTTCGAAAGGAATCTGCGCTAAAAATCGCACTTCGATCTGCGCGAATCGAGTCTACAAATGAAGCACCATAATACTGTTGAAACTGGCCGTCACTGCTTCCAACAAAATCAAACAAACTATTTTTAAAAACTAAAAATAAGACCGTCAATCCGCCTACAATTCCGAAAGCCTTTTTTAAAGCGTTGTGCTTTGCTTCTAAGCTTATGTCCTTATGAAATAATTGAGTTAATCCTAAGGTCGCTAAAAGCGGAATGCACAGTTCTAAAATGACTTGAATAGAGCTTACCGCTCTAAATTTATTATAAAGAGGAATATAATCAATGAAAAAATTAGTTAAAAATGACAGGTTTTTCCCATAAGACAATAGTAGAGATGTTAAAACACCTGCAATTAGCCACCATTTGAAACGTCCATTATATAAAAACAAAGCCAATACAAAAAGAAAAATCACCACTGCTCCAACATACGCTGGTGCTTCCACAATAGGTTGATCGCCCCAGTACATTGGTGCCTGTTCCGATTCTTGAAGTGCTTGAAGCGGCGTCGCTCCCAAAGCTCTGAAGGCTTTGTAGGTCTCCGAATCTTTTCCAAGATTTTCTCTATTACCGCCCCCCATAAATCTTGGGATGAACAAATTAAAACTTTCTAAAAATCCATAACTAAATTGCGTAATATACGCCTTGTCCAAGCCAGTCGTTTGTTCTTTTACACTGCCATCCGAATTGATCGTTAATTCACTTTGACCACGTGTGCTTTCTTTGGTATATTCACTGGTTGCCAATAAATTAGTGGCATTCATTCCAAATGCCAGAATCGCAGCAACAGCCAAAACCGCCGAAGCTTTAAAAAAAGCTTTCAGTTGGTTTGATTTATAAGCTTGCACAAAACATGAAATGGCTAGTATTAAAATTAAAAACCCGAGGTAATATGTCATTTGAGGATGGTTGGTGACCAATTCCAATCCCGAAGCAACGGCCGTGACTATGAATCCTAAAAAATAACGTTTTTGATAGGTTAAAATAATCCCTGACAGTACCAATGGCATGTAGGCGATTGCATGTGCTTTTGAGTTATGTCCCACCCCTAAAATAATAATCAAATAGGTAGAAAACCCAAAGGCTAAGGCCCCGAATACAGCGACTTTATAATCTACTTTTAAGACCAACAACAAAATGTAAAATCCTAATAAATATAAAAAGAGATAATCAGCAGGTCTAGGTAAAAACCGAAGTGCTAAGTCCAGTTTCTTGATATAATTATGAGGATATTTAGCACCTAGTTGATAGGTTGGCATACCTCCATAAGCACTGTTGGTCCAATAGGATTCGGCATCATAAACGTCTCGAAAATCGATCTGTTGTTTAGCCATGCCTGTATACTGTACAATATCACTTTGATAAATTTTTTGCCCTTTTAACACTGGACTGAAATACAACACAGCAACCAAAGCAAAGCCTAAAATCACTAAAAGATGTGTGCCAAATTGTTTTAAGCTAAAATTCATTATTTGTCTGTTTATTCAACGTCTTCATAATCCACATATTCGCCCACATCATTATTAGATGTTTTGGAATTTGGTATTTTATCAATACTAATCTCACCTTCTTTTTGAGTCGGTGGTTTTGGAGCTGATTGGTTTCTAAAATGAGCCTCCGCTTTTTTGGCGATCGATTTAACTATAAACGGCGCAAGCAGACGCATTACATATTTAAAAATAGTATACACTAAAATAAAAATTAGAATCGTTCTAAGGAATCCAATAATAGACGCAGTTTGTAACATCGGTAGATTATTTTTTCAAAAATACAATTCTTATTTTTATTAGATAAATTATTATATAAAATGATTCGCACTTCAAGAAAAATAGTGAAAATCAATTAAGAAATTACTTCTAATTAATTATAAATATAAAAAAATTATGTAGGTTTGATAAAAGTGTTTTAAATGAAATTTTATTCTTACCTGATTGTTTTTACAACTGTTTTTGGATTCTATCCTAGTGCACATGCACAATACACCGATGTTATAAACTCGAATCGTCCAGGCGCCTCACAAAGTGCATTCGCCGTTGGGACTCAAGTGTTTCAGTTAGAAGTAGGCCCTTATATTATTAATGAAAAAAGAGCCATTTATCCCAAATATGAAGTCTCTGGATACGGCGTTGATTTTGCAGCGCATTATGGTTTTTGGAAAGAAGCCTTGGAATTTAATGTTCAGGGGACCTTCCAAAGTGATGTTCAATCGTACGACGCACTAGGAGGTGTTGAAAATAAGCGGTCGAATTTCAAAACCTTAAATGCAGGTGCAAAATATCTGGTCTATGATCCTAATAAAAAAAATATAAACGATAAACCTAATATTTATAGCTATCATGCCAACAGAGGTTTTCAGCTAAAAAGTTTAATCCCAGCATTATCTGTTACAGCCGGGGTGAATTTTGACTCCGCAGACAACCCATATACAGCTCCTGGAGTAGAAGGTTTAAGTTATCGTGGTGCTTTAATCACTCAAAATAATTTTCCGGGTGGATGGGTTTTAGTGACCAATATCATTATGGATCGTATCACAAGCATGCAACAAGAATTTCAATATATAGTTACCTTAACCCACTCCTTTAATCCAAAGTGGGTGATCTTTGGAGAAACGCAAGGGATCAAAAGTGATTTTTATGCCGATAATTTATTTAGATTTGGAGGAGGCTATTTATGGAATCAAAATATACAATTGGATACTGCGATCACCCTCAACGCCAAAGACACGCCCTCTGTTTTGAGTGTCAATTTTGGAGCTTCCTACAGATTAGATCGACATGTAGATAAAGAAAATAAAAAGTAAGAGAATTAACGGTTTGATGATGTATAGTTTATGATTTTAATTAAAGAAGTACTTTCAAAAAAGGAACTTAAAGAGTTTATAAAATTCCCTTTCTCTCTCTATAAAAATTCAAAATACTGGGTACCTCCTATCATAAGTGAGGAGATGAAGGTATTTAACAAAGCGACGAATCCAGTACTGCAAAATGCAGATGCTCGACTCTTTCTAGCTTATAAAGATGATAAAATTGTAGGTCGTGTTGCGGCCATCGCCAATTGGTTAGAAATCAAAGATCAGGGGGTTCATAAAATGCGTTTTGGTTGGCTAGATATGATTGATGACCTCCAAGTTACCAAAGCCTTATTACTTAAAGTTGAAGCTATTGGAAAAACTCATAAATTAGATCATATGGAAGGTCCAATTGGATTTTCTAATTTAGACAAAGTAGGCGTGCTCACTTACGGTTATGATGAAATTGGAACAATGGTTACATGGTATAATCACCCCTATTATGTCGATCATTTGAAACAATTAAATTTACGAGTTGAAAAAGAATTCTTAGAACATAAGCACCAGTTTAGTGATATTAAAATTGACAACTCTAACAGGTTAGAGAAAGTAGTGAGAGACCGTTATAATCTAAAATCTTTAAGTTTTAATAAAACAAAAGATTTGATGCCGTATGCAGATAAAATGTTCGATTTATTTAACGATAGCTATGCGGCCCTATCGTCTTTTGTGAAAATCACTGAGATTCAAAAAAACTTCTTAAAAAAGAAGTTTCTAAGTTTTATCAATCCAGAATACATCAAGTTTGTAGTTGATGAAAACGATGAACTGATTGCCTTTGCGGTTGCAATGCCGTCATTTTCAGAAGCATTACAAAAATCGAATGGTCAATTATTTCCGTTTGGAATTTTCCGTATTTTAAAAGCTAAACAATCCAAAAAAGTGAATTTTTACTTAATTGGCGTACATCCCGAATACCAAAAAAAGGGAGTCCACTCCATCATTTTTAGTGAATTTCATAAAACCTTTGTAGAAAAAGGGATTACAGAATGCCGACGAACTCCAGAATTAACGAACAATTTAGCCATTCAAAAACTGTGGATAGATTTTAATCCCGTATTAATTAAAAAGCGAAGTACGTTTCGAAAAGAACTTTAACGGATCATTCACCCATTGCTGCTGCAACTGAAGCTGATAGACGTTTATAAATTCCTTTTTCTAAGCGCTCTCTGATTACAGAAAAAGCGTTTAGAGTTTCATCTACATCTACTAAAGTATGCATCGATGTTGGAATTAACCTCAACAAGATTAATCCTTTAGGGATCACTGGATACACTACTATTGAACAGAAAATTCCGTAATTCTCACGAAGGTCTTTGACCAAGGCCATGGCTTCGGGAATACTTCCTTTTAGATAAACAGGCGTAACACAACTTTGCGTAGTTCCTAAGTCAAATCCTCGATCTCTTAATCCCGATTGCAAAGCATTAACAATGATCCAAAGCTTTTGCTTGAGTTCGGGCATGGTTCTAATCATGTCTAAACGTTTCAAAGCGCCTTTAACCAATTGCATCTGCAACGATTTTGCAAACATTTGTGAGCGTAAGTTATATTTTAAATAATCAATAATTTCTTTGTCGGCAGCAATAAAAGCGCCCGTACTTGCCATTGACTTCGCAAACGTTGCAAAATACACATCTATATCGTCTTGAACGCCTTGTTCTTCACCGGCGCCGGCGCCCGTTTTTCCAAGCGTTCCAAAGCCATGTGCATCATCGACTAAAAATCTAAAAATGAATTTTTCTTTTAGGGCCGCAATTTCTCTTAACTTTCCTTGTTCGCCTCGCATTCCAAAAACACCTTCCGAAATCACAAGAATTCCACCGCCTGTATGTTCTGCCATTTTAGTAGCACGTTCGAGGTTTTTTTCTAAGCTTTCAATATCGTTATGTTTGTAGGTGAACCGTTTCCCCATGTGCAAACGAACGCCGTCAATGATACAGGCGTGCGAATCTACATCATAGACAATAATATCATCTTTACCAACTAGCGCATCAATCGTAGACATGATACCTTGATATCCAAAATTTAGGAGATAGGTAGACTCTTTGCTTACAAATTCTGCTAATTCATTTTGTAATTGTTCGTGAAGTGAGGTATGACCAGACATCATTCGAGCACCCATTGGGTAGGCAGATCCGTAATCGTTTGCGGCTTCAGCGTCCACTTTTCTGACTTCGGGATGATTTGCAAGGCCTAAATAATCATTTATACTCCAAGTAATCACATCTTTACCCTGAAATTTCATTCGGTTTGAAATCTGACCTTCTAATTTTGGAAATACAAAATATCCTTCTGCTTGGCTTGCCCATTTCCCTAATGGGCCTTTATCTTTATAGATTTTGTCGAATAAATCTCTTGTCATAGTTCTATCTTAATTTGCCTTACAAAATTATACAATAATATTATGAATACATAATAATTAAGACAATTATGAGAAAAGACTCTTGTAGCATTAAAACAATAAAAGGCTTGAAGTGTTATTTAATAAATTCGATGCTTTGAGCAGCAACTTGCTTTTGATGATCAAAAAACCCTTGATCTTTCATCCATTGGTCATTATATATCTTACTCATGTAACGAGAGCCATGGTCTGGAAAAATAAGCACTACGAGGTCTGTCGATTTAAATTCGTTCGTTTCTTGCAGCTGTTTAACGGCCTGTACAACGGCTCCAGAAGTGTAGCCTACAAAGATACCTTCGGATTTAGATATTTCTCTAGCGGTGTGTGCACTGTCCTCATCATTTACCTTCACAAATTCATCAATAAGATCAAAATCGGTGACGGAAGGAATTAAATTTTTACCGAGTCCTTCTATTCGGTACGGATAAATTTCACCGGGATCTAACTCTCGAGTTTCATGGTACTTTTTTAGGACAGATCCATAAGCATCAACCCCAATTATTTTAATCTCCGGATTTTGTTCTTTTAAATATTTTGCGGTTCCCGAAATGGTTCCACCCGTTCCACTACAGGCTATTAAATGTGTAATTTTTCCTTCTGTTTTATTCCATATTTCAGGACCTGTACTTTTATAATGCGCCTCTAAGTTAAGGTGATTAAAATATTGATTGATATAGACAGAGCCTTCAATTTCTTTATGGATTCGTTTGGCGACTTCGTAATACGAACGCGGATCATCTGCAGCAACGTTTGCTGGACAAACATATACTTTTGCGCCCATACTTTTTAGCATATCAATCTTGTCTAAAGACGATTTTGAACTCACGGCCAAAACACATTTGTAGCCTTTGATAATACTAACCATCGCAATACTAAATCCAGTATTCCCAGAAGTGGTTTCGATAATAGTATCACCTGGATTAAGAATCCCTTTTTTTTCTGCTTCTTCAATGATATGAAGTGCAATTCGGTCTTTTGAGGAATGTCCTGGGTTAAAAGAATCTAGTTTCGCAATATAGGTTCCCGGAAATCCCGAAGTGACTACATTCAACTTCACTAGTGGCGTATTCCCCACTAATTCTAATACATTATTAAATATTAATTTTTCTTTATTTACCAAATCAGGTTTATCTATTTGAAATCGTTATCAATATTACAATTTTTTTTTTAAATCTATTTTAAAATCGATTCAAGATCTAATAAAAACGCATATTCTGAAGCCACTTCTTTCAATGCTTCAAAACGTCCAGAAGCGCCACCATGTCCGGCCTCCATGTTGGTTTGAAGGTATAACTGGGCGGTGTTTTTATTTTGAGCTCTTAGTCGTGCAACCCATTTTGCGGGTTCCCAGTATTGTACCTGAGAGTCGTGCAATCCTGTCGTCACCAACATATTTGGGTATAATTTATTGGACACATTATCATAAGGCGAATACGACTTCATATACTCATAATAGTCTTTCTCATTTGGATTTCCCCATTCATCATATTCACCAGTCGTCAGTGGAATACTATCGTCTAACATCGTAGTCACTACATCGACAAACGGAACTTGAGCGACCACGCCATTGTATAACTCAGGCGCTAAATTTATGATTGCTCCCATTAAAAGACCACCAGCACTCCCTCCCATCGCATAATGATGCTTGGCAGAGGTATAATTATTTTCAATTAAATATTTTGAGCAGTCTACAAAATCTGAAAATGTATTTTTCTTTTTAAATAGTTTTCCATCTTCATACCATTGACGACCTAAATACTGTCCGCCACGAATGTGTGCAATCGCAAAAATAAATCCACGATCTAAAAGGCTCATTCGAACTGTCGAAAAATAAGGATCAATCGTATTTCCATAAGACCCATATGCATACAACAGCAAAGGAGTGTCGGCAGATTTTTTAGTGTTTGTATGACGAATTAACGAAATAGGAATTTGAGTCCCATCGGCAGCAGTTGCCCACAAACGTTCGGAAGTATAATTTTCTTTTTTAAATTTCCCGCCCAAAACTTCTTGTTCTTTTTTTATGGTTTTAGACTTGGTAACCATATCAAAATCAATCACAGAGGATGGCGTTGTAAGGGACTGATAGCCGTATCGTAAAATGGTCGTATCAAAATCAATATTAGTGGTTGTATACGCCGTGTACGTCTCACTTTCAAAAGGGAGGTAATAACTGTCGGTTCCATCCCAACGTTTTATATGGATATGATTCAAACCATTTTCACGTTCCGAAACCACTAAAAAGTCCTTAAAAATCTCAATATCTTCAAGTAATACTGCATCTCTATGTGGAATCACATCGCTCCAGTATTTTTTTTCGGTTTGAGTTTCCGAAGTTTTCGATAGCTTAAAGTTTTGAGCACCATCGGCATTAGAAACGACATAAAACGAATCTTCAAAATGAGAGATCCCATATTCTAAGCCACGTGTTCTGGCTTGAAAAATCTTAAAATCACCGTCAGGCGTATCCGCGTTTAAAATCTGATACTCGGTCGTCAGCGTACTATAACTGCCAATCACTAAATACTTTTTTGATTTCGTTTTGTACACACTAACCCCAAAAGTATCATCCATTTCTTCATAAATTAATACGTCTAATTTCGGGTCGGTATCTAATCGATGTTTATAAATCGCTTCTGAACGTAGGGTTGTTTCGTCTTTGAGGGTATAAAATAAGGTTTTGTTGTCATTTGCCCATGTACTCCCGCCAGTGGTGTTTGCTATTTCGTCCTTAAAAACTTTATTGGTTTTAAGATCTTTAATATGTAAAGTATATTGACGTCTGCCTGTGGTATCTATTCCATAAGAAATCAAATCATTATTTGGGTTTATATTCAATCCAACCAATCTGAAATACGTATGGTCTTTGGCCATTTCATTACAATCAAACAGGAGTTCTTCAGCAGCCTCTAACGTTTCTTTTTTTCGAGTATAGATAGGGTAATCTTTCCCTTTTTCATACTTGGTAATGTACCAGTAGCCATTGTACTTATAAGGTACAGAACTATCATCTTCTTTGATTCTTGACTTCATTTCATCAAACAAAGACGCTTGAAAATCTTTCGTATGCGCCGTGTGGGCATTATAGTAGTCGTTTTCTTTATTGAGATAATCGATCACTTCGGGGTTTTCTCTATCATTTAACCAATAAAATTCATCAACTCTCACATCCTCATGGATGGTTAAATTTTTAGGGATTTGATTTGCTAATGGAGCATTCGGTAATTCTGACATTGATTTAGTTGTCTTAGTGTCACAGGAAGTTAGTGAGCATATTAAAATTAGAGAAAGGATCTTATGTTTCATAAAATTGACTTTTAAAAAGAATCTATAAAAATACGAAAAATATCAAGGTTTGCGCAAGATTTCTAAAAGTTTGGCATGCATCGCGTCGGTATAATCGAGATGTGTGACCATTCGTAACTTGCCGCCTCCCATATCACTCACAAGTACCTCATGTGATTTTAATTTATTTAGAAATAATTCTTGAGGAATCTGTGGGTTTAGTTTAAATATCACAATGTTTGTCTCCACAGGTTCCACAACAGAAACGGCCTCTAACTCTTGAAGCGTTTCTTGGATATCTTTGGCTTTTTGATGGTCTTCTTTAAGTCGATCAAACTGCGCATCCAACCCATAAGAAGCCGCTGCTGCAAGCATTCCAATTTGTCGCATTCCGCCTCCCAACATTTTTCGAATCCGTAAAGCTTTATTCATCAATGCGTCGTCTCCTACCAACATAGAACCTACGGGTGCTCCTAGTCCTTTGCTAAAACACACCGAGATCGTGTCAAAAATTTCTCCATACTGTTGAGGCGTTTCAGACTTAGCGACTAAGGCGTTCCACAATCGCGCACCATCTAAGTGAAGCCCCAAATTATGGGTATCACACACCGAACGAATTTTTAAAATTTCTTCAAAATCCCAACAAGCGCCGCCCCCTTTATTGGTGGTGTTTTCTAGGCAGACCAAAGAAGTTAGTGGACTGTGATAAAAATCAGGTGGATTAATCGCAGCTTCAACTTGCGCCGCGGTCATCATGCCACGATGCCCATCAACAAGTTGGCACGACACCCCACTATTAAAAGAAACCCCACCCCCTTCATAATTATATACATGTGCATACTTGTCACATATCAATTGTTCGCCGGGTTGGGTCTGTAATTTGATGGCTGTTTGATTGGCCATTGTTCCGGAAGGGAAAAATAATGCTTTCGGTTTCCCAAAAAGCGTGGCTACACGCGATTCTAAGGCGTTAACCGAAGGATCTTCTGCATAGACATCATCCCCTAATTCTGCCGTCATCATGGCCTCTAACATGCCTTTGGACGGTTTTGTTACTGTATCACTCCTTAGATCTATTTGCATGAATTTTATTTTGGATATAAAACTACATATTATTTTAATTCTATACTATAAATTCTATTTTTGTAATTCGAAATAATTCTATGATAACACACGATCACATAAAAGATCTTTTTGAGCGCCTTGGAGCGTTGAGGAGGTATCTTTGACTTAGATGCCAAACGCATCGAAATTCAAAATGAAGAAGAAAAAACGTTTTCACCCGATTTTTGGAACGACTCCAAAGCAGCCGAGCTGCTCATGAAATCTTTACGAGTTAATAAAAAATGGGTCTCCGATTTTGAAAAAGCGCAAGCGTATACAGAAGATCTTGAAGTTCTATTTGACTTTTATAAAGAAGGAGAAACGACTGCTGAAGAAGTCGAAAAACAATTTGAACTCAGTGCCACGTTTTTAGAAGACATCGAATTTAGAAACATGCTTTCTGAAGATGGGGATGGGCTTAGTGCTGTGTTACAAATTACGGCCGGTGCTGGTGGTACCGAAAGTTGTGATTGGGCCTATATGCTCATGCGCATGTATGTAATGTATGCAGAAAAAAATAATTTTAAAATTACCGAACTCAATTTACAAAACGGTGATGTCGCAGGGATTAAAACCGTGACCCTTCAGATTGAAGGCGATTTTGCATTTGGATGGTTAAAAGGAGAAAATGGCGTCCACCGTTTGGTCCGTATTTCACCCTTTGATAGTAATGCCAAACGCCATACAAGTTTTGCTTCTGTCTATGTCTATCCACTTGTCGATGATAGTATTGAAATTGAAATCAATCCTGCAGACATCGAAATCACCACCGCACGTTCGAGTGGTGCTGGGGGTCAAAATGTAAATAAAGTGGAAACTAAAGTGCAGTTAAGTCACAAACCCTCAGGAATTCAAATTTCGTGCTCAGAGACGCGATCACAACACGACAACCGTTCGAGAGCGATGCAAATGTTAAAATCTCAATTGTATGAGATTGAACTCAAAAAACAACTGGCACAGCGCGAAGATATTGAAGCAGGGAAAATGAAAATTGAATGGGGAAGTCAAATTAGAAATTATGTCATGCATCCCTACAAACTTGTAAAAGATGTCCGCACGTCCAAAGAAACGGGTAATGTAGATAATGTAATGAACGGAGAAATTACCCCTTTTCTAAAAGCCTATTTAATGTTGATGGGACAAAAAGAAAAAACGGATACGCTATGATAAAAATTTACCACAATAATCGGTGTCGAAAATCGCGTGAAGGACTTCAAATTGTTCAAGAATCTAATCAGCCCTATGTCATTCTTGACTACATCTCGGATCCTTTAACTGCAAATGAATTGAAGGAAATCATCACAATTTTAAACATCGCTCCCATCGATCTGATTCGAAAAAATGAATCGGTATGGAAATCTGACTTCAAAGGCAAAAAATTATCAGATCAACAATTGATTGATGCCATGGCGGCACATCCTAAACTCATAGAACGCCCTATCATAATCCATAATAACAAAGGGGTGATTGGGCGTCCAAAAGAACGAATTCTTGAAGTTTTATAAGCCCCTTTTACACTGTTTTATTTAACACAAGTTTAACCAATACAATCCATATCACAGGTTACTTTTGTAAACAATTTTAACCAATCGTTATGAATAAGTATCTCTTATTTACATTTGCTTTAGTCATCTCTCATACCTCTTTAATGGCTCAAAGAGTGGTGGATGAATTTGTGGTGACTGGAAAAATCATAGAAAAGCAAACCCAGCAACCTCTTGAATATGCGACCATTGCATTTTTTAGTAAGACTGAAAATAAAATCATTGGCGGTGGAATCACCGATCCACAAGGAAATTTTAGTATTTCTATCTCAAAAGGCGTTTATGATATCTCTTTCGAGTATTTTTCATTTAAAACGATTTCAAAATTAAATTTTAACCTGAATCAAACCATAAATTTAGGAGTGATCAGTCTTGAAGAAGACCTTCAGGCCTTAGATGCTGTTGATCTTATTGCCGAAAAAACGACGGTTGAAATAAAATTAGACAAAAAAATATACAATGTTGGAAAAGATCTCACCGTTAGAGGTGGAACGGTCAGTGATGTGTTGAACAATGTTCCCTCAGTTTCGGTGGATATTGAAGGGAATGTTGCCTTGAGAGGGAATGAAAATGTTCGGATATTAATCAACGGAAAACCCTCTGGATTGGTAGGTTTAAACGCTTCTGACGCCCTGAGACAATTACCCGCAGAGGCCATTGCAAAAGTAGAAGTGATCACTTCGCCCTCAGCACGCTACGATGCCGAAGGTACCGCAGGAATTTTAAACATCATTTTGAGACGAAGCAAACTTCTTGGATTGAATGGTGCGGTCATTCTTAATGCGGGCCACCCCGATCAATTAGGGGCTTCGGGAAATATTAATTACCGTACTGGAGCTGTAAATATTTTTAATACCTCTGGCTATTCATACCGAAATAACCCTGGAAATTCGACCACCAAAACAGAATATTTTAACACCAAATTTGATGCCGATGGGATTCTTATTCAAGACGATCCAAATACATTTCGGAATGAATACCGAACGTTTGAACGCATTCGAAAAGGGTTTAACTCCAACACAGGAATCGAATGGTATATCAACCCAACGACGTCCTTAACAACCGCCTTTTTAGCAAGTAAAAGTGACAATACTAATGAGACTTATAACCGAGCTGAGACCTTAGATCCTTCCGGAGTGCTCGTCAATGAATCCTTGCGCTATGACCCCGAATCTGAAACCGATCAAACCACACAATTTTCTGTGAATTTTGACACACAATTTCACGGCAATAGCGACCACCGTTTGACCTTTGATTTTCAAGCTGAAAATAATTCTGATATTGAAAACTCTATCATTTATAATAATTCTGAGGTCGCCGAACGGGTCCAGACCATAGAGGCGCAAGAACGCCTATTGATCAAATCCGATTTCACACTTCCATTGGGTGAAAACGGTCAATTTGAGGCAGGCTATAACGGTCGTTTTACTGAAAATAGAATCGATTATTCCTTAGAATTTGTTGAAGATGACAATTTTGTTTTGGATACAGATGTCAGTAATATATTGATTTATAAAGAAGAGGTCAATGCGCTTTATTCCCAATATGGAAGCAAGCTAAAAGATAAATTCTCCTTTTTATTAGGCTTGCGAATGGAATCAACCCGAGTGACCATCCAACAACTGAGTTCTAATGAGTATACAACCAATACTTATATTGGATTATTTCCAACAGTGAATTTAGGCTATGAATTTTCGGACACTCAAAGTTTGACTTTAGGATACAACCGTCGGATTAGTCGACCACGATCCCGATTTTTAAATCCCTTCCCCTCCAGAACAAGTGCGACAAATTTATTTAAAGGCAATCCAAACATCACTCCAAGTTATTCAAATGGATTTGACATCGGATATCTTAATAAACTTGGGGTTTTAACGCTCAATACCTCTTTGTATTTTAAGCAAGCAACCGATGTTTTTACCTATGTAAGCGAAGATACTGGCGAAGAAGTGGAGATTGATGGCGAAACGGTTCCTATCATCCGTAGAGGTCCTATTAACTTAGCTGAAAACAACCAATATGGGTTTGAGTTTACCTTGACCTATCGCCCCACTAAAAAATGGAATGTAAATGTGGATTTCAATCTCTATGAATCCATTATTCGCGGGGACTATAAAGGATTGAGTTATGATTCTGAAAATTTAAATTGGATCCTTCGTTTCAGTAATAAATATACTTTTCCTGGTAACATTGAATGGCAAACAACTTTGAATTACACAGCGCCCAGAATTGATGCTGTCAACAAACGAGAAGGCATGTTTTCCTCCAATATGGCATTTAGTAAAGACCTGTTCAAAGAAAAAGCCTCTATTACCTTTACGATTAATGATGTATTGAATACGCAACGACGAAATTTAGAGTCGACAACTCCCACGTTTTACAGTGACAGTTATTACCGATGGCGAGTGCGTTCTTACGCACTGTCCTTTACCTACCGTTTTAATCAGAAGAAAAAACGTTCTGGCCGTGGTGGCTATAGCGGTAGTATAGGAGGGTAACAAACAAAAAAATCCAAAACAGTTATGTTTTGGATTTTGATTGATAAGAAGGAATAATACTTAAGCTTCTTCCGCTTTTGCTTTTTTAGCGTCTCTTTTTTCTTTAAAATGTTCTAAAGCAGACCCTACAACCCAATACGGAATTGCAAAAGTCAATAAGAAAATCATTAACCAAAACCCTAAGGTTAAAATGGATAAAAATGCTAAAAATCCTAAATACTGATCAAAATCAAACATAGTATATACTTTTATTTACGCTACAAATATACTATAAGAAAAATAGTTTTACAACATAAAATTTCAGATTTATCTATAAAAAAACGAGGCGTTTTTTTGATATTTAAAAAATTGGTGTAGATTTGAGTGTTGATGGACCCTAAGTCATAATCTTCATAACCAATTGAATCTGCGGTAAGCACTTATTTTACTTTAAATATAATTTGGAGGTGTTCCGATATCCGCCCTATTTAGCGGTTTTTAGGACCTTCAAAATTAAAGGCCAAGGCTGTTATACTTCTGAATTAAGAGGGTCAGAAAGTTTTAAAAAGCTATTAAATATCTGATTATAAGTATTTTGAATGTAATAAATTAATATACAAACATAAAGAAAATATCGGTACTAGTACCGATATACAGTAGTTGGCATTCATTAAAAAACTGAGAAGATAAATGGCATTATACAAAATAGAAAAAAAATTAGAGTACATAAAAGAAAAACCTTTTCGACTTGAAAAGGAAATCCAAGAATTAACGGAGAATAACCTGAAAACCATTTTCGGACTTGAATTTGTGAAATCTGAATTTGCCTTAAATAACTTTCGAATTGACACTCTTGCTTTTGATAAAGAAGCGAATGCTTTTGTAATAATTGAATATAAACGAGACAAAAATTTCAGTGTAATTGACCAAGGTTACGCCTACTTGTCATTAATGCTAAACAATAAAGCGGACTTCATTTTAGAATTTAATGAAAATCTCGACAAAAAATTAAAACGGACTGACGTAGATTGGTCGCAATCGAGAGTGTTATTTGTTTCACCCGCATTTACTAATTACCAAAGAGAAGCAATAAATTTCAAAGATTTACCGATTGAATTGTGGGAAGTTAAAAGATTTGAAAACACAACGGTTTCTTACGAACAAATTCAAAAGGCTGGAACACAAGAAAGTATTAAAACAATATCTAAAGCAGATAAAACGATTGACAATGTTGCTAAAGAAATAAAAGTCTATTCAGAACAAGAGCATTTAGAAAATGTAAGTGAAGAAATAAAAGAACTCTACGAAAAATTCAAAAATGCAATTCAGAATTTAGACAATCTTGAAATCAAGCCAAAAAAGAAATATATTGCCTTTGTTGCTGGTAGAAATGTAATTGACATTTTACCGCAGAAAAAAGCATTGAAAATGTGGATTAATATGAGCATAGGAGAACTTGACGACTCAAAAGGAATTACAAGAGATGTTTCAACAACTGGACACTGGGGAAATGGAGATTTTGAAATACAAATCAAAGATGACGAGAATTTGGAATATATTTTAAGTCTTGTAAAACAGTCTATTAAAAAAAATAAAAAATAACGAAATGCGAACAATGGCTATAATTAATACGGGTTTTGGTGCTTAACCAGCTCCGCAAAGTCTCCCGACTTAGCGGGACATTAAAAAAAGAAAAAAAAAAGTCACAACTAAACAGAATTAAAACAACAAAAATATATAAAGTAAAGTATCGCTCAAAGTCGGGAGACTTTGCGCAGCAGGTAATTATCATTTTATTATCCAGATTCTATACTGAACTTAAAACATGATTTTCAAATTTATACTAATAATACTTTTTGTACTGCCTATACATTGGCATGTATCCTCAGCACCGGAAGATACCTTATTCCGAATATCTGTTAATCATGAGCAGTTATCTGCTCCCGAAGTACTGAGTATTTATATCCAACATAAATCCTTGAGTTACGAAGAATTGAACGCGGGTGAGTGGCTAAAAAGCGTCTGCAGAGAAAATGATTTAAACATTTACAACTTCGGTAGTGAAAATGGAAATTATAATTTTGCAGCATCTCTCTTTCCTTTAGATAGAAACCTTCCGAATATCATTCTACTTAATCACATTGACGTTATAGATGCAGGAGACCCTTCGATTTGGAAGTATCCTCCATTTTCTGGATTCATAACAGATGATGAAGTTTGGGGAAGAGGCGCTTTTGATAACAAGGGGGCTGCTATCATGCAGTTATTTAGCTTACTTAAATTTAAACATCTACTTCAAAATACCGAAATTAAATACAACGTTACTTTTTTGGCTGCCTCCTGCGAAGAAACAATGTGTGAAGGAGGTATAGAATATGTGCTGAAAAATCATTTAGAGGAGCTTAATCCAATAACGGTCATCGGCGAGGGAGCAACAGAACTAAGTGAACTAATTGATTCCAAAAAAAATGAGTTTTCCTTTGGAATATCCGTAGGTCATAAACGGCCGCTATGGCTTGAACTGACATTAAACACACCTAGTTCTGGTCACAGTTCAATCACACCCACAGAATATTCAACTAAAGAAATGACGATTGCTTTAGCCAATTTAGTCAAGAAAAAAACACCCGCAATTTACTTTAAAGAAAACCAAGAAATTCTAAGATTTGTAGGAGACAGTAAAAAAGGCATCAGCAAGTTTATTCTTAAACATCCTGTCCTATTTAAGCCACTAATTGTATCACGGTTACGAAAAGAACCAGAATTATTCGCCTTGTTTACAAACACTATTTCGATCACTTCTATTGAAACGGACAATAAAGTATTCAATAAAATCCCCCAAAGTACCAAGGCATATTTGGACTGCAGATTGTTGCCTGAAGCTTCTCAAGAAAAATTCCTTAAATCCTTAAAACGAACTTTAAAAAATGACAATATTGAAGTAAAAATCATTAAGAAAATGGATCTACTTCCCATTTCAACAACCGAGAACGTATTTTACAAAAGTCTTGAACTAGCCATTATCGAAACCTATGGAAATGTGAATGTGATGCCAATTATCTTGCCGAACTTCAGCGATGTTGGAAATTTTCGACTAAAAGGAATTGACTCCTATTCTATAATTCCTGTTGTTTTGGATATTGATTATTTGAGGAGCATTCATGCGGAAAACGAGCGACTGCCTATTAGTGCTCTTCACCAAGGAATTGATGTGTATTACAACTTCCTGAAACTTACAATAAAATAATCCCTAATGAAATCCCGCTCCGCAAAGTCTCTGACTTCGCGAGCATTGAAAAAAGAAAAAAAGTCACAACTAAACAGAATTTAAACAACAAAAATATATAAATTAAGGGAACACAAAGTCGGGAGACTTTGAAAATAATTGATATATGACCTTATAGAGCCTAAAAATAAGACGCCTTAGTTCTTTTCTAAATGTTCTTCAATATCAGCAATATGATATTGCAACGCCTGAGCAGAGATCTGTATTTCCTTGATCAATAATGCCAAAGAAATGATTAATAAAATTAAAGCGAACCCAAAAACCCAAACGGCCATGTTATGTTGATGAACATAGATTAAAAACATGGTCAACACACAGAAAAGTAAACTTGAAATTCCAAAAATCTGCATCCATCGGGTTAAATTTAGACGTAGTTTTAAATTCTTAATCTGTCTTATTAAAGACTCTTCTTTGCGTTCTAAATAAATATCATGCAAATTTCTAATGACTGCAGCATAGGCTAAAAAACGGTTGGTATACGCCAACATAATTAGGGAAATTGCAGAAAATAAAAGTGCCGGTGTAGTCAATGTTAATTCTTCCATATAGGGGTCAAAATTAAGTAATAATTATCATCAAAAAAAAGAAATAGTTTATGAAAATCCCCCATCAATTTTCCGCTAGCGTGGTGGCAGCAGGATATACTATTGTTTAACGCTACAAATAGTCCTTAATAAAACTAGTTTTACAACATAATATTTTAGATGTATCAACTGCTTGATAACAGTATGGAACATCCATAACTTAAACTCAACTCCCAAGAAAATGATTAAATGGAGTACTACGCTTGCGCTAAGCCTAGTTGAAGTGTGAATGTTAAAGATCAATAAAATAAACAGCTGAAATTGAAGTGAAAAAATTGTAAATTTGTATTCAAATCAGAATGTTATGAAGTTTAGAATAGAAAAAGATACGATGGGAGATGTAAAGGTTCCCGCAGATAAATTATGGGGCGCTCAAACCGAACGCTCTCGAAATAATTTCAAAATTGGGAATTCGGCGTCCATGCCAATCGATATCATCTATGGCTTTGCATATCTCAAAAAAGCAGCCGCCTATACCAATTGCGAACTCGGAGTATTAACTTCTGAAAAACGAGATTTAATTGCAGAAGTCTGTGATGAAATTCTGACTGGCAAACACGATGACCAATTTCCATTAGTCATCTGGCAAACAGGTTCAGGGACCCAAAGTAATATGAACCTGAACGAAGTGATTGCGAATCGGGCACATCAACTCGCTGGAAACGTTATTGGGGAAGGCGAAAAAACCATTCAACCTAATGACGATGTTAATAAATCGCAATCCTCAAACGATACCTTTCCGACCGGCATGCACATTGCTGCCTATAAAAAGGTCTTAGAAACCACCATTCCTGGCATTCAACAATTACGAGATACACTTCAGGCTAAATCTGAAAAATTCAAATCGGTAGTCAAAATTGGACGCACACATTTGATGGATGCGACACCTTTAACTTTAGGGCAAGAATTTTCTGGCTATGTTTCACAATTAGACCATGGATTAAAAGCGTTAAGAAATACACTGGAGCACTTAAGCGAAGTTGCTTTAGGTGGCACGGCAGTTGGGACAGGATTAAACACCCCAGAAGGGTATTCGGAATTAGTAGCCGATTACATTGCGAAATTCACAGGCTTACCGTTCATCACAGCCCCCAATAAATTTGAAGCATTGGCAGCCCACGATGCGATAGTCGAAAGTCACGGGGCTTTAAAACAAATCTCCGTTTCATTAAATAAAATAGCGAATGACATTCGAATGATGGCATCGGGCCCGCGTTCTGGGATTGGAGAAATTACCATTCCTGCAAATGAACCAGGAAGCTCTATCATGCCCGGAAAAGTCAATCCGACCCAATGTGAAGCACTCACCATGGTTTGTGCACAAGTGATGGGCAACGACGTTGCTATCTCTGTTGGTGGTACACAAGGCCATTATGAACTGAATGTTTTTAAACCTATGATGGCGGCCAATTTTTTACAATCTGCACAATTATTAGGCGACGCAGCGGTCAGTTTTGAAATGCATTGTGCTTCGGGAATTGAACCCAATCATGATGTCATCGAAAAGTTATTAAATAATTCGTTAATGTTGATTACGGCTTTAAATACTAAAATTGGGTATTATAAAGCGGCTGAAATTGCAAATACAGCACATAAAAACGGGACGACTCTTAAGGAAGAAGCCATCAATCTAGGCTATGTAACCGCTGAAGATTATGATGACTGGGTGAAGCCAGAAAACATGGTTGGAAACTTAAACTAAGTTTATGGATACCCTTTTTACGAACATTAAAGAATTACTTCAAACACGATCCGTGTCAGAGGTAAAAGTAATGGGGGAATCGATGCGCGAATTACCGCATATCAAAAATGCCTTTTTAAGAATTCGAGGTGAAAACATCCTTGATTTTGGCGCCATGGCAGATTTGGTCATTCAAAAATCAGATGCTGTTGTGGATGTGACTGGAAAAATCATCCTGCCATCTTGGTGCGACAGTCATTCGCATGTGGTGTATGCAGGCGACCGATCACAAGAATTTGTAGATCGTCTCAATGGTTTAAGCTACGAAGAAATTGCTGCAAACGGTGGGGGCATTTTGAACTCCGCTCAAACCTTACAAAACACAAGTGAGTCCGCTCTTTATGAGCAATCCATTCAGCGTGTAAATGAACTAATCAAACTTGGTACAGGCGCTTTGGAAATAAAATCCGGGTATGGATTAAGTACGGAGGCTGAACTTAAAATGCTTCGTGTTATTAAAACGATTCGAGAAAAATCGCCGCTAAAAGTTAAAGCAACGTTTTTGGGCGCACATGCCATTCCAAATAAATACAAAACAAACAAAAGCGCTTATATTGATTTGATTATCAACACAATGCTTCCTGAAGTCCACCATCAGGAATTGGCTGATTTTATCGATGTATTTTGTGAGAAAGGCTATTTCTCATTAGAAGATACCGAACAAATTTTAGAAGCTGCAACCCGCTATGGGCTGGTACCAAAAATTCATGTGAATCAATTTAATGCATTTGGAGGGGTCGGTTTAGGGGTTAAATACAAGGCCTTATCGGTCGATCATTTGGAAGTTTTTAACGACGAGGATTTAGAGGTATTAAAAAAATCAGATACCATCCCGGTGGCTTTACCTGGCTGTTCCTTTTTCTTGGGAATCCCATACACCCCAGCTCGAAAACTTATTGATGCAGGATTACCACTGGCAATCGCATCCGATATGAATCCAGGGTCTGCGCCTAGCGGAAACATGAATTTTATAGTCAGTCTGGCCTGCATCAAAATGAAGATGACACCTGAAGAGGCCATTAATGCAGCCACACTAAATGGGGCCTACGCCATGGGTATTTCAAAACAGTACGGGAGTATCTCCAAAGGCAAAAAAGCAAATCTAATCATCACAAAGGAGATGACATCCTATCATCAAATCCCGTATCTGTATGGCAATACCCCCATACACAAAGTGATGCTACATGGCAAATTTGTAGACTCGTATTTTATTTAAGAGTAAATGTTGAGTTTGAAATCAATTCACTTTGATCAAATACATTGACAATGTAAGGGCCTTTTTCAAAATCACTTTCTTCAGCAGATACAAAATCACAAATATCTATCAGAGCGTTTTCATAATTGAACACGCTTACATAGCTATATTTTAAAGAATCTTCACCAAACTGAACCGGCGTGTTAGAGCCAATCACACTAAGATTAGGATCGATCACTTGTACAAAGTAACGCTTCTCCCCGGTTTCAGATAAAAGATTTGAAGGGACAGAATAACATATTCTTAAATTATCAACTCTGGAGGCACGGGTGGTTGGTACTAATTTCCCTGACTTTCGTTGAATCACTCCAAAAGCATTCAAACGTTCGATCGTTAGTTTTTTAGCAATATCAACAGAGGCGGATAACTGTGAGTTTTGTTCTGTTAAAACCGTATTAGAGACCACTTGAGATGACAATTGTATTTGCGTACTATCTAAAGCAGTAATCAGTTGTGAGTTTTGAAGTTTTAAAGTGGCATTTTCTTCTAGTAAGACTTCCATTTCAGACTCTAACTCAAAATATTTTTTCTTAAACTTAAATAGAGCTGACACGCTTGATTTCGATTTCTTAAGCTCTTCTTTTAAAGCCTCTAAACGCTCTTGAGCTTCAGCAAGTTTACCATTAACAACTTCATTATCAGAAATAGCTTCGCCGTATAATGAAGACATGTTATCTAAATTCTTGAGAACTTCCGTTTTTTCAGTTTGAAGTTGTAACTCCGTAGCCGAATTTTTTTGATGCATTTGATAACCAAAAAATAAAGTTCCTAATAATAGCAACGCTAAAATTAAAATCGCTGCTTTTGAGTTTTTGTTAGAAGAAGTCGTATTCATCGTTTATGGATATTAAGGTTTAATTAAAATGGTTCTTAAACTCAATAAAAATTATTGTAAGTTTAAAGTCTTGCAAATGTATTACAAAAAATGAACAATCTTCAAGTTATTACGACTGAAACTTTAACAAAATTGACAAAAAAAAGAGTTGGTGAAACTAAATTTTTTGAAGATGCCAAGTATTTAACAAATTCAACTGATCTATCAACAATGCTCTCTGATACAAGTTTAAAGTTTGTCGTTTTTGGAATTAAGGAAGATATTGGAGTGCTAGCGAATCAGGGGTGTTCAGGTGCAAAAGACAGCTGGGACTCGACTCTGAAATCACTTTTAAACCTACAAAGTAATCAAACAACTAAGGCATCTCAAGTTCTTATATTAGGCCATTTAGATTTTTCTGAGTTGTACGATACTTTAGCCATCACAAAACAAGAAAAACTACTTAAAACCTATCGAAAACAGGTTGAAATTATAGATCAAAGCGTAAATCAATTGGTGCATTCAATCGTCAAAGCGGGTAAAATTCCCATTCTCATTGGTGGGGGGCACAATAACGCCTACGGTGCTATTAAAGGGAGTGCGCTCGCATTAAACACTAAGATAAATACGATTAATTTTGATGCCCACACCGACTTACGAGTCTTGGAAGGGCGCCATAGTGGAAATGGGTTTCGCTATGCGATTGAAGAAGGTTTTTTGAACCGCTATTTTATATTTGGAGTGCATGAAAACTACTTATCTAAAAAAATATTAAATTTCATACAAGCCTCTAAATCAAGTGTGAAATTCTGGTCTTTTGAGGATCTTATGGTTCGTAAAAAGGTAGGCTTTAAAAAGGCCTTAAAAAAAGCATTTTCGTTTATTTCAACATCAAAATTTGGAATTGAAATTGATTGTGATGCCATTCAAAACATTGCGAGTAGCGCACAAACGCCTAGTGGATTTTCGGTGAATCAAACACGCCAATTTATACACCATTTTGGAAGTCACCGTGATGCTATTTATTTACATATTTGTGAAGCGGCGATACGTGAGGATGACCCAAAAAAAAATGAACAAATCGGAAAACTACTCTCCTACTTGATTATCGATTTTATAAATGCAAAGAGGACCGTTTAAATTAATCGCCTTTTTTAAACCCATAAAATAACTGACCAAAAAAACCAGAAGGCATACGTTGGTCATCACGATATCCTAAAACGATGTTTTTATCGGGAATTGGCACATAATTAGTTTTAAAAATATAGTCCCATAAACTTAAACTAATGGCAAAATTAACCCCTGTTTTGAAATTTTCAGGAATTGCTTGCGCATGGTGGTATAAATGCATCACAGGATTATTAAATATATATTTAAAAGGCCCGTAATCTAATTTGACATTCGCATGGTTCAAATGGCCAATTGAGATCGCAATAAAATGTACTATAAATGCTTGTTCGGGTTCAAAACCTCCCAACAACATCAACGCAATGACTTTGAAAGGTTTATAGAGAATATTCTCCATCCAATGGTAGCGTAAATGTGCGGCAAAGCCCATTTCTTTTACCGAGTGGTGGACTTTATGAAATTTCCATAAAAACGGATAACGGTGTAATAATATATGGGTTAACCATTGTACAAAATCTAGGACAACGAAAAATATCAATAATTGGATTCCCGAAGTAAAGTTTGACAAATTAACGAGTGCGATGGCATTTGGAAAAATCTGAAACTCCTCAATCGCTAGTTTTGTAATGATTTTATAGATTCCACTAATAAACATACTAAAAACAAAAAAATTAAAGAACATATAAAATCCATCCAGAAAAAAATCTTTTCTAAAAGCAGACTGTTGTTTACGCCATGGAAACACTAATTCAACACCCCATACAATGAGTGAGATCACAATAAGACCCCAAAAATAATTGCGGGTCCATGGCACTTCAAAACAAATAGACTTCCAAGTCCATTGAACAGTGCCTAAAAAAGCGTTAAAAAATAATTCTAAATACTCCATTTAATAGTCTAAAAGCACTTTCAATTCTTGCTCAAAAGTACGCTTTGCAAGGTACTGATGTTCGAGCGCACTTGCAAATGGAATGGGTGTTTCTATACTCGCAACTCGTTTGACAGGTGCATCTAAATACTCAAATGCTTGTTCCATCAATTGAGACGAAATATCAGAAGAAATACTTCCAAACAACGAATCTTCTTGTAAGATAATTGCTTTGTTGGTTTTTTTAACGGAGGCTAATATCGACTCAAAATCTAAGGGTTGTAAGGTTCTCAAATCTAATAAATCCGCTGAAATATGCGGGTTTTTATCTAAAACCTCAAGTGCCCAATGGACCGCAGCACCATAGGCAATAATCGTAATATCGGTCCCTTCTTTAAGTTTTGACGCCACTCCAAACGGAAGCGTGAAATAATCTACAGGCACGTCCTGTCGTATACTTCGATACAAGGCTTTGTGTTCAAAAAACAAAACGGGATTTGGGTCATTGATCGCGGTTGCCAACAGGCCTTTTGCATCGTATGGGAACGCTGGATATACCACTTTTAGACCTGGCGTTTTGGTAAACCAAGCTTCGTTTGTTTGGGAATGAAACGGCCCTGCTGCAACCCCAGCCCCACACGGCATTCGCACCACAATATCTGCCGCCTGGCCCCAGCGATAATGGGATTTTGCTAAATAATTTACGACCGGATTAAATCCTGACGTCACAAAATCGGCAAATTGCATTTCTACGACTGATTTAATCCCAGCAATAGATAAACCCATAGCAGCTTCAACAATCGCTGATTCGCAAATAGGCGTATTTCGAACCCGTGATTTTCCAAATAATTCAACAAAATTTTCAGTGATTTTAAAAACCCCTCCATATTCTGCGATGTCTTGGCCCATAATCACCAAGTCTGTATGTAATTCCATCGACTGTTTTAAGCCCTCGGAAATTGCGTCAATAAAACGCTTTTCTTTCTGTTTTGATGCGGGATTGACTGCGATATATTCAAACGGCTTATAAACATCTAATAACTCTGTTTCTAAATCTGGACTAATCACAGGCTCATCAAAAGCGGTTTGTAAGCCCTCTTGAATTTCGGCCGAAACCGTCTGTTTATAGTCTTCTATGTCCTCAATAGTAATAATTTTTTTATCTAGAAGATAGGATTCGAAGTTTGAAATCGGATCTTTTTTAGCCCAGGTATCCATCAACTCTTTAGATACATATTTTGTACCACTCGCCTCTTCATGTCCACGCATTCTGAATGTTTTAAATTCAATTAATACCGGACGAGGATTATGTCGTACACTTTTGGCGATGGCATCCACTTTAGAAAACACTTCGATTACATTGTTCCCCTCAATCACATGCGATTCCATCCCATAGCCTATGCCCCGGTCGGCGATCGACTCACAATTATACTGTTCATTGCTGGGTGTCGAAAGTCCATAGCCATTATTTTCTATACAAAATAAGACCGGTAAATTCCATACTGAAGCCACATTGAGTGCTTCGTGAAAATCACCTTCACTGGTCCCACCATCTCCAGAAAAAACAGCGGTAAGCTTCGATTCATTTCTCAAAACATGTGAGAGTGCAATTCCATCTGCCACCCCTAATTGAGGCCCCAAATGAGAAATCATTCCAATGATTTTATAGTCTTGTGTCCCAAAGTGAAACGACCGATCACGGCCTTTTGTAAATCCGTTGGCTTTGCCTTGCCATTGAGAAAATAATCGAAATAAAGGAATTTTACGGGAGGTGAATACGCCCAAATTCCGATGCATTGGAAGGATGTATTCATCCGCATCTAAAGCAAGCGTCACTCCTACTGAAATTGCTTCTTGCCCAATTCCTGAAAACCATTTGGATATTTTTCCTTGCCGTAGTAAAATCAACATTTTTTCCTCAATAAGCCTGGACTTCAGCATATTAAAATACAAAGCCTTTTGGGTTTCTTTGTTGACTTCTTTAGAATCGAATTGAAATAAGGGTTTCAAATGTTATTAGTTTGTCTTTCAAAAATAGGAAAAATTAGTTAGGAATCTTTAACTTTAAAAAATTGCTTTTTTTAAAACCTTTGAATTGCTATATTTGTTAACAACAAGATTAAACCAAAACCATGAACAAAATTCCAAGTGTCAATCTTTTAGAGTTTTTATCCAACGACCCAAAAGTCAAACAAAAATTTGTCGATGCAATTGGTCAAGCCTATGAAACCATTGGATTCGTGGCACTAAAAGGTCATTTTTTAGAGGACTCTTTAGTCGATAATTTATATTCTGAAGTCAAGCAGTTTTTTGACCTACCAACAGAGCAAAAACAACAATATGAAGTTCCAGGCATTGGAGGCCAACGCGGTTATATTTCGTTTGGAAAAGAAAGTGCCAAAGGCAGAACTGAAGGCGATTTAAAAGAGTTTTGGCATTTTGGGCAGTATGTTCAAGATAGCCCCGAACTTGAAGCCGAATACCACGAAAATGTGGAAGTTAAGGAGCTTCCTGAGTTTAATCGGGTTGGAAAAGAGACGTATCAAATGCTGGAGAAAACAGCAAAATATGTATTGAGAGCGTTGTCGATTCATTTGGGCTTGGATGAATTTTATTTTGATAATTATATCCACAATGGAAATAGTATTCTTCGTCCCATTCACTATCCACCGATTACGGAAGAACCAAAAAATGCCGAACGTGCTGCAGCCCATGGCGATATCAATCTGATCACTTTACTTATGGGCGCTCAAGGACGTGGCTTACAAGTTCAGAATCTTGAGGGCGAATGGATTGATGCCATCGCAAATCCAGATGAATTAATGATCAACGTGGGTGATATGCTCTCGCGTCATACGAATAACAAACTAAAATCAACCATCCATCGAGTGGTCAATCCACCCCGTGAGTCCTGGGGCACATCGCGTTACTCCATCCCTTTTTTCATGCACCCTATTAGTGCGATGAAATTAGATGTTTTAGACAGTTGTATCGATGCCGATAGCCCAAAACAATTTGAGGACATCACTGCTGGAGACTATTTAAGTCAACGGATCAAAGAATTGGGATTAGCCAAAAAATAATGGATTTAAAAGATCAACTTAAAACCCTATTTCCAGAGCATACCGAAAGTCCTGCACCCCAATCCGAAGTCAAACCAACTTCTATTTGGATGCAAGACACTCCTATTATTTGTAAATACGAAAAGCGAAAAGGAAAACCCATTACAATCATTGAAGGCTATACAGGCGCCGATAAAGATTTTAAAATTCTGGCAAAAGATCTCAAAAAAAAATTCAGTGTTGGTGGGAGTTTTAAAAACGACACCATCATCATTCAAGGCGATTACAGAGATAAAATCATGGGGTTTTTGAAAGACCTTGGTTTCAATGTGAAACGGGTCGGGGGCTAAGCTAAAAAAAATTATATGTCTATAAAAAATTCTGAACTCATACTCAATCCTGACGGGAGTATTTATCATCTTCATTTAAAACCTTCAGACATTGCAGATACCATCATTTTTGTGGGCGATCAAGATCGCGTGTCCGAAGTCACTAAGCATTTTGATACTGTTGATTTTGAAACTCAAAGTCGTGAATTTAAAACTCAAACTGGCAGCTATAAAGGGAAACGACTGTCTGTTATTTCCACTGGAATTGGATCGGATAATATAGACATCGTGATCAATGAATTAGATGCTTTGGTGAACATAGATTTCGAAACTCGAGAAATTAAAGCCCGCAAAACAAGTTTATCGATCATACGCATTGGAACCTCAGGAGCATTACAACCCGATATCGATGTTGATAGCTTTGTATTGAGTCGCTACGGGATGGATATTAATGGAATGCTTCAATCGTATAAAGTGGATGCCATTAAACATGCGGATATCGAGAATGCTTTTGTGAGTCATACGCAATGGAGTCCTCAAAAACCCTATCCAGTGATCATAAAAAATTCTCAAACATTAGAAGATTTATTAAAGAGTGACCAAACAATTTTTGGAATGACGGCGACTTGTGGCGGGTTTTACGGCCCTCAGGGTCGTGTGTTGCGTTTAGAATTGCAAGATGAAAGTCTGAATCATAAAATGGATAGCTTTGATTATAAAGGCTTAAAAGTGACTAATTTTGAAATGGAGACCTCGGCCATTTATGGATTGTCAAAGTTATTAGGGCATAAAGCCTGTTCCATGAATGCTATTTTGGCCAATAGAGCTTTAGGGCTTTTTAGTAAAAACCCGCAAGCGACGATCGATAAACTAATTACTTATACCCTGAATAAACTTGTTTCTTAAATGAAAAACGTACGCATTGGTGGAGTTCCCGAACACTTCAATTACGCTTGGTATCTGGCTTTAAAACAAGGCCATTTTAAGCAACACGACATCAACGTTCGTTGGAAGGATTATTTTGGAGGAACGGGTCAAATGACTCAAGCGCTTCGGAATAACGAAATCGATATGGCGGTGATTTTGACAGAAGGAATTATCAAAGATATTACCGAAGGAAATCCCAGTAAAATTGTCCAAGTTTTTGTAGAATCGCCTTTGATATGGGGGATTCATGTCGCGCATGATTCCACTTTCAAGCAGTTGAACGAACTAAAAGGTCAACGTGCTGCAATCAGTAGATATGGTTCTGGCTCCCATTTAATGGCCTATGTCAATGCATTACACTTGGAGTGGAACCCCACAACAGATTTACAATTTGAAGTCGTTAAAAATCTCGATGGTGCTGTGGATGCTTTAAGTCAACAAGAAGCCGATTATTTTATGTGGGAGAAATTCACCACAAAACCTTTGGTCGATCAAAAAAAATTCAGACGCCTGGGCGAATGTCCAACTCCTTGGCCCTGTTTTGTGATTGCGGTGCGCGATGAATTTATATTAAATGAAAAAGAAACGCTTCAATCGATTCTAAAAATCATCAATACCATCACGGCTGATTTTAAACAAATTCCAGAAATTGATGCGATTATTTCTGAGCGTTATCAACAAAAAAATGAGGATGTAAAAGCGTGGCTAGAACTCACCGAATGGTCACAAGAAACGCTTAAAGCGTCGACGGTTGAAGCGGTTCAAAATCAATTGTTAGAATTAGAGATTATTTCCGAAAAATGGCCCTACGATCGATTGGTCGCGAACTTGGACGACTAACCCCAATCTATAGGCGATTTGCCCTTTAATTTAAGAGCGGCATTTGTTTTGCTAAAATGGTTGTTTCCAAACCAATGTCCTCTGTTAGCACTCATGGGCGATGGATGCCCACTTTTTAAAATTGTATGTTTTTTGGTATCGATGAGATTTCGTTTCGTTTTAGCGACGCTTCCCCATAACAAAAAAATTAGATCCGATTTTTGATTGGACAGCATCTTGATCACAGCATTTGTAAATTCTTCCCACCCTTGTTTTTGATGGCTGCCCGCAAATTTGGCCCGCACACTCAAAGTGGCATTGAGCAATAAAACACCCTGATTAGCCCAGGCAGTTAGGTCCCCATTAGAGCGGTATGGAAGCCCGATATCAGATTCCAATTCCTTGAAAATATTTTTTAAAGAAGGTGGATGTGCTAAGTTCTCATTCACAGAAAAGCTCAAACCATTGGCTTGCCCTTCGCCATGATAGGGATCCTGACCGATGATGACAACTTTTGTATTTTCAAATGCACAAGCATCAAAGGCGTTAAATAACTGATCGAACGGAGGATAACAAGTATGTAAGCCATACTCCACACGAACAAAAATATCTAATTTTTCAAAATAGGGTTTCGAAAATTCAGATTCTAAGGGGGGTAACCAGGTTCCTTTGAGCTTTAGCATATTAATTAAATTGGTTAAACATTCTGATTTAGTACGCTAATTTAAACTATATTTTTCAAACATTAATACCTACATTTGTGGAGGCTTATGCACGACCGATATGATTAATATTTCCAAAAAAACTTTACAAGATTTAGAATTTGAATCCGTAATTCTTCAGGTAGCGACTCACAATGTAACCATTTTGGGGAAACTAGAGGTCTTATCTACAACTCCATTTTCAGAAAGAGTGGATGTACTTGAAGCACTTCAACTGACCAACGAATTTGTAACGTCTTTTGATAATGAAAATCGAGTCCCTAATCATGGATTTGATGCCATTACCGAAGAATTAAAATTAGTTCGGATTGAAAATAATTATTTAGAAATTGATGGCTTTCGTAAAATTGCTGGTATCTGTGTCACCACCAATGTGTTGCTGAAATTCTTCAAAAAATTTCATGAATACTACCCGCTTTTAAAGGCCCTTTCATCTGAATTAGAACCCAATAAAGACATTTCAGAGACAATCAACGGCGTAATCGATAAATATGGAGACATTCGGAATGATGCTTCCGATACCTTGTATGGCTTACGGAAATCGATTCAATCGGTTCGAACTAAAATCAATACCAGTTTTAATTCAGCTTTAAGCATGTATAATAGTGCCGACTATTTGGACGATATTCGGGAAACCGTCATGGAAAACCGCCGTGTTTTGGCCGTAAAAGCCATGTATCGTCGTAAAGTCAAAGGCAGTATTTTGGGCGCAAGTAAAACAGGGAGTATTGTGTATATTGAACCGGATACCACCCAACAACACCAACGGGATCTAAATAATTTAGAGTTTGAAGAAACCGAAGAAATCAAGCGAATTTTGCTCGAACTCACCAGTTTTATTCGTGGGTATGCCCCACTTTTAGAAGACTACCAGTTATTTTTAACAAAAATTGATGTCATCTATGCCAAAGCAAAGTATGCAAAATCAATTTCGGGAGTGCTCCCAGAAATCACCAAACATCAAGAAATAGACTTGGTCAACGCCTACCACCCCTTGTTGTTGGTGGCGAATCAAAACGAAGGGATTACGACCTTTCCTCAAACCATCACCATGACAACCGAAAGTCGAATCATCGTGATTTCGGGGCCCAATGCCGGCGGAAAGAGTATCACCCTTAAAACCGTAGGATTGTTGCAACTCATGGTACAATCAGGGATGTTAATCCCAGTTCATGAACGTTCAAAACTCTGTTTGTTTGATTCTATTCTAAGTGATATTGGCGACAATCAATCCATTGAAAATCATTTAAGTACGTATAGCTATCGCTTGAAACAAATGAATTATTTTCTAAAGAAATGTAATAAACATACGCTCTTTTTAATTGATGAATTTGGAACCGGTAGTGACCCTGAATTGGGGGGTGCTTTAGCCGAAACCTTTCTAGAAGTTTTTTATGAACGAGAAGCTTTTGGCATTATCACGACGCATTATAGCAATTTAAAACTTTTGGCAAACGAATTACCACACATCCAAAATGCGAATATGTTGTTTGATGAAAAAACCTTGCTGCCCTTGTTTAAGTTGGTCATTGGTCAGGCCGGGAGTTCTTTTACTTTTGAGGTGGCTCAAAAAAACGGCATTCCTTTTAGTTTGATTAATCGCTCTAAAAAGAAGATTGAACGCGGCAAAATACGGTTTGATAAAACCATCGCTAAACTGCAAAAAGAACGTTCTAAACTAGAAAAAACAGAACGGGCCTTGAAGCAAAATGAGATCAAAAAAAGTCAGGAAGCCGATAAATTAGAAACGACCAATGCGAAGGCTAAGAAAAAATTACAAAGCTATCAAGAGCTTTTTGATAGCAATCAACGCTTGGTATATCTGGGTCAAAAAATTAGTGACTTAGGCGGAAAATACTTTGATGATAACCGGAAACGGGAGTTAATGGCAGAGCTTTTTAAATTGGTTCAGGTAGAGAATTCGAAACGCCAAAAAGTAAGTCAAAAGCAAAAAAAGGTGTTGATTGCCAAAGAAATTGAATTAAAAAAAGAAGTTGAGAAAAAGGTGGAAGTCATTCGTCAACAAAAAAAGAAACAAAAAGCAAAAGCGGCTTTAATTCCACCCAAACCAAAACGCGTTTTGGTCCTCGGAGATTCCGTCCGATTGGAAGATGGCCGCGCTGTGGGTACAATTGATAAACTCGAAAAAAACAAAGCGGTAGTCAACTATGGACTGTTTACGACGACCGTTAATATTGACCGCTTGGAATATGTAAATTCTAAAAAATAATGCAAACTACGGTCTTTTTTGATGGCGTGTGTAACCTCTGTAATCGGAGTGTCAACTTCCTCATATCTAAAGATAAAAAAGAGAGTTTAAAATTTGCGTCTTTACAAAGTGAGTATGCCCAAAACCTGATTCCAAAAGAGGTGCTAAATCATGGGAATTTAGACACTATTATCGTTTATACAGATGGTAAATTCTACGAACGAAGCCATGCCGTTCTAAAACTATGTAAAATCTTAGGAGGGCTGTATTCCGTTTTTCTAATTGGATACCTCATCCCCCGTTTTATACGCGATGGCTTGTATCGATTGATCGCCAACAACCGCTACCGTTGGTTTGGAAAAACAGAGCATTGCAGGGTACCGGCTCCCGAACTAAAAGATCGGTTTTTGGATTAAAGGTATTGAACAGTATTATGTTAAAAACCAAGCTCCTTTGGCCGCTATTAATTTTTTTTTAGTACATTTAACACGTTTTAGATCCCAAATCTGATTCTTCATTTTAACCAATTCAACATTTAAGTAAACTATTAAGAAACTGTAACTACAAACCGGTGTGCGGATATGTGGTGTTTTAATACCCTTTTACGTATGCGCTGAATAAGCGCAACTTAAAAAAAGAATGCAGACTTTAGAAAATGATAAACGAGAACAAAAGTTCCTATTATCGGGAAATAGAGGCGTATAAACAGGAGGTTTATTCTCCATATAACTAGTTAGCCAAAATTTGAAAAAAATTATGAAAATTTATCTTAAATCGATTTTGATTTTATTAGTACTTGGACTTTCTGGGTGTACCTGTGAAGAATCAATTATTGACTCTTATTTGCTTTCGGATTATGAAAAATCATTAATTCCATTTAACGATTATCAAGACTTGTTTTATTTAAATGAAAACGGTCAGCAAATTATAGCCACAACTCAACCTCGAATTCTTCAACTTAAAAAACGATTTCGAGGACCTGAAAGTTGTGAATATTGGGAAATCGAAAGCATTAGTAATTTTATTAATTTCAATCAAAATGGTTTTTCAATAAGATTAAGTTTAGACACTTCCAATGATATAACCTATTTTAAAATAGGATATAAAATTCAAAATAGTGATAATACTGAAGATGAATATTTTGAAAACCTGATAAACCCATCAAATGAGCAAGTTGTCGATATCAATTTAAATGGATTTGAATTTGAAAATGTTTATGTTTTTAATAATAGTTTGCTAAACGAGAATAGTACAATTGAACTTATATTGTACTCATCAGAAGGAAAAGGAATTGAATTTATAAGTTTTGAAAATGGAAAATATTTGAAATTAGAATAAAAACTTTGGCTAACACCGTATATAATTTATTGCTGGCTTATTGCCTACTTACGAAAGTCCTCGCGGACTTTCTTGCTAGGTAATTATTTAGTAAATTAGGTGCTTGAAACCCGCAACAAACCATATACAACAACGTTGTAAGTAATTTTCGAACTGAACTAAAATAAATAAAAAAGACTATGAAAAAACTTCCCCTAATACTTCTTCTTTGCTTAATTTTTAACAAAACTTACTCTCAAGAAATAATTGAAAAAAAAATAACGACCAGTGTGAACGAAGTCACAGTATTTCTAGAAGGAGCCCAAATCACAAGAAAAAAGACGATTGAAATAAAGCAAGGTAAAACAATTTTGAAATTTTCAGATTTATCCCCTTTTATTGATGCTAAAAGTGTTCAGGTAAAAGCTGATGGAAATATTACTGTTTTAGCGGTAAATCATCAACAAAACTTTATAGAAAAACTCGATAAACAACAGGAATTAGTTGATTTAGAAAATAAACTTAAAGAAGTTGACGATAAAATAATGTTGGAACGTACCTATTTACAAATCTTAACAGAAGAATTAGCCTTTCTTAAAGAAAATAGAAATATTGGAGGGAAGAATCAAGAGTTAAGTGTTCTTAATTTGAAAGATGCATCTATATTTTTTGGTACTAAACTGACAGAACTTAAAATTAAAGAGATTGAAAGAAACAATACTTTAAAAAATTTAAATAAAGAACGAAGCGATTTAACAAATCAAATAAATACAATATCTGGAAAGAAGGAATTTCCTAATGGAGAAATTTTAGTTAAAGTTGATGCTAAAAATAGTTCAAATGTAAGTTTTGAATTATCATATGTAGTTGAAAATGCTGGCTGGTTTCCAACTTATGATATAAGAGCGAAAAACGTTAATGAGCCAGTAGAACTTATTTACAAAGCAAATGTCAAACAAGACACTAAGATAAGTTGGGATAATGTAAAATTAAACTTATCATCTGCAAACCCTAATATATCGGGAGTTGCACCTGAACTTAAAACATATTTTTTAAATTATAACACTCGACCACCAGTTTATAATAGAGCAACTAATGAAGTTAGAGGAGTTGTATTAGATGAGTACAATAATCCACTGCCAGGAGCAACGGTAATAGTGAAAGGAACAACAATCGGAACTTCGACAGATTTCGATGGTAAATATTCATTAACAATTCCAAATAATGAAAGTTCTTTGACTTTTTCTTTCATAGGATTTATAAGTCAAACAAAACCAATTCAAAGTGAAGTTATGAATATAATGTTGGAAGAAGATTCAGCGACACTAGATGAAGTTGTTGTAGTTGGATACGGAACTACTAAAAAGAATAAGTCAATATCCAAAGCTCTTCAAGGTAAAGTTTCTGGGGTTCAAATACGAGGTGCAAGTAGTTTGGCTATTCCAACAGTTCAAAATGAAAATCAGACTACGATAGATTTTGAAATTAAAACACCTTATACTATAAAATCAGATAATAAAAGTTATTCAGTTGATATTGATGCATATAATTTATCAGCATTCTATCAGTATTACTGTGTGCCAAAAATTGATAAGGATGCTTTCTTAATCGCTAACATAACAAATTGGGAGAAATACAATTTGTTAGAAGGTGAGGCAAACATCTTTTTTGAAGGGACTTACATAGGTAAGACATTGTTAGATGTGCGATATGCCTCTGACACCTTACAAATATCACTTGGTAGAGATAAAAATGTAAATGTAAAAAGAGAGAAAGTAAATGAATTTATCTCTAAGAAATTTATTGGAAGTAAAAAAGAAGAGTCTAGAGGATGGGACATTTCTGTAAAAAACAATAAATCACAACGAATTAATATGTTGATTTATGACCAAGTTCCAGTTTCAACACTTGAGGAAATAAAAATTGAAGTTTCAGAAATTTCAGGTGCGAAACAAGATTCTGAATCAGGTGAAATAAAATGGGAATTTACAATTGACCCAAATGAAAGTAAAAGATTCAGCTTAAAATATTTAGTCAAATATCCTAAAAATAGAAATTTAATAATAGAATAAAACTATGTACAACAACGTATAACCAAAATTGCTAAATAGAGGAACATAGAATGATTCTAAGACACAAAAACCATACATTTAACCACCAAATAATTGCGTTTACCAAAACGCAACTTTAGTTATACAATACCGTCAGACTGCGCAAAAACACATCATTTAACAGTTCTTTTTTTGTGAATAATAGTTGTTTTTTGTATCTTGTAGACACCTCAAAATCAACACCTATGCATCATATCGATC
>Ga0206130_10001044_pt1 | contig 42237 bp, 39 predicted proteins | sample Helgoland_Spring_9_FD_148637 | JGI IMG/M metagenome (GOLD analysis project Ga0206130, IMG submission 148637) | Pelagic subsurface seawater microbial communities from Kabeltonne, Helgoland, North Sea - Helgoland_Spring_Bloom_20160512_1 | ecosystem: Environmental > Aquatic > Marine > Epipelagic ...
TAAAACACCATCAATATGTAATTGAAATGCTTCTTTTAGCTTTTCTAATGCGATGTTAGTTGTTATATTACCAATATCTGGTGTTTTACTATCAACATCCTTATCAGAGTTAGGACTTTGACCATTACTACTGTCTATTAGTGTACCAGTACCAGTACTAGAATCAGGACTTTGACCATTACTACTGTCTATTAACGTCTCGGAACCAGGTGAAGGACTTGCTTCATCACTTCCATTTACATTCATGATTATAGTTGCAATGTCTTTAATGTCGCATTTAATAGATCCAGATACATCAATATCTCCATTAATTTGACCAGTTATAAGATAAGATGTAGTAGCATCATCATACTCAACTGTTTTTATTTTTATACTATCAATGCTGGTAATAGCATCTGTTTTAATAATTAGTTTACCTACTATATCTTTTGTTTCACTATCTTGTAATGTAATATTACCATTAATATTTTGATTAATTGTAGAACTACTATCACTACTTGCATTTGTATCAGATAATGTGCCTGATATATTTTCTACAGTATGAGGATCTGTTTTTAAATTAAGTGATATAATATCGGTTATATCATTTGTAACATTAATTAAACCCTCTATTTTTGTACCATTTACAAAACCTTTAACAGGGATAGAGTTATCTATTTTTGCTTTTGAATCATCAAATTCTAATTCAATATTTTTATCATATAAATATACATCAGCTACTGACAATTTAATTTTACCATTAATAGGATCACTCTTTTCCATACCATTATTTTTATATTTAATAGTTCCAGTTGCATTATACATATTTCCATCTCCATTACCACCTGAGAATAATCCACTAATCCCTTGTTGTTGTTCTGTTAATTCGCCCCCCATTTTTAAAGAATCAACAGTACCTCCTCCACCTCTTTTAAATTTTAAAGATCGTTTATGAAGCTCTTTTATTTTTTTATATTTCCTTCTACTTTTATCACGTTTTATATTATATTTTTTATTTCTATTTCTTACACTTATATTTTTCTTATTAAATAATTTTCCTAATTTTTTTCTAGTGACAGGCATTCTTAATAAATATGTATATTATTAATTTATTATTTATAATTTATTTAGTAATTTAATAAAATAATAAGATATAGTAATATAATATGTGCGATAAAGCAAATTCTCCGATTGATATTAATGATACTAGTGTATCAGGAACATGTAATCAAAAATGTTATTATATATTTGATTATAATGATAGTACTTGTAAAGTAGAAAGAAATGATTCTTTTCTTAAATTTGATTATGATTCATCCACAAGAACTCCAGCAAAACTAAGTGGAATTGACTTAAATGTTGGTGAAGTACGAATTTATTGTCCCTCTTTACATACATTTGACGGTAAAAGAACTGCTGCAGAAATTGTAGTAGGACATGGAGGTAATGGAACTGCATTATTAGTTTGTATACCTGTAACAGTATCTACTGAAAATAGTGAAGGTTCAGTATTACTAAATCAAATAATTTCTCAAACCAGTCGTTTAGCACCAAATAGTGGTGATACCGCTGTATTAACTACATCGGGTTTTAATTTAAATAAATTAATACCAAGATCAGAGTTCTATTTTTATGAAGGTACTTTACCATTTGAACCATGTACTGGTAATTATGGTATTATAGTATTTAAAAAAAATAGCTTTGCAACAATGATGCCTAAAACTGCTTTACAGTTATCTAAATTAGTAACTCCAAGCAATATTACTACCAAACCAGGAACTACATTTTTTGCAAGTAGTAAATCGGCATCAACTACAGAGGACGATGAAATTTATATTTCATGTCAACCAGTAGGAGATTCAACTGATAATCAAGTGGAAGGATTTCAAACAATATTAAAAAAGGAAAATGAATTACAAAATATTACAAAATTATTAGTATCAGGGACAATATTTGTAGGATTATTGATAGTCTCTTTTCGGTTAAATAGAAAATAAATAATATAAATTAGAATTATTCATATTATTTATACAACTCCTTTATACAACTCCTTTATAATGAATTGAGGCAGCATCGTGTTGTTTGTCTAATACTGGTTTAACATTTGTACCATCATATGTGTTTTTATTAATATATGGCACCATATTTGTAACTACTTCTTCTTCTAAAGAAGAATATAATTTATTATTATTAATATCATTATTAAAACTTTCCATTTCACGATTTTTTTGACTTTCAGTAATGACGTATTGTTTCAAAGATTGAGAACCACTTTGAACGCCTGCGCGTCTAATTAATTCATATGCTACCACAAAACTAATAAAACCTAATATAGGATTTGTTGCACAAAACAAAGCAAGTGATATAATTATTACAATAGTCATGCCAATATGACTATCAATTGCGTTTGCTAAACTACCTGGTAATTTAAAATCAAACAAAATAAAGACAATAAATAATATAGTTAATACAAGTTGATGTCTATTAGATTTTAACATTAATTCTTTTGAAGGATCCATATACAATATTAATATATAAATTTTTCATGATAAAATTGAAAAATAGTCTTAAAGTATAGTGACTATATAAATTATGTACGATGGATCTTACATTGGTAAATTAGGATACACCATGTTAAAATCTGAAATGAAACATGAAGATATTCAAAAAATAAAAAAGGATTTATATGTAAAAGCTTTTGTCCCTAAATGTATTCAACAAGCTTGTGATCCATTTCCTATATTTCGCGAATCCATGAGTAAATATTATTTGCCTAGATTTTATGGAATATCTGAATTTGGAGAACCTAAATCTTATAAAATATTAAAAAATGAAAATATTAATTTGAAATTTAATGGAACATTGAGGGATTATCAATATAATATTGCAAATAAATATGTTAACCATGTAGGAGATAAGGGAGGAGGGCTTTTAGAAATGGATACTGGTATGGGCAAAACTGTATTGGCTTTGTATATTCTTGCTCAATTAAATGTAAAAACAATTATTCTTGTTCATAAAGAGTTTTTATTGAATCAATGGGTAGAACGAATACAAGAATTTTTACCTGACACAAAAATAGGACGTATTCAGGGTAAAAATCTTAATGTAGAAGGATGTGATATTGTTATGGGAATGATTCAATCAATTAGTACTAAAGAGTATGAAAATATATTTGATAAATTCGGATTAACCATTATTGATGAAGTTCATCATATGGGAGCAGAAGTATTTTCAAATGCATTAAATAAAATAGTAACACGATATACATTAGGATTATCTGCAACTATGAAACGTAAGGATGGGTTAAGCTGTGTATTTAAAATGTTTTTAGGGGATATCATACATAGTGAAAAACGCGACACGTCTGAAATAGATGTTTTGGTTAATAAAATGGAATATACTGTAAATGATAGTGATTTTAATAAAATCATTTTAGATTATCGCGGAAATCCTAGTTATGTTAAAATGATATCTAAAGTATGTGAATATAATCCACGAAATGAATTTATATTAGAAATTATTGGCGATATTGTTAAAAATAAAGATGCACATATCATTTTATTGGCTCACAACAAATCTATGTTGAAATATTTATATGAAGCTATTAGTTTTCGTAACATATGTGAAGTAGGTTATTATATTGGTGGTATGAAAGAAGAACAGCTTAAAAATAGTGAATCAAAACAAATGTTGTTAGCTACTTATTCTATGGCCGCAGAAGGGTTAGATATTAAAACATTAAATACATTAATATTAGCTACATCAAAAACAGATGTTGTACAATCGGTTGGACGTATTTTACGTACACAAGGTGGAAAGCCAGTAATATATGATATTGTAGATAGTCATGAAAATTTTGAAAAACAATTTATTTTGCGTAAAAGATTTTATATAAAACAAAAATATAAAATCAATTCTATAACAAATTCGGATTTTAAATCTAAAAATTATGAAACAATATATGATCCATCAAATCCAGAAAAACAAAAAAAAGATAAACCAGAACCATTCACAGGTCATTGCTTTATAAAAATTTAATTTATATTTCCACTATTTCAGTTATTCGTGGGGAATCATTTCTTGTTAATATATCATTTATTATACTATTTTCTATTGTTATCATAATTTCATCATCAAAATTACATCTACTTGTTATACAATATACTATCAGTGATATTAATACTATGAAGAATATTATTACTATTAATGAGAAGACTATGTTTGTATCCATCGTATATTTTATTTTATAATTATATACTTTTTCAATTTTATACCTATCTAAATTCGGGGTTCCATTTTTTATCACCATTACAAATATTTTGTATATGAATATTATCAACTTGTCCCGAAGTCATTAGACTAGCGTGTCCAAAATCAATTATCCATACTTTTCCGTCGCTATCTTCTACAAAATTATATCCCGTTAAATCTGGATATTCTATATTATGTAATACTAAATTACGAACTATTTTAATCACTTGGTCAAATATTTCGTTTGGTATATCCGTCGCATTATCTCCATATTTATCTGATAAATTCATCCCTCCTACTTTCTTCATAATCATTATTTTAGTATCCTCATTATAGTCTATAATTTTTGGTACATTTACAATATTTAATTGGTACACGTGTTTTTGCATAAACCATTCTCTATGGTTTACATTATGTTTTATGTAATATGTATTGGGAAGTTGCATAAAGTAATCCATTATTAATACTGTTTGATTGTTCTTATTTTCTTTTTCTATAATACTCTTCTTGTAAATAAATATATTAAATTTAAAAAATAATCTAATATATTTAAGGTCCAGTTGTATAACGAGCAAATGGTGCAGGATTAGCTAAAGCACTATTAGGGGGGTTTACAATAGATGGTTGGAAAGCATGTCCAATACATCCTCCGCGTTGTCTTCTTTTTGTTTTTCTTGATTTACGTGATTTTTTACTAGATCTCTTTTTAGAAGATCTTCTTCTTCTTCTTCTGCGTCTTCTTCCGCCGTTCATACCATTACCTCCACCTGCTTCGTCTCCCATCTCTATTACATGACTATCTTTGGTTACTAGTCCTGCTTGTCCAAGTTCCGAGGCATTTGCTTTGGCGTCAGCTTCAGCTTTGGCTTTGACTTTGACTTCAGCTTCAGCGTTGGCTTTGGCTTCAGCTTCAGCGTTGGCTTTGGCTTCAGCTTCACAACCTTTTTCACATTCTGATTTTGTATTCCAAAGACCAAACATACCTCCTCTTTTTCTTCCGTATCTTCTTTTAGTTCTACGTCCTTTTGTTCTTCTTAATTTACGTTTTGGTGCATATTTTCTAGTTGGCATTATATATATTAAGTTAATATTTTTTTTTAAATTTTCTAAATCTTATACGCTCAGTATTTTTATCGTATTTATTTCCATGAAACATATTTTTAATATCACTCAAAGAACTTAATTTATTATTATTTGATAATTTTACAGGAACCCATTGTTTAAATTTTGCATTATATACACAATCCACTTTTAATTGTAAATCTAAATCCACATATTTATCCAAACGAACATCTTCAAATTCATCCTCGTCATCACTTTCTTCTAAAAAGTCTAAATTCCTATTTTCTTTAATGTTTCTAAATAATGAATTCATAAACACACTTGTTTTATAACTAGGAATATACGCAACCTCATAATAATGATTAAAGTTACCTTCATTATAACAATACAAGTTATAAATATCATTTTGAACATCTGCCATGATATTAAATGTTGCTCTCAAATTACTTTGTTCATTCGTATTTTGCCCCTTGCGTTCGCGGTAAGAAATAAATGCAGGTTTATGATATTGTTTATTCCAACATTGAATATCGTAAACATCATAAATTAATTTTTTACTTTGTTCTATAATATTTGAATAACTATAATCCATTACAGGTAATGAAATGATAACTTGGCTTTGCAAGTAAATATGTTGCTGAATATCATTTTTAAACAAACTTTCTAAAACATTCATTTTTTTATAATTTTTAAATTTATTCGTAATTTCTCCTTTATACATATAAATATCTTGTACGACATAATATTTATGTCCATCATTATTTATCATTGTGCCATATAAAATTGTTCCATAGTGTAAATCATCATTATTAATTGTTAAAATCTTTTCAATATTTTGAATATTATTTTCTCTATCCATAGAAATTAAAAAACAACAACGAGACTTATTATGATAAGTCATATACATAAAATATTTTTTACCATATGGTATAGCCATATAATAGTCAAATTTGGAAGCTTTCGTATGATCAACATAATCATATGAAAGCTCTAAAGCAGGAAAACGATCAATTACTTCTTTATACTCGCGTGTACTATCCATTAATAATATTTATATATATAACTTTATATGGTTTGGGTAAATATATAAAGTTATCCAAACGGCAATGGTGCATTTTGTATTGAATTATAATTTTGTTCAGATTTCATTTGTTCTTTTAAAAAATCTTTTAGTTCGTTTTTCATATCTTTTTTACTAGCTGGAGGAACAGGCTTATTGTTTACTTTCTCTCCTATAACCTTATACATTTCATTATAATGTTTTTGTTGATAATTTGTCATATCTTTATACAATGGATTTGTTAAATTAGTTTGCAAAAAATTAAAAATGTTATGTATAAAATATATAATCATAAATGATATAACAAGAATATATAGCATATATCCAGTACCCATACATGTTTGTTATATTTATTACACTAAATAAAAACGAATTTAAAAATATTCTAAAAACCGTTGCATATCTTCTTTAATAAATGGATTATGTATGTCAGCGTCACTATATGCGGCATATGTATCTTCAAACCGAAAATAGAAATCTTTTAATTGTTTATCTTTAAATAACTCTATTACTAAATATAATGGTGATTTTTGTTGGAAACTATAATAATATTGAACATAATCTACACTGTCATGATTATTTGATATATGTGATGGATTTTTTTCTATTTTCTTAACAATAGATTTGTCTAAAATAATAGACAAATTATTTATATAATTTTCAAATTTATATATATCACCATCATGAATCATTATTTGATTTAAATTATTATTATTTTCTATTTTAAATATTCCAGAATCCGAATAAATATCCTTTACGTTTACAGTTTTTGAAATATATTTTTCAAGGTTTTTTAAGTTATTTAAATTTATATTGTTAAAATTATTGAGAATATAGATTTTCATTATATTACATATGGTTAAACTATTTAAACCCATTTATTATATTAACTTATGTCTATTAGTGGTGTAATCGTAGAAAAAAATTGTTCATTAAAAAATATTAAACTTAGTAAAGTGACGACAGATTTATTAGGGAAGAAATGTGGATTTAAAAAACTAGAAGATTTTGAATTACAGCATACATTTAAAACCAAATTTAATAAAGAAAAATATATAGTAGAAATTTATGGTAAAGTAACAGGAAGAGCTAACAATGAAAATAAATATGATTATCCTCCTCCCGTTGATAATACGTTATTTTTCGGAAATATGATGATTGTATGTAAGATTAATGATGTATATGCAAGTCCCGATGATTTTAATGTAGATGTGTGGAAAAAAATATACACACGTTTGTTTGGTGGATTCATTGATTTAGGTAAATCGGAAGAGCAAGATGATCTTGAAGAAGACGAACTAGAAAATGTACCAGAAGAAATGAAAACAAAAGAAGGTTATTTAAAAGATGGATTTATAGTAGACGATGAAGATGATAGTGACGCGTCATATGAAATTACTGTAGAACATCCTACTATAAATCTTGATGACAGTGATGATGTATTAAGTGAAAGTTCTACTATTGATATTGATTCTGAATTATCAGATGAGGAATATATGCTCTATAGTGATGATGATTAATAAATCAAAAAATTGATTTAAAAATTTTACAAATATTATAGTACACAATGTATAATATTTCTAACCCAGACACATTCAGAGTTAATATTAGAAATGAACTAAAAAAATCTTTAAAATCCAATAAAAAATCAACTAATTTGGAAATAGGGATATATAATTATTGTTTAAAAGAAGCAACTCAAAAAAAAATCATTAGAAAATGGGAAAATAAATATTTTGTTCAATTATATATAGATAGACTAAGAACTATTTATTTAAATTTAAAAAATAATAATGTGTTAACTAAATTGTTAAATGATGAAATTGTTCCTGAGGAGTTTGCATTTTTAACACATCAAGAAATGAAACCAGAAAAATGGGATAAATTTATTGACGCAAAAATTAAAAGAGATAAATATAAGTTTGAGAACAATATGGAAGCATGTACTGATACATTTACATGTAGACAATGTAAATCAAATAAATGTAGTTATTATCAAATGCAAACCCGATCTGCGGATGAACCTATGACAACATTTGTATCATGTATTATGTGTGGAACCAGATGGAAATGTTAAATTTATATTATTAGAGTGGTATGACTTTTCATCAGATTTATAAATTATATATATAAAAATATATATATAATTTTTACTATATATTTAATTCTATTAATATCAGCTATAACTAATTATTTTAAATTAATTATTACGTCATTCCTAATAGTAAAATATATAAAATTATATAAGATTATGTTTATTAAGCATTGCCTCAGCCACCGGTAGCGTCCCCGCGAAATGTATTAACTACTGCTTTAGATGCGGATCACATGCCACCTTTTTTATTTTTTCTGGAACGTTTGACATTTTTTCTGGAACGTTTGACATTTTTTCTGGAACGTTTCATATTTTTTCTGGAACGTTTTTTCAAACTATATTTACCCATTATATACTATAGTTATATTTTTTTCTTGTAAAATTAAAAATAAATATAGTAATAAAAAAAATACAATAATATTTAACGCCCATATAGGATATATATAATTTATATTATATTATTCTAACAATAACTCAAGATCTTTAAGTTTCCAATATTCTGATGCACCATTAGGTAATGGTCTTTTTATAATATAAGGTATTTGTTTTTGTTCTAATTCTTTTACAGCAATTAAATAAGGATCTATGATTGATTTATCTAATTCAATTAGTGGAAGACTTCCATTTTCTAGTTGTTTAGCACGTAATCCTAATACACGGGCTTTTTCGTATTTTGTTAAAATGGGAATAGTTTTATGTATAGCATCATTTAATCCATCCTTTGTTAGACCTGTTATTTTGGTTAACGTTTCTATTTCATCATAATTATTTTGCAATAAATTTGAATGATACTTTAATATATAATCTTGTTTTAATTCATTATCAAATTTCTCATAATAACTATCATCATAATCGCTATCATCGTCTGATAAATTTATATCAATATTAACATCTGATGCCATTGATGTTTGTAATTTGATAGGACTACTTTCATCGTCTACTTCATCCTCCTCGTCTGGTACAATATCATCATCGTCTGCTACAATATCATCCTCATCAATATCGTCATCGTCATCGTCATCGTCGTCGTCATCTTCGTCGCCTTCATCTTTTACTGAAAGTTTTAATGGTTTTTCCTTTTTTGCTGTGAGTTTATTTGTAACATCTTCTAATCCACTTTCATATTCTTCATCGTTCAAACTTTCGTCAGCATCTGATAAATAATCTACAGGACTATCCATATTATATATTTATATACTTATACTTTATATAATAATTCAATTTTATAATAAAATTTAATTAATTAGATGATATATCACTTTTCCATGCCATGTCACATACTGTACACATATAAATATATTTCATCTTATTCTCGTCATATCTTATATAAAGAATATCATTTTTTACACCTTCTGAGGATTCGTCTTTATATGAACTGCACTCTGTGTTTGGACATTTAATATAATTAACTTTGGGTAACGTTGGATCATATTTCGTATATTTATTAATTATATCATCAAAATTACTTTTATCTTTATTTAATTCAGATGAAGTAATAGACAATGTTTCATCTACCGTCATTTCTGATATATCTCCACATTTTCGGCAATAATACATTAATTCGTCCGAATCTTCTGAACGAATTTGTATATAATACATGTTTTCACAGTTATCGCAAAACCTCATTCTTATTTAATATTATTATTAAATTTTTTTTATTTCAATTTTTCAGTTAATACTTTTTCTTAATGCTTTCATATTTTTTTAATAATGTATTATAACAAATCTTATTAGTCATACTATATATTCCTGTATATAATACAACTTCATCACTATGTTTACTGGATAAATCTGCTATTATTTTATTTATATCATCTTTATTCTTTTTATAATTTTCTATTATATTGTCATTAAATATTTTAAATTTACTGTGAATATTTTCATTTGCTATCATATCTATTATACTAAAATTTATATTTTGATAAGTAATTATTTTATTAAATGGTATATTATCTTTATGTTTTAAAGTAATACCTGGTTCATTTAACAAAGGATCCGATGTCATTACACTACATATAGTTAACAAAACACTAGATAATGTTTGACAACTCGTCCATTGCTCTCCTCTCCATGTATTTAATAAAGATAAACATACTTTACCATTTCTATAAAAATTAGGATGAAAACGAATATTATACGGATTTCTTTGAAATTCTATAACGGGTGGACTATATGGATAATTTTCAGGAAACTTAATAAAAAAGAAATAGTAACCATATTGATAAGGAGTATCAGATGGTCCAATAATCATTATATATCCATTCAATAAATTATCTTCATCATGTTTATAATATATACCATGATCCTCTAGTGGATTTTTATAAATCTCTTTGACGTCTGATAATATTCGTTTCATAGTTTCTTTTGATATAAATACATTTTCCATTTAATATTAATTGTATATATTTATTTAAATAATTTAGCACATATACTTACTTTCATAATTCATTTTTACTATTACCAATATATAGAACATTATATATAAATACATTAACATATAAATACGCGAGTCTATAAATAATTTTTTTAAGTTTATCATAACAAAATTATTTTACTAATTAATTTTTATATTACGTATTATGGTAACATAATATATAAGTAATATATTACTTATATAGCGCAAAAATTGATTTAGTAATATCTATACTATATATTATACAATAATGAAACGAATATCTATTAAAAAAGGTGGATTGTCTGACTTTCTAAAAAGTCATGTAATATCCAAAGCCAATAAAGATACTATTATATCAACACATACTAGTATTAAAGGTGGTTCTTATTATATTTCAGATAACGATATTGATGAATTTTATAGACTATATTACGATGATGTTTTTGTAAAAGGTAATAAGGAGTTTCTTGTTGAAAGACAATTATCTAATGATAAATCACCAATATTAATTGATATAGATCTTAAATATGCGCCAAATATTACAACTAGGCAGCACACCGAAGAAGATATCGCTGTAATATTAGATCTATATTTTGATAATTTAAAAGAATTGTTAGTATTGGATGAAAGTTTAGATATTCCTGTATATATTTTTGAAAAACCCAACGTAAATATACAAAAAGATCATGCTGATACAAAAGATGGAATACATATTTTAATAGGGTTAAAATTATCACATACATTGCAGCTTATTTTAAGAGAAAAGATAATAAGTCAAATTGATGAATATCTTAATTTACCTATAACAAATACATGGGAAGATGTATTTGATATTTCCATTTCAAGAGGAAGTACTCCGTGGCAATTGTATGGTTCTAGAAAACCAGAGAACGATGCTTATGTGTTAACTTATAACTATAAAATACAATACGACAGCTCTGATAGTACTATTTCGTGCTATGAACAACCAGTAGATGGTTTTATAAATAATTATGAAAAATTAAAATTAATATCTGCAAGAAATGAAAATAATATTGAATTTAAACTAACCGAGTATTCAAATACCATAGTTGAAGAAAAAAATAATGAGAAGAAGAAACATTCAATGAAAGGAATAAAACGCTATACATATAACTCAAGCGTTAATTTAAATATTCGTAATGAAAAACAACTTAACACTGAATTAGAAAATTTATTTCATGAAGATAATTTACGTTCTACAGATTATCATCTGAAAGAAATTCATCAATATACTATGATTTTACCCGATTATTATAATCATAGATATGATGAGTGGATTAAAGTTGGATGGGCTTTAAAGAATACAGACGATCGTTTATTTTTAACATGGATGAAATTCAGTTCAAAATCAAGTAAATTTAATTATTCAGATATTTCTCAAAGACATGATGAGTGGCAACGATTTGATCAAGGAAGTCATTGTTTATCTAGTCGTTCCATTGAATATTGGGCAAAGCATTATTGGGATAATAAAGAAAAGGAAGAAAATGTTGAAAATGAATATAATAAAATTTGCAAAACCTCTGTAAATTATTATGTTGAAAAAACAATAACAGAAAACCAAACTGATTTTGATTTTGCAAAAGTTCTTAAACAAATGTTTGGAAATCAGTTCGTGTGTGTTGCGTATAAAAGCGATATGTGGTTTCAATATGAAAAACATAGATGGATACCCATGGAGTGTGGTGTTAAATTAAAATATTTAATATCCACAGATATGCATGACGTTTATCAAGACAAGATATTATCATCTACTGGTCAATTTAATGTTTATGATCAAGAAGATGATTATTGGAATGAAACCGAAAAACGTGTAAATATTATGTCTCAGGTATGTACAAAATTAAAAGATAATGGTAAAAAAGATAAAGTTATGAAAGAAGCACGTATTTTATTTTACGATAATAAATTTATTGAGAATATTGATGCAAATGAATATTTACTTGGATTTGAAAATGGTATTGTTGATTTTAAAGAAAAGATTTTCCGAAATGGTTATCCACACGACTATGTTAGTAAAAGTACCAAAATAAATTATATTCCACTAGAAGACATTAAAAAATGTCCTAAAAAATCAAAACAGGTAGATGAAATTACTGTTTTTATGAAACAACTATTCCCCGATGAACAATTATGTAAATATATTTGGGAGTTACTTGCGTCATGTTTAATTGGTATTAACTATAATCAAACATTTAATATATTTATGGGTATTGGTTCTAATGGTAAATCATTATTGTTGAAAATAATGAAAAATATTTTAGGGGAATATTATGAATTATTACCACTATCATATATCACCCAAAAAAGAACTAGTGTAGGTCAAGCTACTTCTGAAATTGCGAAATTACAAGGTGTTAGACTTACTGGTACAAATGAATCTAGTGAAAATGACAAATTCAATGAAGGTGTTATTAAAGAGTTGACGGGTGGTGATCCGATTCAAGCTCGTGCATTGTGGAAAGATAGCATTACCTTTGTTCCTCAATGTAAAGTAATTTTAGCAACCAATAATCTACCCGAAATTACAGCAACAGATGAAGGTACATGGCGTCGTATTCGTAAAATACCATTTGAATCACGATTTGTAGACAAACCTGTTGATAATGATCCTATACATCCATATCAGTTTAAAAAGGATATGACACTTGAGACTAAAATCAATAATTGGAATGAGACATTTATGTCTATGTTGGTAGATATTGTATTTAAAACCAACGGTATTGTGAATGATTGTGATAAAGTGTTAGCTTCTAGTAAAGAATATCGTTCTGGACAAGATGTTATTATTAAATTTATTACAGAGAAGACCAAACCATGCGAGGGTAAAAAAATACAAAAGGGAGCATTAACCGAAGAGTATGGACAATGGTTTAGAGTTAATTTTGGAAAACGTCCACCAAAAATGTCCAAATTATTTGAAGCGATGGATCAAAAATTTGGCAAATTTGATGTACATAAATATTGGAAAAACGTAGAAATTATTTATGAAGAAGGAGATGATGATTCTGATTCAGATAGCGATTAAATAAATTTACAATAATATAATATATTTATAATTTATATGAACAAACACATACAAATTATAAATAAAATTAATAGTTTTTTTAATCATATACCGTTATATGTTTTTATACTTCCATATTTATTACATATATGTTCTACACGGTATTTAATGTATGGAGAACCACATAAATATACTCATACAAAACCATTATATGATATTATTATTAATAATATACAAGATGTATCAAAATATCATTACTTAATAAATTATATTATGTTTATATTGCTGATTCCTTTTTTAATAAGACCAAAATATGAATATTTTATAAGTATGTTTAAATATACTTCAATTGTATTATTTTTTAGAGCAATAACTACATCTGTAACAATATTGCCCAGCTGTGAAACTAAATTTTGTAAATTACAAAATAATTGTTTGAATTATATTATGGGTCATTGTAATGATAAAATATTTAGCGGTCATACATCGTTAAGTCTTATTTTAGTATATTTAATAAATAGATATAATTTAGTAGACGATAGTCTATTATATTTTTTTATATTTATTCAAATACTAATTGCTATACTATTAGTTGTTACAAAAGGACATTATACAATTGATGTACTCTTAGGATATTTTATTACTGGTACCATATTATTATTAATAAGTGATTTATAAACAACTTTTATCAATAGTAAACAGCAAGTAAATATATATTATCAACGTTATCAAGTAATAATAAAATGGTTTTTTTACATACATAAAAATATAAATTAATATAATTAAAAATAATAAAATGAAATATACAAGCACAAATTGTATATATTCAAATATTCCTCTTGTTATACGGTTAAACGATGGTGTACCTGGAAATTGTACAAAAATAGCATTAGATTTTTCCAATTCTGTTATATTTGAAATATTTTTAAATATTTTATTATCTCTATCTACCTTTATGAAATCATATTTTTTACATAAAGTGTTTAAATTGCGCTGGTCATCGTTACATTTTTGTAAAACAGCCTCTTTTAAAAATATTTTTAAATATTTTACATATCCTACATATAACCCACTATTTGCAATTAATCCATTATGACAACTACCAAATGCATTCTTCACTAAAATTTTATTAAGTTCTAAAGGAAATATTGCACTAATCGGGTTTTGTAATGAAAATACTACTGTTTCATTCATATTTTTAAATCTCTCTACAGCAACATCTAAATCTCCATTAATATAACTATCAAACCCATCAATAAAAAATACTATTTCATTGTCGTTCAAATCTTGTATGTAATCATACACATAATCAAATTTCATCCTAAATCCAGTCCATTTTTGTCCATAACCCAATACTTTAATTGGTATATTAAATTTATTATTTATTATATCGTCAAATGTACCTTCTTTATGAGTCGCAAAAGTTAATACGTGCGCATCCATACATTAATATTATATTTATTATTCATATAATATTAAATATCAAAATATACATCTTTTGGTAGTTTACTGTAAAAAAAATTAAATATTATTATCAAATACTTTACAAAAATATAATACCATATATACGGTAAACATAGCAATACTGCTATTAATAATATATTAATAGGTTTTGTAAATGAACCATTCATTATAAACAATGCCAAGTATATTATAAAAAACATATAATAAATTACTGTGAAAAATTTTGAATACCACCTAATATGCTCTGTTTCTTTATTTTCATAATAACTTTTGCGCGCATCTAATTCTTTTTCATTTGTAGAATCATATAACTTTTTTTCAAAAACTTTATTATTCTTATCTATGTCACCTAAATAATTATTTAAATGATTTTTATACAGTGAATATTTTTGTTTAAAATCATTTATTGATTTAGTCATATTGTTTACTTTTGTTTTATTTTCTTGAAATAATTTTTGAACAGTACCGTCTATTTTTTTTGTTAATTCTTTTTCATATAATTCTTGATAATATACATCGCCTTCTTTATAAACTATATAATTCTTCTTTGCATTTTTTAATTTATCCGGCGCATTTTTATAACTATAAAGTGATCTTTGATACTTTTCTTCTAATGTTTTTAATTTTTTTTCTTTTTGACATTCTGCATCACATACTGTATTATTTATTTTTTCTCGTATATATGTTGTGCGTTTTGTGTTATACTCCAATGTACTATCTGGATAAACGCTACCCGAATAAAAATGACATTTATTGTCTTTTTTATTTCTAGTAAATCCAGCACAATCATCTAAATCATTACATTCTTGAATACAATTATCCACATTCTTTGTTTTTGTTTGTGATATTTTAGTACGACCAGATACATTATTTGATAATCTAAAATCACCAAATTGTATATAATTTTGACTAAATGTAGGATTTTCTAATTCATTTTGTTTTTCTACTTCATAATTTAAAAATCGTCCTTCTTTAATTCCATAGTTTTCAAAATGAGTAAATAAATCACACGAATTTGTACCATATGCTTTTTTAACATCTGGATATTTATTCATATAATAATTAGGATCAAATTCATTTGTATAATTTTTAACAACCATAATTAACTACTATATAATGCTATTATTTTTTACCTAAAAATACAATTAAAATATTTATAGTGATTCATAATTATTATTTGATCTATACGGTGTTATAACTTTAAACCCATCTTTTACTTTATCATCATCTGCGGATGCATTACTTATAGCACTTGGTACTTTACATGTATCTGTTGATGCATCGTATTCAGTTCCATCGGCACAACAATATTCGCCTACACACGTACCGATATCTGGTTTTGGCCATATCTCAAATTCTCCGCCATCACTATTAGATCCTTCTTCTTTTGAGTATGTATACTCGTCAAAGTAAAAATTATTTCTTTTAATAATATCCCAATATGCCAAAAATAATATAAATATACCAATACCAATTAATATAGGATTTAATACATTTGTTGTCCCTTCTGGTATTATTCCTTTACTTGTTAATAAATTTATAATAATTACTATTACAAATATTACAATTGCTAAAACTGTAACATATGCTAAAGCTTCATATTTTTTACTATAATATGTATTAATTTCAACCATTCTTAATTTATTATATTTTTCTGCATTTAATATTTTTAATCTATCTTTTTCGCGATTTAATTCTTTTTCTGCTATTGAAATTATCTGTAATTGATTACTATAATCGTTACTTGTGGTTTTATTTTGATTATTTACATCTTTTGACATTTGTTTCATATCTATATATAATTTATCACGTTTACTAGAAAGATCATTTATTTTACTAATTATTTCCTTTTTATTTGTACTATCATTATCATCTTTTAATATTTCATACAATTCTTGCTCGGTTGATTGTAATTGTGATAAATATGCTAACATATTTTCTATTGTGTCATTCGTATTTGATTGACTTGATATTTTATTCTTTTTAAAGTCTTTAATCTTTTTTTTTATTTCTAATTTTATTTTTTCTTGATCTAGTTCTAAATTATTTTGTAAATCTTCATCACCTTCACGATTCATCCATGCTATATCTTTTGCCATAATATACTTTATGGAGAAAATGATTTTTATTTTATATCATTTTGTTTCTCATATCTTCTAAAATATGTATTTCTTTATTTAATACATCTACTAATGCTGATTTACTTTCACTTGATGTCATACGAGTTATCATATTATTTATTATTTCATTTCTCTGTTCTTTAACTCTATCTAATTTCCGTTTATAATCTATAATATTTGTAAAGTTAACACTTTTATTAAATTGGGATGCGCGATAATTTAATCTTTTGTTATCATACTTGTTTATTGCTAATTGTGTTATATCTTGCATATATTTTAATGTATTTAATGAATCTCCTGAATTTCTATTTTCACAACTTATTGTACCTAATACGCACGTTGATGCGTTATTCACAAAACTATTTTTTAAAACACGCGTTAATAAATGACCTCTATATGGAACATATTTTGATTTTCTTCTTAATGCACGAATACATTCCTTCCATGCCAAAATACTTTTATTTATATCACCATTCTCTTGTATATTCATATTTTTAACATTTTTCATTTTTTCACTACCAGCTAAATCAATCAGTCTAAAAACATTATTTCCAAATCGTATTTCTATTATTAAATGACTTCTACTTGATGTATCATTTTCGCTAGATACACTAACATGTCTATTATTTTTTATTTCTTCAACTATATTATTATAGTTATCAGAATTAATACTTTTTGACTCTAAATCTGGTATTAAATAATCATTGTTTCCATTTTCATATCCAGTTACTTGTTTATTGTTTGAAAATATATCATATAATTTATTATAATATAACTGATAACAGTTAATTTTTAAACACGAATTAGATAAGCGTTTTGTTATATGTTTTGTTAATTTATCTAATATACATTGTAAAATTCCAGGTTCTTTATCATATCCTAGTAATGTATGTGTTTTGCCAGAACCTGTTTGTCCATACAAGTAAAAAGTACTATTTGACCCACTTAAAAAATTTAATATCATTTCTTCTCCAAAATGTTTATATATATCTTCATTCATATAATCAATATCAAAGACTTTTGAAAATTTAAAATCATTTTTATGTAACATTGGTGTATTTTTAACATCATATTTTTTTTGAACTAGTGTCATTGATTTCTCATTTTTATCAACAAATGTTGTTTTTTGTGAAAAGGAGTCGGGAGGTTTTATTCTAATATATACATTCATATACTATATATATTAGATAAATTATTTACATTAGATAAATTATTTACATTAGATAAATTATTTACATTTAGAGCATGTATTAAATGCTATCATTGTACCAATGATACCTAATGTGCCAAGAGCTAATATACTTAAATCTTCTTTATGATTATCAAATGGCGTTGTTAATGTCGTAAACGATTCTTTTGCAACAGATTGATTATACGAAGTTAAATCATCCATACAGGATGCTTGATTTTCACATCCAACTTCTTCTGATGCGCTACCGCTTGATGTTTGAACCCCTTCAGTTTGACCTGTACCTTCTTGTGACGATAATACATTTGTTGTATTTTTAAACCAGTAATTAAACAATGATGGTAAAATATGTTGATCTTTACTATTTAATGTTTTATCTAAGATATCTTCTTTTTCTTCTCTTGGTTCAATTGTTTCTATTTGTTTTTTAACATTTTCTAATTCTGTAAATCGCTGTTTCATCATTAACATCTGTTTATGAGATTCAATGCTATTTGTTTCAGTGGTTTCATTTACATTTTTCATTTTTTCAGATATTTGTTTTAATATATTTGATAATTCATTTTCCAATTCATATAATCTACTATTATCTAATGTTGTTGATAATCCGCATTTTATACTATCGTTATACATATTACCCTTTTCATAATTCTCCCATTCCATACTTGTTATACCATTTACGTCTGTACTACACCCTTTATTAGATTTTACTGCGCGTTTTCTTACATATAAATTCATATCATTTACATTAGATGTTTTATTGCCTATCGGATATATATTTTCATTTTTTAGCCAATATTTGCGGTCTGTAGGATTATATACAAATCCAGCACAATTAGGATCATTATTGCACATTTCTTTTACTTGATCTATAGCAGATACTGTATTTGTATCACCTATTATACCAGTTTTAATGTCATTATATTTACTATTTGTGTTTGGATATTCTGTATATTCATTTTCCCATGTTTTATATTTATCAGACATCTCGTGTAAAACTGCATTTTCATCTACATATCCAATTTTTCCAGCATTTTTCCACCCAATTTCAAATGGATTTTTAATATTTTGTTGATAACTTTTCATTTTTTTATTATCATCTCTTGATTCGGGTACGTTTCTATATAATAAGCATGTATCAAACTTATCATTGTTTTTCTCTTTACCAAATGAAAAACTATTACATTCATTAGAATTTTCACAATAAGATAAACAATCACCTAATTGAACTCTTTCATATTTTGGCGTTGTATCACTTACTGGTTCTCCTCCCACATATTTACCTGTTTCTGATTTATATTTTGTATTATTTAACATATATATGGAATTTGTCCACGATGCACCACCAATATAATCTTGTTTATCTACACATTTACTTGATCCTTTGTATATAACAAAATTTCCATCAGATTGCATTATTGCTACTCTTTTACCATTATTTGATGAAATTAATTTATTTGACTCCAATGATTGTCCTGGTAATATATAATTAGTTTTGTATTTATTTCCACCATTTTTATCAGGCTTCCATTCTTCAATTACTAATCCATCATTGGATATTGTATTAGATGACCATAACACTTTTCTATTTTTTGTTTTTGTTCCATCTCTAGGATGTCCTGTATATAATACCAAGTCTCCATTATTTCTCATTACTAAGAAAGTTTTTCTTCCTTTCATAAAAAAATCCCAACTATTTGTGGTTTTTTGATTTCCTTTTGATTTTTTAAACCAACAAAAATTACTATTTTTACTTGAATTATATCCAACACAATCATTTAAATCATTACAATGTGTTTCACAGTCTGATCGTTTCATTGATTTACCTTCTATGTCATTTCCTGGAAAATCTGTATTTTTATATTTAATATACGTATTATCATCTGTCTCTGTATTTCCAGTGTTTGTTTGCCATATAATCGTGTCCTTATTTTCACTATCTTTAATCATTAAATTTCCATCATAATCTAAAAATAAATAATATGTATTTTGTGTACTACTACTTACATTTGCAGCCCATGTAAAATCCTTAGATACAGCTTTACCGTCAGATGTTGATTTTATAATATTATTACTTAACATACACGCACTTGTACCATCCGATTTTGTATCTTGTAATGCAAAAAAAGTACTTTTACTATCTAATGCTTTATTTTTACAATCATCAAATGACATATATGCTGAACCATCCCATTCCATTCTACGATCACTATTATCATTAAAACAACCTAAATATGTTGGCTGATTGTCTTTTACATTCGGAAATTGGTTTACATATACATTTTTTCCTTCACTGCCACATGTTTGTCCACGAGGTAAAGTTCTAATCATAAATTCTTGTAATCTTTCGCCAGTTAAACTAATTGTTGGATATATTTGTTTTTTATTTGCATCCAATAATTTCATAACTGCACCATTTAATACATCTTGACAACAATCAGGTCTATTATATAATGTAATTCTAGAAATAGAAAATTCATCTTTTAAATCTACTTCTATCCATTCATTTTTTCCATTTTGAGTATGAACCGAGTTCGGCCAGGGTTGAGTATCTTCTTTATTTCCATCAATTATATAACCAGGCTCACCATTCCATCCTTTAGAACTAGCTGTAACTGATGCACCGCCAGTTTGAACTTTACATATACATTGTTTCGCTTTACCAGATAATGGATCACTACCGAATGTTGTATTATTACAATCAATATCACCTGTATTTTCTTTTGTTTTATAAGTAGATTCTGATAATTGATCATAGCTAGCAATATCACCACTATTACCGTTTGCATATTTCTTACCGTAAAACACATTACCTGTACAATTAAATGTTTCATTTTCATTTGCTGTTTTTTCTTGAATTTCTGTTATAACTTTGGCAATATTTGTATCGCCTGAGTAAACTTCTAGTTCTTGAATATGTAAATATTGATTTTTTCCTTCTATTCTTACATATCTTGCTTTACTGCTATTAGAATTCATATTTGACCCCTGTATCATAGGACTCATTGAATTTGATAAATTATCTAAGGTACCTTCCATAGTTACTAATTCATTGTCTTTTGGACATCTACCTTTTCCTGTAATTGATTGATATGTTGCATCGTCTGAATATTTCTTAAATACACCCTTATCTGTTACATATCCTTTTATACCATCATCTGTTTGTACATTTTTACCATGATAAATATGAGAACTACCTGTTCGTAATAAATAATCTTGTGTTAAATTCGTAATTCTAGATTTTTCTGCACTATATTCGTCTATTTTAGAATTAAATTGTTTATATAAGTTTTGTAATTGTTTATCATTTTCATTTAAATTATTACTTATATCCTCTATTTTTTGTACTGAATTATATTGCTCATCTGTAAATCCTTCAATCAGACTATTATTTGGTGCATATTGACTATTATTTGTTTCAAATGCCTTTCTAAATAGAGGTGCTGTTAAATAATCTTCTTTATTTACATTATTTGTAAATCCTTCTTGTTTATTAAGACTTTTGATCTTATCTTTATTATTATTATATTTTTTACCTTGATCTAAGGAAGAAAAATTTACAGAAGAATTATTTTCAGTGACAGAATGATATTGCCTGGCTGTTATATTGGAATCCTTTAATTTTTTGATATTATCTGTATTGCTATAATTCTTTACCATATATTATATAAATAATTATTTTAATTTAATATTTACAGATAATATCAAAAAAATAACCATAATGATTGTTAATATCATATAAATCATTTTATGTGTATTTAATTGTTTTTTTGTATCGTCTTCTTGACCAGATATTGTTTCTATTTCATTTATTTCATAATTTACCTTTTTTTTTATTTCATCTAAAGGTATTTCTATTCTTGCATATTTATTTATTAAATCTTGATAATCCATTTATATATTATTTTTTATTATTTTTTTTTGACATTTGATATATTAATACACCAAACGTAGATAATGCTATAACTATTAATAATATATATTGATTTAGTCTGAAATCCATTTCTTTTTTTGTACTTTCTTCTTGACCATTTAATGTTTCCATCATATTTACTAATTGTTCATTGTTTTGTTTTTGTTTACCCATATTCATTAAACAGAAAAAGTTTTTATTTTTTTGGTGTGTAATCAACTATTTTTTTAACTAAAATACCACTACCCAATATTATTCCAACCATATAAAATATATTTAATCTATATTCGGTAACTTCATCTTCTTTCATTTGTTGAAATGAATAATCTTCATTCTCTTCGTTTTGTATTTTACTCCTTAATGTATTTGTAATTCTTAAATTTTTATTTATTTCGCCATCTATATTCATTAATCGTAAATTTAATATATTATTCATTTTTGAAATTTTATAGCCTAAGTCATCCCTCTTTTTTTTAATATCCTCCAATTCGTGACCACTTCTTTCATATAATCGTAGAAATGCGGGATCCTCTTCGTTTAATTTATGTTGAATGAATTTTTGTTTTAATTCATTCACTTTTAATACAAAGTTTGACTTTATTTCATAATTTAATTTTTCTAATTTTTCAGGCGATTCTATACCATCTAGATTCCTATAGTTAGGTTGTTTTTCAATTGATGTATAATTTGATAAATTATCTTCAGATGATACATTACTACCATCTAAATTACTTGTTGTGCTACCATTATTAACACTTTGAGATACTGACTGTATGGTTGTTTGTAAGGTATTTAATTTTTGGGTTTGTTCGTTTAGTCCAGATCTAACTTCTGTTAATGTTTCTCCTGCAGAGTGTAATGTATTATTAGAATTCATATCTGTTGAATTAGAAAAACTGCTACCTAAACTGCTACCTAAACTGCTACCTACGTTGCTTAAATTGCTACCTAAATTGCTACCTAAATTACTAATACTATTTGATGATAATAAGTCTGGCATTTTTACCATTATATATATTATATTAAAACATAATATATATTATTTATATATTAATACAACAACGATAATATTTACTTGTTATTGCGGTTTTACTACTTCTTTCAATTTCACATACTTGATCTGGTCTGATTCCTAGTAATTTTGCAACTGGATCAAATCTTGATATTTCTGGTATTTCTTTATTATTATTCACATTAAATTTCTTTTTAAATTCTTCGGTTTCTTCATCATTCAATATTTTATGTTTTGGAACTAAATTATGTTCAAGTATATTATATTGTAAATGTTTCAATGAAATAATATTTATATATTTTCCTTCAGATTCCCATATATGCTTTAAATATATATTAATCGGCTCACTTGGATTATTTTCGCTAATAATTAATAAATCATCTTTATCTGATAAAACATTTTCTATATCATATAAATCTTCCATTATTTCCTCAATAATTGTTTGTCTTAATATCTTTGATTGTTTTCCAGTTAATTCAAAGAATTTTATATATATTTTTTTTCCTGTTTTATCATTCTCTAATAACATATCCATCTCATTATTTTTCATCATTGCATGTAACTCATGTGATTTAAAATTTTCATACTCTTCTACGTTATACGTATCGCTTAATATTTTTAAAATATTTACTCTACTATTATACAATGCTGAAAAGAAAGAACTACTTACGGATGAATCACCTGACATTATTTATATACTTACTAATAATATTATTTTAAATTCAATTTTATAAAATATATTATGGGGTTGATATTATTATTTTCTTTTTACCACTAGAACTAGATTTCGGTTCTTCTGTTTCATCTTCATCATCATCCGATGCTGATGATTTTTTACTGTCCTGTTGGAGAATAGAATTTTTCATAATTTGATGCGATGATATAGGTTTATAACTACTTTCACCACTTTCGCTTATATCATAGTTTGGAGTCTCTCCTAATTCGGGAGTGGCAGGATTGTAGTTTGGTGTACCTGGTTCAATTGTAAAAGAAGAACTTCCTTGCGAAGACTTTGATTTATTTTGTAAATTAAACTCTGCTTCTGTCATAGTTCTTCCTAATATAGCGGAATAGGGCGGACTATTAGGATCATATACTGGACTTAATGGTCCTCCATATGCTGGACTATTAGGGGCATATGCTGGACTATTCGGAGCATATTCTGGACTATTCGCACCATATTCGGGACTCATATCTCGGAACTTAAATTCTTGTTCTGTCATAGTTCTTCCTAATATTGCAGAATAAGGAGGACTATTCGGATCGTATACTTGGCTATTAGGATCATATACTGGACCACCAGGGGCATAGGCGGGACTACCAGGAGCATAGTCTGGACTAATTTGTTCTCCTGTAAGCTCTTTTACATATTCCTCTTCTGGGGTTTTTGAAACATTTTTACCGTATAAAGTTCTATTTTTTAGTTTCTTTGCATCTTTTTCACGAGTTTCCATATTTATTTTATTTCGTATTGTTTTTTGTGCTTCTTTGCCATGAACAACTATATCTGATTTATTTGTTAATTTTTCTATATTATTACTATAAGACATACTCGTTAATTGATTTATATTATCTTCTGTTATTATTCTCATTTGAATATTCATCGCTTGTAATTCTTGTATTAATAATTTAAATGTATATGGTACTTTTACAATACTAAAAGATTTTCCATATTTACTTATATTTTTAATTCTACTAAGTTCCGTTATAGGTTCACTATATTTCATCATACCATCAACCATTGGGCTATAAAATTGTTTCTTTTGAACATTATATACTGCAATATTACCTGTTTGATTACAAACTGCCATTTGATAGTCATCTCCACGCACAGTAAACGATTCTTTTAAAAACTGAGAAGCACCATGCCCTATTACGCCATCACGTTCCATCTCTCCAATTCTTAAACCACCATCATTTGCTCTACCATGAACCGACTGTCTTGTCAACATTGTAATGGGTCCTGTAGATCTATGATTTATTTTATCTTTAACCATATGTTTTAATCTCATATAATAAGTAGGTCCCATAAATACGCTACCACTCAATTGTTCACCTGTCATACCATTATATAATATTTCATCACCACTACTATGATATCCATGCTCTACCAACATATTTCCAATTACCTCTTCTTTTGGACCTTCCTTTAAAAATGGTGTACAATCGCCATATAATCCTTTTTCAGCACATAATTTACCTAATATACATTCAGTTAATTGCCCAATGGTCATACGAGATGGTACCGCGTGGGGATTAATAATTAAATCTGGTTTAATACCTTCTGCAGTATATGGCATATCTTCCTCTGGTATAACTAATCCTATTGTACCCTTCTGTCCAGCACGACTCGCCATTTTATCACCTATCGCTGGTATACGTTCGTCACGAATTCTTACTTTTGCTATTCTAAATCCTTCTTCATTATCCGATATATATACTTTATCTACATATCCTAACTGACCTTTCTTAGGAACAATAGAATCATCGCTATATACATCATTTGAATCTTCTTGTGTTCCTTTTCCTATTACAACCACGTCCTCAGTCATTCTTGTATTTAATTTTACTACACCATTTTCATCCAAATGATCATAGTTATGTCCGCGATGTTTTAATTTTTTAACATTATCTTTAGTTACTTTCATAAATTTACTATTTGCGGTTGATCCAGGAATATCAGAGCTTTCTTCTTTCATTTCGTACATATTATAATATGTTGTTCTGAATAATCCCCTATCTAATGCTCCTTTATTTACTAAAATCGCATCTTCTACATTATATCCTGTATAAGACATAATCGCAACAATCGTATTTACGCCATATGGTAATTCTTCGTTGTTAATATATTTCATATATCTACTTTTTACAAGAGGTACTTGGCCACAATTTAATACAATTCCTGCTTTATCTATTCTATTTTGGTAATTTGTATGATACATAGACACCGCCTGTTTAGTTTGTCCACATGAAAATAAATTTCTTGTTGGAGGATTATTCTCTGGATAAATAATTTGATTACCCATTACACCAAATATTAAAGACGCGTGTATTTCCAAATGTGTATATCTTTTTTCTTTTGCTAGAATTTTTTTATAATCTACCGCAATTAATGCGGATTCTGATTCACTTGTATCTACATAATCAACAACACCCGTATCCATTACAATTGATTCTAAACTTTTTTTAGATAAATCATATAAATCGTCTACATCGTATATTTTACGTGTATCTAATTTATCTATTAATCTATTATTAAATCCATACAATATGTCACTCCATGATAGTTTGTTTTCGGTTAATCTTTTAATATTATCAGTTGTAAATACGCTTGGTACATTATCGGACGTGATATAATATAATGGTCTAGATATACGACCGCTATCTGTAAAAATAAATATAGTTTTTTTTTGAATATGAAAAGATACACTAGTATAATTCGGTATTAATCCCAATCTTCTATATACTTTTATTTCATTAACTGCCACAAACGGCTCAAGAACATATCCGACCCAAGAACCATTTATAAACACTTTCGTATTTTGATAAATATATTCTGGATAACTTTCTTCAAGTGTATATAAATTAACATGCTGTTTCATCCAATTTAACATTTTTTCACCAGAATAACCCGTACTTATAGACGCACCTATAGCCATATGTTTATGTAAACCAATATTTCCACCATCTGGTGTATCAATTGGATCTATTATACCCCATTGAGTACTATGTAATAATCGTGGTCCAACTACTTTCGCACTGGAGTCTAACGGTAGATTAATTTTTCGTAATTGTGAAATATACGAATTATATGATAATCTATTTAAATCTTGAATAATACCTAGTCTTTTTGTATGGGTACTTGCACCCCAATTACCTTTAAAACCTTTCTTAAATCCACTTTCTACAAGCCTACTTTTAAAATAATCTTTATAATTATTGTTTATCATTTTAATTGTACCGTCGTGGTCTAATACTACTTTTTCACTATCTCCGTCCTTCACTGTATGATGATAATAAATATCTTTGTCTATTTTTAAAAATATGTCCTTCTTTTGTTTAATATAATATTCACTAAACAACTCATATATTAAAGACCCCGACAATTCAACACGTTTATATGTAAAACTATCTCTATCTGTTGGTTGCTCTAATCCTGTTTGTACTTTTAATAATGAAAAAACCATATGACCTAAATAGTATGCTTTTGATATAAAATTTAATTCTCCTATATTTGGTAAAAAATAATTCATTAATATCTCTACTGCATGATATGTTGTTTCTTGTTTCATAAATGAAGATATATATTCTAATGCATTTTGTTGAGTAAAAATTAATCCTGTATCATGAACACTTGGAATTAATAAATCTAAATACGATTCATTCTTATTTAAATCTAACAAACAATATCTCATAATATCTTTATCTGATATTATACCTAACGCTCTCATTACAATAATAAATGGAATAGGTTTTCTCACATTCGGTAATTCTACTACAATATTTCCAAATGATTTATCGTCAGTTGAAGCTACCATATGCACTTTTAAGGTTCTAATTGGCTTTGATGAATCCTCTGATACAGTACGAATAATCGCACTATAACTATAGAGATCGTCTTTTACATTTTTTTTTATATATAACATGTTATCTGAAAACTTTTCTTGAGGTACTAGCACTTTTTCTTTTCCATCTATGATAAAATAACCACCGTTATCGTTTCTACATTCGCCCATATAAAATTTTAAATCGCGATTTAAACCATTGTATATACATAGTTTTGAATTAACCATTATTGGAAATTTTCCTAATAAAATTTTTTCCAAGGTAAATGTTTGTTTTTTCATTTCACGACTAGTTGGATCATATATTTCTATATCTACAACACAATCGTAATGAATTGTTAACCCATATGTCATATTTCTTAATCTTGCCTCATTTGGATACATATAATGTTGATTATTGTCATCAAATATTATAGGTTTACCATAATATAATTTAGTTCCATCTTTTCCACCTATATAAAAATTACAAATATAATCAAAATCGTCTCTTTTTGAATTATAATTTTTACTTATCTTGATTGGATTATTTTCTTTTAATATTTGAAATATTCCATAATCAAAAAAATCATTATATGATTCTAAATGATGATCTACTAACATTGTGGGATTTTTTTTAAACATGGTATTAATTATATTCCACGATATAGTATTTGATTTTGAAATTAATTTATCTTTACTTTCTTTTGACATTTATACTATATATGATGAGTATTTTTATATATATATTTTAATTAATTAAATTGATGTAAAAATTTAATATTTTTTTTAATTAATTAAATTGATGTAAAATTTTTATGGGTTGTTCCTCCATATTGATCGCTCCAGGGTAAAGGATTCACTGGTTTATCATATCCATTAAATTCATTAAGTGTAGACCCTGCTTCAAACTTTCCATATCTTAATAAATTAACAGCATCTGATATAAATCCTCCTTTTTGTTTTCTTTTTTTCGTTTTTTTAGATATTTTTGATTTTTTAACCAACTTTCTTCTATTTCTTGTCTTTCTTCTTTTACCTCCGCCAGCAAATGAATTTTCAGATTTCATATGCTGAAATGGTGTTTCTTTATAAGTATTTAATGCATAAAAATTACCATTTGATCCACCACTTGAATTTATAGACATACCTGGTAAATTAGATTGGCTATAACCAGTTCCTTGAAATGGTGAAGTAAATCCACCTTTTTGTTTTCGCTTTCTTTGTTTTCGGGTCTTTTTATTTATTTTTTTACGAAGGTTTCTTTTTTTATACGTCTTTCCCATATAAATTATATATATATAAAAAAAGATTACTATATATATAATTAAAAATTTGCAAATTTATTACTACCAATCGCTAAATAATATATTTAATTTACTACGCGTTTTATATTATTATTCAATATCAACATGTGTTAACATATGTCTTCTACAACACATTCGGGTTAATCCTAATTTATCTAATACTTTTCCTTCTGCTGTTTTTGCTGTATTTTCTTTTGTAAAATAAATAACAGAATCTTCATCTAAATTATTATCTTTCTTATCTTTTCTTACTTCTTCCAAGTAATATCTATATTTATCGGCCAACACTTTACCACATGTAAAACATTTTACGGGAATAATCATTATATATAAATTATATATAATGATTTTTTAATATCAATTTTATTAAAATATAATAAATTAATTATGATTCATTTTATTTTGGATATTTTTCACCTTGATAATAATACTCTGTATTATCAAATGCGCTCCCTTTAAACATGGGACCTACTTCATTCCCTAACATACAATTACCATTTTTTTTTATATTAGGTAACCCGCTCTCGCCACCCCATATACAACAGGTTTTATCCATACAATTATCATAATCTAAACTTTTACAACCTTTGTCTAATCTATTATTATCACCTTTATATTCTGAACATAAATCCAACTCTATATTATTAGAAGACTCGGTTACTGTTTCATCTGAAACAAATGTTTCTACTACAATTTCCTCTATCTTTACTGGTTTTTTCATTGGGTCCATATTTATTTTATAGTATTCTATGGCATACATCAATAATAACATAAATACTAAAAGTATTAATACAAATATTAGTTTAACTAGCATATAATATAATATTATATTATTAATCGTCCTTTTTATTTAAATAATTGTATATTAATACTTCCTTTGATGTATTATTTACTTCACCTGTTAATATTGCATCCTCATATATTTTTTTTATTAAATCTTTTGGTGCATTATTACCTACTTTTAAAATTCCATGTGAATATAAATAATTTTTCATAACATGTAAAGGTTTTGCTCTTAACATGCTACGCTCTACTTGTACCCTTGCTCTCAACTCTTTATTTTTTATTAAAACCGAGATTTTTCTTCTTGTTTTATTTTTTCCTAATTTAAATTTTCGTTTTACCGTATAATGTCTTTTTTTTGTTAAAAACTTGGGTTTTTTAACTATTTTATCCTTTTCTATTTTTGATATTTTAATAATATTATCCTTTTCTATTTTTGGTTTACTAAATATACCAACTTTTTCTTCTTCTGATACTTTATTTTCGGAATTTCTATTTTTTTGTGTCTTATTTAACCACGTACGATATGTTGGCTTTGGTCCTCCTTTTAAAATACCATATTCTGGAGCAGGCAATAGTTGAGTAGTGGGAGGTATATGGTTAGATATTGACATCGGAGATGGTGTCGGTGCTGACATTGGCGCTGACATCCGAGATGACATTGGTGCTGACATTGGCGCTGACATCCGAGATGACATTGGTGCTGACATTGGTGCTGACATTGGTGATTGTTTTAATGCAGGAGTTGATATTTGAATTGTATTTTCATTTGTTAATTCTACTGGTATTCCCAAATTTACATGAGGAGTATTATGTTGTTGTTGTTTTTTATGTTTTAACGTTCTACCACGATTTGATGGTATATTATCCTTCATCATATCCATCAAATAACTCATTGACTCTTTAAAATCAGAGGAAAATGCTACATCTTCCTTTTTTTCATTTTTTATGTTTTCTTTATGAGTCTTAATTCTTTTTAAAAATTCTGTTTTTAATTTACTCGGTCTATTTAATTTTACTTTTTCTTTCTTTTTATTGCTTGATTTATTTTTAATAGACCCACTTCCAGATTTTAATAAATTTGGACTTATAGTTATTTGTTTTTTTAATGACATGTATATAATAAATATGTCTTAATAAATTTTAATTTTATAACTAATAATTAATTATTAATAATTAGTAAACTTATATAAAAAATTGATTACACTATATATTAATGGCTAATATAACAAATATGTCTAAGATGGATTATAATTTAAAAACACGCATTGATGACCAAGACGCCATTGATGAATATGTGGAAACTCCATGGACTATTATAGGAAGTTATTTTAGAGATCAACATTTAAAACAATTAGTAAGACATCAAATAGAGTCTTATAATTTATTTGTAAATTATCAAATTAAAAAAACGATAGATATGTTTAATCCTGTTACAATTGCGTCTGAACATTCGTTTGATCCAATTTCTGGCAAAAACTCACTAGAAGTACAAATTGATTTTGAAAATTTTCAAGTTCATCATCCGCAAATTCATGAAAATAACGGTGCTACAAAACTAATGTTCCCTCAAGAAGCTCGTCTTAGAAATTTTACTTATTCATCTAATATGACACTTGATCTTAATATTAAATATATTATTCGTAATGGTGAAAATTTGGAAAATATTCAAATTGTTCACAAAAAAATATCTCAAATCCATATCGGTAAATTACCTGTTATGCTAAAATCAAATATTTGTCTTCTTTCGCAATATAAGCATATATCAACTGATATTACTGGCGAATGTAAATTAGATGCAGGTGGATATTTTATTATTAATGGATCCGAAAAAACTGTATTAGGCCAAGAAAGAGCTGCTGAAAATAAAGTCTATTGTTATAATATTTCTAAAAATAATACTAAATGGAAGTGGCAAGCAGAGTTAAAATCTGTTCCCGACTTTAAATGTATTTCTCCTAAACAAATTAATATGATGATTAGTCAAAAGAATAATGGGCATGGATATACTATTCATATTCAAATTCCTAGAATGAAAAATACTATTCCGTTATTTATATTGTTTCGCGCATTAGGTGTAATCTCGGATAAAGATATATCTAAGTATGTGTGTTTAGATATTGAAAATGAAAATGAACTAGCAGTATTAAAATACTTACAAGCTTCTATCATTGAATCTAATTCTACACTCACTCAAGAGGAATCTATTCAAATCATTACCTCTAATGTTATGTATACTCCCATAAATATGGAACCCGAAAAGGGTGCAATTAAAAAAAGAGAATATGCACTAGAAGTTATCAATAATGATTTGTTCCCTCATTGTCATAATAAAACACAAAAAATATATTATTTGGGATATATGACACGTAAGTTAATTCATGCTGGATTGGGTATTACAAAACAAGATGATAGGGATTCGTATTTAAATAAGCGCATTGATTTAACTGGGTCGCTACTAAATAATCTATTTAGAAATTATTTCAATAAGCTTGTGAAGGATATGCAAAAACAGATTATTCGTGAAATTAATACAGGATCGTGGCGATCAACGTATGATTATGATAATATTGTTAACCATACAAACATATATAAAATCATTAAATCTGCTACTATTGAAAATGGTATTAAACGTGCTCTAAGTACTGGCGATTTTGGAATTAAACAATCCAGTTCCACAAAAGTAGGGGTTGCGCAAGTTTTAAATCGCCTTACTTATGCGTCTAGTTTAAGTCACTCACGTCGTATTAGTACGCCTATTGATAAAAGTGGTAAGTTGATTCCTCCTCGTATGTTGCACAATTCTACGTGGGGATTTTTATGTCCAGCAGAAACTCCAGAAGGTCAATCTGTAGGTGTTGTTAAGAATTTAAGTTATATGACACATGTAACACTATCATCCGACAGTGAACCTATATTTGCATACATAATGCCATATATTGTACCTATTGAAGAATGTACACCTATTGAATTATTTAAGAAAGTAAAAATATTTGTAAACGGAGCATGGGTTGGATTTGTAAAAGACGATCCTATTGCATTATTTAAAAATTTAAAAAACAAGAAAACATCGGGTATGTTAAATATTTATACTTCTATTATATTTGATTATAAAAAACTAGAAATTAAAATATGCAATGATGGAGGTAGAGTAACAAGACCTTTGTTAAAAGTAAATAACAATAATCTAATTATTACAAAATCAATCGTTGATAAACTTAGTAAAAAAGAATTACATTGGAATGATTTATTGAGTAATGTACATATTGATGAATCGGTCATTGAATATATTGACCCAGATGAACAAAATGCGTGTGTTATTTCAATGAAGCCTGACAACTTAAATAATGATAAAAATTTCACACATTGTGAAATCCACCCTAGTACAATATTTGGTATTTTGGCTTCGTGTATTCCGTTTCCTGAACATAATCAATCGCCTAGAAATACATATCAATGTGCCATGTCTAAACAATCAATGGGGGTATATATGACGAATTTTGATAAACGAATGGATAAGACCGCCTATGTACTAAATTATCCTATGCGTCCATTGGTAGATACGCGTATTATGAATCTAATACATATTAATAAGATTCCGTCTGGTTGTCCTGTTGTAGTTGCAATTATGAGTCATACTGGATATAACCAAGAAGATAGTATATTATTTAATCAAGGATCTATTGACAGAGGATTGTTTCAAGCTACTATTTATCATACGGAACGAGATGAAGATAAGAAAATTCACGGCGATGAAGAAATCAGATGTAAACCTGACCCTTCCAAGACAAAGGGTATGAAATTTGGTAATTATAATAAAGTAAACCAACGTGGTGTTATTCCTGAAAATACACTATTGGAAAATCGCGATATTATTATTTCCAAAGTTATTCCGATTAAAGAAAATCGCAACGATCATACAAAGGTAATCAAATACGAAGATCAAAGTAAAATTTATAGAACCCATGAAGAAACATATGTAGACAAGAATTATATTGAACGCAATGGAGAAGGTTATAATTTTGCAAAGGTTAGAACGCGTAACGTTAGAAAGCCTGTAATTGGTGATAAATTTAGTTCACGTCATGGACAAAAGGGTACCATTGGTAATATTATTCCAGAGGAAAGTATGCCATTTACTGCTAATGGTCTAAAACCAGATATTATTATTAATCCTCATGCTATTCCTTCGCGTATGACTATTGGGCAGTTGAAAGAAACTCTTCTCGGTAAGGCATTGTTGGAATTGGGATTATTTGGCGATGGTACTAGTTTTGGGGATTTAGACATTGAGTTTATCTCAGACGAGTTGCTTAAAAATGGTTATGAACAACACGGCAATGAACTATTATACAATGGTCTTACTGGAGAACAATTGGAAAGTAACATCTTTATGGGTCCAGTATTTTATCAAAGACTTAAGCATATGGTGAATGATAAACAACATAGTCGTTCTATAGGACCAATGGTTAATCTTACGCGTCAACCAGCTGAAGGTAGAAGTCGTGACGGTGGTCTAAGATTTGGAGAAATGGAAAGGGATTGTATGATTAGTCATGGCGCTTCGCGATTTACAAAGGGTCGTATATATGATGGCTCGGACAAATACCAAGTATTCGTATGTAAATCTTGTGGTATGATTGCAGCATATAATGATACGCTACATGTACATCATTGTAGAACGTGTGACAATCGCATTGATTTTGATTATGTGGAAATTCCATATGCCTGTAAATTATTATTCCAAGAATTAATGACAATGAATGTTGTTCCCCGTATTTTAACAAAATAAGAATTAATACATTACAAAAAATATTATTACATTAAAAAAAAATATAATTACTCATATTTTTTATATTTTTTTTATATTTCTATAGTTTCATATCCTTTAATCCAGGTAAATAATTCAACTCGGGTGGCCATGGACCGTGTAACATTCTATAAGATATACTATATATATTACCTCTGGCTTTTATTATAGTTTGTCTTTCTTTGTAAATACGTTTCCATGTGCGTTGAATTAATCTTAGCCAATGCGTTTTTATGATTACACCTAATTCCCATTCAACCTCCGGTTTATCTAAATTTTTGTAATTCGTTTTCATAATTTGTAACTCTATTTCTCTGTTTTTATGATAATAAAGCCAATTATCAATCTGTACATTTTTATCTTTCTTAACCATTGGTCCACCTAATAGATTATAAATTGTATTATAATCGTACTTTAAAAATAACGTAGCAGATATTGATATATCTAATATTATAGATTCGTTTTGATGCGTATCTTTATAACAAAGACCTATATAATATGCATTATTTTCTTTAAAATTCTCTATATGATCAGCATCTTCATTATATATTTCATCTAAATAATCGTCATCATCCTCATCGCTAGTGTTTTCATACTCGTCCTCCATCATACTATTAACCATCATAATATCATCATTGCTAATTATTTGTATATTGTTTTCTAGTTCATATGCAGCACCCATATTTTATTATATTTAATTATAGTTATACCTAAACATTTAATCAATTTTTTAATTTAATCTAATTTTTAATTTAATATTTTTTTATTATTACTAATATATAAATGGAACTTAGTTATAATAATAGTAATCAAGTTAAAAAAAGTAACAAAGAAATTTATGATAATACCAATCATTGGGCGCGTATGAGAAACATATTAAGAACTTCATGGAATGGCAATTATACTGGAAATACATACAATGGAAAACCAAGAAAAATTGGAGGATTTAGAGCAACACAAAATGCAGGCGATTGGTTGTCTCGTCAAAATTTCGCATGTAAAGGACCTAATCCTTTATCTAATATGGTTTTTACTGGAGGTGTAAATCGTATGAGGGGTGGTATTAAGCAAGATTGTGATGATCAAAACGTACCTGTTTCAAATACTAATGTAAAATATGTATATGATTCATCTATTTATACAAGATATGCAAAACAAAAATCATATAATCCAATTTATAAAACTGATAATTAAAAAAAAATATAATTATAATTTATAATGAATAAATATTTAGTTGAATTTTTAGGAACAGTGTTCTTCTTATATGTAATTATTGCAACAGGAGATGCATTAGCAATCGGTGCTGCTTTAGCAGTAGTTATATTACTTGGAGGACCCATCTCTGGTGGACATTTTAATCCAGCCGTATCAATTATGATGGCAGCCGCAGGTAAATTACCTAAAACAGAATTATTGCCTTATGTTATTGCACAAGTATTGGGTGGAATTGTTGCATTAGAATTATTTAGACGTATTAAACTTAAATAATTTGATTAGTTAATATAATTTTTTACTTTGAATTATATTAACGTTTGTATAAATGTCTTTTTAAATTTATTATTCTTAAATCATTTGAAATTGGTCCTTGAACTCCGTGTTTAAAATTAATGGGAGCATTTTCAACATTATCGCACTTCATATTATTTACTGTATTGCGATATGCATTAGAACCTGTTGTTGGAGCGCCTGGTAATAAATCTTTATTGCCTGATACAAAATAGGTAAATTGGTTTTGGCGATGGGTTTTGTTTTTTGCTTTTAAATACTCTTCATTGCGGGTATAATAATTTTTTGATAATTTAGTTGAATGTTGTGAATATTTACGGGCATATTTAACACGGATACAATCATTTGTTGTACAATTACTCATTATTATATATACATAAAATAAAAATTAAAAATAAAATATAACATATATTAATATAAATGAAACTCACTTTATTTATAAATTTATTAAATATTTTATTTGTTGCTCTATTTTTATATAATTTACTATATCCAGAATTGTTAAAAGAAGGGTTAACTACTAATCAACAAAAAATAAATGATAAAATTTCTCAATTAGAAAAAGATGTTAAATCTGTTAAAAATTTAAATCCACTTGAGCCATGTATGTCAATTTATCCAACCGTAAAAAAAAATACTGATAATATACAATCAATGAAAAGCACAATGAATGATCTTAAAGCAAATTGTAAACGGCAAAATTCATAAGTTATGGTGTTATTCTTTTTTGGAACCCTTGAGATTTAATTCCAATTCTATTTTTCATAAAAGTGAAAAAGGACATTTATAAATGTCTATTTGGGATTTTCTAAAAATGAAATGAAAACTAAAACTCAAGGGGTTTCACTTTTAGATGTAAATGCTCTAAATTACAAATAAATAATTATACTTTGTTATCATACTTTTTTTATTTCGTGTTAGTTGGCATTTTATAATATTTCCATAATTTAGGAGAAATGGAAATTCAAAAACATTCAAAAAATGCCGAAAAATTCTATTGTGAAAAATGTAACTTTAAATGCAGTAAAAAAAGTAATTGGGATAAACATTTATTGACAGCAAAGCATAAAATGGAAATTTCGGAAATCATTGGGAAATCTAAAAAAATGCCAATTCAACTTACATGCGAATGTGGAAAAATATATTCGTCAAATAGTGGTTTATGGAAACATAAAAAGAAATGTAAATATCTAGAAAAAGAAGAAGAAAAAGAAGATAAAAAAGAAGATAAAAAAGAAGATAAAAAAGAAGAAATTCCTGATTATAAAGAATTATTATTAGAAGCGATGCGACAGTTACAAAAAAAAGATGAACTAGTGTCTGAAGCAATGGCACAAATGGCAGATCAACAAAAACAAATGGCTGAAATGATACCATTGATTGGTAATAATAATAATAATACTAATAATAATAATAATACATTTAACTTACAATTTTTCTTGAATGAAACATGTAAAGATGCATTAAACATTAATGATTTTATTGATTCTTTGAAATTACAACTGAATGATTTAGATAAAATGAATGAATTGGGATATGTAAATGGGTTAACTCGTATATTTTTGAATGGATTAAATCAACTAGACTTAACAAAACGTCCTTTACATTGTAGTGATGCGAAACGTGAAATACTATATGTAAAAGAAAATGATGAATGGGATAAGGAAGAAAGTAAAACAAAGTTAAATAGTGCAATATCAATTGTTGGAAGAAAAACACTCAAACACTTTCCCGAATGGATGGAAAAGCATCCAAATTGCAATGATAATAATTCCAAAGAGAATGAAGAGTATCATACATTAATAAAAAATACGATAACCCAAAATACGGATGATAATAAAACAAAGGTTGCCAAAAATATTATAAAACAGGTAGTTATAGATAAATAATATCCTATATATAATATAAAATGAAATATGAAAAACCTATTATATATATATTAATCTCTCTAGCATTGTTGTTATTTTTATTTAATATTATGAACTATACTATATATGAAGGACTTGGGGGATGTACAACATTATCCCAGCAGAAACCAATAATTAGAGAGACGGATGAAAATATAGAGAGAAAAGCAATAAATAAATTAGACTCACTTCAAGAAGAATTAGATGAGGTTATATATCCTTTAAAATATTCAAAACAAAATGAAGAAGATTTAAAAACAATTGGTCCAATGCAACAATCTATATCTGAGAGTCAAAGCGGTGACGTAAGCGGTGATACAAAAATCAAAGGATTATAAATAATTAAATTTTAGGGAAATTAATTATTTATATATATATATACATGAGTTTAAGTTACCATTCAAATGGAGTAACCATTATTGCATCAAGTGATACAGTTGTAGGTAATACATATACTTTAGACGGCAATACCTATACAGTACATGATAATACTTCTTTAGCAAATAAATCAAAATCAGATACTGATTGGAATTTAGTAGTTACAACGAAAGTGACAGATATGTCTAACCTTTTTAAATATAAGGAATCATTTAATGATGATATTTCTAAATGGGACACGAGCCAGGTCACGACTATGACTGAGATGTTCAGGAGTGCATCCTTATTCAATCAAGACATTGGGAGTTGGAACACGAGCAAGGTGACAAATATGGCTTACATGTTCTTTAATGCATCATTATTCAATCAACCTATCGGGAGTTGGGACACGAGTAAGGTGACAAATATGGATGGTATATTCAGGAGTGCATCAGAGTTCAATAAACCTATTGGGAGTTGGGACACGAGCAAGGTGCAACTTATGTCGCAAACGTTCATGAGTGCATCCTTATTCAATCAAGACATTGGGAGTTGGAACACGAGCAAGGTGACAAATATGGATGGTATGTTCATGAGTGCATCCTTATTCAATCAAGACATTGGGAGTTGGAACACGAGCAAGGTGACAAATATGGCTGAGATGTTCTATAATGCATATAAATTTAATAAACCTATCGGGAACTGGGACACGAGTCAGGTGACAACTATGCAGTGCATGGTTTGTGATGCATCCTCATTCAATCAAGATATCGGGACAAAGGAAGTAACTGTAAATGGAGTTACTTATACTGCATGGAACACGAGCAATGTGACAACTATGAGGTCCATGTTCTATGGTGCATCAGCATTCAACAATGGTGATAATGGATCCATCGGGAACTGGAACACCACAAAGGTGGAGAGTATGCGGACCATGTTTTATAATGCATCAGCATTTAATCAAGATATAGGGAGTTGGGACACGAGTAAGGTGACTAATATGTGTTGCATGTTCTATCAGGTATCATTATTCAATCAAGATATCGGGAGTTGGGACACGAGCAATGTGACAGATATGGAGATGATGTTCTATGGTGCATCATTATTCAATCAAGATATCGGGAGTTGGGACACGAGTAAGGTGACAAATATGAGTTTTATGTTCAGGGGTGCATCCTCATTCAATCAAGATATCGGGAATTGGGACACGAGTCAGGTGACAGGTATGAAGGTCATGTTCTATGGTGCATCAGCATTCAATCAAGATATAAATACGAAAGAAGTAACAGTAAATGGAAGTACATACACAGCATGGGATGTGTCCAATATTGAAGATATGCTATGGATGTTTGGACGTGCTACTAGTTTTAATAAACCTATCGGGAACTGGGACACCAGTAACGTGACTAAAATGATGGACATGTTCAAAAACGCATATAGTTTTAATCAAGATATTAGTAATTGGAATGTTTCCAAAGTAGAAGATATGAGAGAAATGTTTTCAGGTTCTGTCACATTTGAGAATAATTTTGGAGGTGCTACTAGAGTTTATGATACTCCAGAACAAGGTAAAACAACATATAAACTACCAACAGATGCAGACTCAGGGGCTGGTTTTGGTGTAACAACAGGAGACTTAAATCTTCCCTTAAAATTTACAAATGACGGAACCATCAGTTTCAATGCATATACAAGTTCAAATGTAAATATTAAATTTCGTTTGGAAAAAAATGCTGATCCTGATACAGAACCATCCCATGACACAGCTGAAATAACTATTACTCCAAGTCAAACAAATTACTCAATTACTATCCCATCCCAAGGTGCAAATGAATTCAATAATGTAATATTATATGTAGTAACGCAAGATGTTCCTGTAACAATTAATGGTTTAAGTATTAATAATGATAGACCTAGCAATGAAATGTCATTCAATCAACCAATACGTGATAGTTGGATTTTAAAGAAGAATGCTGTAAGTTTATATTATATGTTTGATAATTCAACAGCAATGCATGCAACATATGGAAGTACTACAGGATTTGGAGATACACCTACTGATAGTTTTTTTATACTACCAATAATTTGTTTTCCAGCAAATACTCCAGTCACAACCGATCAAGGATTCGTACCCATTCAAGAATTAGAGAATGGTAGTTATACAATAAATGGAAACAAAGTGTTAGGTGTGGTAAGTTCCAAATCACAATCATCCATAGATATGGTATTGTTTAAAAAGAATGCGTTAGGTAATAATATACCATCGCAAGATACTTTAATGACTCGTAATCATAAAGTATATTATAATAATATACCCAAAGAAGCAATATCTTTTACAACCACCGCGTTTAAAGTGAATAAATCCCAATTAAAATGTCTTCCACAAAATCCAAAACCCAAAGTAATACAATACACAGAAGAAGTGTATAATGTAATGTTGGATGCGGGTCATAAAATGAAAGTAAATAACATGATAGTGGAAACATTAGATCCAAGTAATAAATTGTATAACATAAAGAGATGTTGAAAATAAATAATTAATTTTTTGTGATATTAATTATATATATATATATATAATGCCTTCTTATTCAGCAACTGAATTTGCTAGTGGATTAAATGGTCCACGAGGTTTAGCATTTGATAACAGCGGCAATTTATATGTTTCAAATTTTTTTTCTAATGGTACTATATTTAAAATAACACCAGATGGTACTGTATCTACATTTGCTAGTGGATTAAATACTCCACGAGGTTTAGCGTTTGATAACAGCGGCAATTTATATGTTGCGAATTGGTCTAATAGTACTATATCTAAAATAACACCAGAAGGTAGTGTATCTCTTTTTGTAAGTAGTGGATTAAATGGTCCAGTAGGTTTAGCGTTTGATAACAGCGGCAATTTATATGTTACAAATATCGGTGATGGTACTATATCTAAAATAACACCAGAACGTACTGTATCTACTTTTGCTAGTGAATTAAATGGTCCATGGGGTTTAGCATTTGATAACAACGGCAATTTATATGTTGCGAATTGGTCTAATGGTACTATATCTAAAATAACACCAGATGGTAGTACTGTATCTACTTTTGCTACTATAACCAGCCCACAATTTTTAGCGTTTGATAATATTGGAAACTTATATACTGGTACCGAAAATAATAAATTGTTTGTAATATCATCAAGTGGTGTTACACAAGAATTAACTATTGCTGATTCTGCATTATATGATGTAGAAGGTATAGCATTTGATAACAATGGCAATTTATATGCTGCTAATATTGCTGATAATAATATTATCAAAATAGCATTGGGTGTGTCAAGTGAAATAATTTGTTTTCCAGCAAATACTCCAGTCACAACCGATCAAGGATTCGTACCCATTCAAGAATTAGAGAATGGTAGTTATACAATAAATGGAAACAAAGTGTTAGGTGTGGTAAGTTCCAAATCA
>Ga0206130_10001047_pt1 | contig 42216 bp, 39 predicted proteins | sample Helgoland_Spring_9_FD_148637 | JGI IMG/M metagenome (GOLD analysis project Ga0206130, IMG submission 148637) | Pelagic subsurface seawater microbial communities from Kabeltonne, Helgoland, North Sea - Helgoland_Spring_Bloom_20160512_1 | ecosystem: Environmental > Aquatic > Marine > Epipelagic ...
AGAAGTTAGCTGCAGCTTGTCCTCCGGAGTGTGCTCCGGAGTGTCCGCTGGAGTGTCCGCTGGAGTGTCCGCTGGAGTGTCCGCTACAGTGTCCTCCGGAGTATCTAGCTTTTCTCCCTTCTTGTTTTTGTCGACTAGATGTGGAGCGTGCTCTGTTTCTTTTCGCCATAGAATAAATTACCTAATTCGTTAACCATGAAGTTTCCACTGTGTTTTTGCATTTGGTTTCCCTCCTTAAGAAATAGGTACATGACTTAACCTGATAAAATCATAATTAAAAACAATCAAAGTACAACGCTTATTTCGTCTATGAGGGTCAGGTTTGAACCCACTTAGCGACAGGGTACCGCTCCTTGAGATGGCGTTCGCGTCAGCAATCATCGTTTTAATCGCCGCCAACAGCATCGGTAATAATCGTACAGCTGCGCGTTGCTTAAAAGACCAGGAAAACTCCACAATACGAACCGGTAACAAACCTGCGAACACGATATAATCGCCTGAACTAAACTCTGGCTGAATCACTATGAGCGAATTCATTCAACAACGCCTTGAACTGGTGCGCCAGGAAATGGCGAAATCAAACCTAGACGCATTCATTATCCCCCGCGCGGATGAATACCTGGGGGAATACGTACCGCCACAAAACGAACGACTTCAATGGCTCAGTGGTTTTTCCGGATCTGCTGGCGTGGCCGTTGTGTTGAAAACGCGAGCAGCGATGTTTGTGGATGGCCGCTATACGATACAGGTCAGGCAACAGGTTCCTGAGACCTCATTTGAGTTCCATCATCTTATTGAGGAACCACCCACTCACTGGCTGCTGGAAACGCTGGGAGATGACGCCAGGATCGGAATCGATTCCCGCATGCATACGCTGTCCTGGTACCAGGTCACTAAAAAGGCATTCGCCACGAAAAACATCGAGTTGATTGAACTAGATGATAATCCGATCGATTTGCACTGGGAAGATCGTCCGATTCCGGATCACAAATTAGCGATGTTGCTCGGTGAAGAGTACACAGGCGTCAACAGCGAAAAGAAAAGACAGATGATCAGTGCCGAGATACAAAAATCTGGTGCCGATATTGCTTTGATTTCGCAACTCGACTCAATCGCCTGGCTGCTCAATATAAGGGGGGGCGATGTACCAAGACTGCCAGTGCTGCTTGCATTCGCGACACTGGACAGCAAAGGCGACATGATCATTTACACAGACCCCAGCAAGTTACCTGACGCTTTCGCCGCTCATGTTGGAAAAGGTGTCACCGTTCAAAAGGAAGACCAACTGGAGCAAACCCTCCGTCATCTGGGTAGTCAGGGAAAACGGGTGATGGCGGACCCTGCTATGGCAAACGCCTGGTGCCAACTTAGATGCCAGAATGCCGGCGCAAGATTGATCGCCGCCACCGATCCCGTACTCATACCCAAGGCTCAGAAGAACGAAATAGAACTTGCTGGAATTCGTAACTGCCATATACGCGACGGTTCCGCCGTCAGCCGCTATCTTGCATGGATTGACCGGGAGGTCACCGCTGGAAAGCTTTACAACGAGGCTGAACTTGCGGACAAACTCGAATCATTCAGGCGAGAACTCACCGACATTCACGACCTTTCCTTCGACACAATCTCAGCTGCCGGTAAAAATGGCGCACTCTGCCATTACAATCATATGAATGGCACACCGGCCATGCTGGAAATGGACAACCTCTATCTGGTCGACTCTGGTGGACAGTATTCAGACGGCACCACCGATATCACTCGTACGGTGATCATTGGGGAACCGTCGGACGAACACCGGAAGATGTATACGCTTGTGCTGAAAGGTCACATCGCCCTTGCTCGCGCAGTCTTTCCAAAGGGAACATCGGGGGTTCAGCTTGATGTCCTTGCCCGGCAGTTTCTTTGGCAGGAACGCTTGGACTACGACCACGGCACCGGGCACGGTGTTGGCGCGTTTCTAAGCGTCCATGAAGGCCCCCAAAGGATCACTAAATCGGGCCCACAACAAGCACTGTTACCCGGCATGGTCGTCTCAAACGAACCTGGTTACTACCAGGAAGACTGCTTTGGGATCAGGTGCGAAAACCTGGTCATTGTCATCGCACGGGACGACGACTGGCTTGCATTTGAAACAATCACGTTCGCACCTTTCGATACCAGGCTGGTTGATACTTCTATCATGAACCGGGCAGAAATCGACTGGCTAAACGGTTATCACGAAGAAGTTCACACCAAGCTGGCACCGATACTTGAAGGCGAAGACCTTCAATGGTTAAAGAGGTCAACGCAGCGGGTTGCCTAAAATGTCCGGCAAACTACCGAATCATGCCAAAAAACCAGACACAACACTGTGCAATGCATCCCTGTGATCCTCCAGCAGCAGAGAGTGCGTTCCGCTGCCAATCACGGTCATCCTTTTTTCCCGGGCATTGCCAAGCTGCTGAAAAACCTTGGTTGCCTGTTCCGGCGTCGTCTCTCTGTCTAATTCACCGACCACAACCTGCGTTGGCGCTTGTATCGCCATCGGTTGATACCAGGGCTCCCCTGTCAGTGAGTAACGCATGAAATCCTTAAGCACCCCTGTCGGCGCGCGCAGCAACCCGGACTTATTACCCATCGGATCGGCAAATACGGCGTCTGAACACCACCTGGTTACTCGTGCAGGAGGTACTAGCGCATTAATTTCATCCTCGGATAAACCTATCGCCCAGCGCTTCGCCATCGTCGCCGCGTCCACCGTTCGATACGCCCCAACATCTGCACTAATTGTTCGGGGCGTTGCGCCCTTCTCGACCCAGAGCGGACCACTCAACACCAGACGGCTTACTTTGCTACCAAAAAGCCCAGCGTAACGCCCACATATAGCACTTCCCCAACTGTAGCCGATCAGACTAAGCTGATTAATACCTCTGTTTTTAAGAATAAAATCCACCGCTCGGTCTACCTCTGCAAGGGCATGAGCAGTATCGACAATGGGGTCATTCAGGTCAGGCGAGACCAACATTTCCTGGGGACGATCCGACTCGCCATACCCCAAAAGATCCAGGCACCAGACATCGAACCCCTGCGCCGCCATTTTGTCCATCCACGACGCCCCTTCAATCTCGTAGTCGAAAGTTGACGTAGCGCCGTAGGTGGCGCCGTGAATGAATAATACGTTATTGTCTGGCAACCGATGTTGCGCATCATTCAACTGCTTGTTTCGGAGCAATAGGCTATAACCATCGGTCTCGCTGGCGATGCGGTAGTCACACTTGATAATCATCTTTTTCTCCCTCTCCGACTAACGTATCATGCTATTTGCTAAATATACCAACACTCCATAAAGGTAGACACATGAAAGATGTCGCAGGAAAAGTTGCTTTCATTACAGGTGGTGCCAGCGGTCTTGGTTTAGCCATGGCACGTTCATTCACCGGCGCCGGCATGAAAGTGGCGATTGCCGACATCCAAGATGATGCGTTGGCCGCGGCTAGAGAAGAGTTTTCCGAGTCTAATGCAGATGTCATTACCATAAAGGTTGATGTAACGGACCGCGATGCGCTTGAAGAGGCTGCCAAAGAAACCGAGTCGACATTCGACAAGGTGCATGTGGTCTGCAACAACGCCGGCGTCGCCGTGAGTGGGAACATTAAGGATCATACTTACAAGGACTGGGATTGGGTCATGGGGGTTAACCTTGACGGCGTAATCAATGGTATGCAGGTATTTTCGAATCGCTTGATTTCACACGGCGAGGGTGGCCACTTTGTCAACACTGCTTCGATGGCCGGGCTTATTGGCATGCAGGGCATGAGTATCTATAACACCTCGAAATTTGCCGTCGTGGGAATGTCAGAAGCCATGGCCGGAGATCTTTCACACTTCGGCGTGGGCGTTTCAGTATTGTGCCCGGGGTTTGTCGCAACGGGTATTTACACATCAGAACGAAACCGGCCACAACAACTTGGGGGTGCTACTGCTTCAGAATTTGACCTTTCAAAAGATGCATTCAGAACGGAAGAAGAAATCGCCAGCATGCAGCAAAGCCTGGATGGGATGCTGGACCCCTCCTTAATCGGGGATATGGTGCTGCATGCAGTGCAGGAAAATGAATTTTGGATTCTCTCTCATCCGGAATTCAGAGAAGGCACTCAGGATAGAGCCCAAGGCATCAGCGACGCCTTTGATCGATGGTCAGCTTTCCAGGCTGACTACAACAAGTAAATTTTAAAGGTCTTATTAGCATGAGTGTTTCTCCCGAGATCTACCTGGATATGGATGGGGTCTGCGTCGATTTCATCGGTGCAGCGATGACAACCCAGGGCTACGACGCCGATCAAATGTTAAACGGGTGGCGGAACGAGCATCCTGGATCGCTGTATCCAGAACCATTGATGGACAAAACAGCAATGGAGTTCTTCACTCACATCAATATGCAATCGTCCGAGTTCTGGTCTGGCCTTATCGCTTACTCGTGGTTCGAACATCTGTACGAGGAGTTGAGCAGACTCGGCGATGTGGTTTTTCTTACCGCACCAACGAGCGCCCCGGGGTGCGTATCCGGAAAACTAGAGTGGCTTATCGGCCGCTTTGGTAACGACTTTACTGACTTTATCTTTACTCGCCATAAAGACAGGCTCGCACATCCCAATGCTTACCTGATTGATGACATGCCGTTTAACATAGAGCCGTTCGTCGCCAGAAAAGGTGTCGGTGTACTATTTCCGCAAATCTGGAACGAACTTTCCCACATCCAGGACCCGGTTCCTCATGTCATCACCACGCTTGAGGCCGCCATAAGGCGATAGCGACAACTCAACTCTCGGGCACGTTCATGTAGTCCTTGTAGTAAGTCATCAGGCCCTCCCTAACCTTGTACAAACCACAACCCTCTATGTCACCGGCGGGGGTCTTAGCAACCCACTGTGCCCAAGCCGTATCACCGGAGCCCGCTATCTCACGGACCAGAAACTCGGTCTCGCGAGTTTTCATTTCTTCATTCATTTTTGCCATAAAACCAGCAATAGCCTCTTTTCCATTGAATGTACCGAAAAAAGGATCAACCAAAATAGCGTCTTCAGCAAATAGCTCCACAACCGCCGTGTAGTCACCCTCATCCTGAATTCGCCAAAACTGCTCAATCGTCTGTTTAGCTGTTCGTGTCGTCAAAGCTCGCTCCTGTTGTTTACCTTTATTTCTGTCAGCACCTTGCCCTCCCGGAGCGAAGCCACTGCACTCATGTCGCTACTGATACCAACGGTAATCGTGTCATCCCAGAAAACCGGCCGACGAAAATAGATATCCAACGCTACCTCCGCCAAGCCGTCCCCCCATAGTGCGGCCATAAGGAAGTGCACGCCCTGCCCGCCACCGATAATCGGCGCCCTGAACCCTGCCCGGTTTGCTGCGTCCACTTCATAATGAATCGCGTTGCCCTCGCTGCTGTAACTTTTTGTGCCAGCGGGGGTTAGTTTGTGCTTACTGACAACCTTTAGCTCGCTCGGATCTTGGACCACAGGGGGCGGCCGTTCTCCCGCACCCCGGCTTCCGACTTTTGACGGGTCCGGCTTTAATGAAACCCGGGGCACAGAAACGGCCCTTTCGCCGTCGCCGCCCTCAAACCATACATCGGTTGAAATACGCCACCCCCTTGGGACATCCTCAACAGACACAATCCTGCCTTTTGATATCAGCGCCTCACCGAGTAATACTGGTCGATGCTGGATAACCCTGCTAAGCATATTGACGTTCCCTTCAGCTGATATACCGCTCGCGGTTCCAACTCTGATACCAATGCCTATGTAAAACGATGGATCAACATAATGGCCAAACAACGAGGCATCAAGTCCCTGAGAAGCCAGCTTTTCTATCTGGTATTCTTTTGTGACGATCGATTCCTGCTGATTAAGTTCAAACCCGGCAACCGGCTCTATCCACTGACTGGGCATGGCGTGTGTCCCACAAAATTTAGTTACGGAAGGGAAATATAACACCCCTTTTCCATAATGCCTGGAGAATAAGTCACGAGCGCTCCCTAGCTGCCCCCGGAATTGGTATCATCTACGGCTCGATCTTAGCAAAAATATCAGGCCAAAATTTAGATGAACTCCATTGCAGTTGAACGCCTTTTGAAAGGCAAAATCGCCGTCGATGAATATGTAACGGTTGAAGGTTGGGTTCGCAGTAAGCGGGATTCCAAGGCCGGCATCAGCTTTATTGCGGTTCATGACGGCACTAGTTTTGACCCCATACAGGCCGTTATCCCAGACTCTCTGCCCAACTATAGCGATGTGGTACTCCAAATCACCACCGGTTGCTCAGTCAGGGTGACAGGACAACTGGTCGAGTCTGAAGGCAAGGGGCAACAGTTTGAAATCCAGGCGACTGTGATCGAAGTCATTGGATGGGTTGACGATCCTGAGTCCTACCCGATCGCAAAGAAGCGACACACGTTCGAATATCTTCGAACGGTTGCTCACCTGAGACCAAGAACAAACACGTTTGGTGCCATCACGCGCGTCAGAACAACTCTGGCAAATGCCATCCACAACTACTTTTTTGAGCGGGATTTTCACTGGATAAACACGCCTCTAATCACCGCCAGCGATTGTGAAGGAGCAGGCGAACTGTTCAGGGTCAGCACTCTGGATATGATGAACTTACCTATCGCCGACGGGAAAGTGGATTTCAGTAAGGACTTTTTTGGTGCTGAATCTTTTCTGACAGTGTCCGGTCAATTAAACGTAGAGGCCTACTGCTTGGCTATGTCGAAGGTTTATACCTTCGGGCCCACCTTCAGAGCTGAGAATTCTCACACGTCCCGCCATCTGGCAGAATTTTGGATGGTGGAACCGGAAATCGCCTTCGCTGACCTGAGTGACAACGCCGACCTTGCTGAAGACCTGCTAACGACCGTATTGAGCAGGGTACTGGAGGAAAGGGAAGACGACATGGCTTTTTTCCAGCAGCGTATCGACAAAACCGTCATCGAAAGAGTGAGATCCATCATCGACAATAAATTCGAGCGCATGGAATACTCAGAAGCCATAGAAATCCTGAAGAACAGCGGTGAAAAATTCGATTTCCCAGTGGAATGGGGCCTCGACCTGCAGTCAGAACACGAAAGATACCTGACAGAAAAGCATGTCGGCAGACCTGTAATATTGATGAACTACCCTGCAGAAATCAAAGCGTTTTACATGCGCCTGAATGACGATGAGAGAACCGTTGCGGCCATGGATGTGCTGGCGCCTGGCATCGGCGAAATTATTGGTGGCAGCCAACGTGAAGAGAGACTAGATGTGCTGGATGCCCGTATGCAAGACGAAGTCATGATCGAGGAACTCTGGTGGTACCGTGACCTGCGTCGCTATGGCACCGTACCGCATGCAGGTTTTGGACTGGGATTTGAGCGCCTACTGACTTACGTCACCGGCATGGAAAATATTCGGGACACGATCCCCTTCCCAAGAACGCCCGGTTCAGCAGCTTTCTGATTCCCCGCCGACAGGGCGGCGCTTCGGCTAGCATCAAAACGTGGCTGGTTTAGTCAATTTTATTTTAAGGCCCGGAATTAGTAATGGACCGATAACCCATCGTGCATTTGCCCGTTACCGTCATAGACCGGCCTTTTAAAGAGGAGTCTAGGCTTCGTACTCCCGATCGGGTTTTAGGCTCGAGACTTCTTGTCATTGCGCGCGATCATTGTGACCGATTCTAATAGACCGTGATCGGATACTGCAGCATAGTAGACGCATGACACTGCGTTATTTGATATTTCTGACACTTTTGAGCAGTTCCGCGATATCGCTGGCTTCGGCGATGGAATCTACTGGCAAGTTCTCAAAACAGACCGTCAAAGGTTATCTTGACGGTATTCCAATGCACTACATCAATGTGCAAACCCGCAGCCATGAAACACTAGGCATCAGGCTCGACGGTTTAGTTAATGAAGCGATCTGGCAGGAAATCCCCGCATTCGACAATATGCTGGTATCGGTTCCGGGTACCGGCAAGCCCGGACACTACTCAACTGAAAGTCGTTTGTTAGCGACTGAAAAAGGCCTCTATGTCAGTGCCGTGATGTACCAGCCACCAGAAACGATCGTCATGCGGATGACTAATCGTGATGACCATACCGACCGCGATACTTATGGCGTCACACTTGATACCACCGGTCAGGGAGAATTCGCCTACTGGTTTGCCGTTGGTCTGGGCGACACGGTGATGGATGGCAAGGTGCTGCCAGAACGACGATACACCAGTGATTGGGACGGTACCTGGCTTTACAAGGCTGCAAGGTTCGATAAGGGCTGGAGCGTTGAGATTTTTTTCCCCTGGTCGATGATGAACTTACCGGAAGTTGAGGGCCAACGTGAAGTCGGTTTTGCGTTAAGCCGGCAGATTTCCCATAGTAACGAGCGCTACTACTGGCCTGGGCATACCTACTCTTCACGACAATTTGTGACGGCGCTAAATAGTATGCGCGTCGAGGGCATTGAACCACGCCGGCAGGTTTCTGTGATTCCGTATATATCGGCAACACTGGATAATGCGCGAGATGATGACGATATCCGAGCCGGTGTCGATATCACTTGGAAGCCGTCCACAAAAGCGGAGTTGACGGCGAGCCTTATTCCCGATTTTGGTGCTGTTGAAGCAGATAATGTCGTCCTTAATCTGACGGCATTCGAAACCTTTTTCCCAGAGAAGCGTCTTTTCTTTCTCGAAGGAAATGAAATATTCGAAACAACGCCCAGAGCAAATAGTGGTAATGCACTGCGCGAACTAACTAATGAGAATTTTTCGACGACATCAAGGCGTGCCTTTATCACTGATCACCTGCCGACACCCATTTCGCTAATCAACACGCGAAGGATTGGCGGTACGGCAACCCAAGTATCCTTGCCTACCGGCGTCGTGCCTAACCGAGGCGAAGCGGACCTGCCAACAGACCTTCTGGGTGCGGTGAGACTCAATGGCAGAATTGGTCACATCAAATATGGCGTGCTGAGTGCCTTTGAAGATGACGTTGAATGGCAAGGTGAAAATCAATCTGCTGCGCCCGTTGATATCGATGCAAGAGGTCGTGATTTTGCCGCTCTGCGATTTATTTATGAGGATTCAACCAATCAGAACTTTTCGTTGGGCTATCTTGGCACCTTTGTAAACGGTCCAATTTATGATGCCCAGGTTCACGGCCTGGACTGGCACTACCTGACCCAAGGCGGCAAGTGGGCGATGGATTTACAGTTATTGCAGAGCGATGTCGACGAAGTCAGCGGGCAGGGCGCTATCTTTGACCTGTCTTACTCAGTAGATTCAAGGTTTCAACACATCTTGAAATTTGACTACTTTGACGAAGACGTCGATATCAATGATCTGGGATTTCTTCGTCGCAACGACTATTCAGGCTTTCGGTACTCCTTTCGCTATGCTGGAAGAAGCAGCCCCAATGGGATCGTTAGGGCTAATCGTGGCGCTGTGACGGTTCAGCAAAAATACAACATTAGTCAGGGCCAGGTCGTCGACAGCGGGATCTATTGGCGCAACACACTGGAAGTGACCGGGCGTAATACGATTCGAACGGCCCTCGCCTGGCTGCCACGACACTACGAGGATATCGACTCTCGAGGTAACGGTGCTTATCAGACAGAAGATCGTATCTGGTGGGACGTGCTCTGGTCGACCGATGCCAGCAAAATGTTCAACTGGTCATTCGGTGTAGGCGGTATTCAAGAAGACCTTGGTGACTGGACAGGTCAATACTCCATCGGCCTCACGACACGGCCCGTCAACTCTCTCATGATCAAGGCCGATATCAAGTACAAGCGCCGCGATGGTTGGCTTGTTTATCAGGGCAGTAACAATTTTGGTGCCTATAATGGCATTAATTGGCAGCCCGCCATTGAACTGAACTGGTTCATTGTACCCAGACACCAACTGAGATTTTCTATGCAGTGGGCCGGGGTCAGGGCCGACGAGCAGGGGTTCTTCGAGATTTCCAACGCATCGGACAAACTGATACCGTCGCCCCGAACGCGACCCGATTACGACTTTACCGTGAGCCTATTGACCGCGCAACTTCGTTATCGTTGGGAGATTGCGCCGCTCACTGACCTTTATGTGGTCTACAATCTTGGTAACCGCCTGCCTTCTTTACACGAGGATGACTTCTCAAGCTTGTTTGAGGACGCCTTCGACGAACCCCTCGTGGAGTCCTTCATCGTTAAGCTGCGCTATCGATTTGGAAACTAGAAGAGCCTGTTTGATAACATCGCCTTTGCATTCCATAAGATAAGCACCTCCAGCAATCACAGATTCCATATTTCTTGCTTTGAATCGTTTTCGCGATCGAAATAGAAAAATGTGGGTGCTACCACTGCTGTTTTGGTTGCGCTTATCATTCTTTGAGTCAGGCGCTATTAATAAACGCCGCGCTCATGAGATTGGCTTGCTAGCTAGCGCCTAAGAACGCGGCTCTCCCCGTCCCAATCGATCCCAACCACTTTGATGAAACTCGGAACCCTTAACGGATAACGCCTTTTCTACTTTGCGAACGCCATAAGGAAACCAAAGGCTGACGCTTTCGGCCTGCAACATTTTCTTAAGCTGCTCTTTACTCAAGGAAGGCTCTTCTACTTTTAACAGGAATACCGCCTCTTGAATGCACTTAGACGTATGCAGCGCCGTCCACTTAAGTTTTTTATATTCCAGTCCATTCCCCTTGTGGATTACCGCCTCTTGTTGCTGCACCTCTTCAAACGCTTTTTTGGTGGCACGCATTTCCTTTATGGATTTTTTGAATTGCTCATAACAAGCGAAGTTCTCTAGTGTCTTCATGCCACTTTTCCCCAGGACAGCTCTGCCCTCGCGTGATCCGGCAGAAATTTCGCGCGGCTTTTTACGAACGGATTAACACCTGAGCCTTGCATAGCGCTTACCGTTCCAATACCAATTACACCGCAGGATAAGTCGGCTACGATCGCGAGACGTCGTAAACCAAGGTCGGCGCAGGCGCTTGCCTTCCCGATATCGGATTCGCCGGAGTGCCAATCAGCCCTTCGGATTCCTGCTCGACCTGTGCTTCCTGATGTTGTCTTAATATCCTTCTCCATGGGGTACATAAACTCCCGTTTATCGGGTTCATGTCTGCCTCTTTCTTGTTTTACCTGACTGCGCGGATAATTATAAAGAGCATGGCAGCGAACGAAAACGAATATTAGAGGCCTCTGTATCTCTTTAACGACGATACGGACGTCAACCGCCCATCATCGTCTTCCAGGTTTCCAGGTCATTGATCCGCATATAAGTATTATTCTGTTTTGTATCACCCATCGTGGCATGCGGGACCGCCGAGTAGTTATGGCCCGGCAGCAGAATCGTATCATCGGGTAATGAAGCCAACTTCTGAATACTGTGATACATATCCTCAGAGTTTGACCCTGGCAAGTCTACCCGTCCACATCCGTCTATAAAAAGCGTGTCGCCCGACACCAGCGTCTGTTTGACCCTGAAACATTGAGAACCTGGTGTGTGTCCCGGCGTATGCAAGAACTCGACCTGCACATCACCAACATCCAGTTTATCGCCCGAGTCGACTCTAACGATGTCAGTTTCAGTAATACCTGTTACTTTTTTGACACCGTCTGCTTCCAGCTTATGGGCATAGACTTTTACCGGATTCAGCGCTAACAACTCAGCTACCCCGTCGACCGTATTCTGCCCAAAACTTCCACCACAGTGATCCGGGTGGTAATGGGTCACCAACGCACCAGTGAGTTTATAGTCACGTTCGTTGATCAGGTCCAACAAGCCTTGAATATCCCAGGCTGGGTCGATCACAACGACTTCACGGGTCGCTCTGGAACCAATCACGTAAGCAAAATTCTCCATTGGGCCTACCTGGATTTGTTCGAGTATGAGTTCATCTTGCACTGACATATTACCTCCTTTTTCGACGCGTTTTTACGCGCTTATTTTTCTGAGTTCACTGATGCGAGCTTATTTCACCCTTCGTGCTCAGCCACCGCCCGACACGGCGCAAAAGATCGGCGATGAATCGGTGACAGACCGTGCTGCTTTAGCGATTCAAGGTGCGCCCTGGTTGGGTAGCCTTTATGCTGAGCAAGCCCATACTCTGGGTAGAGCAGATCAAGGCGCTTCATTTCAGTGTCTCGAGCAACCTTGGCGATAATCGAAGCAGCTTTAATGGCATCACTTTTTGAATCGCCTTTAATCAGCCATTCTGCCTCACAGGGCAACTCCGGTACACGGTTACCATCGACAATCACGAAATCTACAGCAACCTTGAGCCCGGAAACAGCGCGTACCATCGCCAACATACTCGCTTGTAGTATATTAATCTCGTCTATCTCGCTGACGTCGGCACTCGCCACAAAAAACGCCAGCGCCTTCTCCCGGATGACCAGGTCAAGCTCATTACGACGCTTCTCCGATAGCAGCTTGGAATCTCTTAGACCATCAAGGCGAACAAACGGATCAAGCACCACAGCTGCTGCGTAGACAGCGCCTGCTAATGGTCCACGCCCCACTTCATCGACACCTGCGAAATACTCCCTTCTATACATTCAATGTTCGCACAAACCAAGAACCGCTTTCGCGGCTTCTGCCCCAGGCGCTACACTCTTCTTCAGTAGCTGATGAATTTCATCAAACGTCGTTATCACATCGCTTGCTTCTTTTTCATCCAACAATCTCCTGACCTCACTAGCCATCACGGATGGAACGGCTGCATCTTGTATGAATTCGGGCACAATACTTCTGCCCGCCAAAATATTGGGCAGCGCAAACCATTGTGTCGTGACAAGTCTGGATACGATAGCGTAAGTTATTTTACCAACCCGATAAGACATCACCATCGGTTTCCGTAGAAGCATAGCCTCAAGGGTCGCCGTTCCAGAGTTAACCAGCACGACATTAGAGACTGTCATGGCCTGCCTTGATTGACCTTCCAGAAGTGTCACTTTGCCGTTGAGTTCCGGGAATTCTGCGAGCATTAGCTCAAGCTGGTCATAGCGTTTTCGGTTCGCCGCTGGTATTACGAAACGAGTGACTGAGTCTCCGAGCAGCAACGCTGTTGCCAAAAAATCCCGACCTGAAAGGTCGACTTCCCGGGCGCGGCTTCCGGGTAATATCGCGACAACAACTTCATCCTGTTCAATCCCTAGCCGCGCTCTTACCAGCGGCTGGTTGATCTTACCTTCGTCAGGCGAAATTTCGTCCGCTTTAGGATGACCAACAAATACCACGGGAATATTGTTAGCTTCGTAAACAGCCGTTTCAAACGGGTAAAGGGTCATCATCAGATCGACACTACGCGCTATTTTCTTGATTCTACGTTGACGCCAGGCCCAGACGGTTGGCGACACATAGTGGACTGTTTTGATACCACGTTTGTGCAACATTCCAGCTAGCAGAAGGTTAAAAAAATTCGAATCAATGCCGACGAAACAATCTGCGTCACTCGCAACGATTCGGTCGCGTAAGTGAAACAGTAGTCGAATAAGGCTAGGCAAACGGAGTAGCGGGTCGATGAAACCATTAACAGACAGGGTTTCAATATCAATTTCTGAAGAGAATCCCTCCTTGATCATTGCAGGACCACCGACCCCAACGAAGGTCACTTCGGGTGAGGCCTTGGTAATTTCCTTTACAAGCGCAGCACCTAGATTGTCGCCTGAGGTTTCCCCGGCGACCATTGCAATCGTCAAGGAATGCCCCGGCATCGAGGTCATGCTCAGCCCACCTGTTGTTCAGCGCAGGTTAGTAAAGACGAGCATACAAGCTGATCATCGACATAAGCTTTTCCTGATGCTTTCATCCAGTGTTTACGAAGATTAAGGATTTCAACTTCAAGCCTGATCTGATCTCCCGGAACAACAGATCGCTTAAATTTAGTCTTGTCGGTTCCAGCAAGGTAGTAAATGTAACCGTCATCCAGTGTTCGATTTCGACTCTTGAACGCGAGGATACCGGATGCTTGTGCAAGTGCCTCTACAATCATGACCCCTGGGAATACCGGTGCGTTTGGGAAATGGCCAGTGAACTGAGGTTCATTGATCGTCACGTTCTTGATGCAGACTATTTTTTTGTTTTCCTCGAACTCAATAACGCGGTCTACCAACAAAAAGGGGTATCGATGAGGTAGGTATTTCTGTATTTCCGTGACGTCCATGGTGTTTCTCTTATGATGGATACTACTTACCCGATTCTAGGCGTTTTATACGCTTGAGAATGTTATCCAGCTTTCTAAAACCGACAACACTTCGCTTCCATTCATTGCCTCGCATCAAACCAGTTCCCGATGAGTAGCGTCCCTGCTTAAGGATAGACTGACTGACCAGTGTCATCGCAGTAATCTCGACGCGATCGACAATTTGTATGTTATCAACGATTCCAACAGCGCCACCAATTAGACAATAGCTGCCTATCCGAGTGCTGCCTGCTATGGCTGTACACCCAGATATAACGGTGTGGTGATCAATTGAAGTACCGTGACCCACCTGTACCTGATTATCCAGCTTACACCCGTTGCCGATTGTGGTGTGGTTCAATGCTCCACGATCAATCGTGGTACCAGCCCCTATTTCGACGTTATCACCAATGATCACCGAGAACACCTGTGGAATCTTAAGGTAGTTTCCCGTGTCAGCGTCGAACTCAAAACCGAACCCATCAGCCCCAAGGACTGCATTCGCATGAATGATGCAGAGCTCCCCGACCTGAACATCATGATATACGACGACGTTAGGCTTAATACGAGAGTCTTTCCCAATCTTTGCGCTTTCACCAATGTAGCAGCCTGCACCAATGTGAGTGCCGTCTTCTATCCTCGCACGTGATTTGATCACTGCCCCGGCACCGATGACGACACGCTGACCTATAAAAGCGGTATCACTGATGACGGCACTGGGGGCGATACCGGGCATAACGAGTGGCGCGGGGTCAAATAATGCCGCAATACGAGCCCAAGCCATCCTGGGGTTTGCCGCTAGCAATCTTGGCTTGTGAGTCCGCCCTGCATCTTCGGGCCGCAGGACAACTGCACCCGCCTGACTACCTGCAAGCAGGTCACAGTACTTTGGACTAAAAAGGAAGGAAAGCTGGTGCCTTGATGCTCCTTCAAGCCCCGCAATACCTGTTATCTCAACATCGGTATTGCCAAGGCTTTCAAGCTGAAACTGATCTGCTATATCACTCAGTTTCACCGTGTAACGACTGTTACTTTTCCAGGGCGTTCATTTTTTCGGTAATTTTAGCCGTCACATCGTAAAGCTCATGACGGTAATGAACACTCTGACGCGGCAACACCAAATCATACTTATCGCTAAGTACCAGCGCTTCAATCGCTTCCTGATATCGCGGTGTAAGAGACTGGATCAATCGATCAGATTGCTCCAACTTGACTCTCTGCAGTTCTTGGAGCAACTGCGCCATCTGGTTTCGTTTAACCGAGATTTCCTGAAGAAGGTTCTGGAATTCCTGGTCGCTCATAAGCTCTGTGTCTTTTTTGAGCTTTTCCAGCAGCGTCGTGATTTCCTTTTGCATTTCTTTCAACATTTCATCTTGCTCTGAATACTGAGCGTTGATCTGCTGAACACCCTGTTTTCCGATCTCTGACTGCAGAATCGCCCGTTGAGGGTCAGCAACGCCGATTTTAGATTCGGCTATGGCAGATGAAGAGGCCATCGCGATGAAAGATGCGGCCAGAATAGCCAAAATGCTTTTATTTACTCGCACAATTTTCTCCTCGGGGGGAATTCATTAACTTAGTTGGTATACGTCGGAACGCACCGGAAACGGATATTCACACATTCACCCATTCGATTCAATGCCTTTTATCCCGTAACCACTCTATTCACAAAGGGCATGCACGACGGCTGCCATTAAGTGTTCAGGCACTAGGTGTATTAAGGCAATCTATACCATGGCCTTTGGTTTTCTAAAAAGTTTTACCCAGTTCAAACTGGAATGACTCCGACTCGTCACCCTCCTTGTCATTGACCGGAAATGCCAGCGCAAAGCTAATGGGGGCAAAGCCCGTAATCCACGTGACAGCGATGCCTGCGCTATACCGAAGTTCTCCATTATCCAAGCCCAAGCAGTAAACGCTCACGTCCGGGCAGTTTGTATTGAAAACGTTACCCGCATCGAAAAATAGCACTGACTTCAACTGGCTCTGATCTTCTATAAACGGCAATGGAAACAACACTTCAGCGCTCAATTCGACCAATACATTACCACCAATCGGGTCAGGGTCATTAAACCGATCCTGTGGCGACGGTGTCGATCTTGGCCCAAGGGAGTTGCTCTCGTAGCCCCGCACAGATCCCATACCTCCGGCGAAAAAGTGCTTATAAAACGGGAAGTTTTCGGTGCCGCCATAGGCTTCGCCATAACCCAGGTTAGCTCTTAGTCGCAACACAAACGGATTGAATAATGGATAGAAAACCTGACCAGTGTAATTCAACCTGTAGTATTCAAGCTCGCTCCCCGGGACCGTCATTTCAAATGACATCGACTGCGATCGACCGCCAGTAGGCAACAATCCGCGATTGAGCGCCGACATACTATAAGTCGCTGTCAACGAAACCAGGTCAAACTCATTACCTTCCTCATCCAGAAATTCTGATATTTCCTGCGCAGGGATAACGCCTTCCTTGATCTCCGTTCGTTCAATACCAACCGTAAGGCCGATACGCGATATTTCCGAGATGGGGTAACCAAAGCTGACATTTAAACCATAGGAATCTGTAGAAAAGCTCGCGATGTTCCGTTCTTCATAATCACTCTTCCGGAAAAACGCTGAATAGCCTCGGCTAACACCATCAACCGTGTAGTAAGGGTCAAAGAAAGATACATTAAGCGACTGTTGGTAGTCACTTCGATTGATGCCAATATTGATACTGTTACCTGTGCCAAATACATTCGATTCCTGGTAGCCCAAACCAAGAATCAATCCCATACGTTGCGCATAGCCTACGGTCGCCGAAATTGAACCGGAGGGTTGTTCCTCGACCGTATAGTTCACGTCAATCTGGTCATCTGTACCCGGCACTGTGGGTGTTTCAACGTTCACTTCCTTGAAAAAGCCAAGCCGCTGGAGACGTATTTTTGAGCCTTCAATCATCGCAGTGGACGCCCAACCGCCTTCCATCTGGCGCATCTCACGCCTTAGAACGTGGTCCTGAGTCACCGTGTTGCCCTGAAAACTTAACCTTCGAACATAGGCTCTTTTCCCAGCATCGATGAAATACTTGACCGTGACCGTTTCGCCATCGTCATTAGCGGAGGGTTCACCCGTTGCACTCGCAAAGGTATACCCGGCGTTACCGAGTGCCGATTCAATCCTCTCTTCACTCAAAGTCATATACTGCCTTGAGAAGGTTTGCCCTTCGCGAGTAAGCAGCAGCGCGCGGATATTCTCTTCCGGAATATCCCGAAGCTCCCCTGCCACCTCTACCGCCGAAATTTTGAACTGGTCACCCTCAATGACATTAATCGTGATATAGACATCTTCCATATTCGGCGCGATCGAAACCTGCGTCGAGTCGACCCTAAAGGTCAGGTAACCACGGTCAAGATAATGAGATTCCAATACCTCGATATCACTTTGTAGCTTCTCACGGGAGTACTGGTCGTCTTTTGTATAAAATGACAACCAACCGGGAAGTTTCAGTTCAAGCAGTTCTATTAGGGACTCATCATCGAAGACCGTATTGCCAACGATGTTAATGTGGCGAATACCTGAAACATTCCCTTCATAAACATCGACTTTAATGGCAACCCGGTTCCGAGGGAGATTCTCGATAGTGGTCTCAATATTTGCATCATATCGACCCTGAGACACATATTGCCTTTCAAGGTCCGAGGCAATTTGATCTAGCGTGACTTTCTTGAAAATTTGACCTTCCGATAATCCCGAACCCTCAAGGCCTTCAACCAAAGCTTCAGTCTTGATTGCCTTGTTACCTTCAAACTCAATGGAATCAATGGTCGGTCGTTCCTTAACGACAATAACAAGCACATTGCCATCACGGCCTATCTGAACGTCATCAAAGGTTTCGGTCTGGAACAGGGAACGTGCGATCGTCCTGATCTCTTCAGCGCCTACATTGTCACCCACACTATAGGGCACTGCACCAAACACTGTCCCTGCAGAGACTCTCTGCAGGCCTTCAACACGTATATCCGATACGACGAAACCAAAGGACAAAGTGCAATAAAACAACGTGACTAAAGGGATAAGTGAACGGGCATACTTTCCCAGGGAATCTTTGAGCTTAACCACAAATATGTCTCTACAGTCGTGTGAGGTCGTTATAAAAAGCCAGCACCATGATACCCATGATCAGGAACGTTCCCATCTGGAGTCCCCACATCTGAACTCTTTCCGGAACCGGTCGCCCGGCTATCAATTCAACAAAATAATAAAGCAAGTGGCCACCATCAAGTACCGGTATCGGCAGAAGGTTAATCACACCTAACGAAATACTGAGCAACGCAATAAACCCCACAAAGCTCTCGAACCCGTTTTCAGCCGTCGCACTGGCTACCTGCGCAATCGTAATCGGGCCACTCAGGTTTTTCGGCGAAATAGCGCCGACAATCATCTTCTTAATCGACGCGAGGGTAAATAGTGTTACCTCCCAGGTTTTCGCCGCCGCTGGCATCCAGGCCGAGTAAACGGGATATCGCGTTTCACGCAGCATCTCTGGCGTAAAGTTCACTGGCTCAGGCGACGCACCAATAAACCCAAGGATATTCCCTTCGCGTTCAACGCCTTTCGGTGTCAGCGCGATGTTCATCGTTTTACTATCTCGCAGCACAACAACCTTTAACGTTTGTTCAGGGCTTGCCTGAATCACGTCAACCAGCTGTGGCCAACCCGTCAACGACACACCATCGACGCTAAGAAACTCATCACCAACTTCAATCCCACCCGCGGTTGCTCGACCGTCGTCATTGAGGCCGCCTATCACGGCAGGAAAGTCAGGCAATTGCATCACAAGCCCAAGATCACGCGCTGGAACCGGAGAGTCACTGTTCGACAACCATTGCGTTATGGGGACACTATAATTCGACTGCGCGTTGTACGACCCAGGCTCAATAACAGTGACCACAATCTCGCCCGTTTCCCCAAGACGATCAAACAGACCCAAATTGACCTCGCTCCAGGTTTTTGTTGTCTTCCCGTCAACTGCGACAATCTCGTGCCCTTGCTGCAGGCCCGCCCTCGCGGCGGCACTTTCTGGCTCAAGCTCACCTAATACTGGTATGACACCGGTCACCCCGGACGCAAATAGCATCCAGTAAGCGGCAATCGCTAGTAAAAAATTCGCAATAGGTCCTGCCGAAACAATCGCGATGCGTTGCCATACGGTTTTACGGTTAAAAGTCAGGTGTAACTGATCATCCGGGACATAGCCTTCCCTTTCATCCAGCATTTTAACGTAGCCACCGAGGGGAATGGCGGCCAGGGTAAACTCAGTAGGTGCCAAGGGCTCGTTGCTGCGGGTAAGTACCGGGACAAGATTACCTTCTTTGTCATAGACGGGCTGTGTTTCGTAAACGGGTTGACGACCCTTTTTTACAAAAATCGATTTACCAAAACCAACGCTAAATCGAATGACATGAACGTTACAGCGGCGGGCAACCCAATAATGGCCAAACTCATGAATAGTCACCAAAATCGAGATGGTAACGAGCAGAGCAAGAACTGTTTGTAGAAAATCGATCATCGTTATAAAACCCGCTCTAGCACGAGCATCCTTTTATCCAGTGTTGCTTCGCAACCTATTGTATTGCGTCCGAGGTGCCCTGTCTGTCTCATGGGTTGTCTGTCTCATGGGTTGGCTGCCCACACTGCCATGCCAAGGTAAAGTGCAAACACTGGACTCGCGGACAGCAGACTGTCAATCCTATCAAGAAACCCACCGTGTCCTGGCAACAAATTGCTAGAATCCTTGATATCCCGATGCCGCTTGAACATGCTGATGGTCAGGTCACCCAACACAGAAACCACCGCAATAAACATGCAGGCAGCAAGGAAAATAACCCCATCCGCGGTTCCAAACTGAGGCCGACCAAGATACAGCGACATCAACACCGCGATAACAAATGACGTTACGACCCCTCCATAAAAGCCTGCCCATGATTTACCAGGGCTAACCCGGGGCGCCAATTTTCTTTTCCCAAAGGCTCGGCCACTGAAATAGGCACCAATGTCTGCCCCCCATATCAGGAAAAATAACAAACAGATCAGGTAGCTGCTTTCCACATGGCGCTTAAGTTCAATTAACGCTACGAACCCAGGTACCAAGGTAACAACGCCAATCACCATTATGACTGCTGAACTACCCCATAGTTCATTCAGCTTCGGGTAATTAACGACCAGCACAAAAGCTATCAGCCACCAGAGACTGCTGAGCAGCAACACCGGCGTAACGGGGGCAAAGTATGCGCCCGACATCGCGACAGCAACCATCAACGCATAGAAATATCGGTTCAGGTTGGACAAATTGGCAAAGTTGGCCCATTCCCACGCAGCCAGCGCCAGGACGGCGCCCACAAATAGGGAGAATTCAAAATGGGGTAGCAGGAACACGCACGCCAGCACAATTGGCGCGAGAATAATGGCTGTAATGATACGCTGGCGTAGCATCGGACTCCGCTAGAATTCCATCAAGTCAGCTTCTTTTGCGTCCAGCGCTGAGTCGATTTGTTTGACTTTAGCATCGGTGAGCTTCTGTATCAGATCCTCGCCTCGACGCTGCTCATCCTCAGTGATCTCCTTTTCCTTCAGGTAATCCTTAAGATCACTATTCGCGTCCCTTCTGATATTTCGTATCGCGACCCGCGCATTTTCAGCTTCAGCTTTTGCGACTTTAGTCAGGTCACGTCGATTTTCTTCGGTTAACGGCGGCATCGGAAGCCTGACATTGTCCGATGACGTACTCGGGTTTAACCCAAGGTTTGATTTGAGGATAGCTCTTTCAACGTCAGGGATAATGGGCTTTTCCCAGGGAGATATGACCAGCGTTCGCGCATCTTCAACGGTGATATTAGCGAGTTGATTCAGTGGCGTATCAGAACCGTAATAATTTACAGAGATCCCGTCCAGCAGGCTAGGGTGCGCCCGGCCAGTCCGGATTCTTGCAAACGCCGCATCAAGTGATCGGAGCGACTTGTCCATCCGACCTTCAGCGTCTTGCTTAATATCCTCGATCATATTCATTCCTTTTTTCTACGACACCTTTAGCTACGCGATCGCTTTAGCTAAAAGTTGTTAGCAATCAATGTCCCTTCGTCCTCACCGACAACAACATTTAAGAGCGCGCCCTTCTGCTCCATGGCAAAGACCCGCAGTGGCATATCATGATCACGTGCCAAGCAAATAGCCGTAAGGTCCATTACTCCAAGTTGCTTTTCAAGCACTTCATCGTAACTTAAATGCTTGTATCGAGTTGCTGCCTTGTCGAGAACAGGGTCAGCAGAATAGACCCCGTCGACCTTGGTCGCTTTTAAAACAATGTCTGCATTCACTTCGATGCCGCGCAGGCAAGCTGCAGAGTCAGTCGTAAAAAAAGGATTACCGGTACCCGCAGCGAAAATCACAACGTTGCTCTCCTCGAGGTGACGAATCGCAAGACGCCGATCATAGTGTTCAACGACACCACTCATGGGGATGGAAGACATCACTACCGTGTGAATATTGGCACGTTCCAATGCATCGCGCATTGCCAGCGCATTCATCACTGTCGCCAACATCCCCATATGATCGCCAGTGACTCGATCAAGGCCCGCCGCATGAAGCGCCGCACCACGAAACAAGTTACCACCGCCGATCACAAGGCCAACCTGAACGCCAATCCCAATCAACTGACCAATTTCAAGCGCGGTCCGGTCCAGTATTTTCGGGTCTATTCCAACACTACCATCCCCCAACGCTTCTCCGGATAGTTTGAGCAGTATCCGTTTGTACTTCGGCGTGGCTGTATTTTGTGGCATTGGCTTTCCTGAGTTTTCCTGGACTAGACGGCACTAGTTACCTAGTTACCTAACTGCCTTTGTACTTCGGCGGCAAAGTCTTCTTCCTCTTTCTCGATGCCTTCGCCCACTTCATATCTTACAAAGCGATTCACGACAGCACCTTCCTTCTTAAGCAGGGCACCAATCTTGGTGTCGCTGTCCTTTACAAAGGCTTGTTCCATGAGGCTGATTTCTGCCAGATACTTCCTGATACGACCGTCGATCATTTTTTCAACAATTTCGGGTGGTTTTCCAGAGTCCTGAGCCTGAGCTGTGTAGATTTCCCGCTCTTTCGCCACGAGGTCTGCCGGCGCATCTTCCGAGCTTACAACCGTTGGGTTCATTGCCGCAATGTGCATCGCGACATCTTTCCCAAGGTCTTCACTACCGCCTTGCATAGAAAGCATGACACCGATTCTGCCATTGGTGTGGAGGTATTCAACCACGGTACCTTCATCTTTGAATACCTGAGCGCGCCTGATGGAGATGTTCTCTCCAATTTTCTGTACGAGATTTTCCCGCTCGGTTTCAAGACCCAAAGCCTCGACATCGGTTTCCCCTAAATCAAAGACCTTGTCAGTCACAGTCTTTACAAAGGCGATGAAGTTTTCATCCCTTGCAGCAAAGTCTGTTTCACAATTGACCTCGACGATAACGCCGGTTGCACCATCGACTTTTATACTGAGTAAACCGTCAGACGCAATTCGTCCAGCTTTTTTCGCGGCTTTCATGCCACTGGATTTGCGAAGGTTTTCAATCGCGGCTTCCATATCACCCTCTGAATCCACCAGGGCTTTCTTACAATCCATCATGCCCAGGCCCGTTCTTTCTCTGAGCTCTTTTACCATTGATGCTGAAACAGCAGTCATCACTAGATCCTCGATACGCTTAATTTTTATATGACCAACGAAAGTTGGCCACTGGTTTCCGAACTAGCCTACCCGGCTTTTTCAGGTTCGCTTGCGGCAGCTTCCACTGCGGCAGGCTCCACTGCGGCAGGCTCCACTGCGGCAGCTTCCACCGCGGCAGCTTCCACTGCGGCAGGCTCCACCGCGGCAGCTTCCACTGCGGCAGGCTCCACTGCGGCAGGCTCCACTGCGGCAGGCTCCACCTCGACGAACTCGTCCTCCCTGACTTCTCCCTGAAATTCCGCCTTGCCAGCGAGAGCCGCATCAGCGATCGCCGCTACAAAGAGGCGAATTGATCGAATCGCATCGTCATTGCCTGGGATAACATAGTCAATACCATCTGGGTTACTGTTGCTGTCGACGATACCGATAATAGGAATACCCAATTTTCTGGCTTCCGTTACCGCGATACTCTCGTGATCTACATCAACGACGAATAGCACATCAGGCAGACCGCCCATTTCTTTTATACCACCAAGGCCTGACTCGAGCTTTTCCAGGTCACGCTGACGGGAAAGGGCTTCTTTCTTGGTCAGCTTTTCAAATGTGCCATTGGAAGCCTGGCTTTCAAGGTCTCTCAGACGACGGATGGATTGACGAATCGTCTTGTAGTTCGTCAACATGCCACCCAACCAACGCTTATCAACGTAAGGCATCCCTGCTCGCTCGGCATTCTCCTTAATGACCTTACTGGCACTACGTTTTGTGCCAACGAACAGAACCTTGTTCTTTTTAGCCGCGGTGCTATGAACAAAGGCCAACGCCTCGTTCAGTGCTGGCACAGTTTTTTCAAGATTGATGATGTGGATATTGTTTCTGGCCCCAAAAATGAATTCATTCATCTTTGGATTCCAATATCTGGTCTGATGACCAAAGTGCGCGCCCGCCTCAAGCAGGTCTCGCATAGATACGCTAGACATAATTTCTCCGAATTGTATGGGTTACGCCTCCACACTCCCCATAATTCAACCGTTTCAAGGCCTTGACCCTGTAGCAGCACCCGAATTACGTGTCGGTGTGTGTGAGTATTTTCAAGTTTACGCTCAAGGTTGCCCCCGTCGCGCGGCGCTTTATACCATAATTTGAGACAAAGTGGGAGTTTCTCCGGCGCTCAGGACGGCTATCAATTACTTTATTTGCCTCACCCCAACGACCTGTTACGAGCATGAACTGGTTGTAATCTGGTATAGTCCGCTGCTCGTTTTGAGTCACAAACATTCATGACTATAGAAATTAAAGACAATGAAGCCATCGAAAAGATGCGCATCGTGGGCGACCTAGCTGCTCGACAGCTAGAAATGATAGAAGAGCACATCAAGCCAGGTATCAGCACCGGCGAACTGGATCGTATTTGCCATGCCTATACGATCAACGAACAAGACGCGATACCTGCCCCATTGAACTACCGCGGCTTTCCAAAATCCATCTGCACATCGGTAAATCACGTGGTATGCCACGGCATACCCAGCGATGACAAGGTGTTAAAAAGCGGTGACATCATCAATGTTGACGTTACCCTCATCAAGGATGGTTACCACGGCGATACCAGCAAAACGTTTATCGTGGGAACGGGCGGCGTTCTTGCAGAGCGCCTGACAAAGGTCTGCCAGGAAAGTCTGTATTTGGGCATCAGGGCAGTAAAACCAGGTGCGCACCTCGGGGATATCGGGGCCGCCATTCAGCCCTATGTAGAAAAGAACCGCTTTTCGATCGTGCGTGAATACTGTGGACATGGCATTGGCACGGTCTTTCACGATGACCCGCAGGTATTACACTACGGCAAGAAAGGAACAGGCCCGATACTAAAACCTGGTATGACGTTTACGATAGAACCCATGATCAACGCTGGCAAGGCTGCGGTAAAATTATTACCGGACCAATGGACGGTCGTCACTAAAGACCACAAGCTGACAGCCCAATGGGAACATACCATCGCCGTCACGGAAACAGGATACGAAATTCTGACCCTGCGTAATGACGACACAATCCCACGCTGCGCTTGACGAAAGGATCTGAGCCCTGATGTTTGATCAGCTTGTTCGCGAGTTGGATGCTGCACTGGAAAACAACCAGCGAATCATTCCTAGCTTTAAAGACTCCCTTGCAAAAGCCCGCGCTATGATGACATCAGGTTTTGAGGCAGGTGTCAGCACTGAGTTGCTGATCAAGGCGAACTCCGATTTCATGGACGAGCTCATGAGGTTGGCATGGAACCGTTTTAGCTGGAGCGAAAACCGGACCAGCTGGCGTAAGTCACGCATCTCACTTCTTGCCGTCGGAGGCTACGGCCGCCGGGAGTTGTTGCCAAACTCTGATATCGATTTATTAATACTGCTTGAACGGAGCAACCACAGCTCACACCGAGACAATATTCAAAGTTTTACCACGCTACTTTGGGATATCGGATTAGAGGTCGGCCATAGCGTCAGGTCAATTGCCGAGTGTAAACCGAGCGCCCTGCATGACGTGACGATACTAACCTCAATGATGGAGTCCCGAACTATTATCGGAGACCGCGAACTTTGCGATAAGGCGCAACAAAAAATTGCACCTAGCGGATCCTGGTCTGCGAAGTCCTTTTATCTCGCGAAACGGCAGGAACAAAATGACCGACACGAGAAATCAAACCATACTGAATACAGTTTAGAACCCAACATAAAAACCTCCCCTGGCGGCCTTCGAGACATTCAAACACTGACTTGGATTGCGAGACGCCGCTACGGGACACAAAATATTACCGCACTCGCCGAACAGGAAATCCTAACGCCAGAGGAAAGCGATGAACTCATCAAAGCGCAGAACCACCTATGGAAGATTCGCTTTGCCCTGCACCTATTGACCAACAAAGACGAAAACCGCCTGATGTTCGAATACCAGCAGGTTCTGGCCAACCAATTTGGGTTTACAGACAATAATCAGCTGGCTGTAGAACAGTTCATGCAGAGCTACTATCGAACTGCACACCGGGTCAACACGATCAACGAAACGCTGCTACAGCATTTCGACGAGGTCTTAGTCCAGGTTAATACCCGACTCAAGGTGAAGCCTGTTAACGACAGGTTTCGCTTGGTGAACAACCTGCTGGAAGTGACTTCCGACAATGTTTTCGCCAAGGAGCCTTCAGCGTTACTTGAAATGTTCGTTATCGTAGGTTCTAACGAGTCAATCGAAGGTTTTCGAGCCTCCACGATCAGGCTTGCAAGGCATTACGTCTACCTGATCGACACGCATTTTCGCGAAGACACGAAAAACGCCAAACTCTTTATGACGCTACTCGGGAGCACTAACCACCTGTTTACCCAACTAAGGCGAATGGGCAGATGGGGAATACTCGGCGCGTATCTGCCTGAATTTGGTCGAATTATTGGTCAGATGCAATTTGACTTGTTCCACATTTACACCGTCGATGCACATACGCTGCAGGTTGTTCGTAACATGCGTCGGTTCCGTTACAAGAACAACCAACAGCAATTCCCAATCGCTGCACACATCCACCCGCGATTACCAAAAATCGAACTGCTCTACATTGCCGGTCTCTATCACGATATAGCCAAAGGTTTGGGCGGAGACCACTCCGAACTTGGCATCGAAATCGCTGAGGCATTTTGCAAAAGACACAAGCTAGCAACATGGGACACAAACCTTGTTCGCTGGCTCGTCCAGAATCACCTAGTCATGTCCACAACAGCACAACGCAAAGACATTCACGACCCCGAGATCATCCACGAATTTGCGCGGTTCGTTGGGGAACAAGTCCGCCTTGACTATCTATACGCGCTCACGGTCGCGGATATCAACGCAACTAACCCAACGCTCTGGAACGGATGGCGTGCGGCTCTCATGGAGCAGCTCTACTCGGAGACCAAAAAAGCCCTGCGTCACGGATTAGAGAACCCGATAGATCGCAACGAATACGTTCATGACGTTCAGCAACAGGCGCTTGATAAGCTTGAAGAACACAATATCAACGACAGCCTTGTCCGCACCCTTTGGGATCAGGTAGATGAGGACTATTTTGTCAGGGAGCGAGTCTTAGACATCGTCTGGCACGCCGAAGCCATTCTGGCGCAGACGGACAGTGACAAGCCAATCATTCTTGTTCAGGATGATATTTCTCGTAGAAGCGATGCTGGGTTCACACAAATTTTCATCCATACCCATGATCGCAAGGACTTATTCGTTTCCATTGTCAACGCGATCAACCAGCTCGGCCTGAGCATTGTCGATGCCCGAATTGCCACCTCCGCTAACGGGCTAACGTTCAATACATTCACAGTTCTTGAGGAAGATGGCCAGCCAGTCGGTGAAAAACCGACTCGAATAAGGAAAATTGTCAGCACGATTAATAGCTTTCTCGTTAAGGACGACATTCAACTCAAGTTGAGCCGACGTGTCCCGCGCCAACTGAAACAATTTAAACTGAAGACTCAGGTAACCCTCAGTCCAGCGCCAAATCATGACGCGACTTCACTTGAGATCACTGCGCCCGACCGACCCGGACTGCTGGCAGTTATGGCCAAGGTCCTTGTCGACGTTGGTATCTCCTTAATTTCGGCAAAGATCACAACACTGGGAGAAAGAGTCGAGGACGTGTTTTATATCACGGACCTCAATGGATTACCCATAACAGACCCCGCTTTAATCACGCATATTACTGATAGGGTTTGTGAAGCCATCGATCAACATGTTGAACGAGTCACGGCAAGTTATCATGAACAATAATCTCGAGAAGCTCTACCCCTACCCGTTCCAGCGTTTTAATCAATTACTTGATGGCGTCACCAGCGAGACTAACCTGTCACAGATTGCTTGGTCGATGGGAGAACCAAAACACGCAGCTCCTGATTTTCTGGTCAATGCCCTCACTGACACAGCGCTAATTCGAGAGGGGTTTGGCACCTACCCTCCGACGAAGGGAACACCAGCGTTAAGAACAGCCATTGCTAATTTTATCAACCGCAGATTCGGGCTTGAGCCTGCACTGGATCCTGATTTAAACGTATTACCCGTTACCGGGACCCGCGAGGCGCTCTTCGCTTTTGCCCAGGCCGTCATCGAACCGCAAAGCGACTCCGTCACGGTAATGCCCAACCCTTTTTACCAAATCTATGAAGGCGCTGCCCTACTTGCTGGTAGCAAACCCTATTACGTCAACTGTGAACCCGGCAACGGATACCTGCCTGATTTTGATGGCGTACCAGAAGAGGTCTGGCAACGCTGCCAACTTCTGTACCTTTGCTCGCCCGGCAACCCTACCGGCGCCGTGATGGGCATTGCCCAAATCCAGGCCCTGATAGCACTTTCTGACAAATATAATTTCATTATTGCTTCCGATGAATGCTATTCAGAAATCTACATGGACGAAGAAAACCCGCCAGCAGGTCTGTTAGAGGCCGCCAGCTTGCTTGGGCGAGACGATTACAAAAACTGCGTTGCTTTCAATTCTCTGTCAAAACGCTCCAATCTCCCTGGCCTACGCTCAGGGTACGTCGCGGGAGATGCGGAAATCATGCAAAAGTTTCTGCTGTATCGGACTTATCACGGCTCTGCGATGTCCATGCACCATCAGGTGCTGAGCACACTGGCCTGGAACGACGAACAACATGTCATCGAGAACAGGCAGGTCTACAGGGATAAGTTCGCCTTGGTCGCTGACATACTTAATCCGGTCTGGCCGATGGCAATACCGGAAGCCGGGTTTTACTTCTGGCCTGAAACACCCATTTCAGATCCTGATTTTGCGGTTCGCCTGGTCCAGTTAGCCAACGTTAAAGTTCTTCCGGGAAGCTATCTGTCCAGAGCGACCGATTCAGGCAACCCGGGAACTAACCGGGTGCGAATAGCCCTGGTCGCAACACAATCGGAGTGTATCGAGGCTGCAGAACGAATAGTGGATTGCTGGCACAAAATATAACCGAGCTTCCCAGCCTGCGTTTCTGAAATAACCTCTGTCAGACAACCTCAACTGTGAATACAGCCGCGCGACGACTATACTGCGCCGCTAAACTCTAATGGGTATTGCAAATCATGTATGCGCTGGCTTTTGGCATAGGCACAAAGAATCGAAACGACGAATGGCTAGAGGTTTTTTTCCCTCGGCCTACCTTTCATCCTAACCAAACTCTTGTTGACGCTGTCACAGCGGCTACCGGTTACAGCGGTGGTAACACTGATATCGAGTTAAATACAGATCAACTGAGGACATTAGCAGACACCATTGGCGACGAGAGACAGAAGTCGATTGTCGCTCAACTGGCTTCTTCCAGCAGCCCCGTTGTGCTGACGATCATTGAATCCGATCAGGCGCTGCAGTCAACACCGGAGACTTACCTAAAGCTTCATTTGCTGTCACACCGTTGCGTATTACCGAACGAACAAAACCTGGAGGGTATTTATCCTCTACTCCCGAATGTAGCCTGGACGGAACAGGGCGCAGTCGACCTGAATGAAATTGAGGAAATGCAATTTAAGGCGCGCCTTGCAGGTAGAGTCCTCGAAGTATCCGCGGTCGACAAGTTCCCGAAAATGACCAACTATGTCATCCCTTCTGGGACCCGTATCGCGCACTCAGCCCGGGTGCGTCTTGGCGCCTATGTCGGGGCAGGAACAACCGTGATGCATGAGGGATTCATCAATTTTAACGCAGGGGCACTGGGACCCAATATGATCGAAGGTCGCGTGTCTCAGGGCGTGACCGTGAGCGGTGGAACTGACCTTGGTGGCAGTGCGAGCACGGCGGGTACGCTATCAGGTGGCGGTAACATCGTGATTAGTATCGGCAAAGACTGTTTGATTAGCGCGAACGCTGGAACCGGCATTCCACTAGGGGACCGATGCACCATTGAAGCTGGCCTCTATATCACCCCCGGCACTGTTGTTCAGATTCTGGACGAAGACAGAAACATGCTGAAGCTCGTCAAGGCTCGAGAACTGGCTGGACAGTCCGAACTGCTGTTCCTGCGGAATTCACAAAACGGCGTTGTGGAATGCAGAACCAATAGAAGTGCCATCGAGCTTAACAGCACCCTGCACAGTAACAATTAACGTTCAATAACGGGCCGAGTCAATGGCAAATTCCGACACCATCTCAGTTGCGCAACAGTTGATCCGTGAGCCATCCGTTTCGCCGGAGGATGGCCGCTGTCAACAGATCATGGCGAGCTACCTGTCCAACCTGGGTTTCACTGTAGAACACCTGCCTTTTGGTCCCGTTAAAAATCTTTGGGCAACCAGGCAGGGAGCCGTTGAGGGGCCCTTATTTTGTTTCGCAGGGCATACAGATGTGGTTCCTACCGGTCCTGAGGAAGAATGGGAGATACCCCCGTTCGAGGGTAAAGTAACAGGCGATATCCTGCACGGCAGAGGTGCTGCGGACATGAAGGGGTCTCTGGCAGCTATGTTGACTGCCACCACTCGTTTCGTCGCGAAGGGAGATGATTATGGCGGCACTATCGCCTTTCTTATCACGTCCGACGAAGAAGACGTCGCGACAGACGGCACCGTAAGAGTCATGGATACACTAGAATCACGGGGAACCAAAATAAATTATTGCCTGATCGGTGAGCCTTCAAGTTCACAAACAGTTGGTGATGTTGTCAGGGTTGGTCGCAGGGGGTCTCTGGGTGGGACGCTTATCATCAAGGGAATCCAGGGCCATGTCGCCTATGCCAGTAAAGCAAGGAACCCTATTCATGAAAGCGCGGCAGCACTACTTGAACTAACGACGACACTCTGGGATCAAGGTAATGAGTTTTTCCCCGCAACAACGTTCCAGGTTTCGAACATCACTGCAGGCACCGGGGCAAACAATGTCATTCCTGGCGAACTTCGAGCCGAATTCAATTTCCGTTTTTCAACTGAATCAACCGAGGAATCGCTTCGACAACAAACCGAAGAAATTCTCGCACAGCACTGCGCCGACTTCCGCGTCGATTGGCGACTCTCTGGTCCACCTTTCCTAACCACCGCGGGCGCACTGATACCTGCTGTTCAGGCTGCAATACTAGATCGCTCGGGCCTGGACACAGAACTATCGACTTCTGGCGGGACTTCTGATGGCCGATTCATCGCCCCAAGGAATGTTGAAGTCGTTGAGCTTGGGCCATGCAACGCCACTATTCATCAAGTCAACGAACAGGTTTCTGTGAAAGACCTCGACGCGTTGTCAGTGATCTACGAAGACATTCTTGGGACATTGCTAAGCCAATGATAGAAGGCACAGAAAACCCAGCGATACAGCCTGACGTTGAAATCTACGCAAAGCGAGTGGGGTTCAGCGATGTCGTCGAATGGCTTGAGTCCTACTTTTCAATTGATGAACAGAGAACTGTTGGCTCAACACTCAAATTGACACTGACCAAAGAGGGCAGTTCAATGACCTGCACCATTGCAGAAAATATCGCCAAGGGTGGCTACACCTCTATCTGGTTCGATTCCAGCAGCACGCCCTGGCAAACCGATGAAGAATGCGCTCAGGACGCCTACAACCATTTTCAGGTTGAAATCCGGTGCAGCGTCGACGGCTGGACATCAGAAAGTGAAGACTCAGGCAGCTGGTACCGTTTCACCGAAAGCGGGAAGACAGTCGTGAACTGGTTAACATGAACAGTCCTGAACCCGTTGCCATCAACAGCCCTGAACCGGTTGCCATCAACAGTCCTGAACCCGTTGCCATCAACAGCCCTGAACCCGTTGCCATCAACAGCCCTGAACCCGTTGCCATCAACAGTCCTGAACCCGTTGCCATCAACAGCCCTGAACTGGCGGTCAATAGCGGGAACATGAGCTGGATTTTATGAACAGAGTTTTTTATTTCGCGATTGCGATCATTGCTTTTACCATCCCCATCCTTGTCATGGCGCCTGCGAGTCTTGTGACCAAGCTATTCGGTGATACCGTTCAGCAAAATATCCCGGGGTTAAAGGTCGGAGTTGCCCGAGGGCGAATCTGGGAAGGTGCCATTCAGTTGCAGTACCAACGTTTCCCACCCGTCACGCTATCTTGGAAGATGGCAGCCTTGCCACTGCTTCACGGAAAAGTGAGCACACTGATCGAACTGGCGGGTGGCGGCCTTCAGCTGGAACTAGACGCAGTGGCGTCGACTTCTGGTGGTACACTGGACAATATTAGTGGCACCATCGAAAGCCGCTTTATTAACGCCGTTAGCATCGACTATGGCCTTGAATTAACCGGCATCGTTGAGCTCTCAGGCATCAGCACCTCGTTCGATCAACGTTGGCTAACCGAGCTAAAGGGCGAAACAAACTGGACGGGTGGCATCGTTCACATTGAAACGCCGCAACAACTCTATAGCGTCAACTTACCGGCACTCACCGGGAAACTCTCGATGCAAGAATCAAATGCAATGTTAGATGTCACCTCACAGACCTCCACCTTGCTGATGCTCTCATTAAAACCAGATGGGTGGTCAAAAACCTCCGTGTCTTACCTGCTAACGGATATGATTGGTTTGCCGCTTCCAAACGGATACCAGGATGCAGACGGCCCTGCTTTCGTGTTGGAAGAAAAAGTATTTTAATACGGCTTTAGACCTATACCGGTCCTTTTTTAACCAAAAACATGGTATATTTCAGCCTACCCTTCTGAAAATTTTCGGGCAGCTTCACTTGGATAAATTAATACAACTATTTAGCGACCACAGCAGGAAATTTGCGACCGCTATAAGCATTATACTGATTGTCTTAATGAGTCTGACTGTGGCGAATACGGCGCTGGTTTTTATGGGAACCGCGACCTCACCAGGTTCCATCCCAGATTTAGCTCCAGCAAGCGCCAACCCTGTCACTCTGCCGACATTTAAGGTTTCCAATCTCGAACTCTTCGGCAGACACGAGGACGTAGATATCGTCCCCCAGACAATTGATGCACCGGAAACAAAACTTAATCTTGAGCTGCAGGGTATTTTTATTGCTCAAGATGCAAGATTTTCAACGGCCATCGTCGCGGAAAAAAATAAAGATGGTGAACTCTTTGCAATCGGAGACAGGTTACCGGGAAACGCTAAGCTGGCCGCCGTATTCGAAGATCACGTCTTAATCCGACGAGGCACCAGAATGGAGAAGCTACTTTTCTCGGATAGCAAATTTCAATTCGTCAGTGATAGACCTCCCGGAAATACATTATCCAGATCTGGCGATGGTATATCAGGCACACCACTATCCAACAAAAAAGATGCAAGAGACAGCATCGGCAACACAAATGGATCTAACAATAACTCTGCCAATAACTCTGCCAACAACTCTGCCAACAACTCTGCCAACAACAGCACTATTAGTCAGTATCAGGAAAAATTGCGCAGCGATCTTCAAGGTACCCTGAGTGAAGCTGGCATCACGCCCGTTTCAAGCGGTGAGTCAAAAGGATATAAGGTTGGTGCAGACGCGCAAGGTCCAATCAAACAGGCCGGCCTGCAACCAGGTGACGTCATACTGTCTATCAATGGTAAACCGATTGGTGTCGCCGCAAACGATTCCATGCTTATGAACCAGGTCATGGCATCATCCAGGGTTCGAGTCGAGGTCCAGCGGGGAACCCGACGTTTTTTCCTGACCGTACCCGTGCCTAAATAAGTTAGGCTCACATCACACGATTACATATTATTTATCTGGAGCGTCCAAACTAATGTCTTTAAATAGTTCGAGTATAAGCGTCTCACTGGCTCTCTTTATCAGCTGCCTGTTCCTGCCCCTTGCATTATCTTCTCAAGACGCGTCCGCGCAGGTAAGAGACACAGAAGAAACCTGGAAGGTGAGCCTGAAAAACGCTGATATCCGCGAATTCGTCGCCCAAGTTTCCGTCATCACAGGCAAAAGCTTTGTGGTAGACCCTAGAATTAAGGGCAACGTAACGGTTATCTCGAGCACCTCAATGGACAAGGAGACGATCTATGAGTTGTTTCTGTCGGTTCTCCGGGTTCACGGCTACGCTGCTGTTCCTACCGGGAACATCACTAAGATCGTTCAACAGGTCCTGGCAAAACAGAGCGGTAACCCAAGGGATTTTCTGGTTCCTACACAATCAGAGGAATTAGTCACTGCTGTCATCCCGGTCCGCAACTCCGCTTCAGAGGACTTGGTAAAGATACTCAGACCACTCATTCCTCAGTATGGTCATGTTGCTGGCATCTCGTCTCCTAACGTACTAATTATCAGCGATCACGCCGGAAACATAGCTCGATTAACCGAAATCGTTAATCGCATCGACATCGCCGATGACCAGATCGTTAAGATCGTAGGCCTGAAAGACGCCTGGGTCGAAGACATGGTTGGACTCCTCGAGGAGCTAGCGCCTGAACAGATGGGAAGCGGCGCTAAAGGTCCAAATAAAGTGACCATCGTTGCCAGCGAACGAACTAATTCCATGGTGGTTAAGGGTGAAAGAGTCACTGTGGAGCGGGTAGTGGATCTGATATCACGACTGGATGTTCCTGCAAATCGATCAGGGTCAACCAAAGTTGTTCGCCTTGCTCATTCCGACGCTGTTGAAATGGCCGAAATTCTAAGTAGCACTGTCGTTGACGATGAAGAAAGTAAGTCCAACAAGGTTAAAATTAGCATCCAACCTGATGAGTCACTAAATGCATTGATCATTCGTGCCCCTCCCTCAGCCATGCTAGAAATCGTTGATATCATCGACAGTCTGGATGTACGCCGATTGCAAGTATTGATAGAAGCGGCCATCGTCGAAGTCACTGCCGACTTCTCTCGTCAACTTGGTTCTGAGCTCTTTATTGCGGACACCAGCGGCGGTAATCTGCCGATTGGATTAACAGCGCCCTCCGGCACCCTGGCGCAGATCCTACAAAACATTGCAGGTCAGTCTTCGGTGGCAGATGCGCCTGTACCTTCACCGCTGCTAGGTGTTTCCGCCGGCACACAACCATTGCTGGGCGCTGGCCGAATTAGTACTGATGGAACAAGTTTCGCAGCCATTATTCGAGCGCTGCAAACAAATGGAGACGTCAATCTATTGTCCACTCCCAGCATTACAACGATGGACAATGAAGAAGCAAAAATTGTAGTAGGTCAAAACGTACCTTTCAGAACCGGCTCAACGACAACGGGTAGCAACGGCACAACCAATCCATTCACGACCATCCAGCGTGAAGATGTAGGACTGACATTGGAAGTCACGCCTAATATTCATGATGGCGACCTGGTAGAACTCAAAGTCCATCAGGAAGTCTCAGAGGTAGACGCTGCTTCACTCGCCGTCATTGGTGCCGAAGGAAGCGCGGACCTTATAACCAATATCCGAACGATAGACACGACAATTCTCGTCGACGACAAAGAAGTCATTATCATCGGAGGCTTGATTAGGGATAAGGAAAATACCACTAATACAAAGGTGCCTTTGCTGGGCAGCCTTCCTGGCCTCGGCTTTTTGTTTAGGAGTACTTCGGTTACGACTCAAAAGCAGAACCTGTTGGTGTTCCTAAGACCCACAATTCTTGATTCACGCGCCGCCATCACAGAAATCACGCAACGAAAATTCAACAGCGTCTACGAGGTTGAAATTGAAGGGCGAGACCCAGCGAGCGTGCTCTCGGACCTGTTCAATGGAAATGTCCCCTAGACCTAACGAGAAACTTAGCGAAATTCGCCTTAAGCTAAAGAACGCGCAATTCGCGCTGTCAAGCAAGCTTTTATTTCTGTGGATAAAACCGATATTCTTGGGTGGTAACCGCGAATCGCTCAACCTGAGCGATTCAGACCTTATCTGTTACGTCCTGTCCTTTCGGTCCATCTCAGATCTTGTTGTAACGGACATGGCTTGTCAGGCTGGCGGCTTGCCTTCAGCGGTATCAATAATCCCGGAGATTAACGAAAGTCGGGCCGTGTTTTTCCTGGGCCGAGCCGAGGGAACTTTCGGTAGAAAATCACTGCGCCAACAATCAGCTCGAATGATGCGCCTATTCGAACACCAGAAAGCCCTTAAAAACCGATCAATCAAGATTGTTCCCGTCTCCCTGTTCTGGGGCCACCAGCCAGACAGAGAGAAGTCCCTGTTCAAACTTTTATTGTCAGAAAACTGGAGCGCAACCAGCGGACTGAAAAAATTTTTTGCCATGCTGTTTCATCCTGGACACATACTGGTTCAGTTTGGAACCGCCGTCGCGCTTGATGAGCTCATGTCATCTGAGTCTGAACAACCGAGACAGGTGCGGAAGCTCCTGCGATTACTTAGAGTGAATTTTAATAACCAGCGGCAGGCAATCATTGGTCCAGACCTTTCCCACCGGCGCACCCTTCTCAACAACATTCTGGCAAGTGACGACGTCCGAGCAGCCATCGAGCACGAAGCAAGAACCAACGACCTGACCTTCCTGGCCGTGGAGAAAAAGGCGATGGCCCATGCCCAGGAGATAGCGTCGGATCAATCATATCGAGTCATTAGATTTTTCGACGTGTTACTTTCCTGGCTTTGGAATAAATTGTACGCAGGCATCGAGGTTAACCACATTGAAACGGTCAAACGGATGGCCCAGTCCCACGAGATCGTTTACACGCCCTGTCATCGCAGCCATATCGACTATTTACTACTGTCTTACGTGCTCTATAACAATGGTCTGGCCCCTCCCCATATTGCAGCCGGAAAGAACCTGAACCTGCCCTTTGTTGGTCCACTGCTACGCCGAGCAGGAGCCTTTTTTATGCGCAGAAGTTTCCAAGGTGACGGCCTATATAGAAAAGTCTTCGATGAGTATTTGCACCAGGTCTTTACCCGCGGATTTTCGGTGGAATACTTCATAGAGGGCAGCAGGAGCAGAACCGGTAGAACGCTGCAGCCACGAACTGGCATGCTCCGTATGACAGTTAACAGCTTTCATAAGGATGCTACCAAGCCCATTGTGTTTATGCCCGTTTACTTCGGCTACGAGAGGGTGCTTGAATCATCAACTTATATGGCGGAATTGTCCGGTAAGGATAAGCAATCAGAGTCCATATTCGATATTTTTGGGATATTTCGTGCCCTGAAACGCGATTTCGGGCAGGTTACCGTTAACTTCGGTGAACCCCTGCCACTTCAGCAATTTATGGATGAACAGTTGCCGGAATGGCAACAGTTAAGAGAAATCCCATCGATTCAATTATCCGCGACGTGTCTGAATCTGGCCGAGAGACTTGCAACTCGCATCAACGAATCGGTTGCAGTAAAAGCAACAAACCTGGTTGCTGTGGCTTTATTATCAACCGCCAGGCAAAACATCGAGGAAAAATACCTATTGCACCAAATTGAACTTCTACGTGCCATCGCCCGAAAATGTGGCCCGACAGGATGTTCAATCACGAACCTGAGCCAAAATGAGATACTTGAGCAAGCAATAGCCATTAGCGGCTTAAGCTGCACTGAGCACCCGTTCGGGACCATTGTTTCTGCGTCTCCAGAGCAGTCAATAACCCTGACTTACAATGCCAACAATGTCGTGCACGTGTACGCGCTACCGTCACTGGTTGCCAGGTTTGTACGAACGGAAACCACAACCGACAAAACCGCGTTAGCCGAATTTGTAAGACCCCTATTCCCCTTACTCAAGTCCGAGATGTTCCTTGACTGGGACATTCGTGATCTGGAACAGGTATTGGATACCGTCGTCGAAACATTATCTGAGCTAGGGCTCGTAACATTAAATGGCAACCAAATAGCGCTTCCATCGCCGGAGTCATCTGAATACAACAGTCTTCAGGATATCGCCAAAATCACGGGCCCAACCCTGGAAAGGTTCTACATCGTCATCGCTTTACTGCAACAATCCAACGTGCCATCGCTGAAAGCACTTGAGTCAGCATCCGCGAGAATCGCCGAGCAGCTTTCGGTCATCTATGGCATCAACTCGCCTGAGTTTTTCGATAAATCGCTGTTTTCCAATTTACTCAGACAGCTAAAAAGCGAAAAGATGGTCGATATCGAGCTTGCTGTCAGCGAAAACTTCACTGCACTGGAATCCGCCGCTGCTCAGTCTCTTGATGCCGATGTCAGATACAACATTTTGCAGGCCGTCAGAAATTCAACGACTAACCCGTAAACACCTCGTAACGGCTATTTTTATTTTTGAATACATGCGTCGGCTGGATGGGGGAGCGCCAGTCACCATGAGGTGGCCGCTTAAGCACAACGCGGGCACAACCTGCCTGCAAAGCTACGGATAACAGCGCCAGGGCATCTTCGTCTGTCCCTAGAAACCGCTGTAGATGCTGCATTGGGCCTCGCACTGCCGCCGCGCCTGGCTTCTCCGGGAACATAGGATCGATGTAGATCACATCGTATTCCAGACTAGCTTGGGACATCACCGCAAGCGAGTCAGCGTTCGTCAGCTTAATTCGATTGGCGGCGGAACAAAGCTCGGGGCGCTGCCTTGCCCTCTTTAATCCATCTAGAAGCAATGTAGAGACAACCTTTGATCGCTCAACCAGCGTCACTTCGCAGCCAAGCGATGCCAACACAAACGCGTCCCGAGCCAGACCCGCGGTACAATCCAGAACCCTGACGCCTGCTCCCGCTTTTACGGCACGTGCCACCAGTTCGCTTTTTTTTCCGGCGCCTCTTAACCGCGTCAAGAATTCCGGATGTGAAAAATTGACCCTGAGCGGATGCTGACCGGAAAAACTGTCTTCAAGGTAATACCCTTCCTTGTCACAGCCTACCCTGAACCGACTCATCTGTTACCTGGCAACGAGGCAACCTGTTCTCGGAGGTAGACGGGCGTGGCCTGCATCGCGCCAACCGACTCGCCACGACTAAACTTGAAGGAACCAAGAGACAGCAAGTTGTGGATAGTCGGAACAGCGTCACTAGAAATATGGTCAAAGAAAACACCCGTTGACTCTTGGATTTTTGTACTCAACCCAGGCATTGCGTTGCCACATCCGACCCAGTCAGCAACAGGTAACTGTGGCAGTTCAGCGACGTCAACAACCCCCTCGGGAAGGACCGGCACCGCGATGCCTTGTTCAAACTTATAGGCACCGTAGTAAATTTCTTCCAAGCGCGCAGTTAACCCGACAAACACGAGCGGAGGATTGACCGGTAGAATACAAGACTGCGCAATGCAGGCCATGGAAGATACTGGGACGACAGGAATACCCAGCCCATAACCCAGTCCCTGGACAACCCCGACGGCAATTCGCAAACCCGTAAAAGAACCCGGACCTTGACCAAAAACGATCGCGTCAAGGTCCTCTAGACTGATTCCGACCTCGGTCACCAATGATTTTATTGATGGCAGTATTTCCCGACTGTGTGTATCGACGTCCAAAGACGTCCGGTCTACTACCTCTGAACCGAGCTGCAAGCCCAGAACAGTAGCGCGAGTAGAAGTATCAATTCCAAGGAAATTCACTGGGTAATTATCTCAAATAAGTAACATTGCAGTTAACGCTTGTAGTTAACACTTGGAGTTAACACTTGGAGTTAACACTTGTAGTTAACAGATTGTGCATCATCGCTAGCGAGTCATAGTTTACGCATCCAAGCGACCGCGTCTTCTTGTTTATCAAACCCAAATCATTTCGGGTAGGTTTTTGATCACATAGTTGCGATACGAGCGACTGTTGATTCTAGAATCACCCAGCACAAACAATCCCATGTCACTCGCTTCACGCATTAGTCGACCAAAACCCTGCTTTAGCGACAAGACGGTCTTTGGCAATGCCAGTTCCGTAAAGCCGTTACCTCCATTGCCACGAATCACCATGGATTGAGCATTGTAGATGGGGTCTAGTGGATTTGGAAAAGGTAGTTTGTCAATGATCAACAGCTTCAACCCTGCGCCCCTGACATCCACCCCTTCCCAAAAGCTTTGCGTGCCTAACAATACACTACGCGGAGAAGCTTTAAACTCTGTAAGCATTTGGATTTTGGACTTGGCACCTTGCACAAGTAGTGGTCTTCCAATATTTTTCAGTTCGAGCGCGGCTAACTGTAATGCCCGATGACTGGTAAACAGGAAAAAAGTCTTTCCTTTGTTATTCGCGATCAAAGGCACACAACGCGCCACAAGTTTTTTGGTATGCGCCTCGTTACCCGGCTCAGGTAAACCAGCGGGTACGTAAGCTCGGACCGATTTTAGATAATCGAAGGGGCTTTCGAAGATCGCTGAAATTTCATCGGTCACACCCAGTTCTGACTCGAAGTGGTTAAAAGAGCCATCTACCGATAATGTCGCGGAGGTGAATATCCAGCTGGCCCCAGAAGCCTTAACAACCTTTTGGAACTCAGTGCTAATCTCCAAAGGAGAAAGATGAATTGTATAACTACCCTGAGTTCTCTCAATCCAGTGAACGCAACCTTTATCAGGATCGGACTGTTCCGTGAGCAGTACGAATATATCGGCCATGCCCAGTGCTCGTTTAGCACATTGCGCCAGGCCGTCACTTCTATCAGCGACATCCAGAAGACGATTACCTAACTCTGCCAAGGCTTGGTCAACAGCAAGAATAAGCAGACGAGACTTTTTGTTAAGCCATCGTTCAAAGTGCGGGTCAGTACCCGCAAGTATCACCTGTTTCAAGGCCACCAGTTGGGTGGCAAGAGCGTTCACATAATTCAAACTGTCTGCGTCATCATTACCCAGGAGTGCCAACTCAGCTCTAACATCCCGTAATAGTTCAGCGAATTGACCGCTGGATAACCGTTGTCCGAAAAAATGGCGGGCAATGTCCGGTATCTGATGCGCCTCATCGATCACCAATGCGGTGACATCAGGCAGGAGTGACCGAATGTTGTCCTCCCGTTGAGCGAGATCAGCCAGTAAAAGATGATGGTTCACGATAACAATGTCAGCCTGGCTAGCTTTCTCTCTTGCACGGTACAACGGACATTCGTTAAATTCAGGACACCTGCTACCCAGACAATTGTCTCTGCTGCTGGTCACCAGTTTTTGCAGGGCTGCATTTTTCTCCGGGTCCAGGATTTCAGTCAGGTCATTGGTGCGACTACGAGTTGACCAACTGCGCACTGCCATTAATTCGCGTGCAAGGAGTTCATTTCTGTGGTCTATCTTTATGTTGGTCTTTAACCGCTGCGGACAGAGGTAATTAGCTCTGCCTTTTAACAACGCGACTCTCTTTTTAGGAAACATCTTCTGTAGAACCGGCAAGTCTTTCTGAAACAATTGGTCCTGAAGGTTTTTTGTGCCTGTAGAAATAATCACGGGACCGGAAGCCATAAATGCCGGCACAAGATAGCTCAGGGTTTTCCCGGTACCGGTTCCAGCCTCAAAAATCCCGACTGTTCCACTGACCATCACCGACTCTATATTAACCGCTAACTCAAGCTGGCCCTTCCGTACCGAATATTCCGGCCAGGCGCGAGCGAGTGAGTCAAAAATATCCAGGAGGTTTTGCATACAACTAATTTGAATCTAAAGTGTACATAAATGATGATGCCATTAGAGGAGCAATAAGCCATGAATACCACCGCAATCGTTCTAGCGGGGGGCAAGGGATCAAGAATGAATTACGCAGAAAAAGCCTGGATGTTACATCACGGAAAACCTCTCTTATCTCATGTCGTTGATTCGATCCGCCCACAAGTAGATTTGATCCTGATCAGCAGGAACAACACCAACGACCCTAGGTATGACAAACTACCCTACCCCTGCATTGCAGACATCGCGTTTAACCCTAATGATAATGACGGTGAAGCGGCTGAACAACAAGGTCCGCTCTCCGGGATCCGCGCCTGTGCACGACACGTAAAAACATCGCTGACACTTGTGGTCCCCTGCGATACTCCACGTTTACCCAATAATCTTATGCCTAAATTACTGGAGGGCCTTGGTGACGCATCTATTGCGGTAGTACACGACGGGGTAAATGAACAGCCGCTAATTTTTCTTGCACAAACCGTAGCACTTGAAGGGATAGACCTATACCTGAAGGCTGGTCGTCGTTCAGTAAAAGGATGGCTTGACGGGATGAATCGCAATCGAGTCTATTTTCAGCACGGTTCCGGTCACTTCGAGAATTTCAACACCGTCGATCAACTAGCGTAGCCGTCCAAGTCGCTAACCCCTGGCCCAAAGGACCACTGGGATCCGTGAAAGGGTGCTGAACCTACCCCGCACCCTGCTGAAAAGCGACACAGAGGCTTTGATATTTGACATTTGAGAAAGCCTATCCGCAAAAGGCCCTCATATAAGAGGGCTTTTTAATAATACCGCTGCTACTTCTATGCAGCTTTTTGCTAAGCAGGCTTCTTCTTAGCCGCTACTTTCTTCTTCGCAGCAGGCTTTTTCTTAGCCGCTACTTTC
>Ga0206130_10001049_pt1 | contig 42195 bp, 42 predicted proteins | sample Helgoland_Spring_9_FD_148637 | JGI IMG/M metagenome (GOLD analysis project Ga0206130, IMG submission 148637) | Pelagic subsurface seawater microbial communities from Kabeltonne, Helgoland, North Sea - Helgoland_Spring_Bloom_20160512_1 | ecosystem: Environmental > Aquatic > Marine > Epipelagic ...
CTGCACGCACACAAGTTAATGCGTAAGACTTGGCAAGGTATGCCTTCTAAGGAAGATATTGGTGGTGATAAATGGAATCAAATAGCAGATCATTGTAATAGTAATTACTTTCACATTGATATGGAGCGTTATACATTAGAGTCTGTTCTAAAGAAAGGAGCTGAGCTAGTTAAACGTAAAGGTATTAAATGCTTAGTTATTGATCCATTTAATAAGGTTAGAGACGTAGACTGTAAAACAGAAGACGTTAATAGATATACTATGGAATACTTAAGCAAGATTGAAATCTTTGCTAAAAAGTATGATGTACTTGTATTTATTGTAGCGCATCCAACTAAAATGTATAAAGACAAGGATGGTAAGATTGAAGAGCCAACTATGTATAACATTAAAGGTGGTGGTGAATGGTACGATGCTTCTTATCATGGTTTATTAGTTCACAGAGACTACGAAGCTAAGACCGTTAAATGTAAAGTTCTTAAAGTTAAGTTTCAAAACTTAGGTGAAAATGGAGCTGAGTCACATTTTAAATGGGAACCAAGGTCAGGATGCTTTATACCTCATGAACCCTTAGATATATCAACTGAAAAAATGCCTTGGGAATAAATGGCTAAAAGAAGGTCTCCATGGGATATGGGTGAGTATACTGCAACTAAAGACGAGGTTGAAGCTATGATATGGTGTATAAGAAATAAAATATATATCGCACCTGTAGCAGTAAGAGAAGCTAAATGGACTATAGAGATATTAAATAATGGTGTATCAAACACAGATCCTAAAGACTATAAGAAAGTAGATATATGGATGAAAATGTATGAGTACTATAAATATTATAAAGATAAGTATGAAAAAAAGATTTAATAACGCAAACGAAGCTTATGAAGCTGTGTTAGATGAAATATTACAAGAAGGTATAGACTTTGGTGATACTAAAGCTATATTTAACTGTGGTTTTTACATAGACAAACCTTCAGACAAAGCTATAACAAACACTGAGCGTAGGTGGAATCAAAAATATGCGGCTGCTGAGTGGTCTTGGTATCTGTCTGGTGATCCTAGTGTTGACAAACTAGCTGAACTGTATGGTAAGGTACCACCTATATGGGAACGTATGACTGATGAAAATGGTGAAGTTAATTCTAATTACGGTTACCAATGGCAAAGAAGTAACCAATTAAGTTACGTGGTTAATAAACTAAGAGATAATCCAGATACTAGGCATGCTGCTATAAGTATATACGATGCTAAAGAGCATCCGCAATATGGTAATGACACACCGTGTACTTATGCTATACAGTTTTCGATTATAGACAAAAAGCTTTGTATGTCTGTCTATATGCGTTCTAATGACATCTGGTACGGTTTCTGTAATGATCAGTATCAATTTGCATCATTGCAACAGATGGTTGCAGATATGTTACATATCGAGACGGGTTGGTATTACCACCACGCACACAATATGCACTTATATAAAAATAAACTATAAAAATATGTATTATTTATACCACATACCAGGTAAAAAAATAGGGGTTACACGTAATCTTAATAAAAGAGTTACCCTTATGCAAGGCTATAAGGAGGGTGAGTATGAAGTTCTTGAGCAGTCAGAAGATATAGATTATGTATCTAACCGCGAAATAGAGCTTCAACAGTCTTATGGCTATAAGAAAGATAGAACACTTTATAAAAATCTATTCAAATTAAATATGAAAATTAATCCAACAGAACAAACAAGTACATTTCCAGTTCCAGTTAATAAGTTAAAAGGACATCTTATGGATAACATAGGATTAAAATGGAAAACACCACAAGGTTATGATTTTGAAATAACAAAAGATAATGTACCTTGGATAATCAAAAACGCAATTACCTCGATGTATAATGACAATCGAAGCTATATTTACAACAAGGCTTTCTATGAAGCCTTTTTTAGTCCAAAAGATACAACCAACTCTACATATCCAGAGAAATTGTACTCTTATCAAGATCAGTTTGAGTTAATAAGAGAATGGGCTACTGATAAGGGAATATATAAATCAGGTGATGCTAGAACTCAGTATGTTAAACTTATGGAAGAGGCTGGTGAGCTTGCTCAAGCTATATTAAAAAACGACGAGCCTGAAGTAATTGATGCTATTGGCGACATGGTTGTTGTATTAACAAACCTAGCTAAATTAAGAGGCCATAATATAGAAGACTGTATAAGTAGCGCTTATGATGTTATAAAATCTAGGCAAGGTAAAATGATTAATGGAACATTTGTAAAGCAGACATTATAATGAGAATAAAAACAGAAGATAAGATAGTTCAGAAAGTACTAGCTAAAATGGATCAACGTAGTTTAATAGGTCAAAAAAAGTATGGCGCTACAATGATGCAAGAGATAGAGGGTCAAGAAAAAGATCTTGATAGGTTTTTAGTTGATGTTCAAGAAGAGTTAATGGATGCTTTATTATATATTGAAGCTGCAAGACGTTGTTTGACTGATGAGATAGAAGAGGTTATGATTAACCGAATGGATGTTATAGGTCAAAACGGTAACACTGGTAAACATTATGAAGAAAACTTATAAAAGAAAAAGCGGTAAACGTGGTCCAGTAAGAGCAAGGAAGGTATCGTACGACGGTATCGACTTTGCCTCAGGGCTTGAAAAGTATATGTATATTGCTTTGAGAAAAGCAAGAATAAAAACAAAGTACGAGGGAGAGACATTTGTTTTATTAAGTGGCTTTCATTTTGAAAACGAAGTTTATGAAAGGCAAGCAAACGGAAAAGGTGATTACAAAAACAGAGGATGCAAACGTATTCTACCTATAAAATACACACCTGATTTTATTGGTGATGATTTTATAATTGAAACAAAAGGTAGAGCAAATGAGTCATTTCCTATGCGATGGAAAATGTTTAAACTACTAGTATCTAGGCAGTTTCCTGGACATACATTATACAAACCACAAAACCAAAAAGAATGCGACGAGACAGTAAGGTTAATCCTTTCGAAGCAAAAAGGATAGCTAAACAAAAATACGCTGAGCGGCAAATTGACAAGTGGGTTAAATGGAGCTGGGAGGTAAAAGGTAGAGTAAGATCAACAGATATAGAACAATTACATAAAAGATACAATATAATATGCACATGAAAGATAACGAAAACGAAACAGGCTGGATAATGGAGTTTGGCTTATACCCAGGAGTACTACTAGGGTTTAGATCTTATGTAGAAGAAGATTTCTCAATACACGTATTTTACATACCATTTCTTGATATATCATTAAAGGTATTCAAGTAATGGGATTATTTGATGAGCGCGTAGCGTACAAGCCGTTTGAATATCCTGAGTATTACACAGAAGGGTGGTTAAAGCAAGCACAGGCATTTTGGTTACATACTGAAATATCAATGCAAAGCGATATAAAAGACTGGAACGAAAAACTTACAGAAAAAGAAAAACATCTTGTAGGAAATATTTTACTTGGGTTTGCTCAGACAGAATGTGCAGTGTCCGATTATTGGACTCAGAAAGTTGTTGGGTGGTTTCCTAAACATGAGATACAGCAAATGGCTATGATGTTTGGTTCGCAAGAAACAATACATGCAGTTGCTTATAGTTACTTAAATGAAACTTTAAAACTAGAAGACTATGAAGCGTTTTTACATGAACCTGCTACAGCAGATAGATTTGATAATCTCGTATCTTATTCTGGTAACAGTAGAGCTGGTATTGCTAAGTCTATTGCTGTATTTTCTGCATTTGCCGAAGGAGTTTCTTTATATTCTGCTTTTGCGGTACTTTATTCTTTTCAGCTTAGAAACCTGCTTAAAGGTATTGGGCAACAAATGAAATGGTCAGTAAGAGATGAATCTTTACATAGCAAAATGGGTTGTAAATTATTCAGACATATGTGTGAAGAAGACGATCAACTACTACATTTGTGCAGAGAGGATGTTATAAAAGCTGCTGAAACAATGGTTTCTTTAGAAACAAAGTACATTAACAAAATGTTTGAAATGGGTGATATAGAAGGTATATCAGCTAATGATCTAAAACATTTTATAAAAAAGAGAGCAAATGAAAAACTTGTTGAACTTGGTTACGTCGACTTGGGAAACTACTTCGCATATGACAATAAAGCGGCGAGTAATCTTGATTGGTTTTATCATCTTACCGGGGGCGTCACTCATACTGATTTCTTCGCTATTAGGCCAACTGATTATTCAAAGGCTAATGAAGGAGAAGACTTTGAAGATATCTGGTAATTTAAACATAACACAAAAAGAAATAGAAAAACAATTATATGAACGGACAGAAACAGAGTAGATTAGATAACTTAGAAAAACGTATGGCTGCGGCAACAAATGTTATTCAGCAAATAATAAATGAATGTTCTCATTTAAAAGATCTATCAATAGGTACATTAGAAACAGTTAAAAACATAGAAGGCTATGAACAAGCTATCGAAAAACTTAAAGAAAAAGTGGTTGCAGAATCTGGTAAGGCAGAAGAGGCTGACACCAGTGGAAAGACTTTCGAGTAGATTAGGATATATGGGGACTTCATTTATGATGATGAGTCCTCATTTACTACCCGATAAAGTTGGTATGATTACATATGTAATAGCAGGTGCAATATCAATACCTCAAGTATTTGTAGCTAAACAATGGAACTTAGTTGCAGTTAATTTAAACGTAGCAATAGCCTACATAATATTATATTTAACATAATGTGGAACAATGAATGGATCAAAGGAGAAGATTACCCTACGTGGGGTAATACGGACGTATACAAGAAGACTATATCCGGGGGATATTTATATCACGGAGAAACGCCTAGAGAAGCATACCAAAGAGTCGCTAAAACAGTTGCTCGTAGGTTATATAAGCCTGAAATGGCTGACAAGTTTTTTGAATACATCTGGAATGGCTGGCTTTGTTTGGCTAGCCCTGTGCTCAGTAACACTGGTACTGACCGCGGTCTTCCTATTAGTTGTTTTGGGATTGATGTAGCAGATTCAATACAAGATATAGGTAGTAAAAACTTAGAGATGATGCTACTCGCTAAGCACGGCGGTGGAGTTGGTATCGGTATAAATCAAATAAGACCCGCTGGCGCTAGAATAACAGGTAATGGAACATCAGACGGAGTCGTACCTTTCTGCAAGATATATGACTCAACAATTCTTGCAACTAATCAAGGGAGTGTCCGTCGTGGAGCTGCCTCAGTTAATATCAACATTGAACATGATGACTTCGAGGAGTGGCTTGAAATCAGGGAACCTAAAGGAGATGTTAACAGACAGTCGCTTAACCTACATCAGTGCGCAATTGTTGGTGACAAGTTTATGCGTAAGCTTGAACAAGGAGATAAGGGGGCAAGATCTAGATGGAGTAAACTTCTTAGAAAACGAAAAGCAACTGGAGAACCGTATATTATGTTTAAAGGGAATGTTAACAAAGCAAATCCAGAAGCATATAAAACAAACGGATTAAAAGTACATATGACTAACATATGTTCAGAAATAACTTTAACAACAGATGAAAATCACAGTTTTGTTTGCTGTTTATCATCATTAAATTTAGCAAAGTATGAAGAATGGAAAGACACAAACCTTATATACGACGCCATATGGTTTCTTGACGGCGTTATGGAGGAGTTTATTCAAAGAGCAAAAGGACTTAGAGGTTTTGAAAACGCCATTCGTTCTGCTCAAAAAGGACGAGCACTCGGTTTGGGTGTACTCGGATGGCACACGTATCTCCAGGAAAAGAGCGTTCCTTTTGAAGGTTTACTTGCTCAGTTTGAAACAAGGAAGATATTTAGCCAAATTAAAATCGAGAGTGAAAGAGCCTCTAGGGATCTTGCTGAAATTTATGGAGAACCTCTTTGGTGTATTGGCACGGGTATGCGTAACACTCATCTTAGGGCTATCGCTCCTACTGTCAGTAATAGTAAGCTTAGTGGTAATGTTAGTCCAGGTATTGAGCCGTGGGCAGCAAATGTTTTTACAGAGCAGAGTGCGAAGGGGACTTTCATTAGGAAGAACCCGACGTTAGTTAAATTATTAAGAAAGCTTAAAATAAACAATAATGAGACGTGGGATAAAATATTGGCTGACGGAGGTAGCATACAGGGTATCGATGCTTTGGATAATATTACTGTGGGCCACGACGTTCCAGTTAAAGAAGTTTTTAAAACTTTTAAAGAGATTAATCAATTAGAATTAGTTAATCAAGCTGGCTTACGCCAACAGTATATAGATCAGTCAGTTAGTTTAAACTTAGCTTTTCCATCTGAGGCTACACCTAAGTGGTTGAACAAAGTTCACTTTGATGCTTGGAAAAAAGGTGTTAAAACCTTATATTATACACGTACTGAATCTGTATTACGTGGAGATATAGCTCAACAAGCGATGAATGAAGATTGCTTGGCTTGCGATGGCTAAAGGCTAAAAGTCATAACTTTTTAGCACATACAATAACCAAATGCTATACACAATTAAAAAAGGGCTCTCGATATGAGGGCCCTTTTTATTATAGGAATTGCAGGTATGGTACGCCTGATAATCTTTATTCCTATTTTTTTACACAGTTATTAACCATTTTTATTTTACCGCTCTTAGTTTTTTTACCGCTAGGTGATTTCTTTTTTCCTACTGATTTATAGCCTTTCCAGCAAGTTGCTTTTTTGTACAATGGTGATTTCATATTGTCTTGTATTTAATTGTTCCGTTATCTCTATATGCTTTTAAACATCTTTTTCTATTTTCATCTGTAGAACAGTAACTTACATGGATCCAGTCTGGATTTTCATCATCTCCAAACTCCCATATAAGTTGGTCAAAGTCTAAATTTTCTTTTATATATTCAAACATTTCCGCGTTAGTTTTGTGACCATAAACATCATCTATGTCTACAGCTCTTCCCTCACAGTGTTGTGAATTAGAACTTCCACCTAAAACTTTATTTAACTCTACAGATCTAAAAAAAGAATTTATTTTTATAGGTCCACCAACCCACTTACGTAAAGGCTCAAATACTTTGTGAGCTAATACATACATGTTAGTTATCTGGTACTCATCAGGTATGTTCTCTATACCATTTCTTTTAGCAGTGAAAGAGTTAATACTTTCTTTCAAAGTTATGTGATCACTTATATTGCTCATTTATTTTATTAAGGTCTTTTTTACAAGTTTTTTACTAAATTTTCTTCTACTTCTATTTTTAGGTTTATCATCTTTCTTAATACCTAACTCCCAGTCTTGCCAACCTCCAAGCAAACTTATACGTTCCCAAGTTTCAAGATCTTGTGATGTAGCTGAAACAACGTTGTTAGCTTTTTTAATAGCTCTATCAAGAGGTATATTTGTAAGAGCTGAAACAACATTAGCACCAGCTAGGAAAGCAGGGTTCTCTAAGCTTAAACCTTTTTTCCTCATTTCTTCTTTGTTCCAGTCATAAGATCTACCCGCTTGTTGCAACCTAGATAACTTTGCTGATACAGGAGGAGATATCTTAGCTACTTCAAGAGCTATGTTTTTAAGTTGAGGCCTGTCTTTCTCAAGTTCTTTTGCTATTTTAATAAGCGTGTTCTTACCGACAGTAACAATAGCTCCACCAATACCAGTACCTCTAAGTATTGAATCTAACATACCGTTAGCTATATTTAAGTACTTCTCCTCTTTTTTCTCATCTTCAGGTTCTTCATCGCTAAAAGCAAGAGCAAATAAAGCCTGTTGCAAGGCGTTAAATATAAGGTTTTGAGCTACTCCGTAATAAATTATCTTAGATATATTTTCTTTACGATCTCCTCGGCCATTCTTAAGATCACTAGCAGCTTTTTTTATGATTCTAGCATACTGAGCTGGTGTATTAGCAAAAGCCAATACAGTACGTCCTAATGGACTTGCTTGCTGCATAGATATTCTATCAGCTCTAGAAGACTGTTGTGACTCTTCAGCTGTTTCTCTAAAATCTTCAAAAGCTTTCTTTTCTGCTTGCTTATCAGTTAGTCCTTGCTTCTTATAAGTATCTATTCTATTTCTATAAAAAGTAGATCCACCAGAAGCAATTGCAAAGCTATCAGCTATTTGTGTAGGTAAAAAACCTAATTCTAACAACTTACTTATAGCTCCTCTAACACCACCTTTTTTAGCCATATCAGCAATATCTGCTTCATTTACGTTAATACGTAAACCTCCACGTCTTTCTCTTAGGAAGTCAGAGTTCATCAACGTCATAAAGTCCGCCCAATATTGCTTTTGATTAGCAAACGCTTTAGCAGCTGCAAACAAATTATTATCCTTAAAGTTTATAAAGTTTATAGCTGATATTGTTTGTAATACCGCTGATCTAGTGTTAAAGAACATTATAGCACCAACACTACCAGTTAACCAATCAGTAAACCTACCCGTTAAGTTGTCTCCTGGGAAATTTCTATTTCTACCGGTCTTCATCCTCTCTAACATGTTTGTTAATGCTTTTCTGTAGTTTAACCCATATATAGCTTGCAACTTGTTTAAATTGTCTTCACTGAATATAGCGTCTACATTTGATTGCCATGTTTTTAGGTACTTAGCTCTCTTAGTGGTGTTTAATCCTTCGAGTATATCCGTAGTTATAGTTCCAGCAGGCCAACCTTCTTTTGGTTTTGCATAACCATCACCTAACTGCATATTTATTAATTGATCAGCAAATGTCTGTAAATTAGCATCATCCGCTACAAACTTATTTAATTTATTAACATCTCTTTTACTGATACCAGGAATATCCATTTTTTGCTTATTCCATATATATACCCTAACAGCTTGCTCTTTAGTGTAGTCTGTTCCTTCTATCTTTTTAGCTAAATCTTTAGGTACTACATCTAATTGTTTTTTAAGTTGATTGTAAGTATTTGTTAGGTACACTCTAGCTTTACTTAGTTTATTCATAGCTTCAGCGTATGGATCTATTAAGTTAGCCTTGTACCAAGCCATTTGAGCATCACCAACTTTACCTTTACCAAGAGTAGGGTATAACAACCCAACAAAATCCTCTGCTGATGGAGGTATAAAGAAATTAAATCTACCTTTGCTAGAGCCTTTTGTTATAGCTTCAACAATACCGTATTTCTTCTTACTAGGTATGCCTGACTTATTTTCTAGTATATTATTAAAATCTTTACTTAGATTTATTTTTTCAGCTTTACTAAATTTACCTAATGCTACATCCTTGTTAGTTTCTGCGAAATCAGTTAGAGATTGTAGCTTTATGCCAGCATTGTTTAATTTATTAGCTGCTTCATATCTAGTAGGAAAACCGTTTTCTGCAGGGTACTTAATTTTAACATCATATTTAGTTTTAGACACGTCACCTTCTTTAGGTCCATTCTGCTTAAAAAGTTTATTTACTTTTGCATCGTTTTCTTCAGGTATAATAGCAACATCAAAGTGCTTCATTATATTGTCAAACTCTGTCAACAAGTCATTGTTATTTTTGCTTTTGTATATAGCTCTCATCAACTCTACTATAGTATCTGAAGCTGTTTGAGTATGCTCGTATACATAGTCAGAGTCTTTTAAACCTTCCTTATACATTATCCATTTAGGTATAGCTGCCGTTCTAACTAAACCGTCAGTATTACTATTTAGCATAGTCAAAAACATTGGCACAGTAGTTAAGTCGTTTGGATTTTCATCAACAAACTTTTTTAAGCTTACCACAATTCTTTTTAAACCATTTCTTTGATCTTGAGCTGTTAGAACTCTATCTTCTAGTGTTTCAATAAACTTACCAGAGTTTAAACCTATAGTTGATTGATTTTTTAATGTAGCTAGTTTTATTGTTTTCTTTTGACCTGAAGAATCTGTAAAAGTAATAGATCTAGCATTTTTAATATGCTTTATGGTTTTTAAGCCTTTACTTCTTCTATATTTATTATATTCTTTAAAGAAGTCAGACCTACCTTGAAATATTATATTCCTAGTGTTTTTAGAGTTATTGATGAAAACTTTTTTACCTTTTACTGTTTTAAAATCGTAATTATATCCTTTAGTAGCTAGAGGTAGTAGATATTTCACAAACTCTTCCTCGTTAAAATCACCAAACTCTGAATCTCCTAGTATAGAAAAAACATCTTGTTTTAATTTTTTAACTATTTTTTTATCATTAAAATCTATTTTAGCATCTTTACCTGTTATAGCTAAAAAGCTTTTGTCAGCTTTACTAAGCATCATATCAGATTTACCAGCAGCTGTATCAGCTTGTTCTTGCTTATCAGTCAACTTAGATCTACCTGTTATGTTTATGACATTAGCTATATAACTCTTAGCGAAACCTGTTAAAGTAGTACCGTACTTAGTTCTATTATCTGCAGATATTTTCTCATTAGGTACACCAGCCTCTGTAACACCTACGCTATTTTGAATTTGTTTTATAGCTTCATTAGAGACTCTACCTTTGAACTCTGACTTTAATTCGTAAACTTGGCCTTGACTTGTTTGACCTAAACTTCTACCTTTTGGGCTAGAAATACCAGGTATAGCTCTGTTAACTGGTTGGTAAAACTGCTTAATAAATTTATTTGATAAACCTATAGATTTACCTTTAACATCTTTAGATACGTCGATAATCTCACCTTGCTCACCAACAATAGCTTCGCTAGTAGCTACATTATAGGGAGGCATAGTTTTAATAAGCTTTCTAACGTTATCAGGACTAACAAATAGTCTTTGAAGAGATTTTGCTTCAACATCTGTCAACGTTGCTTTACCTTGTATTTTCTTACCAGGCACATCAAACAACTCCATAGAAACAGGTTCTATGAATTTATCTGCTAATTGTTTATAAGTAGGCCTTTCTCCATCTTCAATCTCTACTATGCTAGATATTTCATTAACTTTATCTTTAGCTGGACCAAACTTTCTTACATCTATTTGATCTAACACAATATCTTCACCCGCAGATGTTGTTTCGTTTGAAGATTCCGTCGTGAAAGATCCTACTTCTTTTTTTATGTTTTTGTCACTGGATAAGCTTTCAGAACCTTTTAGTTTACCTTTTAAAGATCTTTCTAGTATATTACCATACCTAATAGGTAGGTTTTGATTCATGTAAGCACCAAAAGGAACCTCCTTACCATCTACATTAGCTTTGTATGAGTTTATAAGTGCAGATAACTCTTCACTAAAACCTAAGAAGAATTCCTCGTAACCAACTTTTAAGTTGTCGTCTATGGGTAGGTTTCTACTAGTAGCAGCTGCTTTTTTAGCTAACTCAGTAACTGCACCAATATTATTCTTACCTAACTTGTCAACTATAGCTTTTTTAACGTCAGGATCTTTTATGTCAGAGATTCTATTAGCGCCTAGCGCTGTCATTTCTTTAACGATGTCTTCATTAACTGAAGCTATTTTTTTATTCTTTTCAGAGACTTCAGGGCTTTTAAATACTTTTGTAGTAGCTTCTTTAACTATTTTGTCTACAGATTCAGTTTCTTTTATAGCTTCTACTTTAACTTCTTTTACAGCAGGTGCTTTATCGGCTTGCTTCAGTTTAAGCTCTAATTCATCACGCTTTTGTTCAAATTGATATTCATCAATATCTCCATCAAAGTAGCTATCTTCTAGTTTTTCAAGATCGTTTTGAATATCTTCTGATAAAGATGTCTTAACCTCTTCCTTCTCAGGTGCTTGGAAAGTAACACCTTTAGAAACATCTGCTTGAAAATTCTTAACAAGATTAAAAACATCGTCAGAGTTTTCTAGCTTCAACATCCATGACATATCGCCAAACGTAGATCTAATAGTATTATTTAAAAACTTCTTGAAAGAAGGAGCTGATTCTAAGTCTGATCTGTTTATAGCACCCAGAGATATAGCGTTGTTCATTTGAGCTATAAATTCCTCAGCATTAAAGTCTTTACCATCTCTATAAAGATCAAATCTTTTCTTTAAACCATTGTAGTCTTTTTCGGATATAATACCAAGTTCTTTTTTCTCTTTCAACACCTTTTCAGCCTCTAAAACAGCGTTTTTAGCTGTAGAGTCAAATTTTATACCTTTCTGAGCTACACTTAAGTGGAATAATTCTTCCAGTGGAGCAACAGCAGCATACTGAGCACTTGTTTTGGTAGGTGCTAAAGCTATATTTCTATCTATTACAGGTTGATTTACTATTATATCCTTTCCAAACTGCTTAGCATTAAAGTCTCCGTCTTCAATTTCTTTTTTAAATTTATTAAATTCTTTTTCAGATAATTTTTCTTTATACTTAGCTAGTTGTTCATCTAAGTTTTCATACTTTATACTACCATCTTCTTGTATATCACCTTTTATAGATATAAAATCACCATCACCCATTTGAGTCATAGTAAGATCACTGTAGAAATCATTAACGCCATAATAGAAAGCAGCCTCAGAGTTTCTAGCCGCATCACCTAAAGCTTCATTTATATTCGCAGCTTTCTTAGTGTTTGATCTTTGTTTAGCGTCTAGAAGTTCTTGCCTAGCAGTGGTTAAGCTAGAGTACTCATTTTCTAGTTGTTTTTTAACACGTTTGTTTTCAGCTTCTCCTAAGTCACCTAAACCACCTAACTGGGCAAACTTACCGTTAACTTGCCTCATTTGCCTGTTAATATCAGCAACCTCTTCTATTTGATCAGCGGTCATGTACCTTAACTTATGTAAGCTAATTGCATCACTAAGTGCTAATTCTTTTAATATTTCTTTTTTTCTAGCTCTAAGTTGTTTTGAGTTTTCTGGCGTTGTTGACTCGTTTAACTCTATAAGTTCACTAGCTAGTTTTTGGTTATCAAATATTTCACTTTTAGTTCTAAATTCACTTTTAACAATGTTTAGTATATTACCACCTGTTTTAGGAGCCATAATACCAAAACTACTAACCATAGTGTTAGCTACAAAGTCTTTATCTACACCTTCAAACATAGACTTGTTTTCGTCTAGTACTAGTATATCCAAAGCATTGTGAGATATTTCCGTAGCAGCTTCTTCTAATGTTTCTCCAATTAAATTTTTAGGTAGAGACTTTAAACCTGATAAAGTTTTACCTATTAAATTAGCACTAAACCTAACAGGTTGTTTGTATAACTCTTTTTTAGCCGCATTGATACCTATTTGTTTTGCTAAACCTTTAGCTGGCTCTAACATTTTTAATGTACCTATGCTCTCAAGGTAAGTAGCTGTAGCACCTGCCCCGAAAGATGTGAATGCTTTTTGAAGCAAACTATAGTCCTCTACTTCTTCAAGCTCTTTAATTCTATCGTATATCTTAGTTTTATCTCCTATGCTCTCAGTGTTATCTAGCTTAGAGTATAAAAATTTTATCTCTTGTTCTCTAGATGCTTCATCAGTCTGCAGCTCTCCATATTTACCACCTGTTTCAGCCACAAAGAAAGTTCCTTGAACAGTTCTTTTACCAGCCAACCATAAAGCTTTTTGTTTTTGTAAAGCTTCTTTTACTCCTTTACCAGTTTTAATAGCTTTAGAAACACCAGCAGCTCCCTTTATACCAAGACCTCCAGGTGCAAAAGTAGTTAATATAATGGGTGAACTATCTTGAAGAGATATAGATGTCCAATCCCATACAGATAAACCGTTTTTTCCTATATCATCTATTGATGGTGCCGTAGGTATATTTTCTCTTTTAGAAGCCATACCTAAGTTGTAGTTTTTATTATTTTTCTGTATAGTCTCTATTAATGAATCTACTTTCATAGAGTTTTCAGGACTAGTTAAAAAAGAAAGAGGAGTGTAAAATTCACCTATCTTTCTAGCTCCTTTTAAATATAGTTCAGCATACAAGTCTATAAAGTTTCTACCAGATTGTACAAAGAACTCATCAAACGCTCTACCAACTCTAGCACTCATTGAATAATCTTTTTTTAGATTTTTTTCAAATAAATCAGACTCTACTAAAGCCTCCCTAGAGTCATTAAGCATTTTAGAATAATCTTTCTGTTGAGAGTTTACTAGCTTAGCTTGCGAGTTTAAAAACACAGGTAAATTGTTAAAGCCTTTTTCCTCCCACTGTTGTATTTTAGAGTTATAAGTTTGTATTAACTCGTTGTATTGATCCGCTTGCTCTTGACTAGCGCCAGCAGAGTAGAATTTAAATCTATCTATTTGAGTTTTAATATCTTCAACTTCTTCTCTTAGCGGTAATGCTTGAGACTCCCACTCTTTTTTAGCTTTCTCATAACTTTTATAGTTTTGATCTATGCTTTCTTTTTGCTCTTTAATTAAAAACTTTTGAGCTTCTAAACTCTCTGCTCCACTAGCGAACTTCGGACTAGCTACCATGTACTCTTGTACATCTTCTGAAACATTAAACAAACTGTTGCTATACACTTTGTCTTTAGTATTCATTTCAGCTTCGTTATAAATATCTTCTAACTGAGCCTCGTTCTGTACGTCTAAAGGTTTTATTTTTTTTGTTTCTAAATAACCTAAGTATTGATCATACTTTTTACCTAAAGTTTGTTTCAAGTATTTAGTATAGCTTTCATCTGACTCAAAAGTGGGTTCAAAAGACATAATTGGCCCCATCATTCCACCCATGTTTTTACTTACAGATGTTCTGTCTTTCCTACTCTTTACAGGTCCAAAGTAATTGTCAGCTTGAGCAGTTATTATATCTTGCTCTGGTATGTTATCAACTCTACCTTGTATTTCTTCAGTAGCCGTAACCGCTTGAGCTTTAAAGGTATCTATCTTATCTTGCTCTCTTTTCTTTCTAGCTGCTATTCTTTTTTCACTAGCTGATAGGGGTTTTTTTGGCTCAGGATCTTCTGATACCAAAGAAGTATCTACCTGCTTTAACTCCGTATTCTCGGATGCTTGCCCCGGATTTTTCGATGTTACAGTTGCATCCTTTTCCACAACATCTTTTGGCTTTTTTACTGGATCTACAGTTTCCTCTAACTTTTTAATACTATACTTTTTCAAGTAACTATCAAGAGACATGTTAGATTGCTCAGCTGCTGAAGTTACTTGCTCCAATGAGTATTGTTCACCTTCTAATTCAAACATAATTATTATTCTTTTGTTATTGGTAGATTACCTGTTTTTATCAACGTGTTTGGTCTAAATAATATTTCTTTACCGTCAATTAAAGCTTGTGCATCTTTAGGTTTAACACCACCAGCTATTAATAATATCTTTTTTATTTTTTCATGGCTATCTCCTGGTTTTATTTCTAGCTTACCTACTTTTATTTTTGAAGGCTTTTTATCTTCATCTGTAGCATACATAGGCACCACCTCTATACCTTCTTCATTAGCTAGGCTTTCAACTGATTCAAAAGTTAAGTTATCAGGTGTAAACCTACCGTCAAGGTATTCTACCATTTTTTTATAATCAGCTCTTTTTATAGCACCCTCTGTTACTTTCTCAGGATCTTTTACTTTAGCTTTTTTGCTACCAATATTACTAAATAAAATTTCATCACCTTCATTAACTGTAGACGCAGGATTAAAAGCTTTCAAACGCTCAACATCTTCTGGAGTAGCTGCTCTACTACTGTATTTTTCTTCAAATTTCTTACTAATAGAATCATCTATTAATGAGTTTTTTATATAGTTTATTCTACCTTCAGGTGTAGGGTATTGTTTGTTGAACTCTTTAATAGTTGTACCGCTTTTACCTAACGCAAAGGTAAGGAAAGCTTGTTTCGATTCATCATCACCCTGCTCTATTGCACTAGCTTTACCTAGCATGATAGTGTTTAAACTCTCATTTTCCCTTATAGCCTTAATATCTATTAATTCTTCTTTATCTTCGTAACCACCTTCAGCTATTTCAATTTGCCCAGTAAGTTTTTGGTTTATTGTACCTTTTTTATCCTCTATCCCTGCTTCTTGGTAAACATTAGAGTAATCTGGTAAGTCATGTATATCTACTATAAATTCACCATCCCACTCGTTCGCATCTCTCTTGAATGAAAACTTATAGTACTCTTTACCGCTTTCAACAACTTTCTCCATTCCCTTCTCCTGCTCTGGAGTTAGTTGACGTGAAAAAGTACCACCCTCTTTAAACTGGTCTAAAGGAACTAAAGTGGTAGCTTCTAAAAAGTTTTCACCATTTTCACCTTTTATTAATCTTCTAGACTCTTTAACGTCAGGATTAATCATTTTTTCCGTGTCTACAGCATAGTATGCTAGTTGGTTTTGTAGTCTTTCAAGGTTATTATTACCCTTGAACGACCAGCCACCAGGTGCAGCTAATAATTCATGTGACTTAGACTTTACATTATCTATACCGGATATAACTTTACCAAAACCATCAACAGCTTGAGCTTGGTACATTTTAGCACTGTCAACTATTTTGTTGTATTTTTCTTTTTCAATAACACTTAGATTACTATTTAAAGACAACTGTACTTGAGCATCAATAGCACCCATTTCCTTCCCATCACCGTTTAAGTCAATCATTGTTTGCTTCTTAAACTGCTCAGCTAAATTACCATCTTTCTTTTTAAGCGCGATGTAGCTATCTCTGAAATCACTCATGTAAGATTCTCTAGTAGCTGTTGTTAGCTTTTGCATTGCGGCGGCGTCTTTAGCGGCTTGAGCGGCTTGAGCTTGACCAGCTTTTTTCTTTGCATCACCAATACTCAATATTCCCTGTGCAACTTGCTGACCGAAATTAGCAATTGCTTTACCCCAAACGTCTGTAGATCTATCTACGATTATAGGTGGATTTCTATAACTCATGTTTTATTTATTTATTAATTATTAGGAAGGAAAAATTGAATAACCTCCAGACGCAGCTGCTCCTTCTGCTGATATTAAACTACTACCTATACTTCCAATAGCTGAAAAACCTCCAGCTATAGCACTTGCTTTCGCTTGATTGGCTTGAGCTCGCTGCGCCTGCGCTTGTGATATCGCGCCAGCGGCTCGATCTAAATCAGCGTTTGTTCTGTTTTCTTGAGCACCAAACTCAAATTGTTTTCCAGCGGCATCAGCAGCTTGCACTCTTTGACCTTCGGATATAGCAATGCTTTGTAAGCGTTGTTGCTCTGACATTTTTTGAGACTGAAGCTGTTGTTCGCCTTGAGCTCTTAATTTTTCGTTTTGAGCTTCTTGAGCTTCTATACTGGCTGCTACTCCTTTTTTAGATGACAAAGCAGCTTGAGCTAAAGCTGTTGCGCCACCAGCACTTGCTCCGGTTGCTCTAATAGTGTCGAGTGTATTAGCTAAAGCTATATCGGCTTGTTCTATTTGTATTTCAGCAGCTTGCGTTGCAACACCTAAGCTAGCGAAAGGATTTGATAGTTGATCTGAAAGATCAGTAGCTAGGCCAGATAAATCAGTTGTTGACTCGTATGGGTTTATAATTGTCTGTCTACTTCTCTTTAGTCGATTTAATTCTGCTTGAGCAGCTCTCTGTGCATTTCCAGCCCTCCTTGCCTCTTTAGAAGCTGCGCTAGCTCCGACCGCTGCTCCGATACCTGATATTAATGCGCCTCCCGCCGCTAATGCTGTTACTAATCCCATATTATATTGTTTTTACTATTTCATAAGACGGATCAGAATCAGCTGTCCACCCTAATTTTTTATGTGTTTCTATCAAATGTTTATTTCTACCTATACTGAACATGTACTTTTTACCAGATTCTTTACATACGTTTTCTGCTGTAGCTATTAACAGCTCTATGGCTTTTTTACGATCTCCATCTCTGTAATCTGGATTTGAAACGATCCATTCAAGTAACACAGCATCGGAATTTGTAAAATAAAGGAAACCAGCTACAATTGGCTGATTATCTTTTTCAACCATCAAGCCACCTGTACCATTGTTTGGTAGAAAGCTTTTAGGTGGATTCTGCCATTTAGGCCATTGTTCCCACCAATAACAAAGAGTTTCCCAGTCGCTATCAGTAAGTTTACGTACATTTAATTTCATTTAATTTAATTTAATATGATGACTCCACATACTCAGTGGAAACAGCAAATAGTTCTTTTTTACCAACTAAGTTGTTGTCAACACTCATTTTAATGGTAGCAAAGAAACCTTTAATACCTGAGCTAGATTGACCCCATGTAACCTCACCTGCTCTAGACACGCTGTTATTTATAAGGTTAGCAAAGTACTTACCTTCTTTAACTTTGAAATTGTTACGTAGTAATTGATTTTCTAAAGCTTGTAAGTTCGATGCCTCTGTAAGTATATTTATAGACCTAGATATAGGTAATGCACTGTCTGACGAAGTAGCCATTGAATCCATTTCCCAGTCTATACTACCTTCGTAGTTTACTGTTTTAAAGTTTTTAACTAATGATTGATTAGCATTAAACACAAAATCTACAGATGATGGATATGTTGTGCCGTAAAATACTCCTCTTCTAAGTTGACTATCAAAAGTGTAATGTTGCCAGATCTTACCGTTCTTAGTAGAATAAAACGCTGTATTCAAGCTAAACATGAAACCAGGCTCAAAACTCAAGAAACTTGTCCAACCATTCACGCTTTCGTCAAAATTTAAGGTTTTATAACCCTGGTTTCCTCCGTTAGTCTTTTGTATTGATACTATATAGTTTTTGTTATGTATATCCCAAGATCCAATAACATCGTCTGATGAATTTAAAGTACCTAGGTTGTCTCTAAAGAAATCTTGCATACCATAAGACGATATCTCTGTTAAACCATCCATAGATAATCTTAAAACAGCGTTTCTCTTTCTATCTGTAAAGTATTTTCTATATCCGTAAACAGCGAAAGATTCTGGGTTATCACTTATACCGTACTTACCAGCGTAAGGTACTATCTCACCAATGACTTGAGATGAGGATGTTATAGCTCTATTTCCTTCTGCAGAGTATATAGCGTCTTTATCTATTAAAGCTCTACTTACCTTATCTTCTTGTAATAGTATTAGGTTAGAATCTTCAGCATAAAGTTTTTGTATTGATCCATTTGCAGGGTCTGCTGATCTTGTTATATCTTCACCTACTGAAAATACGTTGGTTCTATTAACACCAGTTCTAGAATTAAATACACCAGAGTATATTATAGAATTAAACCTATGTTGTTGTTGATTATCCTCTTCAACTAAGTAAGCTTTTACTCCAAAATCTACAGAAGTATTATTATAACCACCTCGTATTCTAGCTTCTTCAATGTACCAGTCTTCGTTTGGACTCGCTGTGCTAGAAGCGTAAGCGCCTGGAACTAAGTTTTCTACAACTGCATTACCAGCGTCAACTATTGACTTCATCTTCTTTATCCAGAAAGAGTTAAAATATTTTACTTCTAAAGTTGCTGACATAGTTTTATTATCACTTATTTTATTAACATATTACATTAATAGTCTTGATTGTAGTACACTCTATACCTAAGGCCTTGGTAAGTACCGCTAGTAGAGCAAGGCTCTCTTTTAAGTGAACCATTACCTGAACCTTGAAAAGGATCAATGAAACCTACCCTAGTTCTACCGGTGTTTGGGTCATCTACTACACTTTCAAATCTAGAAGCGTATTGAAGAGCTATGTCAGACCCGTTAGCGGTGGAAGAATCAGGTATGTAATCATAAGCAGTAAGATAAACTGATGTAGCGCCAGGACGTGTACCAGTAGTTAAAGACGTATCTGAGAAAAGTTGCTCTATAACATGCGAGTAAGGAGTTCTAGCGTAACCGGTTTGATTTAAAACAAAAGCACAAGCAGTTGAAAGACCACTAGAAGAACCACTCGCTGCTGAATACTGAAAATAATCAGCGTCTCTACCAGTACCACTTATTAAATTGGTACTTTTAACTGGAACACATGTAGGGTAGTTAGCATCACTAGCGTTTATCCAGCAATCAGTTACACCTGTACCTATTCTATAACCTCTACACTCTATAAAGTATTCTCCTTTCTGTGTTAAAGCTATAGGTATGTGTATTTGAGAATTTGTACCAAGACTAATATTTGTACAAGAAAATCTACTACTACCATCAGCTATCCAACCAGCACCTACACCAATAGTACCGTTGTTTGAATTTAAATCAACAGCATTAGTACTTACAACACCTTGCGTGCTCCAAGTGCTACCACTGTTAGCTCTCTTCCATATTCTCCATCTAAATAAAGCTTTACAATTAACGCCACTAGTTTTCCTAGCTTGAACCATCAAATCAAACAATACCGTACCAGATTGTAAACCATCTGAGGATAGACTTTGAACATTAGTTGAAGTCTGTGTAAATCCAGGTGGTACCCCGCCTGAAGCTGAACCAAATCTCCAACCAAATGAAGATTCAGTTTGTGAAAATACTTGACCTCTTTGCCCACCGGTGGTAGCACTTATTTGACAACTAGTTGATAAGTTACAAGCAGCAGGTACAACCCTTATAGGTTGATCGTATATTATACTTGTCAATGTTCCAGTGGTTTCAACACCTTGAGAAGTATATCCTCCGTTTGTTTGATAACTATCTAGAGCATCTTTTACTTTTAATTGACACTCGTAATAACCTTCAAGCGCTAGAGTTCCCCAAGAAATATCTCCTAGTTGTGAGTTTATTAAAATAGTAGAAAAAGGCATTCCAAAAGCAGTTAAAGGAGGAGGAGTAGATTCCAGGAACACACCTGTTTGTTGCCCGAAGTTGCTTATACTAAGAGATCCATTAGCTGGTAGCCCAACATTACCAATTGAAAAACTAGCGTTAGGATCGAGAGCTTCGTAAAGCGTTGTAGTAAGTAACGGTAAAACTTGCGCTGACGGCGTTAGAGTTGGTGGAGTTGTGGACGAAAGAAAAGGCTCTACGTTAGTTAATGAACCTGTAAAAGGTATAGAAATTACATTGCTATCAACATCCACAATACTTATAGAAAAATAATAAGTATCTGTAGTTGCAAAGAATTTAGAAAAGTAGGTGAAGTAGTTATTCTTTATTTTAATTCTATAAGACCCAAAATTAGGGTCACCTACAGTCTGATTGAGTTCTGCTTCGAAGAAGTTTAAATTATTTGCTGGGCTATTATTATCAGTAACTGTTAAGCTACTAAGTGTAGTATTTGTCAACGAAGCTCCCTCTGGTGAAAGTGGATAGAACGCATCTGTAATGTAAGGAGAGTCTGAAGCCCCTGTAGTAGTTCCAGAGCCATTAGGGTTTTGATTCTCTTTAAATAAAAACCCAACAGGTGTAATACCTATAGGAGCGTTTGAACCAGTTAATATATCTTCGTTTAAGTCAGATATTAAACCAGTAGTAGTTGTTTCCCAGAATATATCTAATAAAGAGTTTACTGGTTCTGTTTCGTATACCGCTAAAAAAGGCAACATAGTCCCTGCTGTAACACCTATGGATTGAGATAAAGTAGATATTCTAGCTATTAAAGGATTTGTATCTAATTGATAAAAATTATCAACAGATGCTACCTCAGCGTAGTCCATATTTAAATCAGTAGCTGTAGCTATAGTCGATGCTGTATCGGTAGAAGAGCCTGGAAAATACTGTATATTAGACGTCGCGGAATTATTTTGAACTCTACCAAACAATTGTACAGAGCTTCTATACTGTTTTTGATCTGGACCAACTTCAGATAAATCTCTAGGTATTTTATTTATGTTATCGTTTAATAAAACAACATGCGCTGTTAAACCATCTTCGCTAGGAGGATAAGGGGAAGTACCACTATGATTTGGGTAACCATCCAGTATTCCAGGTAAGTAACAGTTGTAGTATTCTTGTTCTGTTTGTTTTACAACAACTTTATAAGAGTACCAACCAACTTGGTTTATCGTGTAAGCAAATTTTATGTCATTACTCAGATTATCTTTATTTAAGTAATTGCTACTTATAGCGCCATCTGCACCAACTGTGTAAGTTCCAGCGTTGATAGATATAGATGTAACTTTTACGTAGTCTCTATATTCTCCCCTCAAATAATCTCCAATCCTAGGAACACTAGCGTTGTCTGGGTTTGAAGAGTCTAAAGTAAAATTTAATTCGTTTTGAGAACTAGTAGTAAAAGAAGCGGAGTTGATAGAAAAACCTATACCAGAAGAAGAAGTGTCTTGGTATTGTATAGCGTAAAGACCAGCTTGACTTATACTGTTAGTATCGTTAACACCGTTTGATATCTTGTTTTGTACAACAACTTTTATAGCATCACCAAACCAGTTTTTAATTTCTGGTTGATTAGATCCATCATAATACTGGTTGTAAATAGTCGATCCACCTTTAAATTCACTAGTTCCAGTATCTATACCTGTCAAGTCTACTGGAGATAATATAACAGGAGTTTGTCTACCAAATTTATCACACAAAATAAAACCAACTTGATAGTTTCTATTCTGTTTTAATGTATGGTTAGGGTATTCTACCCAAGAATCAAAATTTACAGTTTCTTTCGCAAAAGAACCAACATAATAGTCAATTGAATTGGGTGAGGAATATCTGTCGTAGAAATTACCATACATAACTCTATTACCTGAAGTCTCTTGAGCTAAAGCCCTAATAGGTACTTTATCGTATACTCTAGTTGTTTCAAACTCAGGTAGTGTTTTATATGGTTTCCTTGACTGATATTGGTAAGAATATACGTTTGTTTGTAAATCTGATGACAATATAGTGTTAACAGGTAGTGTTTCTAAAACCTTTACAGATAAAGCATCAGACTCTTTATATAGAACATCTAAATGCGTTATCTTGTATTGAGTGTCTAGGTTTGTGCCTTTAGAAGGTAGAGGTATCAATAACTCCATGTTATTCATTTCGTTCTCCATAAACTCCAATATAGTAGATCTATACGAAGCGTCTTCGTCACCTTCTCTAAAGTAACCCTTCTTTTTAGGTACATAAGCTATTTGAGTAAAAGGAGCCATTAAAGAATGTTCTCCGTCGTCAAACTTAAATCTATAAGAAAATCTAACATACCTAGCCTCTAATAGATCAGGATCACCTGGCCACCCAAGTGCAGGATCTTCTTTGGTCATTGTTGATTTTAAAAAAGTAATAGTAGCATTATCACTAATAGTAGCATTGTAGGGAACAAGAACTGTAGTAGCGCCAACTTGAGTAGATAGGGTAACAGTGTTACTTGTCTTACTATCAACGGTGACGAAGTTTGAGCCATTTATAGCGGTTGTACCACTTACGTTTTTAGCTACAACTATCATTCCAATCTCTACATCTTCAGTGTTTTCAACATTTATGGTAGAACTACCAGCTACAGCTGCTGTTGTTTTTTTAGCAACTCTTTTCAACAAACTTATAGCTTCATATGGATTGTACTTAGCTACAGACACCGTGTCTTCAGTGTTGTAGTAGCTAGAATCGTTAGTAGCTGAACTTATATTTATCTTTCTAGGTTGGTTTCTATTATCTGTAAAAAAAAGTAAATCCTCTATTAAGTTAACACCTAAAACCTTATTAGTAATTGAGAAGTTTAAAAAATCTCCGCTAACTATTATAGAATAATTTGGATTATCTTGGTCATATATACATATATGTGACTGGTAGTTTCCAGCTAGTGGAAAATCAGTAGATGGGCTGTATGTGTTAGCAACTGATAAATAAGTTGGACTAGAGGGATTAGGATCTTTATAATTTGTTACGAAAGTTATTATATTATTATTAGTGCTATCAGAAAAATAACCTATAATTTTACAAGTACTATCATAACCCGTTGGTAAGTTTTCAGTTACAGTTGAGTTACCTATAATGTTCTCTAAAGCGCCAACATCCGCATCTTCTGATTTACCTACAGAAATATTTTGAGCGTCACGGTATTCACCATTAGGTATAAGCCTATCGTCTAAGTCTTTATTCATCTTAGACTTTAGGAAAGTATTTTTAATCTCAGCCATTTAATTTATGATTTTATCCATTTAGATTTACCTCGCATAACTTGAACAAATTCGCTTAGTTTAATATTAGATAATCTTATCTTAGCATTTCTTAGTTTAGCGCTTTTTTCTTGACGCAGTCTCTGAACTAAATATTCAGGTTGATTTATTCTAGTAGAAACTATAGCGTGTAGTATATAAGCATATATAGCTTCCTCTGCCATCTTAGGGACTCTAGTGTCTAGATCATAAGCTAAACCATCAGAAATGTACTCTAAAATGATTAAGCGATCAACTAAGTCGTTTGAGAAAGAAAAGGTATTCTCTCTTTCGTTTATAGTGAACCAACCGTTAACTTGACTGACCTCAGGTTGTATACCGTAAAACCCACTTTGCCAAGCAAAGCCTTGACCAAAGCCTCCACCATATATATCAGCCCAAACAGGTGACCCATCTTCTAATTGGTTATTAATAACACCGATACCATTGGTGTCCCATCTTTGTTCTGTTATAGAAGTTCCCTGTATATTTTCTCCAGTACCGTCTTGAACTGGTATACCATTGTCGTCTTGTAGAGGTATAGCTGTTGGGTTACTAGTTAATGTGGTTGGGTATATAATATGCTTTATACCAGAGCGATCTATCCAGGACATGTTAACATAATTAACATAGTCTTGAGGCATAGCAATACTAAGGCTAGGTGGTATAGTTAGTTCTTGTGACTTAACACTTTTCAATGTATCATAGCTAAACTCTTGCATAGCTCTTTTAGCAAAAAAGACAACGTCTGTTCTCTTTACATCAGACACTAATTTACCAGCTCCAACGTAAGCAACCATGAAATTACTTACCACGTCGTTTAGCTTGGTGTAAGAGTAAGATCCCCAGTTTTCCTCAACAGTATTACCATAAGCATCTCTATTTCCATACTCACCACCAGTCTGTGATTTTAATTGAACAGCTACAGCTGTATTTAAAGCTAGACCTGTAGCAAATGTTATCTTGTTATCAGCTATACTGTAACTAGCAGTATATTCTGTGTATACTTGTTGCCCAGGTGCAGCAGTGTATAATTTATAGTTATTTGTAGCGTAATCAGGATCTGTAGGATTATAACCGCCAAAAACTAAGTTAGTGTCAAATGTTGTTGGTCCAAACACTGTCTGGTTAGCAGTAGACAAAAAACTTTGTGCTCCCGCATAGTACTGACGATTGTTTTCGGTTATCAAACCTCCATTAGGTGTAGACATAGTTTATTAGCTTTTTTGATTTATTTGTTCTGCTTGTATTTGCTGAGAAGTAAGATTTACTAAATTGTAATCCTTAACTACAACGCCAGCATATAGTAATATTTTTATGATAACCTCAGGCTGCTCTGATACGTCTAACTCAAAGTCTTGAGAACCAGTGGCTATATATTGATAATAGTTTTGTCCAGATGGGATTTCAAAATTCCAAATAACATCAGCTGGTTTTTTAACGTACGATACGTTAATATTAGATATTATATCGTTAGGCTTTAAATAAATCTTATTATCCTCGTATAAGTATAACGGGTATTGCTCAGTGGGTTTAGTTAAAGGTGACTGGTTAACATATAGAAGATCATTTCTTTGAATTAACTGAGCTTCTATTTCATCTTTATAAACAACAGTACCTAATCTATATAGGTCTGATGGTAGTGTGAAGTGATCTGTTTGATATGATGCTGTAGCGTACTTTTTAAATATAGCTATTTTTTCATCAATATTTTTTATACGATCAGCGTATTCGCTATCGTTATCTGGCACTCTAAGTTGTTGGTTTAAACTCTCAAAGTAATTTTCAAAAGTTTCAAGCTGAACTTGAGTAGCTGTCTTATTGAACTCATCAGGTGTCATATAACCTCGTTGTTCTTTATTTAATATTAATAAGACTGTTTTATAAACCGTGTCTACACTTATTGCCATTTGTTAGTTTTTTTTATTATAATACAGAGAAGACCGCCGAAGCGATCTTCTATATATTAGTATTACATGTTATAGAAACTTTTTCTCTATAGATTTAAAAATTTGCAACCCTTCATCTGTCTTAAAGAAAGCCGCCATAGCTGAGTATGGATGCTCGTCGAAAGGTACTGTCATAAGTTTCTTACCATTAGAAGCCCAAACAAATGTTCTTTGGTCTGCAGACAGCTTGATTATAGCTGCTTCTGTTGCTTTAATAGCAAAGTTTCTTAACTGTACGTTTTCATCGTTGGCTAGATCGATAAATAAATCTGGATTTCTTTTAGCGAACATCATCAGATCTCTTTTAATTTCTCTACTAGTCATTTTAGATACTTCAGATCCTACCTCTACTCTCAATATAGCTTCTGCTTGATCGATGTCCATAGACTTAGCAGCGTTTAAAGCTTCAATCTCCATTTCTAAATAAACTAGATCATCATTAGCTTTTTCAACTTTACTAAACTCGTAATATTTACCGTTTAAAGCTGGGTGGTATATAGATAATAGTTTCTGTAAATTCTGTTTTTGTTTAGGTACAAATAAAGTACCATTTTTAAACATAACATGCCCAAGTGTTGATTCACCTTTTTGCTCTTCTACGAGTGGTGAATTTTGATTTGTAGCATATCTTAATTCTTTTTGTTCTCCAGTTTCTTCGTCAAACCACAATAAAGGAAATCTAGCAGAATGCCTAGACGGTAGTGTTAACGTTAGTGGAGTAAATGAACCTTTTAAAATATAGGTTCTATCTTTTATTTCCCAACTAGGTTTAGCTGGTTCTACTTTTACTTTTTTTGGTGTAATTGGTTGAGGTGCAACCTCGGTTTTAGTTACTGCTGTTTTAGCTTGATTTGCCATGATATAATAAAATTTAATAATTTAATAAAAGTAATGATTACCCCCGTTTAATTAACGAGGGTAAAAATTACAGTAATTTACCCTTGTGTTAGTCAGTGAACAATACGAAGTTGTTCGCAGCTTGTACACATAAACATCTTTCAGAAAGGAAGTGTACTTCCATTGCGTCAAGATCAGAAGTATAAGCTCCTCCAACAGATCCAGTTAACCAAGACTTCATACGTCTGTCATCACTTTGAGATGCTCTATAACGTACGTGCAAGAATGGACGTCTGATGTTAGTTCCTAAGATTTGATCATAAACAGTAGAAGTTCCAGCCGGTACCAAGATACCCTCAATTCCTGATTCCGCAACAGCTCCACGAGTAGATGCATCGTTCAAGTATTTCCAGTCAGTCTTATAGAAGTCGTAAGAACCTCTTCTGAATCCTGAGAAACCTAAGTTTAATGCCATGTCTTCTGAATTTTCAAATAATCCATAAGCAACACCACCATTTGGTCCAGCAGATACTCCACCTAACATGTTGTCAATAGTTAAAGAAAGTTGACGATTAACAAATAACATATTCTCTTCGATAGCTCCTTGAGTATCTAAGTTTTTAAGAATTTGGTCAAACTCAGTTAAGACTCCAGCAGCAGGTGCGAATCCAGCAAAGATGTTACCTCTTTGTTTTACAGCAGCAAATAAACCTTCAGTTCCTTTGTACTTAGTATCACCAGCAATTCCAGCAACACCAGATCCAGCAGCAGCTAAAGTTCCTTCAACTACAGACATTTCCAAGTAGTCCTCAAAACGTAGTCTAGTTTCAGACTCAGCTTTTAGATACCACAAATACCCTCCAGTTCCATCTTCAGTAGCAACTTCTACCCATCCAATCTGAGCAGCGTCAGATCCAGAGATAGCGTATTTATCTTTAATGATGATAGGTGAGTTAGAATACTGAGTGAACGAAGGAGTGATTGATTTGATGTCAGCATCTCCAGTTCCTTTCTTATACTCAGATCCGTATACAAAGATCTTAAGCCCAGCGTCTAATACGTTAAACGTAGCATCAAGATCAGCTCCGGTATAAGTAGCAACTGTAAGAGTAGCTAAAGTAGCAGAAGTGTCAACGCTGTCTGTTACTAAAGCAGTTACTTCAAGCCCATTAGAAGGATCCATAATAACGATAGTATCGTTTTTAGAGATTACATTTCCTACAAAGTTATCTCCATTAGCAGCATTTAGTGCAAATGTTAAAGTAGTAGCAGTTGCAATAGTTACATCGTTGTAAGCAATATGTAATCTGTTTTGCTCAGACCATACTACTTGATCAGAAGTCATAGGCATTTCAGCACCTACCATACGTAAGAATCCAGATAATGTTCTGTTTCCGTAACGCTCTACTTCTTGTTCATAAATTTCAGGTAGATATTGTTGTGCAAAATCGTTTCCTGATCCGTCTGTAAAACTTAAATAGTTGTCAGACAGTAATTGTTGTTTTTGACTCGGTTTAATTGAACCGAATGTGTTGTTTAATGCCATTTTTAAATGATTTTAAATGTTAAATTTTAATTTTTTTAATCTTTAATTTAGATGAACTAAGATTGCTTTCGCCTAATACTTTTACCTTGATACCATCTTTGAAGCCTGTTTGAGGCGATTGCCTTAAGGTTTGACTTGGATTTTTTGAGCTATCTATAACTTGTTTGACAGCGTCAGCTTTTCCTTGTTCGTAAAAATGATTAGCAATAGTATCGACATTAGCAGCAGCGTACATAGCTTTGTGGTAACCCGCTGGGTCTTTAACACTACCATCACTATTAAGGAACTTCCCTACGATGTTACTAATGTTTGACTGGGTTTCTGCAACTTTACTAGGATCCTTCACGCCATACCTGAATTTCTTTTCTCCTAAATTGAAATCAAAACCTTTGAAATCTTGTGAGAATAGTTTTTTAGTTTGGTTTTTGAATGACTCGTGTTGTTGCTCGGCTTTGCTTTGCTCTTCGTTATATCTATTGAAAAAGTCAGTAGCTTTCTTTTGCTCTTGAGTTACGCCCGGTCTCAACTTGATCTCGTCGTAGTATTTACTCTTTGTTTGCTCTAGAAAGTTTTTGGCTTTTGCAACTTCTTCTTTAAACGCAAGTTTCTTCTTGCGGATGTCTCTCTCCTCGTCTATATCTTCATCGTATGAAAAATCTTCAAGTAGTAGACTCACATCCTCACTATCTAAGTAAGGCTTTGTTTTTTTATAATATTCTTTTAGTAATGTATCGTTGTCGATATTAGAGTAATCAGCGTTTAATCTAACGTAGTCATTAATTGTACCGCCAGTTTCTTCCATGAAAGCAACTAGCTTTTCAATGTTTTCTGGTAACTTAGCACCTGTTTCTTCGTTGTTAGTTAAAGCGTTATCAAATTGCTCTTCTAAAACCTCAACCTCATCTTGTGCGATTTCATCAGTAACCTCTTGTATAATTGGCGTGTCTTCTTGAACAACCTCTTGCTCTTGTTTAACTTCTTGCTCGACAACCTCTTCAACAACTTGTTCCACTTGACTCTCTTCAGCGTCAATTACTACTTTAGTAACTTCTGGCTCTTCGTTGCTTTTAGATAAATCTACTTTTATAGGTTTATCTTGTGTTTTACCTAGATTTTTAGGTTTAATTTTTTTACCTTTTAAGGAGAAATCTCCCTCTTGTTTTTCTTGTGACATAATATAATATAATTAAATAATTGAAAATTTGCTTTTATTTGAAGCTGTTTACTACAAACCGAAACCGTTTAAGTCATCAAAACCTGATGATTCAAAATCCTTAGGTAGCTCATCGTTTTGTCTTTGAGCTATCATTTTTGATTGCTGTGTAGCTTGTATTCTTGTTCTCTCGTCTTTACGATCTTCTATTTCAGCTTCTTTACTTTTCTCAGCGTCTAGTTTTATTTTAGCTAACTGAAACTGATATTTAAATTCTTCAGCCATAAGCTCTCTTTTTATTTGAGCTTCAGTTTGCATTCTTTGTATTTCAAACTGTGATTTAGCTTGCTCTACACTTACTTTCTCCTGGGTGAGTGCTTGTTGTTTTTGTACTTCAGCCATCGCAGCTTTCTCTGCTGCTTGAGCATTTGCTTGTGCTTGAGCTTGAATATTAGCTTGTTGCTCAGCCATCTTTAATTGATGACGTTTTTTCTTTTTAAGCTTTAACAATTGGTTAGCCATTTTTAAATTTCTAACCTGTCTTATATCTATAACATCGTCAAGATCTATACCTTGAGTTTGTAACGCTATTTGTAAGTTCTGTTCTAGTTTAGCTTTTTCTTCTTCATCAGGTTCCAACTCTAAGTATATACCAAAATCGTGTAGATTTAAATTTTCAATTTCTTTAAGTGTTTGAAAGTTATAGTTAGATATACTTTGCTTTAATGAGTTAGCTGTTAATGGATATGATAGGGAATCTGCAATTTTTAAAGATATATTTTCACATACTCTTAAAGTTAAAAATAACTGAGCCTGCATCAAGTGTCTAGTTGCTGTATTGGAAGCATTTACAGCCATTTTCTGTAAACCTAACAATGAGTCTTTGTCTGGAGTAGAAGCGTCTCTTGCTTCATTTAAACCAGTTACATCTCTTATCATTTGTAAATAATACTGATAAGTACCTATTAAACTTTGTATTTTAGATTGTCCCGAGGACGACGCTAATTCCTGAATAGGTATTTTACCAGCGTTTAAAGATCCGTCTTGCGTAAGTGATCTACCCACAACAGATCCTGTTTGGAAATACATGTTTAATGCTTCTGCTGGATTATACGTTGTACCGTTACCTAAATCAACCTCGGCTAAACCGTCCATATCTAAGAATACACCATCTGGTACTATTCTAGACATTACTTGCTGAAGTTTTAAGTGAGTCAATTGAATCATATCAGCAAAACCAGTTATTCTACTTACTACAGACTCTATTCTTCCTTTGTATACTCTGGGAGCACATATAGAGTAATTCATTTCTACTTTTGTGGTATCAGCGTAAGGTCTAGACATATTTTCTGCTAGCTTCCACTCTAACATATGGTTGTTACCTAAAATCTTAGCACCAGTGTATAAAACTTCTATACTTCTGCTTACTCTTTCAAAGTTATCATTAGATGGTGGATTAAAACTATCTGTTTTTTCTATAGCTTTTTCCAAGCCACTATCTGTAGTTTTTATCTTGAACACTTGGTTCATATATGTCTTATATTCAAAATACATGACTTGCACAGTGTTGGAATCGTAATTACCCCAACCTGTTATGTATTGAGAGTTACCAGGCATTTTCTGTATAGAATCTAGCTCTTCTTCAGTTATATGTGGAAACTGCTTCTTTAATTCAGATATAGTTATAGATTTTACTTCACCAACATAGTATATGTCTTCAAAGTTAGGATCTTCAGTGTACGAGTAAACCATATAAGCTGGGTCAACGTAGTCTATAGTTACCCCATTAGAAGGGTTAAAACCTGTTTTAACCGCGGCTATACCCAAAACAGTTAGATCGTAATTTAATCTACGTCTAGTTAGATTATATTTATTTCTAGCTAAAGTGTTGTTTATAACTTCTTCTTCAGCAACTTCAACACCTTGCTTATAGGAGAGTTGCATATGTAATTCTAACTCTTCAAGATTAGAAGGTAATTCATCTTGGTTTAATTTAGATCTTGAAAAATCTACCCCAGTATTTTCTTTAGCTTGCTGTATTAAATCTTGAGCAACCATATCAGCCGCTATTTCATTAGCATGGTCTGTTCTTTTCTTTTGACTTTCAGGATCTTGCGCATAAGCAACTATATCGTATTCTTTATTAGACATTCCATTAACAACAATGTCTACGAACTTAGGTATAACTGGTACAGGCTTCCAGTCTAAATTTAAGTAAGATAAATCACCATTTATTGATAACTCGTCTTTGTACTTCGCTATAGATTGTTCACCTCTAGCATACAACCTAAGTTGATGGTAGTTGCTGTAGCTTTGAGCGTATCTGTTACCAGAACGACCTTCTTGAAACCACTCTCCCTCGATAGCTCTAGCTACTTGAATACCATAATCTAAGCTTGCTTTTACTTCATCGCTAACTACTTGGCTAGGGAAAGAGCTATTACCATTGGTGTATACTTTCATTTATCTTATAATTTTTGACGATGTTCCTTTATTATCGTATCGTTTTATGCCTAAATCTATATTTTTACGCTCTCTTCTCGCTACAGGTGTGTATCTATTCTTGTTACAAGCCATTATAGCTAGACCTGAACTTATGGAGGCATCGTGCTTTGTTCTATTGTTTATGTTGAATTTAGCCCAGTCTTCCAGCGTTCTTTGAAAATACATATTACCATAACCATTAGGTGTGTTACCTACGTTTTCCTCTATGTATGTTTCTATAGCTGCTGCATGCGACTGTTTCATATCTTCACTGGAGTTAGGTACTCCACCTATCTCTCTTTCAGTTACAGACAATTTATTATATATTTTATCTGGTCTATTCATTGAAAAACCTCTATAACCTCTTCTTTTAAAATGATATAATAATCTAGGTTTGTTATTTTCTGCTAATATAGGCATACCGTAAAATATGCACGCCATTAATACATCTTCAAAAAATATCTCAGCAGTCTGAGGTCTAGCTATATATTCTAAAAAAAATAAATTAGGTGGTACGTTTTCCATAGAAAACTTTGTTAAACCATGTAGAGATCCGTTAGAACCTCTCTTATCGACAGTACCTGATATATCATAACTATCACAGCCAAAAGCTCCGCAGTGGTCATTACCAGGGTATTTAATACCGTTTTTTATTATTACTCTATTCTGTAGGTTAACAGGTGGAACCCATGATATTCTAAACCTTCCATCTCTATTTGGATAGAATAATACCCTACTATCTTTTATTCCGTTTTCCCACATAAAACTACCCGTTGTTATCGTAGAAGTGTTATGCAGATCAGCGTTGTAGTCTATCTGTTGATATATTTTAGTTAGATTAAATAAAGATTCTTTAGCCTCGTCTCTAAAAGCGTGTTCCTCTGTTCGCGGGAACTGTCTATAGTATTCATTTAACCCGTCTTGATCATCTTTCAAACCATCAACTTCATTCTGCCAATGCTCTACAACTCCTTGACTTATAACATCACCTAGAGGATCTAAAACATTTTCCTTGGGTGTATCGAATACAGGTAATCCATAAGAATCAATGAATCCTTCGTAGTTCCATTCCATAGGAATGAACAAACTATATAGTCCCGAGCTAGTCTGACCGTTGCGGTTTCTTTTTGTTGCATCAGAATCATAATATAACTTTTTAAAATTCTCACCACCTTTATCTAAAGCGTTTGACGTACTACCCATCATACACTTACCTATAATTCTAGAACCTAGTCTTAAACACGTTTTTGTAACTCGCCAGTTATTTAATATATTGTTTGGCCTCTCCCATTTCCCACTTTCATCATGTACTAGTAGTTTTAGTTTTTCTCCATCGTACGCGTTATCACCGGTGTTTTTCCAATCGACGGTGGTATCAAGACCGTCAAGGGTCTCGGGCCTAACGGTTTTGGTGATGGACTTACGAGTAAGCTTTGATGCGGGGACCCTGTAGGCGAGTTCCGTCTTCGGCCTGTCCATACCGTCTTGTATTGGTTTGAAGAAGAAGGGATAGTTAACAGAAATGGGTACAACCTTATCTGTGAACATTTTCTTAGCATCGGCTCCAGATTTGGACAAAATCCCAAAGCGTGAGTCCGACGATATTGTAGCCATGTTAACCGTTTCCCCAGACGCCATGAATGAAAAGCCAGAACGTCTGTTCTTGAGATATGACATTCCATAACACCTGATGTCCGCTTTACAAGCTTCCCAGAATATGTAGAATAATCTGTTTGACTCCCTAAAGTCTGGCTGCCCAATATCAATTTTGGACCACTGCAGGTACATGTAATGAGTACCAGTAATATAAGAAGGCTTGTCTTTGTTAAAAAACCAAAAACCTTCTTCACGTCTCTTAAATTCTTTGTCAATATATTCATACCATTTTTCTTTAAATTGCGTAGGGTATTCATCCCAATCGAATACTGATTTTATTTTTGAAAGCTCTTTTGGGTACTCAGTATGCCTCCATCTATCTCCTTCAAATTTAACAACATCATATTCTTTTGGTAAAGCTATTTTAATGTTTTGTATTTCATATATTTCCCCTATTTTACCAGTTTTACTGATAACGATCATATCAAACTCCTTATCATAACCGTACATCCACTTGTTATATCTATTCTTTTTATTTATAACCTTAGGTTTGATATAATTAGGTAATACTTTATATAGTGATTGCTCGTACATTACTTAGATCTTCCTTCTGCAAACCCCTTGAAAGTCTTCTCCTTCTTTTCTATAGGTTTCTCATTAAGCATATTCTCTTCATCTTCGATGCGTTTTAATATCTCAAAAGCATCAAAAATAGCTAGTTTTTTTGTAGCTGCTGCGTTTTTTAATCTATCAGCAGATATATCGTCGTCAGAGTCTACAATAGCTTCTTTAGCTACTTTTATCAACTCTTCAACTGCTGTTTGCCCAGCTTGGATTATATTCCTCTTCGTCTCCTTTATATTCATATTTAATTACAATATCATTTGATTTCATACAATATAATCGTTCTCCATCAATTATAAATTCAAACTCACCGTAAGGCGTGTAGCCTACTAGGTCTCCAGGAACGATTTTAACAGCTTCTAAGGAACTATTACCATATTTTAGTATTCCTATAAGCTTTCTTTCTTTATCCAGCGTTAGATCATTACTATCTAGCAGTGGTTTTACAAAACATCTATCTTGAAAAGATTTCCAATGACCAGAGTTATTGTATAAATATATTTGATCAGGTGAACAAAAATATAGATCATCTATAAATTTAGACCTACTATCTTTTCTTTTGCCTCTAATATCAAAAAAACTTCTGAAAACATTATGATGTATAATAACTATATCACCATTTTTAATCGACGTGCTGTACGCGGATGGAGTAGAAACTACTACAGCTTTGTTACTAACGGCTTTAAAATCTTCAGTATTAGCATTAGTTATTAGGCTTTTGTCACCTACTTTAATTTCGTTATCGTATCTTTTGTTTATTGGTCTTACGATAAATTCAAATAAACTATTCATTAATACTCTAAGTCATATTCAACGGATATAGCCATGTTAGAATTAAATCTCTTCCATGGCATTATCTCGTCTTTCTTTTTAATATATATACTGTAAGAATTATCGTCTTCAGAGTACAATATAGCTGATATAGTATGACCTCCGTAAACTTGTTGACTTACAGCATAATGCATTGCATCATTTTTGTAATCAGAACCTATACTTATTTTTCTAATTACAGAGCTCATTAGTCATCTGATTTAACAACAGATAAGTCAGCTTCTTTTTCTTCTTCAATTAAAGTATAACTACCATCGCTCATATCAATAGTAACAGCGCCATACTCTTCTTCAAGTTCTTTTTTAGCAGCTTGTATTTCTTGAGAAACAGCTGCTTGAGCGTGTAGCGCTTCGTGCTTACGAACCTCAATAACTCCTATATCTGTTAATATAGATTGAAGTCTACTTTGCTGATCTTGAATTTTTTCTAATTGTTCTTTTTTAATTTTTGACATTTTGATTTAATTTAATTGATTATATTTCTACTTATTTTTATTATCACTTGATTTTTTATTTTTTTCCCAAGTACGGCCAACAAAGTAAGCGCCATACACTGTTATTAGTAACGATTGGAATATAGGTGTGTAAGATTCATCTACTTTAAAGTTACCTATATTACCATCTGCAAAAGATAAAACACTAAACACGAATGTTAGATATATCAAAACCATAGGTCTTATGTTTTTAGATAACCAACTATCACTATTCATATCAGCTTTCCAACGATCAGTAACTTGTGCTTGAGCCTCGCTGTCAGCTTTTTCTAATATTTCTTGTATTAGTCTTTGAGCCTCTAGTTTTTCTTCTTTAGTTGTTGTAAGCTTATCAATAACATTACCAACTTCTTTTATTACTCCGCCAGTAAGCCATTGGAATATTTTTTTCATTTCATTGATTCGTTTATAGCGTCAGCAATAGTTCTTTTGTCTTTTTTGCTTTTTGGCCCAGCAGAATAAGAAACTGAATTACCACTCTTATCTGTTAAAGTATATTTATTAAGTTTACCTTTTTTAGCTGTAACTTCATACTTGCCCTTAAACCTTTGCTTAATCTCCTGTAATCCAGGTATTTCACCTGCTTTAGCTTTTGGTTGTTTTTCTTTTGGGTTAGGGTCAATAGGCCCAGTCTTGTAAAAAGGTGTTTTACTTGGTTTTTTAATTTTTGCCATTTTTATTTTGTTTATGATTTTTTATACGCTTCTTTTTCCCAAGGCAAGTTTTTCGCCCCTTCATTCATTTTAGCTCTCGAGTATTTTTTACCTTTCCAATAAACGTTGTTATCGTCGTAATCTAAGTCACCACGCTTAATTTGGTCTATATGTATCATTTCGTGATCTATAACCTCTTTAGATTTAGCAGGGCTTAGATACTTGTTTATAAGTATTGTACCATTATTATTAGCCATACCTAAAACACCTTCCTCCATGTCAACTCTATATACAGGAGTGTTATCACACTTAAACGGTGGATTAAGTTTAAAAGCCATATTAATACTTTTTCTTACAACCTTTCTTTTGCAATGGAGAAGATGTTGCGCAATGCTTAGATACAAAAGATCCTTTCATTTTGGCTGGAGATTTTCCATAACCCATTTTAGCCGGTGATGTTTTTGCGTACATAATTATTTTGTTTTTACCATTTAACTTTATCAGCCCAATAAGCAGCTGACATTTTACCTTTTTTAATATTCTTAGCATGCCTAGCTTTAAAACTAGCTCTTCTAGCTTTTGACTTAGCGTCAGTTTTTTTACCAGCTGTACTAACTCCCTGTTGGCCGAATCTAATTATTTTCTCTTTACCACCTGAACAAGCTTTTACTACATGAGATTTAGTAGAGTGACTTGGTGTCTTTTTAGGCTTATTACAAGCCATTTTAGATTTATCTAGTTTTGCCATTGTCTTTTTTATTTAAGTTATACCATTTCTGAATAGTGTAACCAATAGACACAGCTAAAAGAGTTAATTTCAATATCACGTCTATGTTAGACATAGACACAGCTAATGCGCCAGCGTTTATCATATACAGTTTTATATCTCCTAGTGAACCCATGTTATCCTTTAGCTATTTGAGTTATTGGTCCCTTTATAGAATCACAACCGCAGTCAGCTAATTTTAATTTCATACCTTTAGCTCCACTACTGGATCCTTTACCGTGTGGTCTACCTAGTTGACTCAATGGTCCGTCCCAAATAGTGTTTTCACCAACAACGCCTCCCGCGTTTGAGCTTGCTTTTATATTTTTTTTTGCCATAATTTTTTATATTTTTATTCTTTATATCCTTCAGTTCTAGCTTTTATAACGTCTGCCTTAGTTATCTTCCCATCTTCTGTTTGATCTTTAAAATACATTGGAGTTTGAATTACACCAGCTTGGTTTTGTATAGATTTTTGTCTTTGCTCTACGCTACCAAAAATCTGTTGACCAGCGTTATTCACGGCTTGGTTAAACAATGGTTTAGCAAAACCCATTTGATTACCTGGCGTAGGTGTAGCATATGTTAGTTGTTGGTCTGGAATCTGTTGTCCAGTCATCGGGTCAACATACTTTGTAGGTGCGTTGCCAGTTGTAGCTTTTAAGTCTTGTTTGTAGTTTGGCATAGTTATCTTTTTTTATCGTTATTAACATTGTATATGGCTGTAGTTAAAACTTTATCTGTGTAACTATTACCGCTTATTATCTTATTTCTTCTTGAACTGGTTGGTATATCATCTTCACCTAGCATTATTCTGTATATTCTATTTATAAGTTGCTTTCCTTGGAAAGATACTTGATATATACTGTATAACTGTGTAGTTCTGTTTCTAGGTCTCCAAACCTTTATCCAGCCCGCTTTTAATAGCTTATTCCAGCGTCTATTGTCCCAACTGTAAGAGTAGGAGCCAGTTTTAAAGTCTTGCTTCGAAAAGTGCTCCATACAATCAAGGTATATCAAAAGCTCTAAATCAGCGTCATTTAGATTGTTGTTTTTACAGGCCCATTTGCGTATTATACGGTAATGTTTTAGCAAGTTCATATCTTTTATATCTCTTGCGTCTAGCCTTTTCATAAAACAACAACTATATCCTCTAGTTTAATGACGTGATAAAAATCTTTATCTATTTCTATTTTGTGACCGGCATGTCTATCGAAAAATATCTTATCATTTTCCTTAACGCCAACTACGTCACTTCCAATAGAAATTACACTAGCTTCTATATATCTAATATCTTCTCTATGTGATTCAGCAAGAAGTAGACCACCTTTAGTTTTAGTGGTCCCTTCTTTTGTTTTCTTTATAATTAAATTTCTACCTATTGCTTTCATCTCCAACTCTTAAATTATTAATTACACAATCTGTAGATAATATAGTAGTTGCTACTGAAGCTGCATTTCTTAAAGCGCTTTTAGTTACTAGCAGTGGATCTATAATACCAGCTCTAACCATATTCACATCCTTACCCGTAACAACATTTAATCCTCTATTTTTTTTATCAGGATAAACCAATTCTAAACCAGCATTGGAAAGAATAGTCTCATAAGGTGCTTTTATAGCTTGTAACAAAACTTCTTCACCTTTGCTTTTAGCTTTTATATATGTTGACGCGTTTAATAAAGCAATACCTCCACCTGGTATTATGCCTTCTTTGATGGCGGCTTTTGTAGCGCAGACAGCGTCTTCAACTCTATCTGTCTTTTCTTTAAGTTCAATGTCTGAATTCGCTCCAACCTTAACAACTGCAACCTTAGCAGATAAACGTGCAAGTCTAGTTTCAAGTCGTATAACGTTTGCAGGAAATTTTTCAGTTTCAAGTTGCTCTTTAATTTTCTTAATAAGCTCATTTACTTCTTCTGGCGTTTCTTTTATTTGTATTATAGTATCTTGTTCACCAGTAACACTTCTAACGCACTCACCTAATTTATCAACTGATATAAGATCCAAGTCATCTCCAAGATCTTCATTTATAACAGTAGCACCTGTTAACATAGATAGATCCGTTAAGGTGTCTTTCTTGTTAATACCAAAAGTAGGTGCGTTAATAACATTAACTTTTATGTTTCCTTTAACCTTATTCATTGCTAAAGCTGATAGAACTGGTTGGTCTATATCAGCAACAATAAGTAAAGACTTCGTGTTTTTAATAACATATTCTAACACAGATTGTATTTGCCTAATACTTTCTATAGGTGAATCAACTAACAGCACTAGAGGGTTTTCAAGCACAGCCTCTTTTGTTGATTTATTCGTTACAAAATTAGAATTTGTTAGTCCTTTCTCGTATTGTATTCCATCTACTACATCTACATAAGTTTCAGACTCACTTGTTGGCTCCATCATAACCACTCCGGTCTCTCCTACAGATCTAAAAGCGTCTCCAATGACTTTACCCAAGGTTGGATCATTGTTTGTTGATATAGTGGCCACAGAGTCAATCATATCACCTGTTACCTGTATAGAGTTTTTCTCTAAGTATTTTACAACTTTTTCAACAGCACTGTTGATGCCGTTTTTCAAGTCTCTATTATTGTAATCTTTATCAAGCTTGTAAGCTTGTTTAAGTATAGAATGAGCTAACACTGTAGCTGTGGTCGTTCCATCACCCGCTTCTTTAACAGTTTTTCTAGCTGCTTCTTTTAATAACGTGGCGCCCATGTTTTCTACGGGGTCTAGCAAGACTATAGAATCAGCTACGGTCACACCATCTTTAGTAATCACCGGTTTACCACCACCATCTTCTAAGATAACACATTTGCCGCTAGCTCCAAGAGTGGAGCTAACAGCTTTAGTTAGTTTTTCTATACCTTTAAATACTGTAACTTTAGCATCTTCTCCAAAGTTTAAGTTTTTAACAATTTTGTCTGACATAATTTAATTAAATTTGATTTGATTTGATATATTTATATCATCACTTGAAATAGTAGTTTTTTACCTAATTAAACCTCACAAGCTGGCTGTACAGGGTCTTGCCATGTAAAGTATAAGTCTTCATTAACTGGTGTAATTTGTGCCTGTATACTCGCGGCTATACTAGCTTGCATTTGATCTACATCTAAAGAATCTTCTAACCAACCAATAACTACAGCTTCAAAAGCTTCAGTGTCTTCGTAAGGCGTAAAAGGCTCTCCTGCTACATACGTGTAACTTTGTGTTCCAATGTTAGTTGATGAATAAGTAACTCCTCCAGATTCTTCTGAACCTATATACCTGTAATGTACTGTGTAAATTACGTTGTCTTCACCTTCAGATTGAATGTGAGCATTCATTGTTGGGATATCCCATTTGTAAGTAATTGCCATTTTTATTTATTTATTTATTTATAAATTTGTGTTAAATTGTCTTAGTTTCCATACATAGTTAGGATTAGTTCCTGTTCTTGATAATTGATATATGTAATTTTTATTTAAACTTGACCTAAATATACCACCCGTGGGTGTTCCTGAACTATTATAATCTGCAACCGCAACACCGTCCTTAAAAGCATATGTATAACCCGAACCCCCAATCATTATTATATCATCACCACTAACCGCGTTATCTAGTAAATTAGTAGTAGACAAAGCTATACCACTGGATATAGTGCTGGTAACATTAATATCTGTTCTAGATGATGCTGTGGATAAATCAAATGCCGTACTTAACGTCCAATAAGCCGTATACACATCTGTGTTGCCACCACCTGGCCCTTTGTATGAAGAATATAATGTAGTTCCTGCGGCATTGAATGCAAATCCACCATAATCGCTTGACGCGGGTACACTTAGACTACTATTAATTGTGTTACTTACAGTAGTTATATCCCAAGCTGTAGATAAACTATGTTCACGGATTACACCAGCTGAGCCATAGAACAGCTTAGTACCATTGCTAGAAAATGTTAATGAATCCGCAGCAAGACTAAAGTAAGCGGGTGATTTCGCAACATAAGCAATAGTAGAAGATATATCATTAGCTGTAGCTATTGATGCTTGTATTATTTTACCTTCAAGATGGTCTTTTATATAAAGCCTAGTACCTCCTTCATCTATAAAAATAGGAACCATAACAAAATCCGATCCGCCTAGAATATTAGATGATAAAGTTGCTGGTGAATTAGAATTTTCAGTAATATCACTTATTACCCAAGATCCTCCAGCGTCATAATTTCTAAATTGCAACAAATTGCTTTCATCTCCAGGCCCATAGTTAGAATCAAATTTACCTATTACAGCGTCGTTAAAACAATCAACTAGATCATCTGTAGTTGGATTTACTACGTCAACAACATTTTGTAGTGAAAAAGTACTTGTATTAGGTACACCCATTATTTTTCTAGTTTTTCTAATCTTGCTTCTAACTCAGCTATCTTAGCGATTAATAAATCTATATACTTAACTGATTTAAATCCCTCTGTGTCTGTCGTAACAAGCTCTGGATTGTTTTTTTCTAATTCTTGAGCTATAACTCCGTATCGTTTTTCGCCTGGACTTGATTTAATTTCAAAAGATTTAAACGCAACTTTTATTTCATTGTCCTTAATGTCTTTAACATTATCTTTAAATCGCTCATCAGAGGATAATTCAAAGTTTTTAGCTCTTACAACACCATTTGCTCCTAGCTTAGTTTGATTGGCCCAGTCCCAAGTTTCTCCACCATCAACGGTGGAAGGAGCAAATATATAACCATCATCGGAAGATATATGATGAACCCAAGACTTATAACCTGAATTTACTTTTATATAAATAGGCGTGGTGCTATTTGTTACAAGCATCCTACCACTATTAATAGTTAGTCTTTCAGCTGGACCTGTAGTATTTAGACCTAAATTACCTCCATTAATATAGCTATTACCAGCAGATCTTATCCTTGTTTGTAGAGAGTTATCTGATCTTCTTAGTAATATATCTCCACTTCCATTGTCAAACCATAATCCTGATGAAGCGGTTCCTGCACTATTAAAACCTATCAACCCCCAATCACTAGTTGCTGGAGCTTGAGATCTAACGGTGCCATTGACGTGTAATTTATCCCCAGGAGTAGTCGTTCCGATACCTACGTCACCTGCGGAATTCATTCTAAATTTAATGCTACCAGTACTATATATATCAAAAAATGAACTACCAGTGTTTGTAGCGTAAACCCCATCTCCTAACTCATCTGTGTCACCAATCTTAAATATACCTGTGCTTGAGTCTGCTGATAAAACTGGAACCCCACCGTCGCCTACAAATATTCCGTTACCAGCATTCACCTCTAATTTATAACCAGGACTAGTAGTCCCGATCCCGACGTTACCGCCTGAGGTGATACGCATTCTTTCTGAACCTGTTAAGGTAGTGTTGTTTGCTGCTGTGTAAAATATAACATTATTTACAGCATTTGCAGCGCTTATACCTCCACCTATAGAAA
>Ga0206130_10001058_pt1 | contig 41935 bp, 36 predicted proteins | sample Helgoland_Spring_9_FD_148637 | JGI IMG/M metagenome (GOLD analysis project Ga0206130, IMG submission 148637) | Pelagic subsurface seawater microbial communities from Kabeltonne, Helgoland, North Sea - Helgoland_Spring_Bloom_20160512_1 | ecosystem: Environmental > Aquatic > Marine > Epipelagic ...
ATCCCTGTCGTCGTCCGCACTGAGCCGGGCAACGATGAGGAACACTCCTTCCTAAGCAGCGGCGGAGCAGGCAAGGGCATTTTTCTCTCGGAAATCCCCACCATCCTTGGCGTGGCGAAACCCGGCGACGGCGTCCTTCAAGTCACCGGCGCGGATACGATCACCGTCGATTACCCGGATGATTTTAAAAAGCAGTTCCAGTTCCGCTTTCCCGGCAACACGCGGCTGCGCATCGCATCTGACGGCAGCCTTGAGGTCGCGAGCAATGAGATCGCGAATCAGGCGGAGGATTCATTCACCGAAGATCTCAAGAAGGAAGTCGACGAAGTGGAGGAGGAGAAACCGCGTTCCGCGATCCGCCCGTCCAACCAGATCAAACCCGGCAACCTCATTTTCATCCAGGTAAAGGACGGCGACCGCGATGTGACGACGGAGCCAGACACGGTCGGGATACTCCTCACCGCCTCGGGAGGCGACGAGGTACAGATAAACATTTCCGAAGAAAGCGCCCACGGCGGGATTTTCCGAGACACGGTCCGCACCGGGGAACTCCCTGCAGGTGCGGGGGCATCGGACTCGGCGCTCGATCACAGCCCGCTGATGGCCATCGACCACGACCCTGACAGCTCGTGGCGCAGCGAGCCGGACGGCGCGGCCCCCAAGTCACTCTCGGTCGATATGAAGGAGCTCCGCGATGTGGAGAAAATCGTCCTCACATCCCCCGACGCGGAGAACGAGGCTCCCGTCCGCATGGGCGTGCGCGGTAGCCACGACGGGCGCTTCTGGTTCCGCCTCGCGGATCTGCCTGCTCCCCCACCGGCAGCGAAAATCTCATTTCCCGACAAAGGCATGTTGCTGCGAACATACAAACTGCCCGCCAAGGATCTCCGGGAAAGCTACACCTGGGATCAGATCGCGGACATCGCGAAGAAACTCGAGCCGACTTCGAAGGAGGAGGTCGAATCGATGTCGTGGACGGCTCCCGAAGAGGACGAGAACGCTCATTTCCTGATCTGGTCGGGACCACTCGTGCAGGAGCGCGACGGAGCAATGCGCTTCTCTGTTTCTGGCAAGACGACCGCCGTAATGCTCGACGGCAAGCTGGAGCTGCCACCCGGCCCGGGCGGACGCAGCGTCGATCTCCTCGTGACACGGGGAATCCACAAGCTGACGGTCTTCTCCATCGCCGATCCAAAGGAGAAAACCGCGACCGTCAGCCGTGCCCGCGAAAACCGCAACTCCTCCGCTGTCTCAATGCGCGGTTTTCATGCCACCGATTTCGATACCGCCGCCATCGAAGGGCTTACCAAAGCAGGCGATGCGACGACCCATGAGATCACCAAGGAGGACAACACATGGATACTCGAAATGCCCTCCCGCAAGCTCCGCCACATCGAATTCGAATTCCTCGAATACCGGGGCGAAGCGGTCGCCGTGAGCAATGTTGAGATCACCGGCGGCGGCAACCGCCACATCCCGCCCGCAGAGGACGTCCTTGAACTCGCCGACAACGACATACTCGAGCTCGCCCCCGGCGACAGCGTGCAGGTCTCCTACCTCGACGAGCTGACGGCGGGTGGCATCCAGCCGAACCGCCTGCTCACGAAAACGCTCACCGCCACTTATTACAACGGCGAGATCATTCCTATCACCTACGACTTCAAGCGCAGCGGCAGCGGATCCGTCTCGGGTTCTCGCAAGGAGCTTCTCCGCATCGATCCCGGCGAGCGCATCGTCGCGGAAGTCACCGATTTCGATCTCGATACCGGCTTGGGTCGCGACGAAATTGAGATCGAGGTGCAGGTCAACGCCGATCCGCCCCTGAAATACCTAGCCACCGAAACCGGTGCATCCACGGGTGTTTTCCTCGCGGAAATCGATACCGCCGCCGAACCGGACGGCACCAAGCTCGTCGTCAAACAAGGCGACAAGGTCTACCTCCGCTACAAGGACACGCAGAACACCTTCCCGGGCCACGCATCGGATCGCGAGACCGTGGTCTACCTCAACAGCCCCACCGACGGTCTCGCCCGAATTCTAGAAAGCGAAACCCCTGCCGGAGCTTCGCCACGCATCCTTTCCGCGCCGCCCGACTGGCAGCCGGATCACATCGCGAAACTCGAATACCGCGTACCGCTCACCGTCGAGGTCATCGATCCAGATCAGGCGAAGGATTCGAAAAGCTCGGTCACGGTGGAGGTCACCACCAGCCAGGGTGCGAAGGCAATGATCAAATGCCAGCTCTCTCGTGCCTTCGCACCTGCGGACGAGGCGATGGAGGCAGTCCGCAACCCGGCGCTCTTCGAAGGCCGTTTCGTCGGACAGATCCCGCTGCTTCTGGGCGATGCGGTGGCCGTGATGCAGGTTCCGAAAGATGGCTCACTGCCCGATGCGGAACTCGGCGAAGTCCTGGACGAATCACCTGACCCGGAAACGGGGAAACCGACCGGCATCCGCATCCTGAACATGACCGGGGACAGCATTTTCACCGCCGCATACGTCGACGAATCGAGCGGCCAGACACTCGAATCAAATGCCTCCCTCGCCTCGGCCGCAAAGCTCCGCATCACCGATGAGGAGTATCTCGAGAACGCGGAGATCGCCCATGTCGGCACCAAGCTCTATCTCCTGCTGGAGGATCCCGATCTGGATCTTTCCGGCGCACGCGACAAGGCGCTGGTCCGCGTCCTCACCGCTTCCGGCGAGGACGAAACCATCGCGCTTGAGGAAACGCTCTCCCACAGCGGAGTGTTCAGCGCTTCCTTCCCACTCGTCATCAAGGCCAAGCCGGTCTCCGGAAATTTCGACGGAGGCATCGAATGTTTCTTCGGCGATGAGATCACCGCCGGTTACCTCGACAACGTCCCGCAGACTCCCGACGGACTGAAAATCATCGAGCGAATGATCCCGGTCGCGGTCGGCACCGATGGCGAGCTCGCCGCCTTCAGCAAGGTCTACAAAAACGAGGAGCTCGCGGTGCAAACTCAGTTCCACATCGCCGAAAGCCATTTCGAACTCTTCAAGGGGCACCGCAAACTGGAGCAGAAGGAGGAGGCCGCCACCGATCTCGATGCCGGACGCCGCGTGCTGCGCGAGTTGCGCGAGGACTACCCGGATCCGAAATACGCGCCCCGCGTCTCCTACCTGCTCGGCCAGTTCGCGCAGGAAATGGAGTCATGGGACGAGGCCATCGCCGCCTACGGAGAAATCGTCCGCAACCACCCTGAACACAGCCTCGCGCCCGACGCCCAATACAAGCTCGGCCAGTGCTACGAGGAAGCGGGCGAACTCGACGAGGCGCTGGAGGCATACGTCACCCTCGCCGCGACCTACCCGAAAAACCCGCTCATCGGAAATGTCATGCTCCGCATCAGCGAGCATTTCTACGTAAAGGAGGAGTTCGGCATCGCCGCCTCGGTCGGGTCGAAATTCGTCGAGCGTTTCCCCAACCACGAGTGGACGCCGAAGATGGCATTCCGAATCGGCCAGTGCCAATACAAGCTCGAGGAATACGGCAAAGCCGGCTCCGCCTTCGATGCCTTCGTGAAACGCTTCCCCGAGCAAGAGCTCACCGCCCAGGCGCTGTTCTGGGCCGGCGAGAGCTACCGCATGGGCAAGCAAATCCCCGAAGCCTTCCGCCGCTACAACCGCTGCCGCTGGGACTTCCCCGAATCCGACGCCGCAAAATACTCCCGCGGACGCCTCGCCCTCCCAGAGCTGCTTGCGCAATTCGAGCGTGAAGCGAATCTCAACGAATAGTCAATTGTGTTGCATTCGCACCATGAATGAAGCTCCCGCCTAACTACAAGTCCGTATGTACCGCAAACTGAAGGAGTCCGCTGAAAAAGTTTTCGCGTACATCGGTTTGGATGCAACCACCGCCGTCCGAATGTTTTATTCGAGGGTAGCGAATACGCAGAGCATTCCGTTTCCACTCAGAGTCGAGCCGGAATTCACTCCTGAGCAGGAGGAAGAAATCCTCAGGGCTACGGAGGAGGAGGGCACACGCCGCTTGGCCGGAGAGGAGCACAGGCAATCGAGATTCACGACTCGACGCGCAACGCAGCGATTGGGAAAGAGCGTCGAGCTTTCTGACCCTCCGCGACCATCGCAAGCCTTTTTCTCAAGACCTTAAAAATCCCCATCCGTCAGATTAAGGTTTTCAGGGCACTCGTCAATGGAAGTCAATTTCACGAAGCCGTTCAAGAAGACTTACTTCAAACTTTCTGCAAAAGATCGCCTCCGTGTGGACAAGGCACTTATTCTTTTCATAGAAGATCGGACAACCCCAGCGCTATGAAATCACGCATTGAAAGGAAAACTGGGAGGACGGTTTTCTTTCTCCGCCGAGTGGCTCCACTTTCCGGCTCGCCTCTGATTTCGGGGCGAATGGAGGGATTCCCCGGTTGTTCGCCTGTCGGCGTCCTCCCCCTTTTCTCCCTCCAACCCGGCGCAACGACTGCTTCAGAAGCCTCCCACAAAAAGTAAATTCCTAGCAGTCAGTCAGTCAAAGTTCATACCAGCGGATTCTCGCAGGAAAGATCCGGAAAAGCCGAAAAATCTCGATCAGCCGTCCAGAGCTTTTTGACTCCGTGGTGAATGCAGACCGAGGCAATCCGGGCGTCATGAATTCTCGACCCCTTGATTTTTCCTTTGGTCGCCTGTTTGGAAAGTATCTCATAGTAACCCGAGCCTTCGCCAAGAAGTCTCAGGCCGGGACTTTCCATCCATGCGCGCATTGAATCCAGTGCGGTTGCCAGAGGTGTCGGTGGATTGTAAATCTTCGGATGGGTAACGATGGCGAGAAACTCATGGACGCTAGCCCAAGTGATTGCCCACGGATTTCCAGAGTTCGCCAAGTGAGTCACCCACTCCAAGGCTTCTCCATGCCACGGCGAGTCCTCGCGATGGGCATAGACCAGGATATTCGTATCGATCGCAATCATCAGTAGATCGCGTCCCTGATTTTGTCCCACGATGCGCCTTCAAATTCCCGGGTGATCCCTTTGCCTTTGAATGTCACCGGAACCACCCTCGTGCTAGCAAGAGGCTGGTCGAGTGTCGTCGCCAAAGACTCCTCAATCAATGAACGCAGCGTGATTTTTTTCTCCCTCGCCCGGTTCTTTGCCCGGATCAGAAGATTATCCGCAATCTCTATGGTCGTCTTCATATGGGTAACCATATTTCTACACCGCGCAATCGTCAAGATCTCCTTTCCTTAAGATTCAGAGTATCCACATTCGAAGAAGTTCAACCGCAACGGACATAGACGAACTGGAAACTAAATTATTTCGTCAAATGGACAGAATTAACGCAGGTTGAAGAAGATGATGGTTAAAATTCATCATCGGTTCTTGCGGTAATTTGGAAATTCCTTGGGCCGTCGAGTTTCATCGTTCCGGATCTGCGTAAATTTACGTCATTTAACGAAATGATTGGGGAGCGCGGACGAAACCCATTCATTTCAATTCTTGATTCGCGGCCATTCGCGGTTATTCGCGGTTAAATCTTCAACGTGAGGTGGCCCTTTCCCCAAGATGAATGAAATTCCAGCTTCACCTCCCGCCGTATCCCTTACACCCTGATTCAACGTAACCCCATGAACCCCACCCAACTTCCCCTAGCCGCCGGATTTTTCGAAACCGGCGCCCTGAAAATCCTGCTCGAAGGCGGCGTCTTCATGTGGCCCATCCTTGCACTGCTGATCCTTGCGCTTGCGGTGATCATCGAACGCTACCGCAGCCTCAAGCTGCTTGAGACCGATGCCGGAGCGCTGCGCTCGGAGGTGATCGCGCTGCTTTCCGAAGACAAGGTCGAGGAGTCGCTGGAACTCTGCGATTCCTCCACCGGCCCGGTTCCAGCCATCCTTTCCAACGGGTTGCGGAAATACCTCGTCCTCCGCCGCCTCGGCTACGATCCCGCGCAGATGGAACAGCAGGTAATCAAAAGCATGGAGACCTACGGAGTGAACATCGTCGCCGCCCTCGAAAAACATTTACCCATACTCGCCACCATCGCCTCGGTCGCGCCCATGCTCGGATTCCTCGGCACGGTGCAGGGCATGATCGTCGCCTTCGGGGACATCGAGGCGAACATCGGCACCCAGAACATCGTCGAGGCGGCCGCCTCCGGAATCCGCGTCGCTCTGCTCACCACTGCCTTCGGACTGGTCGTCGGCATCCCTGCCTACATGGCGTTCAACTATTTCACCGGCATCATCAACGACTTCGTCTTGCAGGTGGAGTCCTCGGCGGCGGAACTGATCGAGGTCGTCACCCTGCGCCTGACTCTCGACAAAGGATTAAAATGAAATTCAAGCGGGGAAAAATGCTGATCGATCCGCCCGCCTGCGCGAGCTCGGACATCGCCTTCACGCTCATTATTTTCTTCCTCGTCTGCGCCGCAGTGCAGCCGGAGACCGGTATGTCGCAGGCCTTGCCGAAAACCGAGGAGAAATCCGAGAAGCGCGAGCAGAGCCAGAACCTAGAAGTATCGATCACCCCGACCAGCATCATACTCAACGGCAGCCCGCTGAAACCCGATGAATTCGCCACACGCATCGCCGCCGCCCTCAAGGCCAAGTCGCGCGACACCGACAAGATCGTGGTGGTGAAGAGCGCCCCGCAAACCCCCTACCCGCTGTGGCTTGCCGTCTCGCAGGCCATCGACGATGCGGGTGGTATACTCACCCTGGAGCTCGAGTCCGAAAAAACGATCCAGGTCCGATGAAACTCCCGCGCAAGAAACTCACAGCATCCGTCCCCGCGTTCGCGATGGGCGACATCGGTTTCCTGCTGCTCATTTTCTTCGTGATCCTCGCCCGCGCCCAGGACGACAGCCACATCCAGTGGGAGCCTGCACGGATGGATGACGTGAAAATGGCCGCGTCACCGCTTGCCACCGTCACGATCGACGCCGGATTCAAAACCTACCTCGACGGCAAGGAGATCGCACCGCAGGAAATTGCGGGCAGGCTCACGGAGATACTCGGAGACTCCCCCGCTGGTCAGCGCAACGTTTTCCTAAAAGTCCACAAGCAGTCGAAGGCCACCCATTTCGAGCCGGTGATCGCCGCGATCAGCGAGGCCGGCGGCGACCTGATACACATCCTTGAGCCGGAGGGCGAAACCAATTCAAAATGAACATCAAACAGGAAGACCAAAAACCGAAGCGCAGCGCGATGGCCAGCACCAAGGCCGACCTCCGCGAACTGCGCGGCAACTCCCAAGCGACGGTGCAGGAGATCCAGGCATTTCTGCGCGAACTGAAAGGCAAGAGTCCACAGGAAATGCTCGGAGCCGTGGCCTCCAACAGCCTTGTCCGCTCGCTTTGCATCTCCACCGGCCTCGTCGCGGGAGCGCTCGTCCTTTTCACCGCGATCCCCTATTTCAACGCCGATGACGAACCGGTTCCCGTCGCGGAATCCGTCCCTGCAAAGGAAAAAACCGCCGAGGAAAAAGCCCCGGAAACATCACCTGAAACACCCGCCGCGCCGGATCCGCTTTCCTCCCTCGGAGTCGGCGGAGAGATCGCAGCACCGCCCGGCACCAACCCGCTTGAAGACAAGGGCGACGACTTCCTCAAAGACCTGGAGTGATGGATTGGCGGAAAGTCATCGCCTTCCTGAGACAACACTCCCGCAGGCCGGGCGTGCGCACGATTGCCTTCGCCATTCTGTGGTGTTTCACATGGCTCGATGCCCAGATTTGGTTCCGATTTTCCACCGGTATCCACTTCACCGTCTTCCTAGCCGCCCTGCCAGTCTGCTACTACTGGATCAGCAAGTATGGAACGCAGACTTTCGTCCGCATCCCTCCCGAATGGCTAGACAAGCTCGCCTTCCTCCACCGCAAACGCCGCAAGGGAGCGCCGACTTCAGTCGGCGAGTCCCCCATCCCCTACCACGCCGCGCTCACCATTTCCTATCTCCCCGCATGGCAGCTTGCCGCGCATTTCCCCCTGCTTTTTTCCGCATACTCCCTCTCCTCATCCATCGCTTCCGCCGGGGCATTCGGAGCTTTTTTCATCGGTCTTACATGGGCTGTTTGGTGGATCGACCGGGAGACAAAACGGGGAAATCCTACCGCTGCAGAGAAACCAATCTGGGATCCGCGCAGGCTGGCAGCATGGTATTTCGGAAAGAAAAACCCGAAGCTCCGGCAATCGATTTTCACCCTGCTTACCTACACTTGCATCTACGGCCTCTTATTTCTTTTCCTCACCCGACTCACCGGCTGCTCGATCTACGAGGCGCCGCTCGGCGGCGGCGAGGAAAAGCAGCTCCGCCAGATCGTGAAGGTCCAGAAGGTCATCAAGAAGAAATACGTCATCAACCCCTACAGCAGCGTCCTTTTCAACCCACCGCCCATCGACGACGTGGAGCTGCAGTTGCTTGAGGTCACAGAGCACCTTTACAAGATCGGCCAGGGCAAGGCCGACGGCGCAGGATTTTCCGCAGGCACCACCCGCGGCAAGGTACGTTTCATCCGCCTGATCTATGACGGCGGCGACTGGCAGCAGGACATGGATCGCGGCTCCGACCTGAACCTCCTCACCGAATACGGCGTCCGCACCGGCCAGCCTGTCAGCGACCGCCCGGAGCCGATGAAGATCGCACGCCTAAAAGCGTTCCCCGCCCGCAAAAGCCCGCCCATGGTTTACATGACGGGTCAGCAAGGCATCCGTGTCAGCGATTCCGAAATCCGCATCCTCCGCGAATACCTGCTGGAGAAGCACGGCATGCTCTTCGCCGACAACGGCGGAAGCTCCGGCTGGGAGGGGCAGTTCGTTTCGATGATGCGCCGGGTGCTGCCCAAGGTGGAGCCGATCTCCGTCTACCTCGATCACACGATACACCGCATCCCCTACCCGCTCCCGAAGCTTCCCATCGTCGCTCCCCACGGCCGTTCCAACGCTCTCGGCTGGGTGGTGGACGGCAGGCTCGCCGTCTATTACCATCCCGGCGACATCGGCGATGCATGGGCCGACGGCCACTCCGGTGTCCCGCACGAGATCTGGGAAAACTCCTACCAACTCGGCGTCAACATCATCCACTACGCCCATGCGGAATACAACCGATGGCTCGAGAACACAAAGAAATGACCTTTCTCCCACCCATCCTCGCTTTCGCCTTGGTTCTGCTGCCGCTCACCGCAGCCGCGCTCTCATCGATGGAGCAGATCCCGGTAAAAACCTTCGAGGCGATGCGGGAGGTCGAGCGCTACCAGATGCGGATCGCGGAAAAGCATTACACCGACGGCAAATTTAAGACCGCCCTGGCGGAGTATGAGAAATTCCTCACGCTCTACGAAAAAAGCCCGGGAGCGCCCTACGCGCAGCTGATGTGGAGCCACTCGATGATGCACCTCAAGAAACCCAAGACCGCGCTCCGCGATGGTTTCCAATCCGTCATCGATTACTGGCCGGAATCCCAGGAGGCCACCATCGCCGCCTACTGCATGGCCGATGCCTACCGCACCATGGGCGAGGTCAAGAGCGCCCAGGAAGCCTTCCGTTTTCTCATCCGCGAGTATCCGGAGCATGAGATCGCGATACGCTCGCGCCTCGATCTCCTCCACTACGCCCGCCTCCACAAGGACGATGAGGAACGCATGAGCTTGCTCGAAGACCTCGCATTCAAGCTCAAGCGCACCGAAGCCTCCAAGGCTGCCTGCGCCTCCGCCGCGAGGGAACTCGCGGAATTCCATTTCTTCGCCCAGCGTTTCGATGAGGGAAAAAAGGCACTGGCCACCAACCATTCCGGCAAGGAGCTTTTCGATAACGTCTTCAACCTCTCGGCGAAAACCGTCGGACACCTCCTCAAAAATGAGAAAACGAAACGCGCCGCGATCAACCTCGCCGACCAGTTGCTCGCCAGCCTCGAACAGGACATCAAGGAGCGCCCGGAGGAAGGAAAGGCGATCCTCTATCGCACCGTCGGCCTGAACGCGACACTCGGCCGGCCCTCCGAAATCTGGAAAACTTACGAGGAGATTGCCAAGCGCTACGGCCGCGACGATGGGATTCTCGGGAAAATGGCCGAGTGGTACAAGCAACGCGAAAAACGCAAGGAAGCCCGCCTCATCTACGCGGAGTTCAAGGACCCCGTCGCCGGCCTGAAAAACATCGCCGCAATGGATCTGCAGGAAGGCAAGGTCAAGGAAGCGATCGAAGTCTACCGCAAGCTCATCGAGATCGATGGCGACCACGCCGACGAATATCTCTGGTCCATCGCAGGCTGCTACGAGAAGCTCTCCGATTGGAAAAAAGCCATCGGCGTTTACCGCCAGGTCGACCGCTTCCCGGCGAACAACTTCCGCATGGCTTCCTGCCACCGCAGGCTCGGCGAACACAAGGAGGCGATCCTGCTCTACGCCCAGTGCATGGTCGTCGATTCCGCGGCGCCTGAGGCCAGCCTCCAGACAGGCTTCACCTACGAGGAGGCCAAGGAGAAGGTAAAGGCGATCCGCACCTTCCAGCTCACCTGCAAGCGCTTCCCCAAGGCCGGCCAAGCCGGCAAAGCCCACGCCCACCTCCAGAACAAATACAACATCAACGTCACCCTCGGCGGAACGGAAGAGGAGTGACCCGATATCCCGCAATCGAAAATCGATTTGGTCGCACGGACGATTGGGATCCGTGAGGCGCTGTGCCTCCAGAAAGCGCCTTCCCATCCGCCGGAGGCTCTGGACTGCTGCGGTGATCCGCAGCTCTTGCGGTTGACCCCGATACAACGGAAGCACTCGGCAACAACCCCACCGCCCCGTCATCGACACGTCCCCCAAGAGATCGAAAAAGGAATCCCAAATTGCCTCATTCCAAAACTCACCAGCCTCCCGGGCGCGTCCGGGGAAAGACATCGATGAAACTGGGATCAGGACTCCAGTTTCATAAGAGCCAGCAACAGCTGGGCGACACGGTACAGCTTCTTTTTCGTGATCCCCTGAAAGCCAACCCCTGCCCGAGCGGATTCTACGGCGACTCGAAACGCCAGTGCCGCTGTTCCGTCCGGCAAATCGAGAGCATCCGCTGCGCCGGGGCTGAGGACATGAGATGACTCGCCAACTTCTTCGCATCCCTTCACACTCCCGCGCATGAGCGAGACACCGGAGAAGTTTGAGAGGGAGAGGAGCCAGTCATTATGCCCCTGCAAGAGCCGGGAGCCCTATGGCTCCTGCTGCGAACCATTCCATCTCGGTCGGGCCAAGCCGGAGACCGCGGAGCAACTCATGCGCTCCCGTTTTAGCGCCTACTTTTTCCGCCTCTCCGACTACCTCGTCAAAACCACCCATCCCGACACCCGCGAACCGGACTTGGTATCCCATCTCAAAGCCACCATCCACAACGCCAACTGGCGCTTCCTGACGATCATCGGCAGTTCCAAGGGCGGTAAAGGTGATAAAACCGGCAAGGTCGAGTTCCTCGCCGAATACTTTGAAGGAGCTGAAGCCCGCGAACTTCACGAACGCTCTCGCTTCAAACGCTTCAAGGGCGACTGGAAATACCTGGATAGCAAAGGGTAAAGTTCCAGAGAAAATGTGACACTGCGGGGGACGGATCGCGTCCTCTGCGTCGATCGCTGATTTTTTTGTGTCTCCCGATGTCGATCATAGGCTTGGCGACCCAACTGGCTCGAACATCGGACGAACACCATGCCAGTCCGGGAATTCCCAGGGGAAGAGCTGCGGAAGCGAATGGAAACCTCATAATTCCGAATGATTATTTCGGCTTCTGAAGAAGCACCCGATTCTTGATAAGGAACGCTTTGACTGCTGCCTGAGTCTCGGGGCGTTGGTTCTCGATGCCGTCATAGGGCATGCCGAATGCGGCAGGCGTGTCGGGGTATTTCTTCTTGGTAGCCAAGTGGCGTTGGATCACGCGCACAAACTCAGCACCGCCCCATGCTCCGATCTCGGTGGAGACAGGATACTCTTCGCGAGTGTCACGCTGGAGGTCGTAGAACTTTGCTCCGATAGGGTTTTCACCCGGACCGGGAACCTTGATCTTGAGATGCTCTTTCACTACGGATTCCATCTTCTTGCCGGAATAGATGAAGACCGTGTCGCGACGGCCTTTGGTTTCACCTTCGAGTAGAAGCGCGGATTGGTCGACACCGTCGATGAGGCGGTCGGTTGGGATCTTGTCCTCCGCTCCTGCGAGGCGGGAGAAGGTGGTGTAGAGGTCAGCCACATGGACGATGTCGCTCACAATAGCGTCCTCTTCGATCATACCGGGCCAGCGCACGAAGGCATCGACGCGGACACCGCCTTCGGTGGAGTCGGCCTTGCCGCCTCTGAAGATCATGGCAGTAAAGCCGCTCTGCGGGGAGTATTTGGTGAAGTGACCGTTGTCACCCATGATGCACACGATGGTGTTTTCGGCGAGGCCGAGGGTATCGACTTCCTTGAGGATGTCCCCGATCCAGCCGTCGAGCTGTTTCATCTTCTCGACGTAGGTGCCGCCGTTGGGCGTGGTGTAGTTGTCGTTGGTCGCACGCGGATTGGATAGCGGGATGAGCGGCCAGTATTGGAGAAAGAAGGGTTTGTCCTCCTTGGCCAACTTGCGCAGGTGCTCCATGGTCTGATCCTGATAGCGCTGGTTCATCTCCTCGTATTTTTTCTCGGTCCAGCGTTCGCCGGCCTTCATGTGCACCTCGCGGATGTTCTCACCCTTTTTGCCTTCGCAGCCGACAGCCATAGCGGCGGGATCGGGACGGAACCACTTGTCCTTGGTGAACTTGTCATTGTACTGACCCGGTCCGATGGAGACGGCCACACCTTCTTTGGCAGCATCGTCATTGAAGACGGTGAGCTGACCCTGTTGGTGAATGGGGAAGGCTGCGAAATCGAAGCCTTGGTGATTCGGCCAGGACTCCTTGATGTCGCCCATGTGCCATTTGCCGATGTGAACGGTGTTATAACCGGACTCGGAAAGAATTTCAGCAAGCGTCACTTCCTTTCCGGGAAGTCCGAAACCGGCGATATCAACGGCAGTATCACCCATGCCGTAGCGGTGGGGCTGACGGCCAGTCATAAAGGCACAGCGGGTCGGCGTGCAGGAAGGTTCCGTATACATGCGGTTGAGTCGCATGGCCTGATCTGAGAACTTGTTGATGGCAGGGGTCTCGTAGCCGCGCAATGCGTTGAGTTCCGGGATCCCCATATCGCCGTAACCCAAGTCATCGATGAGGATGTAGAGAATATTGGGTGATTTACCGCCGTTCTTCGCTTTAAACGCGGCCAGTTTGGCATCCACGGTCGCGTCATCTTTCGCCCACTGCTCCGCATGCTGAGCCTTCAGAACGTAGTGATCGGCATCGTGGGTGAGCTCCGCCACCGCAGGTAGCACGGCAAGAGTTAAGAGACATGGTAGCAGGCATTGTTTAATCATGATGGTGGTGGGTATGAAGTTTGATAATTTTCGATAGGTAATCATCACGTTATACATCAATCCCACCAGAACAAGAAAAGATCTATATCAAATGTCGGCAACGCGAATTGCTTCTTGAAGAATACCCCATCCGACAACCACTTCGGTGAGCTCCCGTCCGAAACCACCCGAAAATCTGGCTAGCAGGACTCTGGTTCCTCAAGTCGAGAGGCTCGCGCCATTGCCGTTTTTTGATCTTCGGCAGTTTTTTCTCGGCCTCATCGCTTCCAATGTCCATGAATACACGATGACCAAATCGCTTGCATTACTTTGTGCTACCTTCGCTTTCGCGCAGACCGGCTTGGCCGGAGAAGCCGATACTTTTAAGGAACCTTTGGTTCCTGTCGAGGAAAGTTCAGACAGTTGGAAATTTGGATTGAGCCTATACGCGCCCTTGGACCTCAACTCGGCCTCCTCTTCACCTTCTAATGAGAAGCGCTCTGGCAAGCCGTTCGCCGGTATTGATCTCCTTCGTGAGTGCAAATGAGCTAACACAACAAATACATCATGCCTTACAGCTTTCGTAAGAAAATGATACGCCCCTGTTTCAGCACCAACCATTCCCCACCGATCATGACAATCTTGACTACTAAAAACCTCCGAATCCCGATGACGCTACTGGTATCAGGGTCGATTCTCGTTCTCACCTCCTGCCAATCCGAGAAGTCCAGCACCTTCGACGAGACGGCCGCCTCAACCACGACCTGGCAGCGCCATGTCGAACTCGAAGGGCAGTCGAATTTTCGCGACCTCGGCGGTTATAAAACCACCGACGGAAAAACCGTAAAGAAGGGCCTGATCTTCCGCACCGGCGAGCTCCCGGAACTCACCGAATCCGACGTGGAGATCCTCGCCGAGATTCAGCTAAAGACCGTGGTGAATTTTCTCACCGAGAACGAAATTGCTCGTCGCGGCCCCGACAAACTACCGAACGGCACCAAGCAAATCTCGCTGCCCATCGATCACAACCCCGGCGACGGCAGCCTGATCGACGAGCTGATTGCCGCCCGCAAAACCGGCGATTTTTCAAAGGTCCCCGCGGACTTCAATCCGGAGGTCCACCGCCTTCTCACCGAAGAAGCGAAACAGCAATACGCAGGTCTCATCCGAGCTTCGCTTGATCCGGAAAACCTCCCGCTCGCCTTCCACTGTTCACACGGCGTGCACCGCACCGGCACCGCCAGCGCGATCATCCTCGGCGCCCTCGGCGTGCCGTGGGAAAGTATCCGTAAAGACTACCTTCTATCGAACACGTTAAGGGCAACGGAGAACAAAAAACGCCTCACCCAACTGCGCGCGGCCGCAGCCAAGAACCAGGGCATCTCCGTCGAGGAAGTCGACACCACCAACATGGAAGCCTTCTACATCCTGCAACCCAGCTACATCGACGCCACACTCGACGAAATTGAAAAGCAATATGGATCGTTAGACAAATATCTTCGAAAAGGCCTTGGCCTGAGTGACGAAGAACTCACTCAACTTCGCCACCAGTTTCTCGAGTAAATCTAACGATGCATTTGGAATACCATCAGTAAAACCCATCGCCACCACCTTCCCCGCAACCTATCGCTAAAGCCCGGATCCTCAAGAATACCCATTTTCTCCCTCTCAAGGACGCCACCCAAAAAGGAAAATTCTAGCGTTTTATGTTTTTCCCTTGCCTGACCACTGCTCACTCGTCACTGTAGTACTAATGTAGTCCATATCCCCCCAATCTATGCCCCCCCCTCACAACGGTGCCATCAAAGACGCCATCCAAAAAGCAAATCCCAAGCAATTAGCAATATACTTCCATGAAATCTATTATCCTTGTCTCCATCGTCGCTCTCGCCTTCACCTCCTGTGCCACCTCCAAAAAGAAAGATAAGAACGCTCCGACAGGACCTCCCTCCGCCACCCTGAGATTTGAAGGTGGCTCAGCCGCCTACTGGGCCTCCGCCAAAGGTGGCAAAGGCACACTCAACTACATGGGTAGGGAGCATTCTTTCTCTGCCTCAGCCGTCGGTGCCGGAGGCACGGGAGCACAAAAGGTTTCCGCGACCGGTGAGGTCTACCACCTCAATGCCCTTTCGGACTTTCCTGGCACCTACACGCAGGTGAGTAGTGGCTTCACGATCATCAGGGGGAGCCAACGATCCAAGCTAACCAATAGCAAAGGTGTCGTCATTTACATCGACGCAAAAACCTATGGTCTCGCAAGTTCCACGGGAGCCGCCAAATTGATGATCTCTCTGAATTAAGGTCCTCGTCCGCGGTGTGCCCTTGCCCACGTTCGGGCAGAGGCTCCCCGCAACGGTTTGATCTAGCCCAACAGACTCTCATACCAACTCTCCGATTGAAAATTGACTAATTCTACTGATTGACCCCTCCTATGAAAAATCGACCTGCAACCCGTTCCGGCCCGAGCCGGATTCCCACTCTTCTGCTTGCCCTAGCTTTTGGAGCCACGGCTTTTTCCGCCCATGCACAGGAAAAAGCCAATCCTTTGCCCGAGAAGGTGGACAAGCTGCTCAAGAAAATGAGTGATCATTTGGCAAAAGCCGAGACCTTCGCCTTGGAGGCGGACATTCTTTTTGATGAAGTGCTCGACTCCGGCATGCTAGTCCAGCGTGCCGCAAACCTGAAACTTCTCGGCCAACGCCCCAATGGTCTGCGGTCATACTTTAAGAGCGATACGGAAGAGCGGACGATGTGGTACGACGGAAAGACAGTGACCGTTCTAGACCTCGACGATATGATCCGAGTTCAAGTGCCGGTTCCCGACAAGATCGGCCCTGCTCTTGATCACCTCATGGATCACTATGAGATTTCGATCCCTCTCTCCGATTTTCTTTTCGAAAACCCTTACGAAGCACTTACTGATGGAGTGGAGAGAGCCAGCTATGTGGGAATGTCCAACGTCAATGACGTGCCTTGTCATCATCTCGCTTTTAGTCAGGAGGCTATCGATTGGCAGCTCTGGATCGAGGACGGAGCGCGACCGGTTCCGCGCAAACTCGTCATTGTATACAAGAACGACGTGGGGGCACCTCATTATACCGCCACCCTCACAGGCGTAAAGCTGAAGGAGCCGCTTCCGGCGGATGTCTTCAAGCCGGCCACCACCCCCAAAGGCGTTGTCACTATCGACCTCCTCGACCTCGCACCCGTGGTCGCTCCCAAATAATTCAACCTACCTAAAACCATGAAATTACTGATTCATTTTTTCACTTCGTTCCGCCTTCGTGGCGGTGTCAGTTTGACCGCCATATGTGTCATCTTCGCCCTCACCGCAGAGGATGTCATGGCGCGAAGGGGCGGCGGAGGCGGCGGCGGCCGCTCTTCGGGAGCCAGCAGTCGTGGCGGTGGAAGCGTCCGGCAATCCAGTCGCTCGGCTCCCAAAAGAACGACTTCGCGTCCGAGCAGTAGACCTACGACGCGCCCCAGCACTCCTGCGAAACGTCCCACAACGCGCCCCAGTACTCCTGCGAAACGCCCCACGACGCGCCCCAGCACTCCTGCGAAACGCCCCACGACGCGCCCCAGCAATCCAACAACACGCCCCGGCAATCCAACGACGCGTCCCGGCAATCCAACGACACGCCCCGGCAATCCTACGTCGCGCCCCGGCAATCCAACGACACGCCCTGGTAATCCAACGACACGCCCCGGTAATCCTACCACACGTCCCGGTAATCCTGCGAGGCGCCCCGGTAATCCTACGACCAGACCCGGCACCCCAAGCAACCGCAATGCCTACCGTGCTGGCTATCGAACCGGCAGCCGACACACCGCGTGGAAGGGCAGACATGTCCACCACAGCCATCACAACTACTACCACAACCGGTATGATCACTGGAATGACTATTGGAAGTGGCGTGCCATTGGTGGTGCCCTGGCTCTTGGCGTCCATTACGTCTCCCAACCGCGCGTCTACACGACAGTCTACTATGGTGGAGTCACCTATTACTACGCGGATGGCGCCTACTATCAGCGCAATGGATCCACCTATGTTGTTGTTGCTGCTCCCGCCGGAGTGGTGGTTTCCTCACCTCCACCAACTTATGAAATGGTCACCGTGCAGCAACCGGCTTCCAACACCACCACCGATAGCAACAACGTCACCAATAACTATTACTACGCGAACGGATCCTTCTACGAAGAAACTGAGGATCCCGCCTCGGCACCGACCGAGGAACAGCGTTTGGCGGAACAACAGGCAGCTGCCGAGGCCGCCAAGAACATCTCTGACGCAGACCGAAAGGACGCCCTTGAATACCCAGAGGACGAAGCCTACGCGGACGTCGAACCCGGAGAGCTCCCGGATGAGTATCCCGAGGAAAACTTCCGGGTCGTCGAGCCACCCATAGGAGCCACCGTGACGATGCTTCCCGAGGATGCCGAGGAAAAGAAAGTCGGAACCGACACCTACTTCGTCTATTCCGACACTTGGTACAAGCCTTTTTACAGTGGCGATGACGTGGTCTACATGGTAAGCGCCGCCCCGAAAGGTTGATTCCCCTGCCCGCGAAGTCCTCAGAGAATCCGAGCTGAGGACTCGCGCCATTATGGCTCTCCTTCCACTGCTGCCCCGCCCTTGATCCTAACCGCCGTATCCTGGCTCAGTCTACAGCAAGACCGTTCGCGACGCCTCAGGGCGGATTACGAAGACCATTCGCCCCCCTTTCTCCCCTCTCAACGGCGCACTTAGGGTCGCCGCTCAAAAAGCAAATTCCTAGCAGTTGGCGAGCTTCTTACTTGTTTGGAATGGAGTTGCACAGGCATGCCTTGTTGGTTGGGGGCGGCGGTTTCTCGGTCGAGCGGACAGGGGGAACAATTGAGCCGGGCAATGGCATCAAATGAGCATTCCCGGGTCGTTACCGGCTCTTGCAGCAACGGATCCCCTACTCCATAATCAACTCTTAACGATGAACGAACCATCATCCAACGTCGACGCAGTGCCAGCAATCGTTCTCGATTCGCTACGCTACGCATGGAGTGACGTGATGTCGCCTGATTTGGTGATCAATGATCTGCAGGTAAGGTCGGGAGATCGGTGGTTCATCGAAGGAGCCAGTGGGAGTGGCAAGAGCACCCTATTAGGTTTGTTGTCAGGAGTACTGGCTCCGCAAAAAGGCGGGGTGACGGTTCTCGGGAAACGGTTTGACGACATGGGCGGAGCGGAGCGGGATCGGTTTCGCGCGGATCACATCGGCTACATCTTTCAGATGTTCAATCTGATCCCCTACTTGTCGGTGATCGAGAACGTGACACTCCCTCTGAGGTTTTCGAAACGTCGCAGAAAGCGAGTTTCTGATCCCGACAAGGAGGCGAGGCGCTTGCTGGAACATCTCGGGATGGGGAAACTGGCGGAGAGAAAGGTCACCAAGCTCAGTGTCGGTCAGCAACAGCGGGTTGCGGCGGCGCGGGCGCTGATCGGCAGTCCGGAACTAATCCTGGCCGATGAACCGACATCCGCCCTGGACGAGGGTCACAGCGAGGGATTCGTAAAACTGCTCTTTGATGAATGCAAGACGGCAGGATCGACCCTGGTCTTCGTGAGTCATGATTCGCGCCTGGCGGGGTTGTTTGATCAAAGCTTTCGCTTGGAAGGAGGACATCCATGATGACACTGGGCTTGAGCTGGAAATCGATCAGGCACCGTGGGTTCACCGTGGCCCTGACGGTGATATCACTTTCGCTCGGGGTGGCGCTTCTGCTGGGCGTGGAACGGATGCGGAGTGAGGCGCGAGAAGGCTTTACGAATACGATCTCGGGAACGGATCTGATCGTCGGCGCGCGCACCGGTGATGTCTCCCTGCTGCTTTCAAGTGTGTTCCGGATCGGGAATGCGACGCAGAAAATTTCGTGGGAGACGTATGAAAAGATTTCGAAGAATCCTCAAGTTGCCTGGACGATTCCGTTGAGCCTTGGGGATTCGCACAAGGGCTACCGGGTGCTGGGGACGAGTGCTGAATATTTCGATCATTACAGGTATGGGAGGAAACAAGCGCTCGAGATGGCTGAGGGTGTTCGCTTCGCGGATACCTACGATGCGGTGCTTGGGGCAGAGGTCGCACGCAAGCTGGGTTACCAGATCAGTGATGAGATCGTATTGGCACACGGATCAGGCGATGTGAGTTTTGTAGAGCATACGGACAAGCCGTTTCGTGTGGTTGGTGTTCTCAAAGCGACTGGAACTCCGGTAGATCGCGCAGTGCATGTGTCCTTGGAAGGTATTGAAGCGGTTCATGTTGGCTGGGATGGTTCCGGTGATCACGACGGCCATGATCATTCGAATTGCAATCACCCGGCTCATGATCACGGCGATCATGAAACCGGTATGGATCGACTGGCGGCGATCGAGTCGACTCTCGCCGGAGAGGATCCGAACTCTCTGGAGCCCGAGACGATCACGGCGTTTCTCGTCGGTATGCACTCACGAGTGGACGCGGTTTTTCTTCAACGCTCGATCAATACTTACAAAGGCGAGGCTCTCAGTGCCGTCATGCCGGGAGTTGCGTTGCAGGAATTGTGGCAAGTGGTTGGGGTTGTTGAGACCACCTTGTTGGTGATTTCGTTGTTTGTATTGGGTGTATCGCTAGCTGGGATGCTGAGCTCCCTGCTTGCCAGTCTGAACGAACGGCGCCGGGAAATGGCGATCCTGCGCTCGGTTGGTGCGCGACCGGTTCACATTCTTTCGTTGATTGTCGTTGAGTCTATCTTGCTAACGACCGCTTCCATTGCAGCGGGAATCGCGCTGCTCTACGGCATGCTCCTCGTTGCCCGGCCAGTTGTCCTAGAGAAAACCGGTCTGCAGCTCGGTTTTGGAATGCTTTCCTCCTGGGAACTGATATTGATAGGGCTGGTGATGCTCGTCGGACTGTTGGTGGGATTGGTTCCAGCCTGGCTTTGTTACCGACGTTCATTATCCGATGGTTTAACAGTAAGAGTATGAATGAATTTATGAATCGAACGAACGGCCTTCTCTATGGAGTGCTGGCGGGAGCGACGATGGTGATCGTATGCTTGGCGGAAGATGCCAAGCCGCAGCAAGTGGGCTGGGATGATCTCAAGGAGGAGTTTGAATTTGAGGATCCGTTCGCGGAGCTGAGTGAGGAGCAACTGATGGATCTGGGGATCATCGCAAGGGTGCAGTCACTTGAGAAACGGGATGGAGGAAGCCGGGTTACAGATGGCATGCGGAAGGAAGCCGGCGACGCGGATGCCAAACTCCGGAAGCAGGGAGTTGATGTGGATGGCCTGTTTGCCAAACGACATGAGATTACCGAGCTGCGCAAGAAGAAGGCGAATGCGACGGTTAAGGAATTGGACAATCAGCTAATTTCCATTCCTGGTTTTGTGCTACCGCTTGAGTATGAAGGGAAAAAGGTAACGGAATTCCTACTGGTGCCCTGGGTGGGCGCCTGCATCCACACACCTCCCCCGCCGCCGAATCAGATCGTGCATATCACTGCAAAATCGCCCTTTTCGACGAAGGGAATGTTCGAGGCTGTAACGGTGACAGGTGTGATGAAGCTCAAGGAGGTAACCAAAAGCCTCTATCTGGTGGATGGCACTTCGAACATCAATACCAGCTACACGATTTCGGGTGCAGAGGTCCGGAAATACGAGAAGAATCCGTAGGCAACTGGATGTGAGGATTGAATTCAATGATCCTTGCTTTTCAAACCCAGCGGATTCTGCGATGATTCGCTTGCTTTGATTCTTTTGTTCCTGATTACCGCTCTGATTATCTTCAATCTACTGATTGAACTCACGATGGTCGGCTTGAGTGTCCGATTCTTCGCGTGGGAGATCCGCCGACGCTCGAGCGCCAGAGGATTTTATCACGACCTGTGGGCGATGGGGGTGATTCTCATCCTCTTGCTGGTTGGGCATCTGTTGCAAATGGCGGTATGGGCCGTGGGCTTTATCAGGTGCGGCGAGTTCAGTGACATGCACACGGCATTCTATCACTCGTCGGTGAACTATGCCGCGCTAGGCTACGGAGACATCGTGATGAGTGAAAAATGGCGCCTCTTGGGCGGGCTCGAGGCTGCGGTCGGAGTGATGATGTTTGGGGTCTCGGCCGCTTTGCTGTTCTCCGTGTTAGGAAAGTTGACTCATATCCATCTGCGTGAGTCCATGGACTCAGACCGCGACGAATGATGGCTGCGGTTTTGAAGTACTTGCCTGACCTCCTGTTCCCGTTATGATGGGAGCCATGGAGGTGTCGGGGTCTCAAATCGTTAGGCTGATGGTGAAGCTGCTCGTTGGCTTTCTGCTTTCCATTGCCACAGTTGGAGCCAGTGAATTTAAGAGGCCGATTCCGCAAGGTGGAGGCGCCACCGAGATTCATTGTATAATCGGCGTGCTCGATGTCGATGAAATCAGTGATGAGAGTCAGAATTTCACAATCAATGTTTTCACGCGGTTTCGGTGGTCGGACCCGCGTCTTGCGCATGGAGGAGACGGGGAAATCAAGAAGCTCTTGAGCGAGGTCTGGCATCCCAACCTTCTTTTCGTTAACCGGCAAAGACTCTGGTCCTCCCTAGGAGAGTTCGTGACGATTTCCCCTGAAGGGGAAACCACCTACCGCCAGCAATCGTGGGGAGATTTTTCCCAGCCAATGAATCTTCATGATTTCCCCTTCGACACCCAAACTTTTGGTATCCAGGTGGTGTATACAGGTTCAGATGAGGTGAATGAGATCAGCCTGATTCAAGACCCTGAATTCGATAGTTTCATTACCGAGAACTACTCCGTAGCCGACTGGAAGATCGTGGGGCACGATACGAGTTCGGAGCCAATGATCATTCCCACAGTAGGGAGTATTCCTTCGTTCACGCTGAGCTTCACAGCCGAGCGCTTGTCGAACCACTACATGATGAAAGTCGTCGCCCCCCTGCTGATGATCGTTCTGCTGTCGTGGGTAGTTTTCTGGCTGAATCCTTCCGAGGGAGGCAGTCAACTCGGCGTGGCGGTGACCTCGTTTCTGACGATGATCGCCTACCATGTAGCGCTAAGTTCGAGACTCCCCGAAATATCCTACCTCACCCGGCTCGACGTGTTCGTTTTCTGCGGAACGATTCTCGTATTTCTGGCGATGATCGAAGTTGTGATCACCACCGGTCTCGCACAGCAGGGCAAGGTCGAGACCGCTCGCTGGCTGGATCGGGTATGCCGGCTACTGTTTCCCGCATTACTGACTGTTGGCGGATTCTATGCCTACCTATGGCATTGAAAGCAATCGCTCAGGACATCCTCAACCAGGTTGAAAACGTTCTCAATCACGGAAATGATTCGTAGCGCTTTGCGTGCTTGTCATGCTAGCCCCATACGGAAAGAGTCAAAACCATGATTGGAGTTCTCAAAGGATTCGCCGCACTTTCCTGCATATTCCTATGCAGCTGTAACATCCTGCCAAAAATTACTGACAAACCAGTATCCATGGCGTTGCCGGCTCCCGAGACAGGATCCTTACAGAAAGCCAGCCGCAGTCTTGCCCAGGGCAGGGCGAAGGGTGATTCCTCCTTCCTTCTGCTAGAGGATGCTGGGGAGGCATTGAAATGGCGCCTGGCATTGATCGACTCCGCCCAATCATCGCTCGATATCCAGCTTTACCTGTGGCATGGCGGCGCATCCAGCGAGCTTCTTTTCGAGCGTACAATTCAGGCAGCCGATCGGGGGGTAAGGGTGAGGATTCTGGTCGATGATTTTCTCCTCAATTCAGATAGTGCCCGACTAGCGACACTTTGTCGGAATCATCCAAATTTCGAAATTCGGATTTTCAACCCAGGTAGAATTCGCGGCTTGGGGTCAATGACAGAGATGTTGGCGAATTTCTCGACTCTGAATCGGCGGATGCACAACAAGACCTTCACCGCTGATCGATGTATGACAATTGTGGGCGGGCGGAATATCGGGGATCACTACTACGGAATGGATGAAGAATACAATTTCATCGACCTCGATGTTCTTACGTCCGGCCCCGTGGTGGCCGAGGTATCGGATGGATTCGACGAATTCTGGAATGACCCTGCTGCATATCCCGGTGAGTATTTATCGAGAAAGAACGTCCCGGAAAAGGTCGCGGAAGCCCGCAACGGTTTCAGGCAAACATTGGAGAGAGAGCGGAATGGAAAACTCAAAGGCTATCCGATTGAGCATTATGACTGGAGCCTGGAGCTGGCCGGGCTGAAGCAGGAAATGGTACGAGGTCGTGCTCGCTTCGTGCAGGACGATCCAGATCCGGAATCCGACGATCGTGAAGTCATGACCAACTTGCGGCAAATGACGGCGGATCGGAGTGGTGAGATCCAGATATCTTCCCCTTATTTGATTCCAACCAAGAAGGGATTGGAGAATCTAGCCAAATTAACGAAGCAAGGAATGCGAATCCAGGTACTGGTTCCTTCGCTGGCAGCCAACAACCAAGCGGTTGTCGATGGACATTACCGCAAGCACCGAAAGGCAATTGTGGATGGGGGAAGTGTGTTGAGCGAGTTCCGCGCTGACCCGTCGGAAGAAGTCCGAGCGTTGGCGGATGTCGGGGCGGTGAGGAGCAAACGCGTCACACTTCACCTCAAGGCTGTGGTGGGAGACCGCAACAAGTGCTTCATCGGTTCGCTCAATCTCGATCCCAGAGCAATGGACATCAATACCGAGAGCGGACTGATGATCACCTCACCCCAGCTGGCAGGCGAGCTCGGGAAGTTTCTAGACCTCCTTGGCAACGAACAAAACTCATGGCGAGTGAGTCGCGACACCAAAGGGAAAATCGAATGGAAATCTCGAGAGCAAATTCGTCGTCGGCCACCCCCGGCGGCTTGGTCTCAACGGATTCTTGGCTGGTTCGCTGGCCTGCTTCCGATCGGCAGCCAGATATGAGCTCCCGAACTTTGTTTTAGCGTTTTCATCGGATCGAAAAAATGGGAGTTTGAAACTTCATGCATTCGAGATTCAAGAGGCAGTGGGCAAAGGCCAAGGAACATCGATTGACATTGTTCCCATCTTTGGAACGGGAGGATCGCTTGATCCTTGTCGAGAATCTTACGGAGAACTCGCGCTGGAGCATGAACTTCGGGGTGATGCTTGGCTGCTCCGTGATTATCGCCGGTCTGGGACTTCTTCAAGATTCAGTGGCGGTGATTATCGGAGCGATGCTGGTGGCGCCGATGATGACCCCTTTGATTGGTGGCGGGCTGGCCTTGGTTCATGGCAACCACAAGCTGCTCGGACAAGCCCTGCGAGCCATCCTGATGGGTACCGCGATGAGCTTGATTCTCGGGGTACTGCTACGTTGGTTGACGCCTGGCCAGGAACTCACGATGCAGGTCAGTTTACGGGGCTCTCCAAATCTCTTGGATCTGGCGATTGCTTTCTTCGCAGGCGTTGCCGCTGGCTATGCGGTTGCGCGGCCGAAACTTTCCGGCGCTTTGCCCGGAGTGGCGATTTCGGTGGCACTGGTTCCTCCTCTGGCAGCGTCTGGAATCGCCCTCGGTAGCGGAGACTGGCTGGTCTCGATGGGAGCGATGCTGCTTTTCTCCACCAACATGGTCGCGATCACTCTTGGAAGCGCAATGGTCTTCCGCCTCCATGGGATCGCAACGCCGGAGAGTCGGCTCGGCGCCAAGCTAACGATGAAGCGGATCATGCTCGGAATGGGTGCCGCCCTGATTCTGATGACTGCACCCTTGGCATACCGCCTGAGTGACCAATTGAGGCAGGGGCAGGCAAAGCCGGAGAATTTCACCCTCTCGGAAGAGATGTGGTTCAAGCTCCACAATCGGCTCGATCGTGAGGAAGGAATCGACTTCCTGACGGGAGTGAGAGCCAGTTCCAAGCGACCGGAAGATGTGGTCATTGTCCTCAGCGCATCGCGTCCTGTTCCCGGAAAGCTGATAGCTGAGCTCGATGAGATGATTGATCGTGGAATTTCGAACGACCTGACGGTGAAATTCAATATCGTGCAGCAAGGGAGTGTCGATGATCTTGAGGACGCGATTGGTAACGACGGAGAGAAAAGCGAGCCGGTCATCAACGAGTAAGCCGGGAGTGCCCGGCGGCTGGATGGCATCAAATGAGTACGCTGTAACGCATTCGCAGCAGGGTAGGCTCTTGTCAGAGCAATGATGCCTATCTAGTTTCCACTTATGATAAGTGAACGGATGCGATGGCAGAGCAATGCGGTGATGGCAATCATCCTGACATTTTTTGTTTACTTGGCAGGAGGCCTTCTGGCTGAAGCGAGTGATGATTCTTCATCGGCGGAGCCGGAAGTGCCGATTGAGACGCTTCGTGTAAAACTGAGACCGCTTGGAGTCGATCAACTGGAGCTGGAACTTGAGACCTGGGTGGGCACGCTTAAGGCGAAGATCATCGAGGTGGGAGAGGTTGAAATACTTCTTTCTGAGACCAATCGGGAGGAAAAAGAAGACTCAGAGGATTTGAGCAAAAAGCTAATCGATCTACGAACTGAAGAAGCGGACATCATTGCGAGAACAAAGGTGGTGATGGAAGCGTTAGTGGCGAAGGGAGGCGATGTTTCCGAGACGGATTCCTTTATTGCGGCGGTCTCCGATCTGTCGATGAGTGGTGATAAGGATACCAGATCTGCAGCGATGCTTGCGGCGGTCAATAGCTGGCTACGCAGCCCGGAGGGAGGCATTACGATGCTCAAGCGAGTGGGTCTGGCGATCACGATCTTCATTATCTTCTGGGTCATCTCCCGATACGCCGGGAAGGCGGTGGGCAAAAGCTTGGAGAAACGCAGCAGCGTCTCCGGACTCCTGACCAACTTTGCCAAGAAAATGGCTGGAGGACTGGTGATTGTGGTCGGACTACTAATGGCCTTATCCACTTTGGGAGTGAGTGTGGGGCCGTTGATGGCGGCGATGGGGGCCGGTGGTTTCATCATTGGTTTTGCTCTCCAGGAAACACTCGCGAATTTTGCAAGCGGTCTCATGATCATGGTTTACCGCCCCTTTGACGTGAAGGACTATGTGTCCATTGCAGGTGATGAAGGCGTGGTAAAGGAAATGAGCTTGGTGTCGACGACTCTGCTTTCATTCGACAACAAGCTGCTCATCATTCCCAACAAGAGTGTCTGGGGAAACACGATCATCAACTTCACCGGCGAGGATCTTCGGCGTGTCGATATGGTGTTCGGAATTGGTTACGGCGACGATATTCCAAAAGCGATGAAGGTGCTCGAAGAAATGGCCAAGACACATCCCTTGACCTTGGACGAGCCGACTGTCTCCGTGGAGGTCTTGGAACTCGGTGACTCATCAGTGAATCTCGGGTGCCGTCCCTGGGTAAAGAGCGAGGACTATTGGACGGTCATGTGGGAGCTGACGAAGCAGATCAAAATGCGCTTCGACGAAGATGGAATCTCAATTCCGTTTCCACAACGTGACGTTCACATGATCCAGGATTGAGCAAGTCGGTCAGGTGTCGCGGTCACCATGGGTCTTCCGCAGAACAGCAAGGTCAAGATCGCACGGACACTTGATTAAGTGTCCAGGCTTGGCTTCCCCTCCCCTTTTGGCGCTGGGCGCCTGCCATGCCTGCCTGTGGCACTGTTAGTGGAATTGGTTCTTTTGTATCGATTATTTGGATCCACCGACTTACGGACATCGCCATGTTCGTTTCCTCTTCCTTCATTCGACGGGCTACCTGCTTTTGCTGGCTTTCGCAGGCACGAGGAACCCAGCGGACGAACGAACGTAGCACGGCCGGGAGAGGGTTCAGCGCTGCCTAGCATCTCGAAGCCATGTCTTGAGTCTATCAAATAATCGGGCCGGCACAAAGTCCGACAGGCTCCTAGCAATTCGATGAACTCCAAGACCGCGTAAGGCCGACCTTACAAGGAGTTAAGTCCTAACTGCCGTTCAGCTTGCCGACATGCATTTCAACTAACTACTACGTAAACCCGGACATTTAACTATCAGTATATATACATCAAATACTTCTATTTTAGACCACTACTCTTATTAATCCCTATTTAAAGCTTTCCACCTCCAACTGGCTGATTCATATTCATTCTAATATTTCCAAAAAATTACATAACCTAACCATTCTTTCTCCCATCAGATCATCGGCGACCGATCCCTAATCATTCCCACGCTCAAGCCCCGAACATATGACTAACACAAAGAGATACCATGAACCGAATGAAACAAAAAACGACGATAGCCCTCGCGGCTCCATTACTAGCACTTTCCTTCGCTGGGAGTGCCTTGGCGGAGCCTAAACCAATCATCCATGACTCAGAATACTACATTCTGAAGGCCCAACACGGCGAGACATGGGCCAAGCAAGATCAAGAAATCCAAGAGAAACTCACCGCCTTGGAGAAGAAACACGGCAGCAAACCGAACATCATCCACATCATGTGGGATGATACCGCGGTTGGTAAAATTGGCGTGCCTCAGATCCAGGCACCCCGCGGATTCAGAACTCCGAACATCAATAAATTTGCGGCAGAGGGTCAGTATTACGCCCGGATGTATACCGAGCCATCCTGCACCCCAAGTCGTGCGCATTCATGACTGGTCGACACGCGGTGCGAAACGGCATGTACACCGTCAGTTTCCCTTACGAATACGGCGGGATGAGCGAAGAGGAAACCACCCTCGGTGAAGTCATGAGCGCCGCTGGTTACGCGACCGCCTTCTACGGAAAAGGCCACCTCGGTGATATCGAACAAAGCTACATGACCAACATGGGCTTTGATGAGGCACTTTGGACTCCTTACAATCAGGTTCCCAGCATGTATGTGCCTCGTGGTGAGCTCGGACCAATGTTCCCAACATCGGTCATCCCAGAACTCTACCCCAAAGATCCATACGATATGGATCGTGGATGGCGTCCTGACGGCTATGTTTGGGCCTTGGAAGGCACCAAGGGTGGCAAAGTTCGCGAGTGGGGAACCCCTCCGAACGAAGATGACTACTACGCTCTCGAAGGTGAGTGCCAAAAGCGCACCATCGAGTTTATTCGTAAGAGCGCGAAAGCGAAGAAGCCCTTCTTCATCAGCTATCAGCCGATTGCGGCACACTTCCTGGGCACCAAGCCGGGCGACAAGAAAAAAACCGTATCTGCCAGTATTCTGCATGAGTTTCTTGTTGGATTTGACGAATGGCTCCCAGTCCTTCTCAAGGAACTGAAAGACCAAGGTGTCGAAGAAAACACTCTGGTTGTCTTAATGGCCGACAACGGCCCGATGACTCACCACGGTCCTGACGGCATGGTCGAGACTCTCCACACTGGAGGCAAAGGCGACTTCACAGAAGGTGGCGTTCGTGTCCCCTTCCTCGTGCGCTGGCCGAGTGTCATCGCGCCCGGTCAAGTCGTTGGAGACATTGTGCACATCACCGACCTCTACACCACCTTCGCCAACCTTGCAGGAGCAAAACAGCACATCCCAACTGACCGCATCATCGACGGCATCGACCAAACTTCTCTCCTGCTCAATGGAGACACCTTTAGTCGCCGCGATTACGCCTACATCTACACCGGTGATATCCTTGCTGCCACCGTCAAAGGTCGCTTCAAGCGTCACTGGGTCGGTGAACTTCCAGGACTCAGTGGAGCTGCATTCTATGACCTCTACAACGACCCCCGCGAAGTCATGGGCAAAATGCTTCCCGGATTCACCACCAAGACGATGTTTGATGTGATGGTAGCCCGTCACAACCTGTGGCTTCAAAAATACCCCAACAAAAAGCACCCACGGGGCATGCCGCTCACCGGACTGGAAAACCCACGTCCTGCAGTGCAAAGCGCATCAAAGCCAAGAGTCAACGCCAAGGATCTCCCGTTTGATCCTAACGATTTCTTGGACTTTGAATTCCCATACAATCCTGCCATGGAGCAATGGGGATCTGGTAGATAGTCTTTCCTAGATTATTTTCACTAAATCATCAACCCCACTCGGCTCCTGCTCGGGTGGGGCTTCTCCCAACATACGCCATGAACCGTCGCAAAGCTCTCTCCATCCTCGCCCAGTCATCTACCGCGGCATCCACCTTGGGATTCAGCCACCAGTCACTCGCAGCTGACAAACCCAACCCGTCCAAGAAGCTCCCGATTACGATGACGGGCTATATCTTCGACCGCATCGAGGCACTTGCTAAGGGCCAAGTCAAAGTCAAAGTCGAAGGCTGTGAGCTGACTTACTCTGAAGACCGAATTGGTGGCATGAACACCCATGTTTTCAGCGGTCCCGGCACCCGCGACGTCACAGAAATAGGGCTTCATCCCTTCATGCTCGCCTATGCCAACGATCAGTTCCGCGACTACTCGCTCCTTCCGGTTTTTCCACTACGCGTCTTCCGACATAAAAGTATTTTTATCCGGAAGGACCGCGGCATTACCAAACCTGAAGATCTCCGTGGTAAAAAAATTGCAACCCCCGGATATTCCTCCACCTCACTCACTTGGATCCGTGGCATTCTGGAGCACGAATACGGCATTAAACCCGCCGACGTAGAATGGTATGTCTCCAAAGTGGACTCATCCACAGCGTCATCGGGTGGCCCCTCGAAACAGGAAAATGTCATCCCCAAGGGATTCACAGTCCGTGAGGGGCCTGCGGGGAAAGACGAATCCGACATGCTCGCTGACGGCGATGTCGATGCCCTCTTTCACGCCGCCGAGCCCCAGTGTTATTTGGATGGTCACCCCAAGGTTAGCCGTCTTTTCAGCGACTTCCGCGTTGTTGAACAAGCCTATTACAGAGAGACAGGCATTTTTCCGATCATGCACGTGGTCGCCATGCGAAACAAAAGCATCGACGCTAACCCATGGCTCCCCGAAGCGTTGTTCAAGGCCTACTCTGAATCAAAAAAAGTCGCCTATCAGAAAATTGCCAAGACGGCATGGACCCACAACTCCCTGCCATGGGTGGCTCAGGAAATTGAAAACACCGAAAAACTCATGGGGAAAAACTTCTGGCCCTATGGCATCGAACCCAATCGAAAATCACTGGAAGCTCTGTTCCAGTATTCTCACGAACAAGGGCTGGCTAAGCAGCAACTTACGATCGAGGAGTTGTTCCACCCTTCTACACTCAACTTCATCGAAAGCTAAAACCCAAAATTTGCTTTGCAATCGATCGGTGTGGAAAAGTTCAGGATTTTTTCGGGCGCCAGACGCGTTCTAGTTTGATCATGGAGTCTGCGACGGATCTTTGGCTGTAGGGGGTAGCCCTAGCCAACGGATGAAACGGACCGTCCTCTGGGTAGCTCTGGTGATCGCTTTACCTATGAAATTTGACACCCTTTCCATCGGATCTCCTTCGCGATTTCGACGAGTCTTTTCCCTACCTTCGCTTTTATTCCGTAAGCAACTGAAAAAGAGGAGTGTTCTTTTGTATCGATTATTTGGATCCATCCCTTTATGGACATCGCCATGGTTCGTTTCCTCTTCCTTCATTCGACGGGCTATCTGCTTTTGCTGGGATTGGCTGCCTGCTCAGGTCCAAGCGTGAAAATTCTCGATCGCCCGGTGGAGGCGACTGAGACGTCACGGGCGCTGACGAGTTCAACCGCGCTGGATCAGGGCACTCGCAATACCTTGCGTGAGGAGCGCCTTCTGAGGCTCTACAAAAGAGATCCTCATGCCTCGATCGCCGCGCTCACTGATCGGTACAAGCAGCACCCGACCAAGGAACGCCGGCTGGCCCTTGCGGAGATGAGTTCGGATCAGGCCGACTACCTGACAGCCGACAACCCGAAGGCGGCTCTGGGTCGCTACCTTGATGCCGCTTGGCTGACGAAGGATGGTGCGCTTGCTGCACTAGCTAAGGATAGGCAATCACCTGAGAAGACGATCTACGACTATTCGGCGTCCCGGGTCACCCGTTTGGTCGGCAAACTGGGATTGGATGGAACTGGTTCGATGAAGGTTTCCGGGAGCGTCAGATCATGGCGACTGTCTCTCGCGAAGGGAAAGGGCATGGTCAACCCTCGCGACTACGACCTCGTGGTTCCCGCGAACTGGCTGAAGGTGAAGGGCCTCAAGTGGAAGCGTATCAGCCAGGAAGGCCTGGGATCGGCGATGGTCGGCTACCACAAGGATACGCCGGAGCGAAGGTCGGCGGACCCGATGATACCACCGGGGGGGCGTGGTTTCCCTCTCAATGCCAGTTTCCGTTTCGATGGGGATTCGGCGAACTTGGTGCTGCAGGATCTGATGGTGGATTCGGATGTCCGCATTGGCGGGCAGGTGGTGCCGCTCGCCGGCAACTTTTCCGCGGCGATCTCTTTTTGCTATTACGAAAGAAATCGGGGCATGAACAAGCTCGCAGCCCTGTTGAGGCCAGGCGATTACCAGGAGATGCTCGGGATGTACACTTTATCGTCCTATGATCCGGACAAGATTCCCTTGGTTCTGGTTCATGGTCTGATGTCGACCGCCGAGGCCTGGCTTCCCTTTGTCAATCTGCTACTCGCGGATCAGGCGGTGAGGGAGAAATACCAGATCGTGCTGTTCAATTATCCGACGGGCATCCCCATTGCAGCCAGCGCGGCGGATTTGAGGGATGCACTGGCGAACTACCAGAAGGTCAATGATCCGCGACGCAGTAATCCGAAGATGCGCAAGATGGTGATCCTCGGGCACAGTATGGGTGGCATCATCAGCAACATGCAGATCCGCGACAGCGGTGATCGCCTCTACAGTTCGATCTTTGCGGAAAATCTGGAAGAACTGGAACTAAACAAGGAGGAGCGAGCCGAGATTCGCAGATTGGCGTTCTTCGAAGCAAATCGAGATATTGATCGTGCGGTGCTGCTCGCCGCACCGCTTCGTGGCAGCGATTTCGCATCGAATCGGATCGGTCAGTTCGGTGCCTGGTTGATCAAGCTGCCCTTCAACGTGGTCGACTCAGTGTTGGGGGATATTGAGTTGGTCGATTCAATGACCGATATCGCTCAGGAGCACATTAACCAACCCATCAACAGCGTCACCAGTCTCAGGACGGATAATCCTAGCCTCCAGAATATTCTGGACTCGCCGGTTCGGAACGGCGTGACCGTTCACTCGATCATGGGGCAGAAGAATCCGGATCTCCCAAAGGAAGAAGGGACGGACGGCTTCGTGACCTACCGCAGCGCCCATCTCGACAGAGCAGTCTCGGAGGTCATCGTGCCGAACTCCAATCACAGGGGCATGGTCGAACGGGACGAGACGGTGCAGGAAGTATGGCGGATCCTGCGTCTTCATGCCGGGGTCAAATAAGGACGGGCGCTTTCCCGCAATTAGTCGGCGTCGATCAGGGCTTGGCCTGAGGAGTCATGATGTTCATCGGTCCGCTGGAGCGGGTGTTCTTGTTGCTGGATTCACTGGTGGCAACGAGGATGGCGCCAGGAGTGAGAGCCTTGTTGACTTTCTTGCGGAAGTCTTCGGGCAGTGAGAGTTGGGAGCGCAGGGTGTTGACGGCATTACCGCGGGAGTTGCCACCGTCGAGACTAAGAGTGGTCCAAGGATGCATTTTCAGACCGGGAAAACGGGAGTCGCGTGGGTCTTCCCCTTCGAGCATGACGAAAACGCCTTCAGGAGGATTGCTGCCTGGGGCTATACCGAGAGGTGCCTGTCCGATCTGGATACCGTTCCGCCAAACGTAAGCGCGGCGGTCCGCGTAGCTGAGAAGAACGCTGAAAGGACCGGAGGGACTCTTGGATGGATTCCAGATGGTGCGGCCTTCCGGATCGGGAATCGCCTTATTCTCCTGACCGGCTGCACTGCTAGCGAGCAGGATGTTGGCGGGGCGTGAGGAGCGGGACGGGTTGGCGCGCTTCTTGGTAATCACAACGGTCGAGCCATTGCCCATCACTCCGTAGACCTTACGAGAGAACTCGTAGGGTAGTCGAATGCAACCGCCGGAAGCCGGGTAGCCGGGGAGATTGCCGGCGTGCATCGCGATGCCGTCCCAAGTAAGTCGCTGCATGTAGGGCATCTGGGCGCCTTTGTAGATCGATGACTCATGCTCGACTTTGCGCTGAAGAATGGTGAAGACCCCTGTCGGAGTCTCTTTACCGGGCTTGCCGGTGCTAACGGTGGAACGGGCTACCTGAACGCCGTTGCGGTAAACGTAGGCCATTTGGTCATCGATACTGACGACGACGAGAGTGGGGCCGGAGGGAGATCGTTCGGGATTCCATTCATACTGACCGGGTGCCAGCTTGGACTGACTGGGACCTTGGACACCGCAGCCACTGAAAATAACGAGGGAAAGAGAAGCAATGCCAGCGAGTGCGAGACGGGGTTTTGAATTCATTGGTGAAAATGTGGGCCGGAATAATAAATGAGCCAATCAAAAATCGATTATGGTTTTTGGGTTCACGAACGAGGCTCGGTAGGGCAGCGTCTGTGCATGATCTTACGAAGTATCTTATTTTTGGCGATGGCGGGATGTCTCAATGCCGAGCCGATCAAGCAACTCGGGTTTCTGAAATGGATGGAAGGAACCTGGGTGCACGAGTCCGAGGGCAGTTCGGTGCGGATGACGAGTCGCTGGATCGAAGGGGGGAAATTTCTGGAGCGGAGTTTCGACATCAACATGGGGACGGAGCCTTTGAAGAAACTGCGGCAGACGGTGTTTTGGGATCCGGCAAAGAAGCAGGTCCGCTCATGGGGAGTTTACAGCGACGGAGGCTTTGAGGAGGCAGTTTGGAAGATGAAGGGGGCAACGCTTTTCGTGAGCAGGGAAATCACTCGTGCCGATGGCGTGCGAGGCAAAGCCGTGAGTCACTGGACTTTGATCGATAAAAAGAATTGTGCATGGAGTTCGAACAAACGCTCGATGGGGAAGGAGAAGTTTCCGGACATTCCGGGCACAAGCCTGCGAAAAGACTAGTGCCATCCCCCCTGCCCTATTGCCAGGCCGGGTGCTCAACGAGTGGACGACCTCGAATGAGATTGCCGATACTGTGTTGGGGTGCAACCGCTCATGCGCTTGAAGGATCTGATGAAATTGTTCGATCCTGAGAAGCCGATCCGGCAGGCGATTTCCTTCACTGGAGTCTCCGATTCCGTCAAGTCGATGCAGGCCTGCTCGAAGCGGATGCGATCCAAAATTTTCTGATAGGTTTCTCCATCAAGCTTGAGTTCGCGGTGCAAGGTTCTCGAACTCGTATCGCATAGGTCGGCCATGAGCTTGATCGTCGGGCAAATCCCTCCCACCCCGATGATCTCTTTAAGCAGCAGTGTGAGCTTTGCGGTGACCGCTTCACCCTGCTTCAAGAGCCCGGGAGATTGACTCCTTGCCGAGTCGGGCTGAACAAGCGACTTCGTCGGGCGCAGCAACCAATGAGCCGGAAAAGAAAATCCGGCGGCAGTTTGATTGAACTCGAATTCGCAGTTCTTCAATCCCGGGAGCTTTCGATAAACGGAGGTTGTCTCGGTCTGGAGGCAGGCCTTGGACGGATACCAATCTCCCCCTCCAACCAACCTCGCAAGATTGATCATCGACATCAGTCCTGCATGGTCCGCGATCACGCGTCCGGCATCCGGGGACTGGGACTTCGAGTTAAAAAACCAGACATCCCCATCACCGGCTTCCTCAAGGCGACAATGATTCCCTTCGACGTGACGGTTGATTAGTTCGCAAAAGGTTCGAATGACTCCGCCAAGCGTATTGGCCTGCGCCATCGCCGTGCCCAGGTCGCCGAGGCAATCCGGAGTCAGGATTTCACCGACCACAAAACCCACTTCCGGCATCCCCTCCCCTTTCGCGAGCGCGTCGAGGAAGACATAGAGTTGGTGTTTGGTGATCCAGCCTTCACCTGAAGTCACCTGGCTTAGCTCGATCTGCGCGATCTCGCAGTAGGGTCTTACGCTGACGCTCCGCTGCGCGAAATAATCCGCAAAGGGTTTTAGCCAGCAAGTGTTGATCAGGGGAATTTCTTTCAAGTAGCTTAGACTGCTCAATTCGGGCCATTTGTAAATAGAATGGCAGGAAATGAGAACGATTAAGTGATAGCCTTCATCTGGAGTGGAACCTAGTGTTCTCGATGTTCCGTCGATCCACCGATCGACCTCGAGAATCATAAAACCACTCCCATCACATGAGAACATTACTTAAAACAGCAATCGCATTCGGGCTGGCATCGGGAACGGCGTTTGCCGCCGAGCCGCCATCAGAAGTCACCCTCATTCAGAACGTTAACGTTTGGGATGGTCGGAGCGACGGACTCAAGATGGATCAGGATATCCTCATCGTACGAAATCTGATCAAAAAGATCGCCAAGGACATCCCCACCTCCGGGACCTATGAACTGGATCAGGCCAGCGGAGCGGTGAAGGAAAAGGGAATCCATGTCGGAACGAATGCCTACTCCTTCAAGGTCGTCGGCGAGGATGGAAAATCCAAGACGGAGGAAGTCAAAGTCAATGTGATCGATGGCGGGGGCCGCACGGTGATTCCCGGACTCATCGACATGCATTCCCACCTGAGCATTCACGAAGGAATGCTCGACGGACGTGATGACTGGGACCAAATGGCGACCGGGGCCATCTCCCAGGAGCGGATGCGTTCCTATCTTGACCAGGGATTCACCACGGCGCGTGATGCTGGTGGAAATGTGCAAGGGCTTGCCAAGGCGGTTCGACTCGACAGGGTTCCAGGCCCACGGATCTATCCCAGTGGCGGCTTCATCAGCCAGACCGGCGGTCATGGCGACGTAGGTCGCTGGAATGATCAACCGGGCTCCCCTAATTACCTCTCAGCCAATGGCTTTTCCTACATGGTCGATGGTGCGGATGAAATCATGAAGGCCGTCCGGACCAATATCCGTAGTGGCGCCACTCAGATCAAGATCATGGGCGGCGGCGGGGTCGCCAGTGAGTTTGATCCACTGCACCAGGTGCAGTTCACCTTGGAAGAAATGCAGGCTGCCGTGAAGGTCGCCGCAGACTCCGGAACCTACTGCCTGGTCCATGCCTACAGCGACGCCTCGGTGAATCGCGCCATCGAGGCCGGAGTCCGATGCATCGAGCACAACTTCCTGGTCTCGGAAGATACCATCAAGCGCATGAAGAAAGAGGGGATCGCGCTCTCTTGTCAGTCGATCATCTCGCTGGTGACCTTTGCCAATCCGGAGCAGATCACCTTCTTTTCCCCCGACCAGCAGGCCAAGGGCAAGCGGGTCAACGAAGGTGCCTCCCAGATGTTCGAGTGGGCCGTCAAGCACGACATCATCATGGTGACCGGCGGCGATATGTTCGGGGTGGCTGATGGACCCCGCCAGGCGGTCAACATGACGAAAATGATCGATGTCGGTCTGTCGCCGCTCAAGATTCTGAAGATGGGAACTTCTGATGCCGCGAAGGTCATCGGCTGGTGTGGCGATATGAATCCCTACAAGGACGCCTATCCTGACCTCACACCCAAAGAAAAAGCCATGAAAGGCATCGGCCTCGGCGTGGTCGAGGAGGGCGCCTATGCCGACCTGATCGTGATCGACGGCAATCCACTGGAAGACATCAAGGTCCTCGAAGATTACGCCAACAACATGAAGGTCATCATCCGGGACGGGAAAGTCTGGAAGAATACCCTGAAGTGAATTTCGGATTAACTCTACCCTGACTACTTATCATGAAAACAAGACACACAATTCAATGCGCGTTAGGCTTCGGTCTGGCCGCCCTCACTCCGGTCTCAGCTCAGGACAAGGCGGCCGAGACCGAACTCGTCATCCCAACAGTGACGGTGATTCAGAACGTCCACGTCTGGGACGGGACCAGTGATACCCTGAAGAAGGATCACGACGTTCTTATTGTCGGCGACAAGATTCGCAAAGTAGCGAAGGATATTCCCACCGAAGGAACAATCGAGGTTGATGCGGTTCGCAAGAGCCTGAAGCGAGTTGCCGATGCGCCGGGACTTGAGGGGGGGAAATACAACTTCTCCGTCAAAGGTGAAGACGGCAAAATTGAGAAAGTCTCAGCCAAGGTGACGGTCATTGACGGCAAGGGCGGCTATCTCATTCCTGGCCTTATCGACTCCCACCAGCACATCATGCTGTCCAAAGATACGGGGCCGCTGGATATCTTGAACAATCAGCTGCCCTATACTCCGGCCTACAACGCCATTCCCCAGGGGCAGATCATGCTGAACATGGGAGTGACCACCATTCGTGATACGGGTGGCCCGTCCATTGAATTAGGCAAAGCGATCGACAGGGGATTCGTCGACGGGCCGCGCATTTATTCGTCCGGTGCCGGCATCTCCTGTACCTCGGGACATGCTGATTTTGGAGGTCTCGCGCCTGGCCAGGGTCAAAGATACCCCGGTAGTACGGCGGAGTGGTCGGCCACGGTGAACTTTATGGCTCTTGCCGACGGAGTGCCGGCTGTCCGCCAGACGACTCGTTTTGCTCTGGCCCAGGGCGCCAAGCAGATCAAGATGATGGCCGGAGGTGGCGTAGCTTCGCTTAAAGATCCTCTGGAATCAGTGGGATACTCCCAGGTGGAGATGAATGCCATGGTCCAGGCTGCTAAAGATTACGACACCTATGTCATGGCCCATGCCTACAACGACGAGAGCGTGCAGCGTTGCATTAAGGCCGGAGTCAAGGACATCGTTCACGGTCACCTGATCAGCGAGGAGACGGTCAAGATGATGGCCGAGAACGACGTGTGGCTTGGCAGCCTCTCCAAGCCCTATGGCCTGATGGACGTGCCCTGGTTTACCGATGAAAACCGTCGCAAGGGTAAGGAAGTGCTCGAGGGCTACGAGAACGTCATGAAGTGGGCCAAAAAGCACGGCGTGAAGATGGGCTGGGGCACCGATGCGGCCGCCGGGATGGTTGATACGATCGTGTATGAGTTCGAGTCGCGGGCTCCTTTTTTCACGCCATTGGAACAGCTCAAGCAGGCCACTTCAACCAATGCAGAACTTCTCCGCCTCTGCAACTCGCGCGATCCCTACAAGGAAGCGCCGCTCGGCGTGATCGAGGAAGGCGCATGGGCTGACATGGTGATCTACGATAAGAATCCGCTCGAAGACATCATGGTCGCCGCCAAACCAAAGGACACCCTGAAGGTGGTTATCAAGGGCGGCAAAGTCTGGAAGAACGAACTCAAGTAAGCGTCGCGTCACGTTCCAGTCGACCCCAACCAATCCGCTTATCCGATACTTCGTGAATAGATACTCAATGAACACGGTCAGCAATTGGCGTCCCAAGACACCTGAAAAAATGAAATTGCGAGGCGTCAGGTTTGTGATCGCGATCATCTCCTGTCTCATCTTTTCTCAAGCAGTTGCCGATGAAACCACGACTCAAGGCCGGGTCTATGACATCGGAACGTATGTCACCAACTTGGAAGTTTCGGAGGAGTTTTACACCACCGTTTTCGGTTTCGAAGTTGTCCGGCGTTGGAAAGAGATGGAGGTAAGTACGGATGGTAAGAATTACAAGACCGTGCCTACGAACGGTATTTATCTGAGGGGCAGCAATGGGATGCATCTCGAGTTCATCCAGAAGGATGGCAAGGACGGCAGGCAGGTGATACAGGAACCGATCAACCACTTTGCGATTCATGTGGATGACGTGGAGAAGACCTATAAGGACGCCTTGAAATCGGGGGCGAAACCAGTCTTTGAGAGGAACCCAATTATGTATCTCAAGATTGGAGAATTCAGTGTCATCAATACTCAAATTATTGGTCCAGACGGTGAACGGATACAAATTTTGAAAGTCTTAAAGAAGTAGCTCGGAAGACAGCTTCTGGGCGATAAGCTCTCCACAAACAACATCGATTTGATTAAAGCGCTGTCAGTCCCAACAATCGCATTAGTTTTTAGCGCGCCCGCCTCGTCACAGGAGGAGAGTGTCTGGCAACCCCTCCCCGAGGGGCTGGTTGAGCGCATCGCCTTTGGGAGTTGTGCCAAGCACTGGCAGCCGCAGCCGATTTGGGATGGGATCATTGCGAAGAAGCCCGATCTCTTTCTTTTTCTCGGAGATAACATCTATGCCAAGGCGCCGAACTCGATGCGTATTGAAGGTCCTGGAGTGGCGCTGAATTTCGGTTTTGTGGAGATTGATTGGGAAGCGGGTCAAGTTGGGTTGGGGACTGTTGGCGTCGATGGCCAGTTGATCTTCAATCAGGCAATCTCCTTCAGAAAACTAGACCCCAACCCATAGAACGAACCACCTTATGATACATTTGTTTACAGATCCAAGACCGCGATCCTCGGAGGCCTTTCCGGCCTGATCTTCCTGTCTCTTCCGGCAATCGCTCAAGAGAAGTCAGCCGACGATCTCGCCAGAGAGTTGGCGAATCCCAACTCGCCACTCGCGAGTCTGAACTTCAAGAATCAGTTCCGGTTCTTTGACGGCTCACTTCCGAATGCCGGAGATCAGTCGAGCTACACGATGCTTTTTCAGCCGGGCTTTCCCTTTGCGCTGGAGAATGGTGATCAGGTGATCTGGAGGCCGGCGATTCCTTTCATCATCGATCAGCCGATCTACAATCCGGCGACACGGGATTTTGGATCGGAAAGTGGTATGGGGGATATTGGATTCGATTTGGCCTACTCCCGCACCACGGATTCCGGACTTCTCACGGCCTTTGGGATATTCACGACCTTGCCGACGGCGAGTTCCAGTTTGCTCGGGAGCGGTCAGTGGTCGATCGGCCCGGAAATCCTCATCGGGAAGATCACTGAGAAGTATGTGATTGGTGCCTTTCCCAATCACCAGTGGGACATCGCCGGATGGGGCGATGGATCGGTGAACCTGACGACCATGCAGCTGTTCGCGACCTATCTCCCCGGTGGAGGCTGGAATGTGGGGACTTCGCCGATTTGCAGCTATGACTGGCACAGGGATCAGTGGACGATTCCCTTGAATCTCACCGTGGGTAAGACCGTGGTGCTTGGTGGCAAGCCGTGGAAATTCAGTGCCGAGATCAACTACTACGTCGAAAAGCCATCCAACTTCGGAGCGGAGTGGATGGTTGGATTCAACATCACGCCGGTGGTTGAGAACGTGCTAGCAAGCTGGTTCAAGTAAATCCCGTAATTCATCAAACATGAAAATGAATCCCTCACTATTTGGCACGCTCGGTTGGACCCTGATTGCCTCGGTTATGTTGCCGCAAGAACTGTTTGCCGAGAGTGCCATGGATGGAGGTCCGGACTCGGTCGACGTGCTGATTGAAGAGCAGCGGAGGAAGAAGCAGTCATGGCTCGATCAGAATCTCTTCGGTCGCTATGATACTTGGAAGGAAGGCGTCACGGAGCGGACCGGTTTTAGTTGGGGCACGGACTACAGCGCTCAGTATTTCACGGCGAGCGACAGTCCGGCTGAGGATTCGGCAGCGAGTGGCATGTTCCGTTTCTACGGGTCTTGGGATCTGCTGAACCGGGGGCAGGAGAATTCCGGTGGTCTGCGGTTCAAGGCGGAATATCGGAACCGCTTCACCGACATCCCACCGAGCGCCTATCAGTTGAACCTTGGGAGCGTCGGCTTCACCGGTGCGCCCTTCAATAATGATGGCATCCGTCTGACCAATTTTTATTGGCGTCAAGAGATAGGAAGCCGGATGATTGGCTACATCGGAATGCTCGATGTCACTGACTTTGTCGATGTCTATGCTCTCGGCTCGCCGTGGACTTCGTTCAGCAATCTCGCCTTCAGCACCGGGGCTGCTTCGATGGCTTTGCCGAATGACTCATCGCCCGGCTTCATGCTTGGCGGTTGGCTAACTGACAAGGTCTACCTCACTGGTGGAATGAGCGGGCTCAACTCCGATCCTACGCAGCCTTGGGAAGGGGTCGAGCGGGTCTTCGACGAATCGGAGTTCTACAAGTTCCTTGAGATCGGTTGGACGAGCTCCAAAGATCGCTTCTACTTCGACAACATCCACCTGACATTCTGGCACGTAGATGAAATCGACGACACCGCCACACCGGATGGCTGGGGCGTGAATTTCTCCTCCTCCTTCTGGGTAAACGATTGCTACATGCCTTTCCTTCGCGCGGGCTATGCTGACGACGGCGGCTCCTTGTTGGAGCTTTCCTTCAGCACCGGAATCGCTTGGCAACCGAAGAAAGACGACTTGTTCGGTATCGCCGCCAACTGGGGGCGACCAAACGCGAGTAGCTTCGGCCCGGGGCTCGATGATCAATATGGTTTGGAAGTATTCTATCGAGCACAGCTCACCAAGAACTTGCGGCTTACCCCTTCGATTCAACTTCTTGCCAATCCGGCGCTAAATCCAGGTGAGGATCTGATCGCGGTGTTTGGAATGCGTGGGGTGCTGTCGTTCTGAGTTTGGCACGAAATGACCACTCCAGGGTGCTTGGTGCTGAAATTAACTACTATGTAGAACGACCTGATGCAGCCCAAGCCATTCAATCATGGTAGGGCTGATCCGGCTCGGTCGTCCCTGATCAAAAAACGGGAGCGCCGTATCTCAGAAAAAGGAGTGAACCCAAGGCAAGACACGGCATTTCCCCCGGGATCTCACTTCCGTGTGGGTGAGGCGGGTTGCTAGATTTTCAAAGTGG
>Ga0206130_10001064_pt1 | contig 41820 bp, 43 predicted proteins | sample Helgoland_Spring_9_FD_148637 | JGI IMG/M metagenome (GOLD analysis project Ga0206130, IMG submission 148637) | Pelagic subsurface seawater microbial communities from Kabeltonne, Helgoland, North Sea - Helgoland_Spring_Bloom_20160512_1 | ecosystem: Environmental > Aquatic > Marine > Epipelagic ...
GCGAACGCAGATCCATTGATAATGGCTTGCCCATCCATGCCGACCTCCATCCAGCCAGCACCCTGAATCAGATCCGCACGCTTATGGGAATCCCTGTTCGACTCACATCGAACGAAAACCGCTCTAACATCGCAGCGGAAGCGGTGGTGATGACCGACGAAGCTTCGCAGTATCGCCAGCTTGGCACCGTATTCGCTGGCCACGGTTTCACCCGCCACGGTGCGGGCCAGTACGTTGATTACGAGAACCCGACGATCCATACGAACACGATCGAGGGCGCGTTCTCGATCTTCAAGCGCGGCATGAAAGGTGCATATCAGCATTGCGCGAAGAAGCACCTTCATCGCTACGTTGCCGAGTTTGAGTTTCGCTATACGCATCGTGAGCGTACGGGGTACAACGACGAGGAGCGCTCAACGGAGGCGCTGCGAGGCATCGTCGGCAAGCGCATCACGTATCACGTCGCTGATGCGTAGAAGCAAGGAATAGTGTGATGAGTACCTACTCAACCTACCATATCCTGTGACTGGCGAGCAGTTACAGCTATTTGGGTTTCAAGAGGCCCATTCAGCCACGTGGACCCCGCGTGAACTTTGGCTGCGCTTGCATGATATCAACATCAGCACCTTTGGCGAGGACAAGAGGCTCGAACGAAAATCGGCTAAGCGGATCGATTACGATGCTTTTTGCTGAGTACCTCAGCATGTGGTCGAACACTGTTGATGGCGGGATCATGTTGTATGGCGTTGAGAACAACGGGGTTGTTACCGGTTGCTCGTCTCTCAGCGTCGAGTATATCAACCGACTAGAGTCGGTTCACACGCAAAGTTGCCCTGAAGCTAATCCAACTTTTAAGAACCTACCTGTGACCGTCCATGGCAAGCAGTAATTTATCATTGCAGTGTTTGTACCTTATCGAGGTTTTTTTTAGTTGAGACGAATAAGCACGAGGCTTTCATAAGAAGGGGCGACCAAAAGCATCGCATGAGCGCAGAAGAACGGGACGACTTTAAGGCTACTGGTCACGAGCGATCATGGGAGCAAAGGAAATCGGCAAATTACCGCTGGCCTAGCGATTTTGATCACAACTTCATTGATGAACTATGCTTCAACTTCCATATCAGAGAAGGGAAAGATTGGACCAACGAAGAGGTACTAATTGATCGCCATCTGATTGCGCAGAGTTCCGACGGGCTTCAGGCCACAAACGCGCTAGTTCTTATTGCAGCGAAAGATCCTAGATCAAGTAACCTAGGAGCGCGCGTTAGGGTGCTACGCTTTGAAGGAAAATAAGAAGGAAGTGGCAACAGCTTTCAGCCTCTTAAAGGCAGCTATATCGAAGCAAACTTGCCAGCAATTGCCGAGAAGGCGTCGCAAGTGGTTGGCGATCTTTGTTATAAAGTGACGTGGCTTGGTCGTGACGGGAAGTTTTTTACCACCCCAGAATACCCGAAGTGGGCGTGGTTTGAAGCTATTGTTAACGCTCTGGTCCATCGATCTTACAGCTTCAGCGGCTCGGAAATCATAGTTAAGTTTTTCAGCGATCGGATGGAGATTGAAAGTCCTGGTGGCTTTGTCCCTCCTGTCACGCCGGATAACGGCTATCATCAGCGCGTCTCGCGCAATCCGCATATTATGGAAGCTTTGCGCCACGTCGGTCTAACTCTGATTAACCGCGAAGGAACGCGACGCATGAAGGAGAGTATGGAGCAGTTTAATCTGCCTGCTCCAACTTTCACTCAAGAGATTATGCATGGTGCCTCGATCAGGGTGACCCTGCACAACGAGCATCAAAACAGGAAAAGATCTACTGATCGAGACGTTGCAGCATACTGTGGTGTAGAAATGTAGAAGCAGCTTCTAGAACACGAGATCCAGATTATCGGATACGCATTTAACAACGGCGTAATTCAGGTGGCCGAGGCCGCTCGTCTCACAGGACGGCAGTGGAACTCCTCGAAAAAGGATCTTGATAAGCTCGTCGCAAAGGGCCTACTTGTCTTTAATGCCGGCAAAATGCCGCGAGACCCAAAAGCTCATTACGCAATCTCGGATAAGCGGGGTTTCAATGGTGACATCTGATACACAATCGCAATCAGACAAATTCAAAGCACTAGCTCGCGAATTGGATGCAGATGAGGACGAAGCTCCGTGGGATGAGCGCTTGGCGAAGGTTGCGAAGCAGAAGCTCGAAACCCCCGACGATCCTGAACGCTAACCCCGGAGGCGTGTGGGTCTCGAACCCACAACCTCCGGATTAGCAATCCGACGCTCTGTCCAGTTGAGCTAACGCCGCAATGGTGAACCGGCGGGAAGCCATCGGTTCATTGGTGCCTGTTTATGGACGGAAACTAGCCCGCCGCCTGAACATTATCAAATCGCGTTTGCAAACTACATAATCGCCTTTTTTTAGGATGTCGCGCTCGGCCTTCATTCTAGCCAATTCGCGGCGCAGCCGCTCAATCTCCTGCTGCCCGGGCTTCAGCACGCCGTGTCCCAGAAACGCCAATCCCGGGTCCGCCGTCTGTTCGCGCACCCACTTGCGCAGCACGTTCTCGTGCAGGTCCAGATCGCGCGCCGCCTGCGATACCGACACCCCGCGTTCCCGCACCGGCTTCACCGCCTTGAGCTTGAACTCGCGGCTGAACTTCCGTCGTTGCATCTCCATCCCCCGGTTCCAAAGACACCTTATCTCGGTGTCCACGGAACCGGCAGCAGCTCCGGCTAAGAAAGTATCACAGTCGTGACTCCATTGAGCGTGTCGATGACCCCGGTCGGTTCATTCCGGTCGAGATCAAAGACCCGCGCTTCGGACAGCCAGGAAATCCTTATTTGGAGGCACTCGCCTCCAGCGCACCTATCGTCATTTCGGCTCGCGCGGACTAAAGAAACAGAGATATGATCCACTTGTACGTTATAGATACGGCTGCGTGACAACGCTCCGCCAAGCACAGGAACAGGGCAAAGTCGGCGAGTTCATTACCGAACGTGACGCGTCTGAAACGCCTAGCAACGGTGATGAAGCCGCCTTCAATCGCGCTTTGGCTTTAATGGTTGGAAAGTTGAAAGAAGCTTCGGAAGCATCGATGCCGGAGCGTGGCGACGATTAAAACGATACTTAAATTTCTTGGCGTAGGTGCCGACATACTTGCAGCTGACGCTGACATGAGAGCTATGTAGCGAGCACTTGAAGCGACGCCAGAAGCCTACGATCGCATTGACGGTGGTGCCGGTAGGCGAGACATATTCCTCGCGGCGGTGGCTCACCGACTTGCGCCAGTAGCCCATTGTGGGAAGGCCCTGATAAGCGGAAAGCTCGTCAGTAGGGATTTTGGTGTGCTGGCGAACATGCTGGCGGATGACGGGCAGGAGCGCCGCGCCACCACGGTTCGGGACAACCTGCGTCAGCAGGTCGCCGCCACGCCCTAACATGCCGATGACGACCATCTTGTTGCCAACGTATCCGAGGCCGCGACCCTCGACATTGCTGCCAACGTAGGTTTCGTCGATTTCGAACCGCTTAGTAAACCCGCCAATCTGCTCGTTGCCGTCAACATCGGCCATCTGCTCGCGGATCAGCTTCGCCGTGCGCGATGCGGTCTTGTAGGTAACGCCTAGTTAAAGCTCCAATTCCTTGCCACTGACGCCATGGCCCGTCGTCGTCAACAGGTGGATTGCTTAAAACCACAGCCGCAACGGCGTTCGCGTCTGTTCTAACGGCGTCCCGACCGTAGGATAGAGGTGATGGCCGCACCACCGGCACGAGTAGGCGCGCTCCGCCTTGATGCCATACCAGTTCGAAGGGCGCTCGTGTGACGGGCAAGCGAAGTCCTGCCCAGAGCGCACATTGAACAGATGTTGGAGGCAGGTCTCATCGTCAAGAAACTCACGGAGAAACTGCGTCATGGTGATCGGCTTTAACCACGCGTCATTAAATTTCCGGTAAGTTCTACGGATGCAAAAGAGATAGTCGCCTATTTCCTTAGCGTTCCTGTTATGTCCATAATTGCCGTGACGATGTCAAGCAGATTTAACCGATCTGGTTATGAGCGCGTGAACAATCCGCGCATCCGGTCGACCAGCGTCGTGCGCGGCGGCGGGCCCGACGGCGACGCCGGGGGAGCCGCCGACCGGTCCGCCTCCATATGCGCCAAGTCGAGCATCAATCCCGTCACGACGGGGTCGAGGCTATCGTGATTGTCGGCATCGAACGTCGATCGCAGCGCGCGGCCGAGCGGATACAGCCGCGGGTCCTGCCGCGCCGCCAGTTCGTCTTCCGGATCGTCACCCACGATTCGTCCCCTCGGACCCGATCAACGGGCGAGCGGCCAACTTGTTCATCTTCCAGTCATTTTAGCAGTTGCGGCGGCAACGCGCGGTTATCGGGCGTTGACGACCCGCCGCACCTCGGCCCAGGCGGCGATTTCCGCGGGATACCGCCGCTCGACGATCAGGTCGCTCGCGATACCCTGCGTCAGGTCGACCGCGACCGATCCCGCCCATTCCCACGTCGCATTGCCGACGATCGTCACCATCGCGTCGCCCCCCGCCGATGCCTTCACCAATCCGCCGCGGTTCAGCACGGTCAGCTCGGTATCGTAGGGCATCCGCCCGGTCAGGCACGCGGCATAGGTCGATGCGGCCATCGCGCTGCCACAACTGTCGGTCAGCCCGACGCCGCGTTCGAACGTGCGCACGAACAGCGTCGTCGCGCCGCGCACCTCGACGAAGGACACGTTCGCGCGCTGGGGCAACCAGACGGGCGCGGCCTCGCACCGTTCGCCGATCGCGACCAGCTCGTCCTCGTCGATCCGCTCGACGAAGGTCACCAGATGCGGATTGGGCATCGCGATCGCGGTGAACGCGCGCGCGCTGGCGATGGCGGGGATCACCGCATCGACGACCCGCGCCGCGCCCAGATCGGCGGGCCACGCCGCGCTGTCGAGCGACGCCGGTCCCGCGGTTTCGCGAACGCCGTAAATCCCCGGCGCGACCGCCGCCGACCGCTCGGCCCACGCGACCGACGTCTTCAACCCAACGCGTGCGCGCGCGATCCCCAGCGTCTCGAAACCCAGCCGCGCGACGCAGCGCAGCCCGTTCAGGCACGTCTCCGCCTCCGACCCGTCGCTGTTGCGCATGACCATCGCGAAATCCGACTCATCCCCGGCCCGCCCCGGTCGCAGCAACAGGATGCCATCGCCCCCGACCGGCCCCGCCCGATCCGCCAACGCCCGCGCCACCGCGGCCCATTGGTCATCCTCCAGCGCGATGTCGCGCGCGTCGATCAGCGGAAAATCATTCCCCGATCCATGGCATTTGATGATGGCAAACCGCATGGCCACGCGTCCTACCGCAATCGAGCCGATGCCGCGAGGGGGCACGCACGGCGGCGCCATAGGCTGCCCCCGGTTGCGACCGCGCGACGCCGCACCACCATCGCGCTACCGCAACCGGTAATGGTCCGCGATCCGGTCGAGCGCCAGCGTCAGCACCAGCCGCCCGGCCCGCGTCGGCCAGCCCAGGCCCTTCTCCGCCGCGGGCAGGCCCTCGCCTGCGCACACGACCCGCCAGAGGATATCGCCCAGCCCCCGCCCCGCCGCCGCGATCGCGTCGTCGAACCGGCGCTTCGCCGCGATCTGTGCCAGCGCGGGGTCGATCTGGTCACCGCCCGCGCGCCACCCGCCGCCATCCACCCGCGTCGTGCCCCAGCGCATCGTCGTCGACGGCGCGATCTGCGCGGTTTCATAGTCGGCGCGCAGCCGCTCGCCCGCCTCGAACTGGCGCGCGTCGAGCAGCCCGCGCGATCGCAACCATCCCAGCGGCGATTCGGCCAGATTGACCGTCACCGACCGCCCCCGCACCGCGGCCCGCCGTGGCGCGGTCGTCCGTGCCGACGCTGCTGCGTCGCGTGTGCCGCCTCGCGTCGCCCCTGCACTTGCGGTCGGGGATCGATCGGCACGCGGTGGCTCGGCGCCTCCTAGCGTACGCCCGTGCGGCGCCGAATTCCGCCGTTCCGATGGTACAGACGCAGCGCCCGACGGCAGCTGACTCCCCGCCGGATCGAGCGACGTGCCCGATCGCTGATGGTCAGGCATCGCCGAACCTGGCGGCTTGGTACGTGAGGGCACAGCATCGTGCGCGTCAGACGCTGATCGGTCAGGGTGAGCTCGTTCCACGTCGCCGTCGGGGCACCGGCGCGCGGTCGTCCTACGCCCGTCGGCATCCCGCCGCGCCTCTCCCGTCGACCGGTGCCGCAGCGGGTCGTCATGGCCCATGTCGCCTGCACCGATCACCCGTCCCACCAGCTCGCGCATAGTCATCCCCATCTCGAGTCGTCACGGGGGTTGCCACGATCGGATCGTTGTAGGACAGTGAAATAACCAGATAGGTGAGGGGTGCGCCGATGATTACCGCCATTCGTGAAGTCCGCCGCGCCAAGGGCATGACGCTCGACGACGTCGCCCGCCGCTGCTCGCCGCCCAGCACCGCGCAGACGATCGGGCGTCTCGAAACCGGGACGCGTACCGTGTCGGTGGCGTGGCTCAACCGAATCGCCGATGCGCTTGGCGTCGCGGCGGGCGATCTGGTCACGCTGCCGACCCGCGGCGCGGTGCCCGTCGCCGCCTGGCTCGATGCCGATGGCGCCCATGCCCCCCGGCGCGAGACGAACGTGCCGCCGCCGCTCGCCGCCCCCGGCGCGGTCGCGGTGACGGTCGCCGCCAGCATCGGCGATTATCGCGGCGGCGATGTGATCTGGTGTACGATGCTCGCACCCGCGGAGGCTGCCACTGCGATGAACCGCGACGTGCTCGTGCCCCGTCCCGGCGGGCGTTTCCTGTTCGCGCGGCTGATCGGTCGCGATGCCGACGGACGGCTCCACCTGCTCCCCCCCGGCCCCGGCGCACGCCAGCACATCGTCCCCGACGCACCCTGGCTGGCCCTCGCCACCACCCTCATCCGCGCCCTCTGACCCGGCCCGGAAAACGCACCAAAAAAAGGGTGGTGGGCGCTGACGGGCTCGAACCGCCGACCCGTTCGGTGTAAACGAACTGCTCTACCAACTGAGCTAAGCGCCCCCGCTACGGGAGGCCGCGTCATAGCGCGGTTTGTCGGGATCGCAAGCGCTGCAGATCGCGGACCCAGCGGCATGAGAAAGCTCAAGCTCCCGCACTTCGTCTGCGGCTGGAGATCGGCTCGCCACCCCCGAGTGGTTCAGGCGATCTGCAAGTCCATCCGTTTCAATGCGACCATATACGCACCGAGTGCGTCGCTGGTCTGCGGGGAGAGCGCCATGAACGCCCGGCGCCGGTCGTCCGGGTCGGGCTGTCGCACCAGCAGGCCGCTCTCCGTCAACCGCGCGATCCAGCGCAGCGCGGTGGTGGGCGCCACCGCCGACGCGATACACAGGCTCGACACCGACACCCGCGTCCCTTCGAGTTCCGCCGCATAGAGATCGAGCAGCATGTCCCACGCCGGGTCCTCGAACAGCCCCTCGCCCAGAAACTGGTCCCGCAGCCGCCGCGACCGGATCGCCCGCCGCACATCGCTCGCGGCGATCGCATCGCTGTCGCCGGGACCGGGGTCGTAACCGCCCCGCCGGTCCCTGATATCGCCATCGACCTCGCGATCGGGACGCGCGAGGTCGATCAGCTTGCCCGCGATCCGCGCGACCTCTTCGTGCAGCCGACGCAGGCGGACGCTGTCGCTTTCGCGCCAGCTGTCGTGCAGGATCGCCCCGTGCAGCGTCTCGACCCCGATCGTCAGCGCGACGATCCGGTCGCTCAGCGACGCGCCGCACAGCAATTGGACCCGGGGACCGAGCAGATGCGCCGACACCCGATCGATCTGCTCCTCGGCCAGCGCGACGACGACCGGCAGGTCGCGCGCGTCGGACCATGTCGCCAGTAGCGGCAGGTCCCGATCGAGCGTCGCATCGGGAACGCCCTCGGTCTCGATCATCACGAGCGGGCGGACGGCATAGCGCCCGAGGGCCCCCGCGCCCTCGGCCCAGTCGATATGGTCCAGCAGCCGCGCGCCGACGACCTCGATCGCCTGCACCGCATCGGCGGCAATGATCGGTGGCGCCATCAACAAAACGGGCGCCGCATCGGTGTCGGTATAGCTCGTCGTCAAGGCCCGGTCGCGCATCAATCCTCTTCCCTTCGAACGATGACGATCCCCCGCCCCGTCATCGCTGACGGGAAAGGGCGATCACGATCGATCCATCCGGGCCGCTTCGGACAGTCGCGTTACGTGGTCACATGCTATGGTGCCGGATTCGACTAGTCGAGAGACTTGACGATTTCCTCCACCATCTTCTTCGCATCGGCGAGCAGCATCATGGTGTTGTCCATATAGAACACATCATTGTCGACGCCGGCATAGCCGACGCCCCCCATGCTGCGCTTGATGAACAGGACGGTCTTCGCCTTTTCGACATCGAGCACGGGCATGCCATAGATGGGTGACGTCTTGTCGGTCTTCGCCGCGGGATTGGTGACGTCGTTCGCGCCGATGACGAAGGCGACGTCGGTCTGCGCGAATTCGGAGTTGATATCCTCGAGTTCGAACACCTCGTCATATGGCACGTTCGCTTCGGCGAGCAGCACGTTCATATGCCCCGGCATCCGGCCCGCGACGGGATGGATCGCGTATTTAACGCGCACCCCCGCCTCCTTCAGCTTGTCGCCCATCTCGCGCAGCGCGTGCTGCGCCTGCGCCACCGCCATGCCGTAACCCGGCACGATGATGACCTGTTCGGCCTGTTGCATCAGGAACGCCGCGTCTTCGGCGCTGCCGCGCTTCCACGGCCGGTCGACCTTGGCCGAGCCGCCGCCCGCCTCGGGCGCCGCGCCGAAGCCGCCCGCGATCACGCTGATGAAGCTGCGGTTCATCGCCCGGCACATGATGTAGCTCAGGATCGCGCCCGACGATCCGACCAACGCGCCGGTGATGATCATCGCGCTGTTGTGGAGCGTGAACCCCATCGCGGCGGCGGCCCAGCCCGAATAGCTGTTCAGCATGCTGACGACGACGGGCATGTCCGCGCCGCCGATCGGAATGATCAGCAGGAAACCGATCACGAACGACAGGATGGTGACCGTCCAGAAGACCCATCCGCTCTGGTCGGTGACGAAATAGCCGATCAGCCCCAGGATCGCGGCCAGCACCGCCAGGTTGATGACATGGCGACCGGGCAGCATGATCGGCGCGCCGCTCATATTCCCGTTCAGCTTCAGGAACGCGATGACGGAGCCCGAAAAGGTGATCGCGCCGATCGCGACGCCCAGCCCCATTTCGACCCGGCTGACCTGGTGGATCACGACGAAGGGATCGCCGATCAACGGGATGACCATCTCCCCGATCCCGAAGGCGATCGGATTGAGATAGGCCGCCACCCCGACCAGCACCGCCGCCAGCCCGACCAGCGAATGGAACGCGGCGACCAGCTGCGGCATGTCGGTCATCGCGATCCGTCGGGCGGTGATCAGGCCGATCGCGCCACCGATCGCGATCGCGACCACGATCTCCCAGACCCCGACGTTCAGATGCGTCATCACCGTCGTGACGACCGCGATCGTCATTCCGATCATGCCCAGTCGGTTGCCGCGTTGCGACGTCGCCGGGCTCGACAAGCCCCGGAGCGCCAGGATGAAGCACACCCCCGCGACCAGATAGGCAAGCGCCACCCAGGGATTGACCGGTGCCATATGTTCCATCGTCTATCCCCTGCCGTCGGCGACCACTTATCCGAGCACTACTTGCCCGAAACAGGCGCCGCCGGACGTTCCTTTTTCTTGTACATGGCCAGCATCCGCTGCGTGACCGCGAACCCGCCGAAGATGTTGACGCTCGCCAGCACGACCGCGAGCAGCCCCAGATATTTCGATGTGGCCGACCCCGCGGCGGCACTGGCGATCAACGCGCCGACGATGATGACCGACGACACCGCGTTCGTCACCGCCATCAACGGCGTGTGGAGCGCCGGGGTGACCGACCAGACGACGTAATAACCGACGAAACACGCCATGACGAAAATCGACAGGATGCTGATGAAGTCCATGGGCTATCGTCCTTAATTCAACAACCGCGCGCTGACGATCTTGCCACCCTGCGTCAGGCGGATCGCGTCGCCGATCTCGTCGTCGAGGACGGGCTTGCCCGCCTCCTTGTCCCAGAAGGTGGACAGGAAGTTGTACAGGTTGCGGGCGAACAGCGCCGATGTGTCCGCGGCGAGCCGCGAGGGCACGTTGCGGTGACCGACGATCTTGACCCCGTGGCGCTCGACGACCTCTCCGGCCACGGATCCCTCGACATTGCCCCCCGCCTCGACGGCCAGGTCGACGATCACGCTGCCGCTGCGCATCGTCGCGATCTGCGCGTCGCTGATCAGCCGGGGCGCGGGGCGTCCGGGGATCAGCGCGGTGGTGATGACGATATCTTGCTTGGCAATATGGCTCGACACGAGTTCGGCCTGCGCGGCCTTGTAATCGTCGCTCATCTCGCCCGCGTACCCGCCCGATCCTTCGCCCTCGATTCCCGCGACATTCTCGACGAAGATCGGTTTCGCGCCTAGCGACTGGATCTGCTCCTTCGTCGCGGAACGGACGTCGGTCGCGGACACCTGCCCGCCCAGCCGCCGCGCGGTCGCGATCGCCTGCAGCCCGGCGACGCCGACCCCCATCACGAAGACCTTGGCCGCCGACACCGTCCCGGCTGCGGTCATCATCATCGGAAACGCCCGGCCATATTCGCCCGCGGCGTCCAGCACCGCCTTATACCCGGACAGGTTCGATTGCGACGACAGGATATCCATCGATTGCGCGCGCGTGATCCGCGGCATGAATTCCATCGCCAGCGCCTCGTATCCGGCGGCCGCATAGCCGTCGATCCGGGCGCGCCCCTCGTCGGGGCCGGTCGCAAAGGGGTTCATCGCCGCGACGATCCACACGCCCGCCGCCGCGCCGCCGATGCTGGCGGGGACCGGCGCCTGCACCCCCAGCACGATGCCCGCGCCCGCCACCACCGCCGTGCGATCCGCCACGCTGGCGCCCGCCGCCGCATAGGCCGCATCGTCGATCGACGCCGTGGCGCCCGCCCCGCGTTCGACCGCGACCTCGGCACCGAGCGCGATGAATTTCTTCACGGTTTCGGGGGTCGCCGCGACGCGGCGTTCGCCGTCCGCTTGCTCTTTCAGGACAGCGATTTTCACAATGGTTATGCGATCAACCAGATCACGAGCATGGCGACGATGGCACAGCCGACCGTTCCCCATTTCAGCATGCCGATCACGCTGTCGTATGTCGACACATGTGCGTTCATGTCACCGTTACCGGCCATTTGTGCCTACCCCTCACGCCTGTTTCTGACCTGTTCCTTACCGGGCGAACCCCCGGCCCTCAAGCCCCCTTCCCCGATCGCGGCGTCGCGCACTTAATTCCGCCTTTACCTCGCGTCGTTACGCACGGTCCCGAACCGGGACGGGAATAACGATGACGCGCAACGGACAGCGACTGCTCCTACTGATCGACGACGAACCTGCGCAGCGGCGCCTGGTCGCCGCGATCGCCGCGCGCGCCGGCTGGCGGTCGGTGTTCGCCAGCGACGGCGAACAGGGGATCGCGACGCTGGGAACGCAGGACGGGATGCAGCTCGATGCGATCCTGATCGACCATTGGTCCGCGCAGGATGATGCGACGCGGCTGATCGCGGCGTTGCGCGACCGTCGCCCGTCGTTGCCGATCCTGGTGCTGACCGCGAACGGTTCGGTGGCGCTGGCGGTGGATGCGATGCGCGCGGGCGCGACCGATTTCCTCGTCAAGCCGCTGGCGCCCGACCGCCTGCTCGCCGCGCTCGAGGCGGCGGTATTGGGCGAAAACCACGGCGAATTGCGCCCGCTGTCCGAAAAGATTCCGGCACTGCTGGCGTTCGACGAGATCGTCGGCTCGTCCCCCGATTTCCGCGCCGCGCTGGCGATCGCGGCCAAGGCGGCGCGCGCGCGCGTGCCCGTGCTGATCGACGGGGAGAGCGGCGTCGGCAAGGAAGTCGTGGCGGAGGCTGTCCACGCCGCCTCTCCGCGCGGCAAGAAACCGATGATCGCGCTCAATTGCGGCGCGATCTCCGCCAATCTGGTCGAAAGCGAATTGTTCGGGCACGAAAAGGGGGCGTTCACCGGCGCGTTCGAACGCAAGGTCGGGCGGTTTCAGGATGCCGACGGCGGCACGCTGTTTCTCGACGAAATCGGCGAAATGCCGCTCGAGGCGCAGGTGAAGCTGCTCCGCGTCCTCCAGGCGGGGGAGATCCAGCCGATCGGCGCCCGCCATCCGCGCTCGGTCGACGTCCGCATCATCGCCGCGACCAACAAATGCCTGCTCGACGAAGTCGAGGCGGGGCGGTTTCGCGAAGACCTCTATTACCGGCTGAACGTCGTGCAGGTCACGATCCCGCCGCTGCGCGAACGCACCGGCGACGTGCCCGCGCTGACCCGGCATCTGCTCGCGCGGATCGCGCAGCAACCCGGGTTGCGCCCGCTCGGCATCACCGACGACGCGCTCGCCCTACTGGTCGAATATGACTGGCCGGGCAACGTGCGCCAGTTGCAGAACGCGCTATTTCGCGCCGCCGTGCTCTGCGACGGCGCGGCGCTGACCCGCGCCGATTTTCCGCAGATCGCCGCGCTCGGCCATCGCCGCACCGCGCCTGCCGCGACGATCAACGGCGGCGGGGTGACGCTGTTTCGCCCCGACGGCAATCTGCGTCCGCTCGAGGATATCGAGGCCGACGTCATCCGCCTGGCGATCGGTCACTACCGCGGTCGCATGACGGAGGTCGCGCGGCGGCTGGGGATCGGGCGGTCGACGCTGTACCGCAAGCTCGGCGAACTGGGGATCGACAACGCCGCCTGATTGATCGGCCGATCAATCGATCGAGAGACATGGTGGCGGCGCGCGATGTCGCTCGCTACAGCCACGACCGGCTATCGGCGCGCCCGTCACGAATGGCGCCGGATGAAAGGCTTGCCGCCGTGATCGACCATCGTACCGCATGCCGCCGGGCCGCCCGGTGACCGACCCGCACGGCGTCATCATCGTCGGCAACCGACGCATGCCGCGCGAACTGATCGGCGCGGTCGTCGGGGCGGTCGCGATCGCGCTGTTCCTGTCGATCGGTTTCGTCGTCGACCATTATCCCTTCGCGTTCGACCAGCATATCATCCGGGGGCTCAGGGCGGTGAACGCGCCGGTCTGGGTCGCCTATGCGGCGCGCGACGTCACGGCGCTGGGCGGCGGCGTGGTGCTGACGACGCTGGTGCTGCTGGTGGCCGGATTCCTGCTGGTGCAGCGGCTCTGGCTGACCGCCGCCGCGGTGACGCTCGCCGCGCTGACGGGTGGCTGGGCGGTCGCGCTCATCAAGCATCTGATCGTCCGGGCACGGCCCGATCTGGTGCCGCATCTGGTCGCGGCGTCGGGCTATTCCTTCCCCAGCGGGCATTCGGCGAACAGCGCGATCGTCTATCTGACGCTGGCCGCGCTCGCCAGCCAGGTGACGCGGACGCGCGCGACCCGCGTCTATCTGTTCGCCGCCGCCATCCTGATCAGCGGCGCGATCGGGATCAGCCGCGTGTATCTGGGCGTCCACTGGCCCAGCGACGTGCTGGCCGGGTGGAGCTTCGGGACGCTGTGGGCATTGGGCTGGTGGATGGCGACCGCAAAGGCGCGCGCGGCGATCGGCGGCGAACGTTAATCCGCCGCGGTCGCGCGGTCGGCGAGCAGGCGTTCCCAGGCCAGCGCATCGGCGACGATCGTTTCCAGGTCGTCGCGCGCGGGCCGCCACGGCAACGCCGCCAGGATCGCGCTGTTGTCCGCGATCAACGCGGCGGGATCGCCCGCCCGGCGCCCCTCGTACCGGCGCTCGATCGTCATGTTGGTCACCCGGTCGACCGCGTCGAGCACCTCGTTGACCGAAAACCCCCGGCCATAGCCCGCGTTCAGGATGTGGGAGGTGGCCGGATCGGCGACCAGCAGTTCCAGCGCGGCGACATGCGCGGCGGCCAAATCGCTGACATGGATGTAATCGCGCACCCCGGTGCCATCGGGCGTATCGAAATCGGTGCCATAGACCGCGACGGCATCGCGCTTGCCCGTCGCCGCCTCGACCGCGATCTTGATCAGATGCGTCGCGCCGATCGTAGACTGGCCGCTCCGCCCCGCCGGGTCCGCGCCCGCGACGTTGAAATAGCGCAGCGCGGCAAAGTTCATCGGATGCGCCGCCGCGACATCCCTCAGCATCGCCTCGCTCATCAGCTTCGACATGCCATAGGGGTTGATCGGTATGGTCGGGTCACCCTCCTGCACCGGCACCTTGGCGGGCGTCCCATAGGTCGCGGCGGTCGAGGAAAAGATGAAATGCGCCACGCCCTCCGCGACCGCACTCTCGATCAGCGCCCGCGTCGCGGCGGTGTTGTTGCGATAATATTTGAGCGGATCGGTGACCGATTCGGGGACGATGATCGATCCGGCGAAATGCATGATCGCCCCCACCCGGTGATCGCGGATCGCCGCGCGTACCCTCGCCTCGTCGGTGACGTCGGCCTCGATCAGCGTCGCGCGATCGTCGACTGCCCAGGCAAAGCCGGTGACCAGATTGTCGACCACCACGACGCGATAGCCCGCATCGAGCAGCGCCAGCACTGCATGGCTGCCGATATAGCCTGCCCCGCCCGTCACCATCACCGTGCCATCGATCATCGCGTGTCCGTTCCGCCCCTGTCGTCGTTGCGTCGACCTAGCGCGATCCTATCTTGGGTCAAAGGAGACTATTCATGACCGACCATGTTACGCTGGCAGGTGGCTGTTTCTGGTGCACCGAGGCGGTGTTCAAGGATGTGATCGGGGTCGAAACCGTCGAAAGCGGCTATATCGGCGGCCATATCGAGCATCCGACCTACAAGCAGGTGTGCGGCGGCGACACCGGCCATGCCGAGGCGATTCGCATCGGCTATGATCCCGACACGCTCGATCTCGGCGACCTGCTCGATATTTTCTTCGCGACGCATGATCCGACGCAGCTCAACCGGCAGGGGAACGATGTCGGCACGCAATATCGCTCGGCGATGTTCCCCGCGGACGACACGCAGCGCGCCGCGATGCAGGCCGCGATCGACCGGGCGCAAGCCGACAGCGCGCAACAGATCGTGACGACGATCGAACCGATGTCGACATGGTATGAAGCAGAGGGCTATCACCAGGATTATTGGGACACGTCGGGCCGGTCGAACCCTTATTGCATGGCCGTCATCCCGCCCAAGCTCCAGAAGCTGCGCAAGAGTTTCGCCGCGCGGTCCAAGACGTCGGTCACCGCCTGACTCGGGAACCAACCCCCGGGTCCAGCGATTTATCACGCGCATCGGGCATATCACCCGATCGCGTGATCTATCAGGGGGACTATTCATGAAGTCATTTGCAGCACTCGCCGGTCTGATCTTGTTGACCGCACCGCTCGCCGCGTGCGGCGGCAACGGCGACGACAAGCTGGCCGACCGCGTCAAGGACGCTGCCGACAATCGCGCCGACCAGATGGAGGCGATGGCCGACAATCTGGAAGACCGCGCCGATCAAACCCGCGAAGTCGGCGAACAGCGCGCCGACGCGATCGACGCCGCCGATGTCAACGCGCATGCGATGAGCGAAGGCCAGAAGGCCGAGATCATCGCGAACGACGCCGCCGCCGTCCGCTAACGCGTCGCGGCCCGGCGCAGCCGGTCGGTAATCGCCGCCCCGATCCCCTTGCCGGGAATCGGGGCGGTTGCGATTCGGGGTGATGACGACGCATCCGCGCGATGCAGCGCATCGAACAGGTTTGCCGCCGCCTCGACCAGGTCGCCCCGCGGCGACAGGTTCATGTCCCCGTCGATCCCACCGAAGCCGATCAGATATTCGCCATCCCGCGCCGTCGTCGCATCGAGGCGCAACGGCTTCGTCGGCGCATAATGGCTCGCCAACTGCCCCGGTGCGGTGACCGGTCGTGCCGGATCGGCCACCAGTCCGCCCGCGCCGTCCGACGGCCCCGTCGCGGGCGCATCGTCGGACCACAGGGCGGCGATCTGCGCGGCGGTGATCGGGCCGGGCCGCAACACCGTGCGCCCCGCCACGATCGTCGATTCCACCCCCGCCGGACACGCGCCGTCGTCGATGATCAGCGGCACCCGGTCCCCCAGGCTCGTCGCGACGTGGCTGGCGCGCGTCGGGCTGATCGCGCCGCTGGCATTGGCCGATGGCGCGGCGATCGGCTTGCCCGTCGCCGCGATCAGCGCCTGGATCGCCCGATGCCGCGGCACCCGCACCGCGACGGTATCGAGCCCGGCGGTGACCAATGTCGCAATCCCCGCGTCGCGCCGCACCGGCAGCACCAGCGTCAGGGGTCCCGGCCAAAACGCAGCGGCCAGCGCGCGCGCATCGTCGTCGAACGATGCGATCCTCATCGCCGCCGCGATGTCGGCGACATGGACGATCAGCGGGTTGAACGCGGGCCGCCCCTTCGCCGCATAGATACGCGCGACCGCCACCGCGTCGGTGGCGTCGGCGGCCAGCCCGTACACCGTCTCGGTCGGGATCGCGACGATGCCGCCGGTCGCGATCACCGCGGCGGCAGCGACGATCGCCGCATCGTCGAAGGCGCGGATTTGTGGAGTCATCACACCGCGCTATAGCATCGGTTCAAGGAGAGAAACCAATGCCCTTCACCCCCGCGGTCACCGAACAACGTTTCGTGCTGGACCAGATCGTGCGAATCGGTGACCTCGCCGCGTCCGACCGGTTCGCCGCCGCCAGCGACGATGTCGTCGATGCGGTGCTGGAGGGAGCAGGTCAGCTCGCCGCGGGCGAATGGGCACCGCTCAACCGGATCGGCGACACCGTCGGCGCCAGGTGGACGCCCGATGGCGTCGTCATGCCCGATGGCTTCGTCCAGGCGTACAAGGATTATGTCGACGGCGGCTGGGGCACGATCGGCGTTCCCGAGGAATTCGGCGGCCAGGGCCTGCCCTTCGCGATCCAGACCGCGGTGCTCGACACCTTGGGGTCGGCCAACATGGGCTTTGCGCTCTGCCCGACGCTGACGGTCGGCGCGATCGAGGCGCTCAGTCATCATGGCAGCCCCGAACAACAGGCCGCGTACCTGCCGCATCTGGCCACCGGCGAATGGACCGGCACGATGAACCTCACCGAACCACAGGCAGGCAGCGATGTCGGCGCCCTGCGCACGCAGGCGACCCCGCGCGACGACGGGCGCTGGTCGATCAAGGGCACGAAGATCTACATCTCGTTCGGCGACCATGACATGGCGAGCAACATCGTCCACCTCGTCCTCGCCCGCACCCCCGATGCCCCGGCGGGCACGCGCGGGATCAGCCTGTTCCTCGTCCCCAAATACCGGCTCGACGCCGATGGCCGGCCCGGCGATTTCAACGACGTCCACGTCGTGTCGATCGAACACAAGATGGGACTGCATGCTTCCCCCACCTGTGTCCTCAGCTTCGGCGACAACGACGACTGCATCGGTGAACTGATCGGCGCCGAATATGGCGGGATCCGCGCGATGTTCACGATGATGAACAACGCGCGGCTCAACGTCGGGCTGCAGGGCGTCCAGATCGCGGAGGCCGCGACGCAACAGGCGGTCGCCTATGCCCGCGACCGGATCCAGAGCGCGCGCGCCGGATCGTCCGACCCATCCTCGATTCCGATCATCGACCACCCCGACGTCCGCCGCATGTTGATGCGGATGAAGGCGCAGACCCAGGCGGCGCGCGCGCTGGTCTATTACGCCGCGGGCCAGGTCGATCGCGCGACGCTGGGCGAGGCGGGCGCAAAGCACCGGCTCGACGTCGTCACCCCGCTCGCCAAGGCGCATGGCACCGATCTCGGCAACGAAGTGGCCTCGCTCGGCATCCAGGTTCATGGCGGGATGGGCTTCATCGAGGAAACCGGCGCGGCGCAATATTTCCGCGAAGCCCGGATCACCCCGATCTACGAAGGCACCAACGGCATCCAGGCCGCCGATCTGGTCGGGCGCAAGCTCGGGCTCGACAATGGCGGTGCCTTTGCCGCGCTGATCGCCGACATGCGCGCCGAGGCGTCGCACGAACGGCTGACCGCGTTGATCGACGCCTGCGACCGGATCGGGCGACGGCTCCAGACCGCGGATGCCGATGACCGGCTCGCGGCGAGCTATCCGTTCCTGACGATGCTGTCGGTCGCGACCTGCGGCTGGTTGATGGAACGCGAAGGCCGCGCCGCGGACGACAGCGACTTCGGGCGGATGAAGACGGCGAGCGTCCGCTTCTATCTCGATCAGATCGTCCCCGAAGCGATGGGGCTCGATGCAGCGGCCAGTGCGAGCGCGGCCGTGCTCTATGCGCTCGAACCGGCGGCGTTCGCGGCCTAGTCCATCCCTGCACGGATCGCGGCGCCCGCGACGAAGGGGGCGCCCGCGACCAGCAGCAGGCTGACCGCGGCGAGCAGTTTCAGCGCGCCCGCCCCGCCGTCGATCGCCCCGGCGCCGAAAATCAGCAGCGGGATCGCGAGCGGCAGCATCACCAGCCCCGCGACCGCGCCCGCCCCGCGCACCCCCGCGACCAGCGCCCCGGTCGCCACCGCGAGCGCGGCAAGCCCCGGCGTCCCGATCGCCAGCCCCAGTTCGACCGACCGCAGCGTCGCCAGCGGCAGGTCGAGCAGCGCGGCGGCGACGATCGCGGCGAGCATCAGCGGCGGCGCGAACGCCAGCCAGTGCGCCAGCATCTTCGCCGCCGCGGTCGCCGCCATCGGCACGCCGCGCACCGCCAGCTGGTCGATCACGCCCCCGTCCACATCGGGGCCCACCAACCGTTCGACCGGCAACAGCGCCGCGAGCAACGCCGCCGACCAGATCACGCCGCCACCGACCCGCGCCAGCAACGCGGCATCGGGCCCGATCGCGAACGGGAACAGCGTCGTGACGAGCAGGAAGAAGGCGACGATCAGCGTCGCCCCCCCGCTGGCATAGGCCCGCCGCACATCGCGCACGATCAGCGCCCGGATCATCGCGCGCCCTCGCTCGCGGCTGAACGATGGTGCAAGCCCGGATCGGGGCACAGCCGCTCGCTCATCGCACCCGCTCCAGATCGACCGTCACCGCATCGACCATCGTCACCGGCTGATGCGTCGCGACCAGGACGATACCACCCGCCGCGCGGTGTCCCGCGATCAGCGTCTCGAGCACCCCGACCGCCCCGGCATCCAGCCCGTTGGCCGGTTCGTCGAGCAGCCAGATGGTCGCGTCGCTCGCCATCACCCGTGCCAGCGCCGCCCGGCGGCGTTGCCCCGTCGACAGGATCCGCACGGGCGCATCGGCCATCTCGCCCAGCCCCAGCGCATCGAGCGCGGGCAGGACCCGCGCCTGCCCGACCCAGAACGCCAGCGCCGCGCCCAGCCGCCGGTCGGGATCGAGCGCATGCGGCTCGGTCAGCAGCGCGACCCGCCCGGCGCGGGTCACCGTCCCCGCTGCCGCGCGCAACAGCCCGGCCGCGATCCGCACCAGCGTCGATTTGCCGACCCCGTTCGGTCCCGTGACCAGCGCGGCATCGCCCGCGCCAAGGTCGAACGACACATCGCCGAACAACGCCCGCCCGCTGCGCGCACCCGCGACGCGTTCGAACCGCAGCGCGCTCAATCCGCCACCGCGTCTTCCAGCGCGTGCATATCCGCATCGCTCAGCCCGAAATGATGTCCGATCTCATGGATCGTCACATGCGCGATCAGGTCGTCCAGCCGCACCCCGGTGTCGCACCATTCCGCCAGGATCGCTTGCCGGTACAGGTGAATGCGATCGGGCAGCCCGCCCGAATCCATCGACGATTTTTCACCCACCGGGCGCCCGTGATATAGTCCCGTCAGGTCGAGGGGATGGTCGATGTCGAGCGCGCGCAGCGTGGCGTCATCCGCGAATTCCTCGACGATCAGCACGACATCGCCCAGATGCGCGCGAAACGCGTCGGGCAGCCGCGCGATCGTCGCGCGCGCGATGGTCTCGAACATCATGGCATCGGGCGCCGCGCCGACAGGGACTTGCTCGCTCATCCCGCTCGCCATAGGCCGCGGTGATCCACAGCGGCAAGGAAGACGCGACATGGCCATCGAACCCCTGAACGACACCGAACGCGCCGAAGCCCTCGATGGCCTTGCCGAATGGGATTATGACGAGCCCCGCGATGCGATCACCCGCACGATCGTCTTCGCCGATTTCGTCGAGGCGTTCGGGTTCATGACCCAGGTCGCGCTGATCGCCGAAAAGGCGGATCATCATCCCGAATGGACCAACGTCTATAATCGCGTCGAGATATTGCTGACGACGCACGATGCGGGCGGGATGTCGGCGCGCGACGTCGAAATGGCGACCGCGATCGACGCGATCCTCGGGGAGGATTAACCCTCCCGCGCGGCGCCGCGGCGCATCCGTTTGCGCAGGCTGCCCGGCATCCACCGGGCCGCGAACGCCAGCCGGTGCGCGGTCTTCCCGACATAGGTGTGCAGCCTGTCGCCATGGACCGCGTCCCACGCCGCCTGCGCGACGACGTCGACCCCGGTCAGTTCCAGCCCGGCGGCGGTCACCGATTCGCGGATCGACCGGTTGGTCCGCCCGGCGATTCCGTCGAGCAGCGGGGTTTCGATGAAGGCAGGGACGATATCGCGGACCTTGACCCCCGCGGCGGCCCATTCGCCATCCAGCGCCTCGGTCAGGGCGCGCACGCCGAACTTCGTCGCCGAATAGGCGGCCAGCCCCGACGACCCATAGATGGCGGAGGCCGATGCGGTGTTGAGCAGACAGGACCCGGGCGTCCGCGCCAGATAGGCATAACCGATCCGCGCGCCGTTGATCACGCCCATCAGGTTGATCGCCACCGTCCGGTCGAGTTCGTCGAACGTCGCCTCGACCAGCGGGCCGCCCGTGCCGATCCCGGCGTTGTTGAACAACACGTCGAGCCGACCGCCGCTCGCCCGGGTGAAGTCGTCGAGATGCGCGACCCAGGCGTCGCGATCGCGCACGTCCATGACATAACGGTGGACCCGGTCGCCCCCGATCGCGGCGGCGGTGTCGGCCAGTCCACCCTCGTTGACGTCGGCGATCCCGACCCTGAACCCGCGCGCGGCGAACAGGCACGCGGTCGCACGCCCGATCCCCGACCCGCCACCGGTGATGAAAATCGCCCTTATCTCGGTCATATACTCTCCTGCCGCGCGTTTGACGGGTGACGCTGCATCGCGCATCGTCGGCGGCGATGCCAGCAACTTCGCCGACCCCCAGCCCCGCCCCCGGCGCCGGAATCACCTTCGATCGCGTCACCCGGCGGTTCGGCCCGACCATCGCGGTCGATTCGGTATCGCTGACGATCGATCGCGGCAGTTTCGTCGCGCTGGTGGGCGCATCGGGATCGGGCAAATCGACGCTGTTGAAAACGATCAACCGGCTGGTCGATCCCAGCGAGGGCCGTGTCATGATCGACGGGGTCGATGTGACCGACGGCCCCGCCCCGGCGCTGCGCCGACGGATCGGTTACGTGTTCCAGGGGATCGGGCTGTTCCCGCATATGACCGTCGCGCAGAATATCGCGATCGGCACCCGGATCGCGGGCGGATCGGTCGACATCGGTGCCGCGCTCGATCAGGTCGATCTGCCGCGCGATGTCGCCGACCGGTTGCCCGATCAACTGTCCGGCGGCCAGCGCCAGCGGGTCGGGATCGCCCGCGCGCTGGCACCGGGGGCGAAGATCCTGCTGCTCGACGAAGCGTTCGGCGCGCTCGACCCGGTGACGCGCGATGCGCTCGGCACCGAAATCAGGCGGCTCCACGATCGGCTGGGACTGACGACCTTGCTCGTCACCCACGACATGGCGGAGGCGCTGTTGCTCGCCGACCGGGTGCTGGTGATGAGCCGCGGGCGGATCGTCGCCGATGCCGCCCCCGCCGATCTCGCGCGCGGCGGCGGCGGCGACGAGGCGCAGGCGCTGGTTTCGGTCCCCCGCGCGCAGGCCGACCGGTTGCGGGCGCTGGCACAGTGAACGCGTTCGTCGCCGCCTTCGATCGCGTACCGCCATTGCTGGCGCAACATGTCCTGCTCGCCGGATCGGCGCTGCTCATCGGCATCGCGATCAGCCTGCCGCTGGCGGTCTGGTCGTCGCGCCATGCCGGGGTCGCGCGGATCGCGCTGGGCTTCGCCAGCCTGGTCCAGACGATCCCCAGTTTGGCGCTGCTCGCGCTTTTCTATCCGTTGCTCTTGTGGCTGTCGGGCGTCGTCGGGGGCGGCATTCCCGCGCTGGGGTTCCTCCCCTCGCTGATCGCGCTGACGCTCTATGCGTTGCTGCCGATCCTGCGCAACGGCGTCGCCGGGTTGCAGGGTATCGATGCGTCGGTGCGCCAGGCGGCGGATGCGGTCGGGATGACCGCGGCGCAGAAGTTGCGGCTGGTCGAGGCCCCGCTCGTCGCGCCCGTGCTGATCGCGGGGATCCGCACCGCCGCGGTGTGGACGATCGGCGCCGCCACCTTGTCGACGACGGTCGGGCAGCCCAGCCTGGGCGATCTGATCTTCGCAGGCCTGCAGACGCAGAACTGGGCGCTGGTGCTGGCGGGCTGTATCGCCGCCGCCGCGCTGGCGCTGACGGTCGACCTGCTGATCGGACTGATCGAACGCGGGCTGCGGACGCGGCGGCGCGGGCTGTGGGTGACGGGCGCGGCGTTGCTGCTGGCGGGGCTGGCCGCGGCGACGGCGCCGCTGTGGGTGCGCGGTTCCGACAAGCCGACGATCGTCGTCGGCGCCAAGAATTTCGCCGAACAATATATTCTCGCGCGTGTGATCGGGCATCGGCTCGAACGCGCGGGCTACCGGGTCGACTATCGCGACGGGCTGGGCTCCGCGGTAATCTTCGGCGCGGTCGCGGGCGGCGATATCGACGTCTATGTCGATTATGCGGGGACGATCTGGACCAACGAAATGAAGCGGGACGACATCCCGCCGCCTGCGCACATGGTTGCCGCGATCGGTGACTGGGCGGGGCGGACGCGCGGCGTCGGGCTGGTCGGCGCGCTGGGCTTCGAAAACGCCTATGCCTTCGCGATGAAGGCCGATGCGGCCAGGCGGCTGGGGATCGCGAGCCTCGACGATCTCGTCCCCGCCGCCCCGCGGCTGGCGCTGGGCAGCGACCTCGAATTCCTCGAACGCCCCGAATGGGCGGCGGTGCGGCGCGCCTATCCGCTGCGCTTCGCCAGCGCGACGCCGTTCAGCCCGACCTTCATGTATCGCGCGCTCGACAGCGGCAAGGTCGACGTCATTTCCGCCTTTTCCAGCGACGGGCGGATCGCGGCGGATCATCTGACCGTGCTGACCGACCCGCGCCGCGCGATCCCCAGCTATGACGCGATCCTGCTCGTCGCCCCCCGACGCCGAACCGACGCCCGCTTCCTCGCCGCGATCAAGCCGTTGGTCGGGCGGGTCGGCGTCGATGCGATGCGCACCGCCAATTACCAGGTCGATCGCGACGCCGACAAACGCACCCCCGATCAGGCCGCGACCTGGCTCGCAACCGCGATCGGGCTGCGCTGACCGACCGCTCGGTTAGAAGAACAGCTTGCGGATGCTCAGCCGGATCGTCCGGCCCAGCGGGTCGAGATAGTCGGGCTGGAAACTGACCGGCGTCGCGCCGGTCGCATCGGTCACGCGCTGGCGCTGGTTGAACAGATTGTCGACCGACAGCGTGACGCGGGTCCCGCGCAGGAACGGATGCGCCTTCACCCACTCCAGCCGCCCGCCCAGATCGCCGAACAACCGCAGGTTGGCGGTCGTCAGCGCGCCGAAATTCAGAGGTGTCGGGTTGGCGACGGTGCCGCCATTGACCCGCGTCCCCTGCATGTAATTGGCGGACAGCCGCGCACCCAGGCCGTTGTTGGTATAGCCCGCCTGGACCTCGACCTCGTTGCGCGGCTGGCCGCCGGTCTGGCCGATCGCATCGCCCTTGAGCAGGTCGAGCCGCGGCCCGCCGTTCGCGACCAGCACCGAATCGGTCAGGTGCAGCGTGTGATAGACCGCGAACTGGACGCGCCCGCCCCCGCCGCCACGACCCCCGCCGCGCCCGCCGAAACCGCCGCCGGGACCGCGACCCCCAGGACCACCGCCACCTGGACCACCGGCGCCGGGACCCCGCGCGCCTTCACCCCGAGCGCCGTCGCCCGGCGGCGGCCCGCCCGCGGTCGGCGCTTGCCCTTGTGCGCCGGGGGGCGTGGCCGCGGCGTCGGCGCTCGGCGCCGTGCTGGTCGCACCGGGCGCGCCGGTGCCAGCGGCCCCGTCACGGCGACGCTGGCCGGGAAAGCTCATCCCCGCGAAGGGATTGGGGCCGGTGCCGTCGCGAAACGCCTCCATCTGCTTCTGGATCTTCGATTTCAGCGGCTTCGAGAAATTGATCCCCCAGCGCAGGTTCGAACTGTCCGTCCGCGCATAGTTGATCGATCGCGTATCGATCCTGAGCAGGTTGCCCGCCACATCGCGGGTGAACCGGTCGGGGAACGCCGCCTCGATCGCGGCGGTCGGCGTCGGGAAACTCGCGATCGGATTGTCGGTGCGCTGGCGCGTATAATTGGCGGTCAGCGTCAGATCGGTCTCGCTCCACGGCTTGATCGTCACGCCCAGCTTGTCGACGTGCCGGTTGTCCGCGGTCAGGAACGGGTTGCCCCCCGTGACGGTCGTCACCGTCGCGGTCGTGCCCGCGACATAGTCGAACACGCGCACGTTGGGCGTCGAGATCACCGGATTGCCGAGTTGCGCCGCGCTGGGGGCCTCATCCTGACCGCTGACCGACGCGATCACGCGCACCGCCTCGACCGGCGACCAGTTCGCGCCATAGCCATAGGTCGTCAGCGTGCCGAAATCCGATAGCTGCTCGACCGCATAATTGCCGTTGATCGACAGGTTGCCGATCCCCGCCAGCACGCCCTTCGACCGGCTGGCGATCGGCAGGTCGACGTTGATCTGCGCATTGCCGCGGTCGCGCGATATCTTGCCCGTCTGGACCAGCCCGGATCGATACGACCGGCTCGACAGGTCGCTCGTCTCCCCGGTCAGCCGTACACTGGTCGACACCGCCCCCGCGGGCAGTGAAAAGGGTGATCCGGTGACCAGCAGATCGACCTGCGCATCGTTCGAAATCGACGATCCCTGGTTGTACAGCCCCGCGCCGAGCGCGTTGCGGGCGAAGGGGCCCGCCGGATTGGCAGTCGGGTCGCCCGCGCCGACCCGCGCCTGATAGGCGGTCGTGTCGAAGCCGGTATCGCTGAAATTCTTCGAATCGACATGGTCATAGGCGCCGGTCAGCGACCATTGCCAGCCGCTGATCGCGCCGCTCAGCGTCGTGCCGAGATGCCCGGTGATCGACCGGCTGTTCTGCGCGAGCGGGACGAAGCCCGCGCCGGTAAACACCCCCGCCACGCTCGATGCGGCGCCGCCGTTCGAAAAGGGGCTGGTCGCGGGGACCAGGAACGTCGCACCCGGAAACCCGTTCAGCCCGCGGCTCTGCGACGATTCGATCGCGCCGTTCACCGTCGCCGATATATCGCCCAGGTTGCGCGCATAGACGGCGTTGGTCTGCAACTGGCGGCTGAAGGGCTGCAACGTCCTGAACGGGCGCTGGTCGAACACGGGGCTCGTCCCGTTCGCCGCCTGGGGCGCGATCGATCGTTCCGATTCGGTCAGCGACGATTTGGTCTGATACTGGCTGTCGATCTGCAGCCGCCCGCCATTGCGGATGTTGAGCTGCCCCAGTTCCGCCTTGACCGCATTCGCGCCGCCTTCGGTCGGCACCGTGTCGGCCAGTTCGACCGTCGTCGCGCGGAAACGGCGGCGCAGGACGATGTTGATGACCTTCTGATCGGCGCGATAGCCGTATTTCAGCGCGACTTCCTCAGCCAGGATATCGACCCGCGCGATCGCTTCGGTCGGAATGTCGCGGATTTCGCGAAAACCCGCGATCCGCTTGCCGTTCAGCAGCACGACCGGCGGCCCACCCACGCCGCTGCGCGTCTGGGGACCCAGTTCGGTCAGCAGGTCGGCGACCGAACTGACGCCGTAACTGCGGATATCGGCAGGACCCAATTGTTGTTCGGGCGGAATGTCGCCGATCACCGCGCCGGGCAGGTTGCGCTGCCCCTGGACGATGATGTCAGGCTCGTCGGACACGACGGCGTCGGCGGCGCCCGTGCTCTCGCCGGTCTGCGGTGCCACCGCGGTCGACGCTACCGGCGCCGCCTGCTGGGCGCTGGCGATCGCCGGGATACTGGCGGCGATGAGAAACAGAGAGATACGCATTGACGAGCCGCCTTGTCCTGGGGAGCGCGGCACCTACGAACCAATTGTCGCAAAATTGTGCCCGTCAGGCAGCGATTCTGTCGACGTGACGATCGATCCTGACGAGGCAGTCGAGAAACTGGCGCGCGCTGGCGGGCCAGCTGAACCGGGCGGCATAGGCGGCGCACAGCCAGCGGGGCCGGGTCAGTGCCCGACCGATCGCGATGTCGAGGTCGTCGGCCATCGCGCCGACCCGCTCGTCGATGACGTCGATCGGCCCGCTCACCGGATAGGCGGCGACCGGCGTGCCGCACGCCAGCGCCTCCGCCATCACCAGCCCGAACGTGTCGGTCAGGCTGGGAAAGACGAACACATCCGCGGCGCGATAGGCCGCGGCCAGCTCCGCGCCGTGCCGCGTGCCCAGGAAATGCACCTCGGGATAGCGCCGCTGCAGATCGGCGCGCGCCGGTCCATCGCCCACCACCACCTTGCTGCCCGGCGTCGTCGACCGCAGGAACGCCTCGATATTCTTTTCGACCGCGACCCGTCCGACATACAGCTGGACCGGCCCGTCGAGCGCCATCATCGCGGGATCGCGCGCGCCGTCGCTGCCGAACGTCGCGAAATCGACCCCCCGGCCCCAGGCGCGCACCTGCTCGATCCCCTGGTCGTGCAGCGTCGCCGCGACGCTGGGGGTCGAGGCGAGCACCGATTGCGATGGCGCGTGAAACCAGCGGATGTATCGCCAGATCCACGCCGGGTTGGCCCCCGTCCGCGCCGCGACATAATCCGGAAACTGGGTGTGATAGGCGGTGGTGAACGGCAAACCCTGTTGCAGGCAATAGGTTCGCGCCGCCAGGCAGACCGGACCCTCGGTCGCCAGGTGGATCGCCTCCGCCCCGAACGCCTCGATCCGCCGACCGACCACCGCCGCGCGCGCCAGCGCCAGCCGGATTTCGGGATAGGTCGGACACGGCATCGACAGGAAACTGTCGGGCGCGATGACCAGCACCTCATGCCCCATCGATTCGATCTGGTCGCGCACCGCCTGCAACGTACGGACGACGCCGTTGATCTGGGGGCTCCAGGCGTCGGTGACGATCGCGATACGCATGTGGTGCTACTCCGGGTGGTTCAGGCGGCGATGGGGATGGCGGCGGTCGCGATCGACGCGGGTGCGGGGGCGGGGGCGGCGACGGCGGCGGCCGCCTCCCGGGCCTTGCGCGCGGCCATCTCGTCGGCCCAGTGGAGCAATTCCATCTGTCCATCGGCATGTTCGACCAGCGCGGTGCAGCCTTCGACCCAATCGCCGTCGTTGAAATATTGGATGCCGCCGATTTTGCGCGCCTCGGCGGTGTGGATATGCCCGCACACCACGCCATCGACCCCGCGGCTGCCCGCGGCATGCGCGACGACCTCCTCGAACTGGGAGATGAAGGCGACCGCGTTCTTCACCTTGGCCTTGGCGTGTTTGCTCAGCGACCAATAGGGCATGCCCAGGCGACGACGCGCGCCGTTCACCCAGCGATTGAGCGCCATCAGGATCGTGTAGGCACTGTCGCCCAGATAGGCGAGCCAGCGATGCGCCAGCGTGATCGCGTCGAATTCGTCGCCATGCAGCACCAGCAGGCGGCGACCGTCCGCGGTTTCGTGGATCGCCTTGCGCCGGATCGCGACGCCGCCGAAATCCAGCCCCGAAAACTGGCGGAACACCTCGTCATGGTTGCCCGGGATATAGACGACCCGCGTCCCCCGCCGTGCGCGTTTCAGCAAGCGCCAGACGACGTCGTTGTGCGCGGCGGGCCAATAGAATTTCTTCTTCAGCCGCCACCCGTCGATGATGTCGCCGACCAGATACAGCGTGTCGCTGTCGACATGGTCGAGAAAGTCGATCAGCATGTCCGCGTTGCAGCCGCGCGTCCCCAGATGGACGTCGCTGATCCAGATCGTGCGATACCGCCGCCGGTCGACCACCGGTTCGGGCACAGCGGGAGCCTGATGCGCGGTCGCGTGGAGGAAATCGGCGATGTCGGTGACGGTATCGCGGTCGCTGGCATCAAATGGCGGCATCGGTCGGCTCCCCGGTCTGTCGCCCCAAGCCTATGCGCCCCGATGATGTCAGCCGTGTCTCATCCGCGTGACAGTCGCGTGCCGTCGCGATGACGGTTTCGCGTCACCCCCTTGTCCGGCGACGCCCCATCCTCAGGCGATCTCACGCCCCGTCGACGGTCGTGCGATATCCTCGATCCGGCGGAGCATCGCCATGAACTGTGCCACCTCCCGTGGCTCGAAATGCGCGACGATCTGCGCTTCCAGATCGAGTGCCTTGGGTGCGATCGCCTCGTAGAGTTCGTCACCGGCGCCGCTCAGTCGCAACAGGTGCGACCGGCGATCGTCGCGATTGGCCGTCCGCGTCAGCAGCCCGCGCCCGACCAGCGCGATCGCCGCTCGGCTGACGGTCACCTTGTCCATCCGCGTCCGCTGGCCGATCGCCTGCTGCGTGATCCCGTCCGCCTCCGCGATCACCGCGATGATCCGCCATTCGGGAATGGTCAGCCCGAACAGCGCGGCATAGGTGCGGGCGATGCGATCGGACACCAGGTTCGATGCGATCGACAGCCGGTACGGCAGGAATTCGTCGAGCACGAGCCGGGCTGGCGGACGAAGGGGGGCGCGGGCCATCGATGCCACCGTATCCCATCCGCCCGACTTGGCAAGGTCCCGACGGTATGGTATCAACAGATACTATCTTCATCAGCAGGAGCCGATCGACCATGGATCATATCGACGTCAACCCGATGGGCCTCGACGGCTTCGAATTCTGCGAATTCACCTCGCCCGATCCCGACAAGCTGGCATCCTTGTTCGAAGCGATGGGGTTCGTCCCCGCCGCGACCCACCCGACCCGCGCGCTGACCCGCTATAAACAGGGGCGGATCAACCTGCTCCTCAACCGCGAGGACGGCGGCCATGCCGCGCAATTCCGCAAGGACCACGGCCCCTCGGCCAGCGCGATGGCGTTCCGCGTCGCCGATGCGCAGGCCGCCTATGATGCCGCGATCGAGCGCGGTGCGAAGCCCGCCCCCGCCGGCGCCGCGCTCGACGGCGTGCCCGCGCTCGAAGGGATCGGCGGCTCGATCCTCTATCTGGTCGACCGGCATGGCGCGAAGGGCGCGATCTACGACGATTGGGACCAGGTCCCCGGCGCCGCCGAGGCAGAGGCCGAAAACAACGTCGGGCTCCATATCCTCGACCATTTGACTCACAACGTCCGCCGCGGGCAGATGCGCGTCTGGTCGCAATTCTACGGCCAGATCTTCGGGTTCGAAGAGCAGAAATATTTCGATATCAAGGGCAAGGCGACCGGCCTGTTCAGCCAGGCGATGATCGCCCCCGACAAGGCGATCCGCATCCCGCTCAACGAAAGCCAGGACGACAAGAGCCAGATCGAGGAATTCATCAAGGATTACAACGGTGAGGGGATCCAGCATCTCGCACTGACGACCGATGACATCTTCGACACCGTCGAGAAACTGCGCGCCCGCGGCGTGAAGTTGCAGGACACGATCGAGACTTATTACGAACTCGTCGACAAGCGCGTCCCCGGCCATGGCGAGGACCTCGAACGCCTCCGCAAGAACCGCATCCTGATCGACGGCGATGTCGAGAACGAAGGCATCCTGCTCCAGATCTTCACCGAACCGATGGTCGGCCCGATCTTTTTCGAAATCATCCAGCGCAAGGGTAACGAGGGCTTCGGCAACGGCAATTTCCAGGCGCTGTACGAAAGCATCGAACTCGACCAGATTCGCCGCGGCGTGGTGACCGTCGACGCCTGACCAAGGTCGACTGAACGTCGGCCGGGGTGCGGTGCGAAGGCACCGCCGTCGGCCGGACGGCACGGCAAAGCCGGTCCAGAGGACATGGCTTCGGGGCTTCCCACCAAAGTACTACTTTGGTGGGGCCCGTGCCGGGTCCGACGGACCGGGTGGTGAGTCAAAACGGACCGCCAGCGACACTGGACCCCGGCGCGCGCCGGGGCGGAGAGGCAGAGATGATGACCGACTATATCCCAGGCTTCGGCAACCACGTCTCGACCGAGGCGGTCGCCGGTGCCTTGCCGATCGGGCGCAATTCGCCGCAGCGGCCCGCCTTCGGCCTTTATGCCGAACAATTGTCGGGCACCGCCTTCACCGCGCCGCGTCATGAAAACCGGCGGTCGTGGCTGTACCGGATGCGCCCGACCGCCGAACATCCGGCGTATCGGCCATATGAGGGCGCGGCCCGGTTCACGGCGCACACGGGCGACGCACCGCTCGCGCCCAACCGGTTGCGCTGGGACCCGCTGCCCGCGCACGAGGGATCGGTCGACCTGATCGACGGGATGACGACGATGCTCGTCAATCGCGACCCCGCCGATCTGGAGGGCGTCGCGCTCCACGTCTATGCCGCCACCGCCGACATGACGACCCGCGTCTTCGTCGATGCTGACGGCGAATTGCTGTTCATCCCCCAGGACGGGCGGCTCCGGCTCCTCACCGAACTCGGGCGGATCGACGTCGCGCCGGGGCAGATCGCGCTGATCCCGCGCGGGGTGAAGTTTCGCGCGCTACTACCCGATGGTCAGGCGCGCGGCTATGTCGCCGAAAATTACGGCGCGCTGTTCCGCCTGCCCGATCTCGGCCCGATCGGTGCGAACGGCCTCGCCAACCCGCGCGATTTCGAGACGCCCGTCGCCTGGTATGAGGATCGCGACGAACCGACCGAGGTGATCCAGAAATTCATGGGGTCGCTCTGGTCGATGACGCTCGATCATTCGCCGCTCGACGTCGTCGCCTGGCACGGCAATCTGGCGCCGTGGCGCTACGACCTGGCGCGGTTCAACACGATCAACTCGGTCAGCTTCGACCATCCCGATCCGTCGATCTTCACCGTGTTGACCAGCCCATCGGACGTGCCCGGGCGCGCCAACGCCGATTTCGTGATCTTCCCACCGCGCTGGATGGTCGCCGAGGACACGTTCCGCCCGCCCTGGTTCCACCGCAACGTGATGTCGGAGGCGATGGGGCTGATCACCGGCGCCTATGATGCGAAGGCGGAGGGGTTCCAGCCCGGTGGGATCAGCCTCCACAATCTGATGGCGGGCCACGGCCCCGACGTCGCAAGCTGGCAGGGCGCGAGCGCCGCCGCGCTGAAGCCGCACAAGATCGACGGCACGATGGCGTTCATGCTCGAAAGCTGCTGGCCCTATCGCCCGACGCGCCACGCGCTCGGCCGGGCGCAGCTCGATTACGACGCGGTGTGGAGTGATTTCCCCAAGGCGGTGCTGCCATGATCCTGCACGGCTACTGGCGGTCGGGCGCGGCATACCGCGTCCGGATCGCGCTGGCGCTGAAGGGGTTGGCGTACGACCAGATCAACCACGACCTGCGCACCGGCGCGCAGGGCGACGCCGATTACGCCGCGCTCAACCCGCAGCGATTGGTCCCGACCTTGGTCGCGGGCGAGACGGTGCTGACGCAATCGAGCGCGATCCTCGAATGGCTCGAGGAAACACACCCCGATCCGGCGCTGCTCCCCGCCGACCCCGCCGCGCGCGCGATCGTCCGCGCGATGGTCGCGATCATCGGCGCGGACACCCACCCGCTCCACAATCTGCGCGTCGTGAAGGCGCTGGGCGAGCTCGGCGCGGACGCGGTCGCGGTGCAGCAGTGGACCGCGCGCTGGATCGGCGCGGGGTTCGCCGCGCTCGAACCGATGATCGCGCGGCACGGGCGCGGTTTTGCGTTCGGGGACACGCCGACGCTCGCCGACTGTTTCCTCGTCCCCGCGCTCTATTCGGCGGAGCGATTCTCGGTCGATCTCGCGCCCTATCCCGCGCTCATCGCGGCGGGGGAAACCGCCCGCGGGCTCCCCGCCGTCGCCAGCGCCCACCCCAGCCGCCAACCGGACGCCGACCCGGCGTGACCGGTTCCCCGGTCGACGCGCGCGCGCCACGGCTGACCGCGACACCACCGGGAGTCGCGCTCGGCCCGCTCGACCTGATCGCGGACGGCAAGGCGCGCAATTTCGTGCTCCAGATGAAGGCGGGGCGCTTCCACGGCTTCGTCGTGCGACAGGGCGACGTGGTCCACGGCTATGTCGATCGCTGCCCGCATGCGGGCGTGATGCTCACCGCGACGCTCGACGATTATCTGACCCCGTCGGGGGCGATGATCGCGTGCCACTGGCATGGCGCGCTGTTCGCGATCGACACCGGCCTGTGCGTCGGTGGCCCCTGCGTCGGCCAATCGCTGACGCCATGGCCGGTAACGGTGTCCGACGGCCAGATCGTCACCACCGCCTAGACCCTGACCGCCCCCGCCGCGCGCACCGCGGCGACCGTCGGATAGCCGTTGACCGCCATCATCAGGTCAGCCTCGGCGAGGATACATTTCAGCACATGCGCCGCGCCATCCGCGCCATCGAGCGCAAGGCCATAGCTATAGGGCCGCCCCACCCCGACCGCCCGCGCACCGAGCGCCAGCGCCTTCACGACATCGCTGCCCGATCGGATTCCCGAATCGAACAGCACCGGCACGTCGCCCGCCGCCGCGACGACCCCGGGCAGCATGTCGATCGCCGCGATCCCGCCGTTCGCCTGACGCCCGCCGTGATTGGAACAATAGATCGCGTCCGCGCCATGATCGACCGCGCGCCGCGCATCGTCGGGATGGCAGATTCCCTTCAAGACGATCGGCAGCGACGTCAGCGATTTCAGCCACGCCATGTCGTCCCACGTCAGCACCTTGCCGAACAAACGTCCCCACAGCCCGATCGCCTCGGCCAGATTGTCCGTCACCGGCTTACCCAGCAATTTCTGGAATACCGGATCGCAGAAGTAATTCTCCAGCACATGCCCGCGCAATTGCGGAAAATTGCCGGTGTTGAGATCGCGCGGACGCCAGCCGGTAACCCAGGTGTCAAGCGTCACGACGATCGCCTTATACCCCGCCCGTTCCGCGCGCCCGACCAGGCTGGCGGCCAGATCCTTGTCACGCGGGGTATAGAGCTGGAAGAATCCCGGCGTGTCGCCCGACGCGCCGATCACGTCCTCCATCGAATCATTCGCCAGCGTCGACGCACACAGCGGCACGCCCGTCACCGCCGCGGCCCGTGCGGCGGCGATGTCGCCATGCCCGTCCTGCGTACACAGCCCGGTCACCCCGATCGGCGCCATGAACAGCGGCGTCGGCAAATTCATCCCGAACAGCTCGATCGACAGGTCGCGCGCCGCGCTGTCGACCATCATCCGCGGCACCATGCCCCAGTGATCGAACGCCGTCCGGTTGCGGTTCTGCGTCGTCTCGTCGCCGCACCCGCCCTGGACGTAATCGCGCACGAACGACGGCATCGCCGCCTCCGCCCGCCGCGCCAGCGTCGCGAAATCGACCGGCACCTTCGGCACGACGCCGCTCAGCCCCGCGCCATAGATCTGGTTCTGGTAATCGCCGTAATGCGGCATCGGGGCATCCTCTCGTCGGTGTTTTGCCCTATTATGCGCGGTCGCGCGCGATCACGCCACCATCGCTACGCCCCGGCCAGCATCGCCGCGATCCGATCGACCCAGCCGTCGATCCCCACGTCGTCGCCGAGCAGGTCCTGCCGGATTTCAATCTCCACATATCGCCGCCCGTTCGGATAGGCGTGGCGCGGGATCGTGTAATCGATCTGGTCCATCCGATAGGGTTCGTTGTCGCCGACGGTCAGGTCGCCCTGCGCGCGCAGCCAATCGAGGCAGCGGACAGCGAAGCTGGTATCGCCGCGATCGTGCAGGATACCGATCTGCCACGGGCGCGCCGCCACACCCGTGCCCATTTTCGGCGTGAAACTGTGCAACGCGACGATCACCATCGCCTGCCCCGCCGCATCGCGCTGCGCCAGCGCGTCGGCGATCGCCTGCTGATAGGGGGCGTGGATCGCGGCGACGCGCGCGGCACGGTCTTCGTCATCCAAGTCGCGGTTGCCGGGGATCGCGGTGCCGTCGCTGACCGGGGGCATCGCATCGACCGCGCCGGGCGCGCGGTTGCAATCGACGACCAGCCGCGAATAGCGTTGCGCGACGAACATCGCGTCGATCCGCGCCGCCAGCCGCGCTCCCAATGCCGCCACGCCGATGTCCCAGGCGATGTGCCGCGCCGCATCCTCGTCGCCAATGCCCAGCATTTCCAGCGCCTCGGGGATCGCGCGGCCCGCGTGATCGCCGATCAACAGGAACGACGACGCCCCTTGGGGGTTGATAATATCGACAGGGGGTGGATCATCCCCGGTCAGCAACGGTGATCGGGCATCGTCGCGTTTTGAGTGGGTTGCCGATGCCATTGCTCAATCTCCGCCATGTGACGACCTATACCTATCGCCAACCCGTGGCGTTTGGCGAGCACCGGATCATGGTGCGTCCCCGCGAGAGTTTCGACCAGCATCTGATCGACGCGGTGCTCGATATCGATCCGTTGCCCGGCGACGTGCGCTGGTTGCAGGACGTGTTCGGCAACGCGGTCGCGATCGCAACCTTCCACAAACGCGCGCGGCGGCTGGTCTTCGACAGCCGCATCCGCGTCCGCCACGACCCGGGCGATGTCCAGACCGTCGATATCGAGGATTACGCCCAGACCTATCCCTTCACCTATGCGTCGGAAGAAATGCCCGACCTGTTGCGGTCGATCGAGCGCCAGCATCACGATCCGCTGCGCAAGATCGATGCCTGGGCGCGCCGCTTCGTCAACGGCGACGGTGCGACCGACACGCTGGGGATGCTGGCGGCGATGACCGCGACCATCCATCGCGACTTCACCTATGTGTCGCGCCCCGAAAAGGGGACGCAGACCCCGATCGAGACGCTCGACCGGCGTAAGGGGACGTGCCGCGATTTCGCGATGCTGATGATCGAGGCGGTGCGCGCGCTCGGCTTCGCGGCGCGGTTCGTGTCGGGCTATGTCTACAACCCCAGTTCGATCGAGGTGCGCACCGGCGGCGGCAATACGCATGCCTGGGTGCGCGTCTATCTGCCGGGATCGGGCTGGGTCGAATTCGATCCGACCAACGGCATCATCGGCAGCCGCGGGCTGATCCGCGTCGCGATCGCGCGCGACATCTATCAGGCGGTGCCGATCAGCGGCACCTGGTCGGGATTCCCCGGCAGTTTCCTCGACATGACGGTCACCGTCGAGATCGCGGTCGACCCCGATGCCGATGCCGATGCCGATGCCGCGCCGAACCCCTTGCCCGCTCCGCCACCCGTCGCCCTTCCTCCGGCCAGAAAGCTCGCCTGATGCACATCCGAACCGGTTACGACATCCGCTACGACACGGATGTGGCGACCCCGATGATGGCGATGCTGAGCATCCACCCATCGCGCAACAAGGACCTCGTCACCCCGCACCGGATCGTCACGACCCCCGATGTCCCGATGTACGATTATGTCGATGCGTTCGGGAATGTCTGCACGCGGTTGACCGTGCCGCCGGGGGGCGTGACCCTGTCGTGCGATGTCACGATCGCCGATACGGGCCTGCCCGACCCGGTCGTGCCCGATGCGATCCAGCATGCGGTCGCCGACCTGCCCGACGACGTCCTGATCTTCCTGCTCGGCAGCCGCTATTGCGACACCGACCGGCTGGCCGATATCGCCTGGGCGCAGTTCGGGGACGGGCCTGCGGGCTGGGCGCGGGTCCAGGCCATCGTCGACTATGTCCACGCCCGGATCGAATTCGGCTATCACCACGCGCGCAACACCCGCACCGCGTGGGAAGCGCATCAGGAGGGGGTGGGCGTGTGCCGCGATTTCGCGCATCTGGCGGTCGCGCTGTGCCGCTGCATGAACATCCCCGCGCGCTATTGTACCGGCTATCTGGGTGACATCGGCATCCCCGCGATCGACGCGCCGATGGATTTTTCGGCGTGGTTCGATGTCTATCTCGGCGGCGCGTGGCATGTCTTCGATGCGCGGCACAACACGCCGCGGATCGGACGCATCCTGATGGCCCGCGGGCGCGATGCGGTCGACACCGCGCTGACGACGACGTTCGGGCCCGCGATACTCGCGGGGTTCGAAGTGCATACCGACGCGGTCGCCCGATGACGTCGTTCGCGGGCAGGACGATCCTGATCACCGGCGCGGCATCGGGGATCGGGCTGGCGACCGCCAATCATCTGGCGGACGCGGGCGCCGCACGGCTGATCCTCACCGATATCGATGCGGCGGCGCTCGCCCGGGTGCGGCTGCGCTGCACGATCGACCTGCTCCCCGGCGATGTCACCGACGAAGCTTATTGGGACGCCAGCGCCCCCTATCTCGTCGGGCTCGACCATGTGGTCGTCAACGCGGGCGTCGCGGGCGCGGGCACGATCGCCGACCTGTCGCTCATCGAATGGCGCCGCATCCTGTCGGTGAACCTCGACGGCGCGTTCCTGACGCTGCGCGCGGCGCTGCGCGCGATGACCGCGCACGGGCGCCGGGGCGGCAGCATCGTCGCGATCGCATCGGCGGCGGGGCTGAAGCCCGAACCGGGGGTCTCCGCCTATGGCGCGTCGAAGGCGGCGCTGATCCATCTGGTCAAGGTCGCCGCCAAGGAGGCCGCGCCCCACCACATCCGCGTCAACGCGATCGCGCCCGCCGGGGTCGAGACCCCCGTGTGGGACGCCGTCCCGATGTTCGCCGACCGCGCCGCCGCGATCGGGCGCGATGCCGCCTTCGCCGAACTCGCGTCGATGGCGACGCCGCTCGGCCGTTATGCCAAACCGGAAGAGATCGCGCGCCAGATCGCGTTCCTGCTCGGCGACGATGCCGCGCTCATCACCGGCACCTGCCTGGTCAGCGACGGCGGCTATACGCTCTGACGTTTACCACAGAACGCCATCCTTCGGCTGCACCGGCGGCGGTGCCTCGTCCCCGATCAGTTCGAGCAGGTCGATCTCGATCGTCCGGCACATCGCGGTCAGCGGCAGGTCGTGGATCGTGTCCGCGAACGGATCGACCAGGTCGTCGCCGATCTGCAGGATGGCGAGGAACATCAGCCCCGCGATCGTCGATCCGATCGGCGTCGCAATGCCCAGGGTCTCGACCAGCCCGATCGGCACCAGGACGCAGAACAACCGCGTGAAGAACGTGGGGAAGAACCGATATTGGTTGGGGAGTGGCGTGTTCTTGATCCGCTCCATCCCGCCCTGCGCGTTCAGGATGTCGATCAGGACGCGTTCCATCGAATGCTGCTGGATCGTGTCGATCCACCCCCGCTGCCGCGCCTCGTCGAGCCGCTTGCCCGTCCCGTCCATCAGCGCGCTGGCGGTGTTGGTCCGCCCCAGCGCGGGCCCCGCTTCCTCGGGCGACAGATATTTCAGCACGACTTCGTCGCGCGGCTGTTTGCGCAACTGGCACCGCAGGGCGTTGACATAGGCGATGTGGCGCAGACAGATCGTGCGCTTCAGGTCGACCGCCTCTTCGGGCAGGAAATTGACCGTCGATCGCGCGATGTTGCGCGATGCGTTGATCATCGTCCCCCACAGGATCCGCCCCTCCCACCAGCGCTGATAGGCCGAATTATCGCGAAAGCCGAGGAACAGCGCCAGCGCGGTGCCAAACAGCGTCAGCGGCAGCGACGGGGCATGAAACGGCAACAGGAAATAGGTGACCGTCACGATACAGTCCCAGACGAACAGCGCGGCGAGCGGGCGCCAGACCTCGCGAACGATATGGGTCAATCGGGGGGTCGCATCGACGATCATGAACTTCTCCTCATCCGCCCCCGAACGGCGTCGATAGCCAATGGTTCACGCCGTGACTGTTACGTTTTGCTGCTATGCACCATCGTTGCCGCCGATCGACCGCCGCTCAGCCGACCAGCGCGCGATCCCTCAGTCCCCGCCAGACGCGGATAGCCTGGACGGTTTCGGCGACGTCGTGGACCCGCAGCAGCTGGACGCCCGCCGCGATCCCGGTCATCGCCAGCGCGACGCTGCCCCCCAGCCGCGCCGCCACCGGCGCCTCGTTGTCGAGCGCGCCGATCATCCGTTTGCGGCTGGCGCCCAGCAGGATCGGGCAGCCGAGCCCATGGAACAGCGCCAGCCCGTTGAGCAGCGCCAGATTGTCGGACAGCGACTTGCCGAACCCGATCCCGGGGTCGACGATGATCCGCGACCGGTCGACCCCGCCCGCGACGACCGTATCGATCCGTCTCTCCAGCCAGTCGAACACGTCGGTCAGCACGGCGCGATACCCGCCGCTGCCATGCCCCCCCGTGGCGGGATCGGGCGAGTGCATCAGCACCACCGGGCACCCCGCCTGCGCCACGACACCCAGCGCGCGATCGTCCAGCGCCGCGACATCGTTGACGATTCCCGCACCTGCGCCCAGCGCCGCCTCCATCACCGCGGCCTTGCGCGTGTCGATCGACACCAGCGTGCCCGCCGCTGCGAGCCGTTCGACGACGGGGCGGGTCCGGGCGATCTCGTCCCCCTCCCAGACCGCTGTCGCGCCGGGGCGCGTCGATTCGCCGCCGACATCGATCACCGCCGCCCCGGCGGCGGCCATGTCGACCCCGGCGGCGGCGATCGCGGCGGGGTCGTCGCCATGACGGCCACCGTCCGAAAAACTGTCGGGCGTCGCGTTCAGGATCGCCATCACCTGCGGCTGGTCGAACCGCAACGTGCGCGCGCCCAGCGTCAGTGTCGGCCGCACGGCGGTGATCCGCGCATGCAGCATCGCCGCGCGCTCGCCCAATGTCGCGACATCGGCGACGGGCACCGTCCGCCGCGCGCCGTCCTCGATCACCTCATAGGCGGCGAACCACAGCATCCCGCCCGCCAGCCGCGCGACGCCGCCATCGGGGTGGCCGACGGGCGTATCGACGAACTGGACGGGGCGCAGGTGGAGGCTGGTCATGGCGCTGTGTCAGCCTCCGCGGGAAGGATCAGGGCTGCGTCGCGAGCAGATACGTCTGGCGCAGCGTATCGATCGGCTTCAGCCCCTCGCCCGCATCATGGTGCCAGAAGGTCCAGCCGTTGCACGCGGGCGCGTTCTGCACCGTCGATCCCAGCTTGTGGATCGACCCGCTCGCGCCACAGGCGGACAGCAGCGATCCGTCGGCGCGCACCGTCGCGCTGAACCGGCGCTTGGCATCGGTCAGCACCGCGCCGGGCATCAGATACCCGTTTTCGATCAGCACGCCGAACGCGACCTTGGGCGCGTTGCGCGGGCTCTGCATCGTCGCGAGCGCCGATTCATCAAGCGGCAGCGCGGCGTCGATCCGTTCCTGCGCCGCCTCGATATATTGGTCCTCGCGCTCGATCCCGATCCAGTGCCGCCCCAGCCGCTTCGCGACCGCGCCCGTCGTGCCCGTACCGAAGAACGGGTCGAGCACGACGTCGCCCGGCTTCGTGCAGGCCAGCAGCACGCGATAGATCAGCGCTTCGGGTTTCTGCGTCGGATGGACCTTGTGCCCGTCCTTCTTCAGCCGTTCCTGCCCGCCGCAGATCGGGAATTCCCAATCGCTGCGCATCTGCAATTCGTCGTTCAGCGTCTTCATCGAGCGATAGTTGAACGTGTATTTCGCCTTTTCGCCCGTCGATGCCCAGATCAGCGTCTCATGCGCATTCGTGAAGCGGGTGCCGCGGAAATTGGGCATCGGATTGGCCTTGCGCCAGACGATGTCGTTGAGGATCCAATAGCCCAGATCCTGGATCGCGGAGCCGACCTTGAAGATATTATGATAGCTGCCGATTACCCAGATCGTGCCGTCGTCCTTCAGGATCCGCCGCGCTTCGGCCAGCCACGCGCGGGTGAACTTGTCATAGGCGCCCAGGCTGTCGAACTTGTCCCATTCGTCGGTGACCGCATCGACATGGCTGCCGTCGGGCCGGTTCAGGTCACCGCCGAGCTGGAGGTTATAGGGCGGATCGGCGAAGATCATGTCGACCGATTTGGCGGGCAGCGCGCGCATCGTCGCGATGCAATCGCCGCGGACGATCGTGTCGAGCGGCAGCACCGGCGGCGCCGACACGGCGTCGGCCCCGGTCCCGGCCCCCGTCGCCACGCGTGTGATCGCCGCACCCTGCGGACGCCTGACCTTGTCGATAACCGGCATTGTTTCCCCCTGAGGCCCCCATTCGCCCGACAATGGCGACTCGCGTCAAGCGAACATTGGTTAACGATAAGGATCACGATATCGTTAACGCGCCCCCGATTTTCGCCGGTTTTCCCAGATATTGCGACCGCGCCGGGATCGCGACTCAAGACCTAGCGGTGTGACTCGAAAGACTCGGGAAACGGCAAAACCGCCTGCGCGACGGGCGCGAAGCTGCGCCGGTGCAGCGGGGTCGGCCCGTGTTCGCGCAACGCGGCCAGATGCTGCGGCGCACCATAGCCCTTGTTCGCGTGCCAGCCATAATGCGGATAGGTTTCCGCCGCCGCGATCATGATCGTGTCGCGGGTATGTTTCGCAACGATCGAGGCCGCCGCGATCGACCGGCTGATCGCATCCCCCCCGACGATCGGCGTCGCGGCATAGGTCCAGCGCGGCAGGCGATTGCCGTCGACCAGCACATGGCCGGGCACCGCGCCCAGCGTCGCCGCCAGCGCATCGACCGCCAGCGTCATCGCCTTCATCGTCGCCCAATAGATGTTGAGCGTGTCGATCTCCTCGGGCTCGACGATCCCGATCCCGACGATCGCGCAGTCGTGCAGGCGGCGGCACAGCTCGGCGCGGACCGGGGCGGACAGTTTCTTCGAATCATCGATCCCCCGCGGCACCCCGCGCGGCGGCAAGACGACCGCGGCGGCGACGACGGGCCCCGCCAGCGGCCCGCGCCCCGCCTCGTCCACCCCGGCGACGGGGGGCAGGCAGCGTTTTTCGTGGATCAGCCCGGGCATGCGAGCCGCCATGGCGGGAAGCGGCGCGCCTCGCCAGCCTGATAGAGGCACAGCGCATTGCCCGCCGGATCGACCAGCCGCGCCTCGCGCCACCCCCATGCCTCGTCGCGCACCGGCGATACCGCCGCCCCCGCATCCCGCGCGCGCGCCACCATCGCATCGAGGTCCGCACATTCGAGATAGACGACAGGCGCGCCATCGACCGCCGCCGCCGCCTCGATCGACAGCGTCGCGCCGCCCGCGGTTTCGAACCGGGCATAGCGCCCGCCGCTATCGACGATCGGCGTCAGCCCCAGCGCGGCGTAAAAGGCGAAGGAGGCGGCGTGATCGGTCGCGGGCACCGTCACCTGATTGAGCATCGCGGTGTCGGAGGCGATATCGAGCCGCACCCGCTGATGCCCCATCGGCCCATGTCCCCCGCCCAGCCCCGGCGCCTCGCGCAACGCGATCCGCACGAACCGGCGGGCACGCGCGATCGCCTCGGCCAGCGGCAACCCCGCGCCCAGCCCCGCCGCGATTCCGCTCGCCAGCGTACAGCCGGTGCCGTGCGTGTG